>Ga0065721_10004132_pt1 | contig 78520 bp, 70 predicted proteins | sample Mesricmetagenome_FD_59108 | JGI IMG/M metagenome (GOLD analysis project Ga0065721, IMG submission 59108) | Mesophilic microbial community from rice straw/compost enrichment Sample: eDNA_1 v2 (version 2) | ecosystem: Engineered > Solid waste > Grass > Composting > Bioreactor | place: USA: Davis...
GAGCTCGAAAGGAATATGGAGCAGGTATACGATAAGCTGCCACGTTCGATGCTCGGCGAGGACATCGTATTCCTGAGCATCAGCTTCGATCCGGATCGGGATGACCCGGCGCGGCTGGAGAAGTATCGACAGTTTTTCAACTCCGACGGCGAGACGTGGCGGATGGCGAGGGTGAAGGATCAGATTGAGTTAGATAGGTTGCTGGATCGATTCGGGGTCATTGTCATTCCGGACGACAGCGGCGGCTTCGCGCACAACTCGGCGTTCTACTTGGTCGATCCGGCGGGATCGTTAGTAGACGTAATGGATTATGAGGATGTGGACGGGGCGGCGGAGAAGGTTGTCGGGGTGCTGGCTAAGGGAGGCGCGAACCTATGAAGCAATCGGCGTACGGATTCGTACTATTCGCGTTCTTGGCGCTTCCTCCCGTGGCCCATTTTCTCGAGTCGGTCATGATCATGCACATGCATATGCAGATGCCGCTGCTCGTTGTCGTTGGATTCTTGATGGCGCGGTATGCACAGTTGCGTTGGCCGGGGTTCTTCGACAAGTGGAACGGCAACGGAATACCCGGCATCGTCTTGTTCGCGATCGTCGTCTCGTACTGGATGCTTCCTCGTGCAATGGACGAGTCGCTGGAGTCGCTTGGCTCGGAGCTATTCAAGTTCATCAGCTTGCCCTTCCTCGCGGGAGTGCCGCTGAGAGACAGCTGGCGGAAGGTAAGCTATGTCTGCAAATCTACAATATTCGTAGGTTACATGGCAGTCTCTGTTGCGCTTGGGCTGCTGTATACGATCGCTCCCGTCCAACTGTGTAACAACTACTTGCTCATTGAACAAATCACGATGGGCTGGGGATTTCTGACGACCGCGATCTGCATGGCGATATACGTGATTTATCACTTGATGGTTCGACATTCGGAGTACGAATAAGCGAGAACCCCTGGCCTTTAAGGCTCAGGGGTTTTGCTTCGGGGCCCGAACTCTGTACAATATTCCTGATGTCAGTAAGATTCGTGGGTGGGTTACTCGTAACGGGCGAGCGCCTTGGCGGCAGACTCCTTCATTCTGGCTTGAAGGTGGGCGCCTTCTTCGACTTTTACGCGCAAGCCGAGGAACCGAATTTTAGATAATAGAAACTCGCTCTCGTCCACAAGGTAGGAGACCCGAATCCGGTAGACGTTAGCATCTTCGTCGTAGGATACGGATTTGTCGAAGCACGAGAACGCGTACAGGATCCTCGAAAGCTCGGAGTTATAAGCCTGAATGACTTGGATGACAGCATGTTGTTTCCGTTCGGTTAACAACTGCTCAAGCAGCTCCTTCAGGGCTGCGACCCGGTCCTCCGGCAGCTCCGTCTCTTCAACGGAGACGATCGATTGCAGCTTAGTGGACATGAGAGAGTGGGTGCGCGTCGCGTACCAGAGGAGATACCATTCTCTCTTCACCATGTTGTACTCCAGTTTGTAAGGGAAGCCGGGCTGATTCGCTTTGACCCCGCCGTGCTTGATCCGATAGGTGAGACGAATGCCGAGATTCATCATCATGATGCGGCGAAGCGAGCGAAGAAGCGGGTGGTACACTTGCCGTTCGAGGCTTTTGCCCTTCTCGATAATGATGTCTTGGACCTCGGTCGAGGTCTCTCCCTGCAGAAGATATTCCAGCTTCCCCAGCGTGTCCGGGGTGAACGCCTCAGCGGAGGTGGAGTGCCTGAGCATCGTTTTGAGCCATGTCCGTTCCTGGGAGGTCAGCGCGAAAGAGCCCGCTTCGTCGAGGCGAGAGATGATCTGATAATTAAAGATTTTCTCGAACAGGTTCATAGTATGACTGGATCTCCTTCCACTCCGCGATGAACTCCTTGCGCAGCCATGCAGGCTCCAATACCTCGCAGCTAGAACCGAAGCTTCTTAGCCAAGGCTTGATTTCATAGATTCCGTTGACCGTAATTTCATAGAGGAAGGTCGAATCGGACTCCTCCGCGATCGTCCCCCATTGCCCCTGCGCTTCCACTCGTTCCCGAACGAAATTCGCCCCCCAACGATCCGGGTTGAAGAATCGGGCTTTCACCGTAATCGTGCGATGCGTGTCCGTAACCCAGCTATATTTGAGCTGCTCTTGGACGGCGCTAAGCTGTTCCGCGAATTCGTCCTCTGAGACGGCTTCCCCTTCTTCGATCTGCGTTAAGCCTTCCATTCGGAACTTCACGAGCCCAAGCTTGGCACTGTGCCCGATCAAATACCAACGTCCATATTGATGGTCGTAGACGACCCTAAGCGGAAGTGCCGATTGAGAGAGTCCTTCCGTCTCCCGTTCGAACAACGGATTCGTGTTCTGGGAAACATAGTTTTGCCCTTTCTTCGGCGACAAGTACAGAAAACGCAGTGTCTTGCGCTGCTGGATCGCCCGGAAAATCGTATAGAGGTGCGCTTCGTCGAGAATGCGAGAGTGGTAATGGTACTTGTAGCGATGAGTCTCCGCGGCGTCGGGATCGAAGCCTCTTAAGCGCAGCGCCTTTTTCAGAGTTTCCCTTAGCAAATAACCTTGCACCGAGGGAACCTGGGTGTTGGCGATGACGTCGACGTAATCGAACAGGTCGAGGAGCTCGTCGTTGGATAATTGATCGATAAGATCGTTAGCCGCTTTGTATTTGTACGGGCGGGCTCCGCTCGTGCGGACGATAACGCCGACTTCCTCCAGGTATTTGAGGTCTCCGCGAATCGTTTTTTCATCGGGCAGCGCGTAGTCAAGCGGCATTCGTTCGCAGCATAGGTCCTGCAGCTCTTTGGCCGTCAACTCTTGGGTTTGAAGCGAAGTAAGCAGCAATGTAAGCCGGATGCTCTCTGTTTCCTTCAGCGATTTGGCGCGGAATAGGAATAGCAGCAGCGGATCGGCGGATTCGTAATAGTTATACCGAAGGCCATCCGATAATTCGGCGCCTTGCTCCCGAGGAAGCCCTTGTTGAAGCGTGCTGAGCATCTCCTTGAGGTTGCGGAGCGTCTTGTCGTAAGTATGCACGGAGATGCCGAGACGATTGGCGAATTGCTGCCTGCTGTAGGCTCCACCGGCGAGAGCGAGCATGCGAAGAAACTGAATTTCTTTATCGAAGCTTTCCCGTGCCAATCGCGATTCCCACCTTATACCAAGTGTGTATGCTCTACATTGTATCAAGCGACAAAGGATGGGAAAATGGTAAATTTTTATTCGTCGCCATACTTTCGCCCTGTTCGCGGTACTTGTTATCGGCGAAAATCTGGTTGTGAAGCCGAGGTCGTAACGGCAGCGGAATCACGGGATGATGGAGGCGCTCGGAAGGGTTACTTCGGTGGCTTAAATTGGTTCGAATCCAATACGCTTCAGCCGCTACACGGCGGGTGAATGCGCGTAGACCTTTCCAAACCATTTCCTCCACGTCTCATTAAGAATGAAAATAATGGTTGACATGGTTGAAGTTCGGATGTTAGGATAACCAGCATACATTTATTCCGAGAAAGGAGTGCAGAAGCATGTTGAAGATGAATCGTCTCGAGTGGGCAAACCCGTTTGCTTATAATCAGCCAGAGAATCGTTATCAGGAGCATGACTTCTACATCCAATCTCATACGGGCATTCTTTACGGACGCAGATCCGGATCGGTTCGACGGTTGTATTCAACAGCCTGATTCCGTTCGCGGAATACTTACATAAGCGTACATGTAAAGACTGCTTGATGCCGAGCGGTCTTTTTCTATGGCTAAATTTGCCGTAGGGAAGGATCGGGGGCAACAGGGGTCTTTTTTTTGATCCCTTCAAAGTACATATCGCTGGACAAATCCATGATGAGAGGAGGTGAGCAGGGTGCGGAAATTTTGGAATAAACGTCAGGAAAGCAAGCATCCGGAGCAATTTTACTGGGATAGCCGATTGGTCGTGTTGAGTTACGTGCCTTTGCCGTAGGGTGAAGGGGAACTCCTATACTTAATCGAGCTATCTGGAATCCGGGTATCCACCTTGCGAAGCGGCAGGGTGGCGGAGACAGATGGCTTTTGTTTTTAGAGTCAACGAATGAAGCGAGGTGAGCGCACGATGAAACGACTGAAGAGATATTGGTATCAGCGTCGGGAACGGAATGATCCGGAGACGATTGCTTGGGAGAGCCATTTGCAGGTATTGAGTTACGTTCCTTATCCGGTAGGGTAAGGTATCGTTCGGAGGCCATGGCGAAAAGGCGAACGCGGCGGATTGTGACTCCGCAAGTACCAGTTCGATTCTGGTTGGTCTCCCCATACGATTGCTCGGTAGCCAAGAGGCAAGGCAGATGACTTTGAATCATCGATCGCAGGTTCGAATCCTGCCCGGGCATCCAACAACATGGATGGGCAATATCACATAGGCTGCTGCAATCGGCGGCCGACAGATCGCGGGGAGTACCCGTACCTATCCTCCATCGGGACGTAGCTCAGCTTGGCTAGAGCGCTTGCCTTGGAAGCAAGAGGTCGCAGGTTCGAATCCTGCCGTTCCGACCAACATTCGGCGTGGTGGTGAAACTGGTGTAACACACGGGCCTTTCAAGTCCGGACGTGCGGGTTCGAGCCCCGTCCACGCCTCCATCATTTTAGGGGAATAGCCAAGAGGTAAGGCAGCCGGCTGTTAACCGGCGAGAGCAGGTTCGAATCCTGCTTCTCCTGCCAATTACGAGGGTATAGATATGTGCCGGTAGCGAAGCGGTTGAACGCGGCAGACTGTAAATCTGCTCCTCTTCGGAGGCTCGTTGGTTCGAATCCAACCCGGCTCACCAATAATTTCTTCGTCGTCATACTTCCGCCATGTTCGGATGATAGGAAATACGCGAAGATAAGGGCAACAACAAGCTGAACTATCTAAACATGGAAATAGAGCGAGGCGCATGAGAGGGCTACTTCGTCCAAAAGTAAGAGGCGATCAGATCACTGATCTATCGCATGCCTTCTCAGCTTCTTCCTCGCTCTACCTACAATATTCAAACCGGCGAGGCGCCGGTTCCTCAATAAGGAGGCATTAACAATGAGCTACGCTAAAAAACTATTTTCGGCCATCAGGCCGACGACTCGTAACAAAGAAGGCTACCCGGCTTATACTCGCTCCGTAGAAGAGCAGTACGTGCAGACGCTGGTGACCAATACGTTCGGCAATACGTTCTATGCAGACCAACAAGAGCTTCTGCAGGAAGCCGACCAGCTACATCGCGACATGGCGCAAAGCAATGCCCAGTTCATGGCTAAAGCGCTCGTCTACGCTAGGAACGAAGGCTATATGCGCTTGCAGCCGTTGCTCGGCTTGGCGATCCTATCGACGTATCGTCCAGACCTGTTCGCGATGGCGTTCCCTAAAGTAGTGCGGATTCCGTCCGACTTATCCGATTTTCTGACGATTCTGAAGGGCATGGGCCGAGGCGAAGGCGGTCGTGCGGTTAAGCGTCAAGTGAACCGGTATTTAGCCGGTGTGTCCGAATATTGGGCGATCAAATATAACGGTCGAGGTCGCGGCTATAGCCTTGGCGACGCGATTGCCACTGCTCATCCGAGGCCTGCGAACATGGAACAACAAGCTTTGTTCCGTTACTTGCGAGGTCAAAAGGCGAACCTGTCTTTGCTGCCGCAAGTAGATGCGCTGGAACAATTGAAGCGCGCCGCGACCGAAGCCGAGCAGCTTCATTGGATCGAAGCCGGCAAGCTGCCGCACGAAGTCGTAACAGGTGCGGTGAAACCGACGAAGGCCGTGTGGGAAACGCTGATTGGCCAGATGCCGACGTTCGCGTTGCTGCGTCACCTAAACGCGCTTGAGCGTGCGGGCGTATTGGAAAACCGTCATAACTTGGAGACTGTGGTCGCGAGGCTGACCGATCGCCATGTGTTGAAGAAATCGAAGATTTTGCCGTTCCGGTTCGCCAAAGCGTTCCATCAAGTTCAACATCCCGTACTTCGCGATGCGCTTAGGGATGCGGTGGAAATCACGTTCGACAATCTGCCTGACTTGGAAGACCGCACGGCGATATTCCTCGATATCTCCGGTTCGATGAACGGCGAGTATTTGCAGATCGGCTCCGTGTTTGCATTGGCGTTGTACAAGAAGACGCAAGGCAACTCGTTGTTCTGGCTGTTCGATACCGAAGTGGTAGATGCTAAGCCGTCTCGCCGAGACAGCATTCTGTCGCAGGCGGAGCGGATTCAAGCCCGCGGCGGTACGGACACGGGCGCACCGATTCGCAAGCTGCTGGCCGATCGCCGCAAGGTAGATCAAATCGTCATCATTACAGACGAACAACAGAACAGCGGCAGCCCGTTCTACGAGGCGCTGTTGAAATACCGCACCAAAGTCAATCCAGAAGTCAAGGCGTTCGTCATTGACATCGCCCCTTACCGCAGTGCAATGGTTCCGCAGCTGGATCGCAACACCTTCTATATTTACGGCTGGAGCGACACCGTTCTGAGCTATATTGCGCAAACGGCCAAAGGTTACGGTTCGATGGTTCAACGGATTGATGAAATCGACTTGGATGCGGAGTAGTAACCAATAGAGACATGAGTTAATTCCTTTATCTAGCAGGAGTGTTGAACAATATGGCTTACCAAACGATCAACGGCGTGCGCGTCTGGGGCAATCCAGACGAAGGCGCGCTGGCGCAGGCGAAGACCTGCGCCGAATACGGGAACGTCGTGCAGGCGCTGCTTATGGCCGATCACCACAAGGGATATAGCCAACCGATTGGCGGCGTCGTCGCCTACGACGGGCAAATTTCGCCTTCGGGCGTCGGTTACGATATCGGCTGCGGCAACAAGGCGGTCAGAACGAACCTGATGGCTTCGGATATGAAGCCGCGGCTGTCCGCGATCATGGATCAAATCGCTCGCAAAGTCTCCTTTGGCATCGGACGAGCGAACAGCGAGAAAGTCGATCATGAGCTGTTCGACGATCCGGACTGGAGCGTATACGCGGCAGTCGGCCGTCAGGAGCACGACAAGCTTAAGGCTTTGGCACGTGATCAGCTCGGAACGGTCGGCAGCGGTAATCACTACGTCGATCTGTTCGAGGAAATCGGTACTGGCAGACTGTGGATCGGCAACCACTTCGGCAGTCGCGGCTTCGGCCATAAGACGGCGAGCGGGTTTCTGAATCTGGCTGCCGGACGCGAATTTCTTGGGAAGGCGCCCGGCGAATCGATGGATCAACCGCCTGTGCTGCTTGATCTGAACAGCGAGCTTGGCGATATGTACTACCGCGCGATGAAGCTCGCTGGACGCTACGCCTATGCCGGTCGGGATTACGTCATCAAGCAATTGTTGAGCATCCTCGGCGCAGAAGCGGATTTCGAGGTTCATAACCATCACAATTACGCTTGGCGGGAGACGCATGAAGGCAAAGATGTGATCGTCGTCCGTAAAGGGGCGACACCGTCTGCACCGGGCCAACTCGGCTTCATCGGCGGGAGCATGGGCGATATCTCGGTTATCGTCCGGGGCAAAGACACGGTCGAGAACCGCGAGTCCTTCTACAGCACGGTGCACGGGGCCGGCCGGATCATGAGTCGTACGCAAGCCGCAGGCAAAATGAACTGGAAAACCCGTATCCGCTCAGGCGGCCAAGTTACTCCGGACCAGATGCATAGAGCCGTTCGCGACTTCGGCGTCGAGCTTCGCGGGGCCGGGACGGATGAAAGTCCGTTCGTATACCGCAAGCTGCAAGAAGTGTTAGAAGCCCATGCGGAAACGATAGAGGTGCTGCACGTGTTGAAGCCGATCGGAGTATGCATGGCCGGCGCGGACGAATTCGATCCGTACAAAGATTAACCCTATCCATTGCGTGAGGACCGTAAGCGATTGGGCTTACGGTCCTTCTGCGTTCTATTAAGCTTCACCCTATTAAAGTTTAAGAGGTATTCGCCCACAAAGATGTATTCCACGCCATGGGAGCCAAGGTGCTCGAGATGGCTAACAACAATCTGCAAATCCCTCATATGGTGAAAGGGGTGTAATGGAGAAGATGACCTTGCAGGTAAAGGCGGTTGAGCCGCTGTTCATCGTCCGTGCGGAGCATGGCGCAGGCCAGTCGCAGGACATGAAGCACTATTTTAACTATATCGAGGCCGTTCATAGAATTATCGATTTCTTGAGGGAGCGATTCCGGTGCGATTTCCGGCTTTATTATCAAGATGACGGCAACGAGGTGTGGAACGGGCTGGAGGAAGATATTCGCAACGGGTACGAAGGCGTCGAGCATGTGGCGAGCTTGTACGACCTGGTGGAGACGAACATTTTCGAGTATTCCAGCGACCCGGATCCGAACAGGAAAGGATATGCGATCAGGCCGGCCGTACGCAACAATTTGTTCATCTATAACAGACACCGCGTCGCGCTGGTCAGGATTCCTAAGGTTACTTACCATGGCATCGGCTACGAGGATCTGATCTTCGCAGAATCGGATGAAGGAATGGTACGGTTCCTGGAGGAGATGAGAAGCCGCCAGCTGGATAATCCGAAAATCGTCTTGTTCACCGACACGAGAGACGGGCTGGAGCAGACCCGCGAGCCGTTCACCTATTCCGTAAGCCGAAGCGACGTATTCATGGACGAAGAGCTCAAGACGCAAATTTTCCGCTCGGTTGACGAGTTTTTCTCGAAGGACCGCTCCTTCTTCCAAACCTACGGCATTCCTTATAAAAGGGGCATTCTGCTCTACGGAAAGCCGGGCAACGGGAAAACGACGCTGGTCAAATCGATCTCTTCCACGACGTGCGCGCCGGTAGCCTACTGGCAGATTACCCAATATACGAACAGCGGCTCGATCCAAGAGGTATTCGCCGCCGCGACGCAGATGGCGCCGATGGTGCTCGTCATCGAGGATATCGATTCGATGCCGGAGTCTTGCCGCTCGTATTTCCTGAACACGCTGGACGGCGCAACCTCCAAGGAAGGCGTCTATCTCATCGGAACGACGAACTATCCGGAGAAGATCGATCCGGCACTCATGAACCGCGCCGGCCGGTTTGACCGAGCGTATGAAGTGAAGACGCCGAACGAAGAGATTCGCAAAGCCTACTTAATTCGCAAAGGAATGGATCGTCTTGCGGACGAGGAGACAATCGCTCAAGCCGCTCGCGTAACGGATGGCTTTACGCTTGCTCAGTTGAGCGAGCTGTACGTGTCCGCCGCGCTGCAGATGCATTACGAGAACGAGGTCAATCTGGACCGGTTGATCGCCGATATGAAATCAGACTACGCGAAGGGGCGCAGCGGGGACTGGATGACGGAAAGCCAATCTAGGCGCCTTGGGTTCGCCTAATAACAAACTCCGACCGCTTAAGGTCGGAGTTTAGTCTTGTATTAATCTGAATTGTGCTTCTGGTGCATGTACGGATAGAGCAGAATAAGGCCGGCAACGTAAAGCGCGAACGCGAACCAAGCGGGCAATAAGTGGATGAAATCGGTGTAGCCGATGTCGAAATGAATGCCGAGCCCCGCGAAGAACGCCGGCGCCCCGCCGAAGAGCAGCGTCCGCCATAACCAACGGCGGCCGATCTGTATTCCCCATAGCCCTGCTGCAAGCAATGCGATCGCATCGGCGAACAGCGCGCCTCCGAAGCCTGCGCGGTCGTGCGCGATAAGCGGGATTAGTTTATCGTTAAAGGCATGTAATTGATCTGTCGACATTTGCAAATAAGTAAGGTCCGTCGGCACGAACACCCGCGTAATACCGACACCGGCAATCGTCAGCCCGCCGACGGCGAGCGAGATGCCGAGTACGACGAAGCAAAGCTGTCCCCACATCGCCCGACGCCAAAGCCGATCATTCACTAATGAAGCGGGACTTCGCTCGATAACCGCCGGCTTATCCCGTCTTAAGGAAAGCAGGAACATGGGCAGCAGAATGATCGCGGCCGCAGCATGCAGAGGATCGAGAAACCCGTAACCGAGATAGAGGAAAAAGCTAGGGAATCCGACGGCGCAGGAAGCGACGGTCGCGGTCCTGGCCCAATGCATACCGGCTCGTATGCCATGCTTGGCAAGCTGAGAGTAGAGAATGCCTAGAGAAAGCATCGTACCGGCTAACGTAATCCGGTCATGGGACATAAAGTGAAGCAAATGGCCGTTGAATGCCTCAAGCTCTGCGGCTGTAGCGTCTAGAAACCGCTCGTCGTAATGAAGCAACACGGTCGTACTGGCAATGAACCAGGCCATCAGTCCGCCGATGAACATGCCTAGGCCAAGCAGATACATCCACCCCCAGTTGCGGAAGAACGGTATCGTTTCATGCTCGGGCATCGCCGAAGCTTTCCGGTGTATAATGGCATCGTTTATTCTTTTGGGTAATCCGGGCCCAGAGAATACGAAGCCGCTGCCGACCAGCACCGCGTTGGCCCCTGCTTCCATGAAAGCGACGGCATCTGACGGTTCATGCACCCCCGAGGCTGCCTTTACGATCCAACTCTCCGGCACGATCCCGCGAATGATCCGTGTAAGACTTAGGACGTTGGCCGAGTGCTCGGCGCTATCGGCTGTAGCTCCTCCTATGACGACTCCTTGCCAAAGAGCCAGGTCTAGCTCGCCTAGCATCTGTACGATTTCGGTTTCCGGCAGGTTAGGAGGGACGGTAAGGAATAGCGGTCTTCTATGCTCCGACTCGCGAGCTTGCATCCAAGCGGCCATGTAACGAAGGACCATCACGTCATTCGATTCCACGTAAAACCCTTCAGCCCCCGCATTCGTCAGCGATTCCGCCAACTGGACAAGCTGGCGCTCCGCTTCCTCGGCGGACGAGTCGGGCTTGGCGGCTATTCGTACGTATTGCGGCAGTCTATGGCCGGGCGAACTGATCCGTTTCAGAGCGGCAGCAACGCCATCGTTCTCGAACGGTTCGGGATAGTAGATCCGTTCATGAGGCGCATCGACTACGATTGGCGAATGGCTTCTTATTGGTTCTATGGTAACCGGTCCGATCTCGACGAAACCGAAGCCGAGCTGCGCCAAGCCGCGGCGGGCGATGCCCGATGGATCCACCGTTCCGGCTAGTCCAACCGGAGTCTTGGACCACCCCGTCTCTAGCAAAGGCGAAGGCTCTTGATGGCCGAGCGTCTTGATGACGAACGAGCCCCAAGGCATCCGTCCGACGGTCCCGAACAAAGAAAGCGTCAGCTTTCGTGCGGCGCGGGCAGACATTCGGAATAACAAAGGACGGAACAGCGTCTGATACGACCAATCCGGCACGATGAACGCCTCGTTTCCAAGTTTTGTATGAGGTGAGTATAACATTCTCTTATTTTCGCCAAAAGCGGATTTGCGAACTTACCCCAGCACATCCGCCCATGCCTGCTTTAACAACCGAATGCCTCGCTCCATATCGGCGAGTTTAACCCCGCCGTACCCCAAATAGATTTTACGCTCTTCTCCCGGCGAACCCCGCATCCACATCTGCTCCATCCCGTACACCCGTACGCCCTTCGCTGCTGCCGAGCCTATCAATTGCTCTTTGCTGCAGCTACTCTTGACGGTGATCTCCAGATGAAGCCCCGCGTTCTGGCCTCTAATCTGAACGGAATCCCCTAGATACTCCTGAAGCAGCTGCACGAACAATAGGCGCTTCTTACGATACAGGTTGCGCATCCGCCGGATATGGCGGTACCAGAACCCTCTCTCGATAAAAACCTTCATGGCGAGCTGATCGATTCGCGAAGGCGGATTAAGCGCGTATTCCACGGTATTCAGCTTGCGCGCCAACTCGATCGGAAGAACGATGTAATTCATTCGGATGGCGGACGTGAACACCTTGGAGAACGTCCCGATGTAGATGACGGCACCATGCCGGTCGAGTCCTTGCAAGGAAGGAATCGGCCTGTCGGAATAGCGGAATTCACCGTCGTAATCGTCCTCGATGATATATGCGCTTCGCTGATAAGCCCATTGAAGCAGCAGCTGTCGCGCGGATAGAGGCAATGTGCCGCCGGTCGGGAATTGGTGAGAGGGCGTCACGTAAGCCATTCGCGCGTCCGTCCGTTCCAGCTCAGCCATTCGAATTCCCTCATCCTCGATGGAGATCGGCACGATGTCGAATCCGTTCGCCGAGAACGTTGCTCTAACCGGTGCGTAACCCGGATCCTCGAAAGCAATCTTGGAACGTTCGTCGAACAGCCGTGCAAGCAATTGGATGCTAGGATTGATTCCGGTACAGACGACGATCTGCTCCGGGGAACAGACGACGCCGCGCGAATGCTCTAGGTATTGCGCGAGCACTGCCCGGAATTCGTATTCGCCGCGCGGATCCCCGTAACGATGAAGGGTGTCGTTATGCTGGGCGAATACTTCGCTGATCGAGCTCTTCCAGCTTTGGACGGGAAATGCATCGCTATCGACAGTTGCGGGATGAAAATCGACGTGAATATGCCTATCGGGGAGGACATCCTCGCTTTGTTCCGCGGATGGGAACGACTGCGCAGTCTCAAGGCCCGGAAGGTAAGCATAATAACCGGATCGCGGAATGCTGGTAACGTATCCGTCGGCGAGCAGCATTTGATAGGCTGTCTCGATCGTTATCTTGCTGATGTTGAGTTGAAGGCACAAAGAGCGAACGGAGGGCAGGCGAGTGCCGTGCGTGAGCCTGCCGCTACGGATCTGATTGCGGAAATACATATATAGCTGCAGGTATAACGGCGTATGGGGACTATCGGGAAGCGAAATGTCGAACATGAGCCCTCCCTATCTGACCTTATAAAGGTCGTCAAAACTGTGGCTTCGTTTAAGGTCAATCATATTCTATTCTACTTTATGGAAAGACGATAGGGGGAGAGCATCTTGAAGATATCGGGTAGAGAGAGGTTCATCGTCATAGGGTGGGGTGTTCTTACTTTTATCGTCGTCGGCATGGCATCGACGTTCAATACGGCTTTGCCGACGATCGCGGAAGAGCTGCGGCTGCGTCCGGCGGAATCCGCGTGGCTCGTCTCGATATACACGTTGACCTTCGCGATCGCGACGGTCGTATTCGCCCGGCTGTCGGATCGCTATCCGATCTCTAAGCTGTTATTAGCGGGGCTGATCATAGGAGGTGGTGCGTCCGCGGCGGCGATGTTCGTCTCCGACTATTCCGCCATATTGATCGTTCGGTTGCTGCAGGCGATCGGAGGAGGATCGCTTCCGGGACTGAGCTTCATTTACTTCAAGAAGCATATCAGCGAAGGATACAGGTCTACTGCGCTCATGCAGCTGGCCATCTTCATCGGCCTGGGATTCGGGTTGGGCCCGATATTAGGCGGCGGGATTGCCCAGCTATTCGGCTGGCGAATGTTGTTCGCTATCCCCGCGCTGCTGTTGTTCGCCGTTCCGATCGCATCACGGCTAGGAGCGGGCGATAACGGCACAAGAGCGTTGCAGACTCAGCCTGTCATGCGGTCCTTGCTGAACCGGCAATCGTATACGCTCAGAATCGTCATGCAGTTCGGATTGTATTTCGTTCAGATGTCGGTGTTGTACTTAATCCCTATGCAAGCCGAAAGCTTATCCTGCTCGGCGATCGAGATCGGCTGGCTGCTGAGCCCCGGAGCTCTATGCGCGACGGTGATCCTGTGGCGAATCGGCGAGCTTCCGAAGGAGGGACGCCAAGACGGGATGATGGTCGGGTTAGTTGCCGTTATCGCTGGAGCGATCGTATTGACAGCTGCCGGCGAGCTTCTGACCGCGTCGGTGCTCATCGGTTATTTCTTCGTTGCGATCGGTCTGGCGGTAGCATCGGCGTCGTTGAACGATCAGATCGCGCGGCGGTTAGACGCGGCGGAAGCATCAAGGGGATTGGCGGCATCCCAATTCGTCCAGTTCCTCGGCGGTGCGGCGGGGGCGGCGGTCAGCGGCAGCCTGTTGGATCGGTTTCGGGACTCGTACGCGCTGCTGTATGTCGGCTTGGCTTGCGTCGCGACAGCAACCGCTGTTGCCTATATTCTGTTGAACGCGAAGGAGAATCGGCAATCCCATGGACTTTCATCGATTGGAAGAGGAAATTAGCGGCACGTTCAGCGGCTCTATACTCGCAAGCATGGGGAGTGAAGTCGTCTTTAAGAAGAGCTTCGGTCTCGCGAATGTCGAGTTTCAGGTCGGGAATACGCCTTCGACCAAGTATCGGATATGGTCGATAACGAAGCTATTTACGGCAGTGGCGATTATGATGTTGGTCGAGCGAGGGAGACTCACGCCCGAGCAGACGATCGATCGCTACTTCCCTGACGAACCTGTTCTCAATCAACGAATAACGATTCGCCATTTACTAACACATACATCGGGTATACATAGCTATACGAGCAGCGCGGATTTCGATACGACCTGGAACAAGCAGCCGTTAGGAATGGAAGGAGTGCTGCGTTTAATCCGTCAGTATCCGCCGTGTTTTGCACCCGGAGCCGATACGGCGTATAACAATTCGGCATACTTCTTGCTCGGGTCCATCATCGAGAAGGTTACGGGAGAGTCGTATGCGGCCTATTTGAAAAGAATGATTTTCGATCCGCTGGGTATGAGTCATACAGGGTTAGAGGACAATTACACGATCATCCCGGGGATGGCTAACGGCTATAGCCAGGGAGAGGCGGGGCTCCGAAAGTGCGAATACACGGACATCGAAACCGCGTTCTCGGCGGGCGGCCTGTACTCCACGGTCGAAGATTTGCATCAATGGGACCAAGCGCTGCATGCGGACCGGCTGATCTCACGGGATACGAGAGCGGAAATGATGACGGAGCAATCGAGTGGATACGGACTTGGCTTCAGAATCGGCGAGATGCTCGGTAGGCGTATGGTCGGCCACAGCGGCTCTTACCGCGGCTTCAGGGGTAGATATGATCGGTTTCCCGATGAGCAGGCAAGCATTATCGTGCTTTCGAACGTGGATGTTCCTATTGAAGGGATAAGCGAAGCGGTTGCCACAACATTATTCGAATGCAACTGAGGATTCAGCCCCGCATGACTTGGTTACAATGGTAATGCATTCAATCAAGTCCACCGAGGAGGGTTCCCATGTCCGAGCACAATCATGTCGTGGAGAAGAGCGGCAACATTAATCCGAATAACGTAGACGATGCCATCTCGAACATTGACGCCGACGAAAGAGACCGCATTCTTCGCAACTTTGAGACGTTCAAAAGCTATTTGGGAAGAAGAGTTAAGCTGGCTCAGAGCATCGGACTAGGCGAAGAGCAAATGGCTATTATCGCCGAAGAGGTAGCCGACTATCTCGCGAAGAACGAGAGTCCGCGCAATAGCGAAGAGATGCTGCTGCAAGAGCTATGGGCGGTAGGTACGGAAGAGGAACGCCACATGCTCGCGCACATGCTCCTAAGGATGGTTCAGCCGCAGCGCAAGCATTGATCTTATTAGAAGTGCCCCGTTACGGCGGAAGCCTGCGGGGTACTTGTGTTTAGTTAAGGCCGCTCCGAGTCCTAGGAATTCGCCCGATTCGACGGGAAATCCCCGTTCGCTAGCCGCATTGACTGCGCTTCCAGTGACCGTTCATAATATTGAATGGGTTGCAATAATTTCCAATTGGGAGTGTGTTCGATGTCCAAGCGCGTGTTGATCTTAACGGGAGACGGAGCGGAAGTGCTGGAGGTTTACTATCCTTATTTTCGGGTACAAGAGGAAGGCTACGAAGCGGTCATTGCGGCACCGAGGAAAAAGACGTTGAACACCGTATGCCACGATTTCGTAGACGGTTGGGATACCTACACGGAGAAGCCGGCGCATCAGCTTGCGGCCAATATTGCCTTCGCGGACGTCGCTCCGGGCGATTACGACGCGCTTATCATTCCTGGCGGTCGCGCGCCGGAATTCATTCGCAACGATCCTGATCTTCCGCGCATCGTTCAGCATTTTCTCGATGCGGATAAGCCGGTCGGGGCGATCTGCCACGGCGCTCAAGTGTTCTTGGCGCTGCCGAACCGTTCCGTCTTCGAAGGCCGAACGCTTAGCGCATATAATGCGTGCAAGCTGGAGGTTGAATCTCTTGGCGCGCAATACGCGAGCGGCACGCTGCACGTGGACGGCAGAATCGTCAGCGGTCACGCATGGCCCGATCTGCCGGGCTTCATGCGCGAGTTCCTGAACCTGCTGGGCCGGACATCGGACAAGGAATTGTCTTCTTCCGTAAATTAATAGCAAGATGAGAGAGCCGGCGATTCTTGGATCGTCGGCTTTTTGAATGTGTGAATGTTTTGATTCTTGCATGTGTAAACTGAACAGAGTGTACATTCTGTACATATTTATGTATGATGGGGGTGAGGAGGGATGTTTATGCAGTCTCTTTTGAATGCAACGGATGTAAGAGCAAATTTCGGCGGATTTATTGATACGATTGTTAGGGAAAAACCGCAAGCGGTTAAGCGTAACCGAGATGTCATTATGGCCTTTTCTAAGCAACAGATGAAAGAACTGCTGTCCGTCTATGAATTGACATTCGAATACGAACAAGATGAGGATAGTCGGTATGCAGGTTCTATAGAGCAAATCGATGACATTGTTGCGGATGGTAGTACGCTCGATGAACTTCGAATAGAATTGGCACGTCAGTTAATCGAATATGCATTAGACTACGAGAACAATTATTCTCGATATTACAATACACCTAACCGTCGTAAGCATGCACCTTATGTGCTAAGAGTGCTATTGGAAGACGATATTGAATCGGTCGCACAGATGTTCCATGCTTAGTTGGAGTGATCTTGAGAATTTCCTAAGGCGCGACGGATGGGTCTTGGTACGACAGAACGGGCGAGATAAAATCTATGAGAAAACCCTACTTAACGGTGAAGTATTGCGTACGGCGGTATCTAAAGGTACAGGTGAAATCGGAAAAGGATTATTCAATAGGATTCTAAAACAGCAGTTGCGCGTTGATAAAGAGTACTTCAATTCGAAGAAATGAAGTACTCCAGGAACAACGTAGAGTAGACGAAAGCTGCCGGCGACCTCGGGTCGCCGGTTTTCGTTTGTTTCGGCACTCGGTCAGTCCGACAATAAACCAATTAATAAAGGCGAATTTTGCAAAATGCGACTCGTTTTCGACTTACATTGACTCTGACAATTTATGTCAAAGGTCACAGGCTAAATGAGGCGGCTTAAACTATAATAAGTTTACGAGTTTAGAAAACGCTTTCGCAGGGAGGGTGAACGGCGAGAAACAGCAGTCTAATAAACGGAGAATAAAGGAGGTAATGAATAATGATCACGGTAGTTGTCGCAGATTCGCAAAGAATCGTCTGCGAAGGTATTAAGCTGATCCTGGAGCGGGAGCCGGACATGCAAGTCGTCGGGTTCGCTTCCACGGTGGACGAAACGCTGAGCCTGTGCGAACGATGTCAGCCTAACGTCGTCTTAATGGACGCGAATATGAAATCCGCCGACGGGGCAGACGGAACCGAACGTATTCTGATTCAACCCCATGGCGAGACGAAAGTGATCGTGCTATCGAAGGACAAAGAAGGCATCCTCCAGGCGATCAGCAACGGGGCTAATGGGTACGTGCTGAAGACGATCAATTCGGAAGACCTGATTCTGACGATCAAGAGCACCGTTAGAGGGCTGAGCGTCATGCATCAAGAAGCCTTCTCCGGATTCGCGCGCCAGATGAGGAGCCCTAAGAAATCGGATTCGTCGCTTAGGCAGACATGGGACGTCAATCTGACCAAGCGAGAGCTCGAAATCATCCATCAAGTAATCGAGGGCAAGGAAAATCGAGAAATCGCCAAAAGCCTGTTTATTTCCGAAGGAACCGTCAAAAACACCATTTCCGGCATTCTGAAGAAGTTAAATCTCAAAACCCGCATCCAGCTTGTCGTATTCGCTCTGCGGAACGACATAGGCGCCTAAATAGGCAACACGTCATTTATGAATAGGACACTCGGACAATCCTTATTGTCCGGATGTCCTTTTTTGTTGCTCTAAGTCATGGCGAACGGGCAGTCATTTCGTGACGGAAAGCATCTAGGTCGGTATCCGAAGTTATTGTACCGTTGTAATACGCAGATGAAATTGTCGCAACACGATAGAACTTGTTATACGGCGGAGGAGGTGAGTGTAACGATGGACATCTATGGGGGAATCGTGGAGATCGTGGCTTTGGTTTTTCGATTGGATTCGGAGCAGGTGAGAAAGATGTCGGCGGACGACCCGCTCAGCACCATCGGGCTAGACTCGCTGAACTGTATGGAGATTGTTGTGAATATCGAAGAAGAGTTCGGGGTCGCGTTCCATGACGAGGAGCTGCTGCTCGACAATCTCAATACGATAGGCAAGCTTTGCGCGATGGTGTCCAAGAAGCTGGAGCTCTATACGACTTGAGCAGAGGGAGAGAGCAAGATGGCTTTGATCGAAGTGACGGATTTAGTCAAGGAATACAAGCTGAATGTTCGCAAGAAGGGCCTGTCGGGAGCGATTCGAGGCTTGCTCGTTCCGGAGTTCAAGCTGAAGCGCGCCGTCGACTCCATCAGCTTCACGATCAACCAAGGCGATACGGTCGGCTTCATCGGCCCTAACGGGGCTGGCAAATCGACGACGGTCAAGATGCTGACGGGTATACTGGCACCGACGTCCGGCAGCGTTACCGTAGGCGGTCTATCTCCGTTCAAGGAACGGAAGAAGAACGCAATGCGCATCGGCGTCGTCTTCGGCCAGAAGACGCAGCTGTGGTGGGATCTTCCCGTGATCGATACGTTCGACTTGCTCAGGCATATCTATCGCATTCCTGCGGAGAGGTACAAGCGGAATCTAGAGATGTTCAGCGAGATGCTCGGGCTGCAGGACTTCATCCACGTGCCGGTCAGGCAGCTCAGCCTCGGCCAGAAGATGAGAGCCGACATCGCGGCGGCGCTTCTGCACGATCCGGAAATCCTTTTCTTCGACGAGCCGACGATCGGACTCGACGTGGTAGCCAAGGAGAAAATCCGCGAGTTCATTACGTTCGTGAATCGGGAGAAGGGCACGACGATGCTGTTCACGACTCACGATATGGACGATATCGAGAAGACCTGCAACCGCATGATCATTATCGATAAGGGGACGAAAATATACGACGGTACCGTGGAGGACATCAAGCGCACGTACGGCAACGATCGGATTATGGTCGTGGAGTTCGGCGAGAAAGCTGATCCGATCTATATCCCCGGCGTCGAGCTGATCGATGCGAAGGATAACCGGATGTGGTTGAAATTCCATAAAGACGAAGTCCAAGCTTCTCTGATCCTGAACCGGCTCACCCAGAAATACAGCATATCCGATTTCACCGTTCAGGAGCCGGAGATCGAGGGCATCATCAGAGACATCTATCTCGGGGGGATACACCTTGACAAGAGCGTATCTGGAGTTTGCTAAGAAGTCGTTCCAGAACAACATCGTGTACCGCTCGGAGTATGTAGCCGGGGTTATTAACGCCATCGTCATGATCTTCGTGAACATCGCCATCTGGAGAGCGATCTACGAGGAGGAAGGCTCGCTCGAGGGCGTGCAGTTCAAAATCTTGGCGACTTACATCGTGCTGTCCTTCCTGCTGCAAACGTTGTACGTGATGGATGAATACTTCATTGAAGTGAAAGTAAGGAACGGTCTTGTATCCTCGGACCTTCTCAAGCCGATCGGCTTCAGACTGTACGTATTCTCGTATACGGTCGGCACGCTTGCGTTCCGATTCCTGATGCAGATGCTGCCTGCCCTCATCCTGTCGATCTTCCTGTTTCATTTGCTGTCCCCCTTCTCGACCGTTATGTTCTTGTACTTCCTTGTGAGCGCGATTCTAGGTTATTTGGTGCTGTATAACTTGAATTTTCTGATCTGGGTCAGCTCCTTCTGGTTCTATTGGACGTTCAGTCTCGTGACGATCAAGGATGCTGCGGTCATGCTGCTCTCCGGCGCGCTCATCCCGTTCTGGTTCATGCCCGAAGGGATGATCGATACGCTGCAGCTGCTGCCGTTCGCCTCGATCTACTCGACGCCGATTCAGATTTACTTGGGCATGGTGCCGGAGGATGAAATCTTGACCGGCTTGATTCGGCAAGCCGTGTGGGTGCTCGTGCTGTACGCGGTTGGGCACGTATTATGGAAAGCCGCTTCGAGGAAACTCGTCGTGCAGGGGGGATAACCGTGGGCAAACATAGCTTGCGCAGCCTGTTCGTGCTGTTCTTCAAATACTCGAACATGAACCTGAAGCTGGCGCTCGAATACAAGCTGAACCGCAGCTTGATCGCGCTCGCCATCTTCTGCCGGGAAATGATCGGCGTCGTCGTCATGTTCCTCATTCTGCTGCGGTTCCTTCATATCCGCGGATGGGAAATTCACGAGATGCTGTTCCTGTACAGCTTCTTGTTCCTCTCTTATAGCTTGTTCGTGCTGCTGTTCGCGGGAATCCGCGATTTCGATAATATGGTGCACTCAGGAGATTTCGACCGGCTCCTTACCCGGCCGCTCGGCCTCATGTATCAGATTATCGCGGCGAGGATCGACTTTACGGCAACGATCGGCCACGGCGTCGTCGGAATCGTCCTGTTCATGAACACCGCGTTCTCGGTCGGAATCGAATGGAACCTGCAGAACAGCCTGTATTACGTATTGGCGTTAATCGGCGGCACGATCATCCAAGCTTCCCTCTTCCTGTTGTCCGCTTGCTTCAGCTTCTGGGCAGTCAAGACGGAGAACCTGCGCAACCTGATCTTCTTCAACGCACGAAGGATCGCCGGCTATCCGCTGACCTTCTATCCCGTCTTTATCCAAAAGCTGCTCATATTCGTTATCCCGTTTTCGTTCGTTAACTATTTTCCCGCTCAATATTTTCTGAGGAAAGACGGGTCTTACTGGGAAGGGTACCTGTATTTGACCCCCGTCGTCGGCGCGCTGTTATTCTTCCTCGTGTTCCTGCTATGGAGGCTTGGCGTGCGCAGCTATACGAGTACGGGCAATTCTGTCTACTAATATAAAAATGAATGGCGAGGAGGGATCGATAGACTTATGGAATCCGCGGCAACGAGGAAAAGCTACCGCACCGTGATCGTGCTCGCCGTGCTGCTCCTGGCCCTCATCGTCTATCTGACGATTCGATTCGTGAATTTCAGCGAAGTGAAGCTGGCGGCGGGCATCTACGATCGGAAAATCACGATCATGAGCACGGCGGACATTCACGGTCACTTGGTCTATGAAGAAGCCAACGGCGGCTACTATACGCTGGATGAAATCAATACGCAGATGGGGCTGCCGCTGATGAAGGGGATCGTCGACGAGATACGCGCCGGCAACCCGGACTCTTTACTGCTGGATAGCGGAGACATGTTCCACGGCACGAACGAAGCGAACGTGAACGAAGCGGAAGGCATCGTGAAGGCGATTAACCTGATGGGATACGACGCGATGGCTCCGGGCAACCACGACTTCGACTACGGCTTCGATCGCTTGCTCGAGATCAAGTCCGAGCTGAAGTTTCCGATGCTGTCGGCGAATGTGAGTTATAAGGGTGAACAAGTGTTCCAGCCGTACCTCATCAAGGAGGTCGGCGGGTTAAAGATCGGGCTGTTCGGGCTTACGGTACCGGATTCGCTGTCTAACATGAACGTGTTCGGTCCATCGGACGTCACCTTCGGGGATCCCGTCGCCGCAGCCCAATCGACGGTCGCCGCTTTGCAGGCGGAGCAGGTGAACGCCATCATCCTCGTGTCCCACTTGGGAGACGACAGAGACAAGGAGCTCGTCAAGCAAGTCGGCGGCATCGATCTCGTGTTGAGCGGCCATCATCATTGGCTCTATAAGAAGGCGGATCGCGTCGGCGACACCTACGTGGTCGAAGCCGGCTCCTACAGCACGCATATCGGACAAGCGGACCTATATTTCAAAGACGGCAAAGTCGTCGATCTATCCTGGACGCTTCATCAGTCGCAGGACCGCTCCAAGGAGAATCCCGAGATGGCGGCGATCGCGGACGAATATTACGCCATTGCCTTCGAGAAAGGGAAGAGAGTCGTCGGGAGCACGGATGTCGTGCTGGACGGCGTAAGGTCTCACGTCCGGTCGCAGGAGACGAATCTGGCGAATCTGCTTACGGACGCCATGCGGGAGAAGGGGGACGCCGATATCGCGTTACTGAACGGCGGGTCCATTCGCGAGAGCATCCCGATAGGCGAGATTAGGCTGTACGACGTCAGCAAGCCGCTGCCGTTCGTCAACTCGCTCATGACGGTGGAGGTCAAGGGTGAACGAATCTACGAAGCGCTAGAGCGAGGGCTGCGAGGCTGGCCGAACGGCTCCAGCAACGGCGGATTCCTGCAGGTGTCCGGTCTCTCATACTCGTTCGACGGCTCCAAGCCTGCGGGCAGAAGGCTCGTCAGCGTCACGAAGGACGGAGAGCCGCTCGACAAGGACAAGCTGTACAAGCTCGCGACCAACGATTATCTCGTCTATGGCGGCGACAACTACGAGGAGTTCAAAGACGCGAAGCAGCTATACAAGGGAGACCTTCTGAGCACGGTGCTCGCCGACTATATCGAAAGCAAAGGCGAAGTGGAAGGGAAGATAGACGGCCGGATTACGGTGATCAACGAAAGATACAAATAAAATCACGCTGAATGAAAGGTGGCTATTCACATGAATAAAGAAGAAATCGAACGCAGAATATGCGAGATGATCAAGGAACGCGCTCCGATTCCGAGCGATGCGATCGGGCTGGACGAGGATTTGAGGGAGAACTACGGCGTCGACTCCCTCGTGCTTGTCGATCTGTTAGTGGAGATTGAAATTACGTTCGACATTACGTTCGATAGCAGCTCGCTGACGAATGAATTTTTCTCGACGGCGGGGTCGATCTCCGATTACGTCTACCAGCGAATGGCGGCCGCTATCCTATGAGCGCCCCGTACGAGATCGGAGCCGCGAAGGCCAAACGCTCGATTCCGGACGTTCCGCGGTATTTCGCGCCGCACGTCGGCGACTGCTTCGCCAATGCTTACGGCGCCGTCGTCAAGCATATGGGGCTGAACCCGGAGCTCGTGCTCGCGGATTATCTCTGCTTCATGTACGACGAGCAGACAGAGTATATCGGAATGAATTTCCTGGGCAGGCATTCCACCTCCGTGGAATTTACGGAGGAGGAGCTTAACTCCTCGATGGAGTTCGCTTACTTGCCTCCTACGGCGATCTACCACGAACAGAGCAAGCCGGAACCGCTACCGGAATACAAGGATCGCCTTCAGATCCGATTGCTGATCCAAGACGATTCGGCGATCGCCTATAGAAGAACCAAAGAACTGCTGGACGCCGGCAAGCCCGTCATCGCCGTCGTGGATCTGCACGACGTGAGCTACCATCGGGCGTACAAGCGAGAGCACGGCATTCACGCGGTCGTCCTTACCGGATACGACGAAGAGCGGCAGATATACGAGCTGTTCGACAAGTATAGGCTGTCGAGCAGCGATTTCGACGGAACCCTGCCGATGCAGGAAGTGATGCAAGCTCGCTCGGCGCTTTGTCTGCAGGACAATCCGATCACGGGTCCTTTCACCCGTCCTGTGAGAAACCTATGGATGGAGCTGGAAGCAGGAGAGGAGTTCCGGGTGACCGAGGAGCGAATCCGGGCGATTATCCGCAAGAGCAGTCTGCGGATGAGGGGATTGCAGCCCGTGCACGGGCGTGTGTGCGGCTTGGAGCGATTAGAGGCGTTCCGGCAAGCGCTCCTGCGCAAGAAGGAGCGCGCCTTCGACGAGCTTGAGGTGTACCGGTTCCGAACTTACTACAACCGGGCTATGAAGGGGATTAGCAGACAGAGGAAGAGGTTCCAAGCGTTCATTCAAGAGGCAAGCGCCTTGATCTCGATTCCCGAGGACGTTAGCGCGGAGTTAATCAAGGAGCTTGATGCTTCCGCCACGAGATGGGATATCGCCGCCAATCTGTCGCTTAAGCTGGGCATTGCCAGAAAACCGGCGATTCTAGACGAACTCGGCGAGCAGCTTAGGCTCATCTTAGTGGCAGAGACGAAAGTCGTCGGATATTTGGATCGATGCGCGGATTAAAGAGGGAGGGATCGAGATGACCGAGCCGAATTCGCCTTGGCGCTTGTTCGAAGCAAGCCGCGACAAGTACCGGGACCATATTCTGCTGATCTATAAGGACGAATCGTTCACCTATGACGATATTTACCGGAAGACGCTCGAGTTCGAGCGGCTGCTCGAACCGTTCGACTTCACGATGGGCGGCGTCTTCCTGCCCAACTGCACGGAGTTCATTACGGGCATGCTGGCGCTGAATAAGCGCAAGAAGGCGTTCGTCTCCTTGTCCTATCAATTCAAAGGAGACGCGCTGATCGAATTGCTCGACTATACCGATATCGAGCTGCTCATTACGGACGCCATGGGGTTGGAAGCGATCCGAGAGCATATCGACCGGCTGAACATCCGTATCGTATTGACTCTTCAGGCGGACGGTAGCTTCCACATTCACGAGTTTCCGGATAAGGAACGGCGCGAGCTGCCGGGAATCGACGAGAACACGTTCGGCATCTGCTTCACGTCGGGGTCCACGTCTCGGCCGAAGGGCATCGTGCTGTCGAACGTCGCGATCGTCGGCAACGCGCTTGCCGTCGCCGAACATCTGAATTTCACCTCCGAAGACCGGACGATCGTTCCGCGATCGCTGGCCCAAGCCAGCCCGCTGGCGGGAGACGTGCTCATGGCCATTAGCCGGGGAGGCGGCATCATTCTGCTTAACAACGTGTTTCACCCCGCCATTTTCCTCAAAGCGATTCAAGACTACAAGGCTACCCAATTCTACATCGTCCGAACGATGCTGCTGCAGACGTTAGAGTATCCGAACCTGCATCAATACGACATCAGCTCCTTAAGAAGAGTGCTGATCGGCGGCATGGTGAACTCGCTTCATATCTATCAATTAGCCGCGAAGCATTTCCCTCACGCGAAAGTATACAACGCCTACGGAACGTCGGAAGCGGTCGCCAGAGTGACGTTCGGAGAACACGAGGACGTCACGAGCCGGCCCTGCGTCATCGGCCGACCGATCAAGGGCTGCGGCGTTCGCGTCCTTCGGGAGGACGGCTCGGAGGCGGACACCGGCGAGACCGGCGAAATCTACATTACTAGCGATTATCTCATGAGCGGGTATTACAAAGCTCCGGCGATAACCGCTGAGGTGATGACGCCTTGGGGGCTTCGGGTTAAAGACGTCGGTTACCGTGACGAGAACGGCTTGTATTACGTGCTCAGCCGCAACGACGACATGATCATGCAGGGCGGAAGCCGGGCTTACCCGATCGATATCGAAGAGGTGCTGTTGAAGCATCCGTCGGTGAAGGAGACGGTCGTCATGGGCATCGAGGACGAGAAGCTCGGACAGAGAATCGTGGCGTTCGTCTGTTTGAAGGAAGGCGCTAGCGCGAATTCGAGAGACTTGTATAAGTGGTGCTTCGCGAAGCTGGAGGACCGGAAAGTGCCGAAGGAGATTCACATTGTCGAGCATATTCCGCGGAACGTGATCGGGAAGATCAATAAGAACGAAGTCAAGGCGCTGTACCGCCATCTGATAACCCAAGAGGAGGCCGTATTATGAACCGCAACCAATTATCGCCCGAAAGACAGCTCGTATTGATGGCATCGGTAGAGATCGACGAATCGCAGCGGGAAGAGCTGACGAAGCTGGTGACGTCCCGGATCGAGTGGGCTGAAGTCATCTATCAGATGGTCACTCATAGGACGCTTAATATGCTTTGCTATAACTTGAAAAAATTCGACTTATTCGATGGATTGGAAGCCGAGCTGAAGCGCTTGATGAACATGCAGTGGGAGGTGTACCGCGAGCGCAACGGTCACTACGCCAGCAAGCTGACGGAAGTGTTGAAGGCATTCGAGAAGGAGAAGCTCGTGCTCGCGATTCTGAAGGGCAACCTGCTCGTGAACGTCGTCTACCCGTCGATCGAGACCCGCCTGTTCAACGATCTCGACTTCCTCATGCAATTGGACGACGTTAACGCGGTGACGGCGGCTCTTGAAGGCTTAGGTTACGTGCAAGGACACTACGATGCGGCGAAGCACGAGATTACCGAAGCGACCCGCAAGGCGAAGCTCGTCCAACAGATGACGACGCATGAAATTCAGGAGTTCCTGAAGCTGAGCGACAACCCGTTCGCCCCGCTCGTCGAGATCGACGTCAATCACGACATTCTGTGGAAGGGCAACTGCCCGTACAAAGTGCCGACCCGTGAACTGATCGCCCGGGCGGTGCCGATCGATATTCATGGCGCTACCGGCTACAGGCTCGATCATGCGGATAATCTGATCCAGCTGTGCTGCCATCTGTATAAGGAAGCGGCCCTTATGGTATGGATCACGAGCCTCAAGGACTTGAAGATTTACAAGTTCGCCGACCTCCACATGTACATTCGCAAATTCGGACAGGAGATCGATTGGAGCGCGTTCGTGCAGAGAGTCAAGCATTACAACCTGGACAAAATCGTTTATTACAACTTCCACTATATCGCGATGATGTTCGGAGAATCGGTGCCGGAGGACGTTGTGCGGCAGCTGCAGCCGGAAGACCTCGGTTACTTGGATCACTACGCGATCGAGAACGAAGAGCCGTCGGTGTGGGAATTCGACTTCTTCACCCGGCTGTTCGACGTCAATCGGATCTCGGCGATCGACGAGCGGCAGGTTGCCGGCTTCAGAAGATTCCAGGCTGCCAAGTTCAGCTAGGAGACAAGCCTATGAAGAAGCCACGAACGGTAACGCTGTTGTGCTCCGGGTTCGGACTTGGGTTGTACGTTCCCGGCCTGCTCATCGCGAGACGGCTCCAGCATCTGGGCGTGCCCGCGGACGTATGCGTGTTCGAGAACGTCCTCCTGCCGGATAAGCTCGATCAAGTGCTGCGCAGCAAGCAAGCGTGCCATCGCAGCTTTCCGTTCGCGCAGATGTCCGCGAGGATGCCGATGGACATGACGAGAACCGTCGATGAAGAGACGATCGATAAGTTGCTGGGCGAGTGGGCTGCCGAGGGGCGCCACGACTTTCTCGTCTTCTCCGGCCATTGGCTGCACGTCGTGAATCGCTATCGGGACAAGGTTCATCCCGAGACGGTGAACGCGGAGATCGTCTACGTCGATTGCGGACTGCCGCCTTCCTGGGTGAGCTTAAAGCACTTCGAGCCGGATTATGCCGCGGGCTATCGCGAGAAGTGGATTTATGACACGGAGACCATGAAGCTGGCCGCCCCGATCGCAGTCGGCACCGCCCCGCCCCTCACTTATCGGGAGAGGGAGCATCGGTTCGTCATCCATGGCGGCGGCTGGGGGATGGGCACGTATCAGAGCAAAATTCCCGAGTTGCGCGCGCAAGGCATTCCGCTCGACATTGTCGTGTACGAGAGGGAAGAAGCTACAGGCGGCGCTGCGGGAGATCGGTTTTTCATGATGGATCCATCTTGGTCGCCTTGGCAGCGCGACGAGGCGGGCGGCCATATTTTCCCTCCCTTCGGGGAGGTCGTGCAGGGAAAGCCTGTCAAGTTCGCTCACAGGGAGTCCTACCATGAGCTGTTCGATATTACGAGGACTTCCCGAGGCATTATCGGCAAGCCGGGAGCGGGCACGATGATCGACTCTCTGGCTTCGGCTACGCCGCTCATTATGCTGGAGCCTTTCGGCGAGCACGAACGGAGGAATACCGAGATGTGGGCAACGCTCGGATTCGGCGTCTCTTACGAGCAATGGAAGCAGGCGGACTTCTCGCTGGAGATGCTGGAGCGGCTTCATGAGAATCTCATGGCTGCGAGAGGAGCGCACGCGGACTTCGCTGCCCAATATCGGTCCCATGTCGGATGACGAAGGGTGGGTATATGATACCGAACAAAGGGATCCTTATCGTCTACGAGGGCATTAGCGGATCGGGCAAAAGCGAGGGCATCGCCCAGCTGAAGAAGGATCTCGCTGCCCTAGGCTATCCGGTATCCGTAGCCGAGTGGAACTCCAATCGATTGATCCGAGGCGTGATCGGCGTCCTGCGCCGGCTTCGACTGCTGACGCCGACCGTCTATAGCTTATGGCAATGGTTCGGCTTCCTCATCGACTACTGGTTCTATATGATTCCGAAGCTCAGGAGGAACCGGATCATCATCGCGGACCGGTACGTCTACACCGGAATGACCCGCGACGTCGTCAATGGCGCCGGAGCTAAGCTCAGCCGATTAGGGCGGTTCCGGGTAAGAGAACCGGATATGGTCGTCTTCTTCGATACGCCGCCCGAGACGTGCAGCGAGCGTATTCAATCCCGGGGCAAGAGGCTGTTCCATCCCGGCCAACCCGTTCATGCAAGCGTGCAGCCGGCCGAACGGGATCTGCTGTATTTGCGTCGAATGCGGGACGAATACGTGCGGATCTTCTCCGACAAGAGCTTGGTGCGGGATACGACGGTGTTATTCGTACGGGATTCTTCGCGCAAGGCGAACGAGGTCGTGAAAGCCTATATATCGCAAAAGACGGAAGCGGCGGCTTCGCGCCTATTCCAAGCGGACAACCGCACGAGGGGAGTGTAACGAAGTGGATATTATCATTTCCGCAGTCGCGCACCGGTCCGGTTCCACGCTGCTGCAGAGAATCATCAACAGCCGCAAGGAAAATTTGATATGGGGCGAGCACCAGGGCGTCGTTACGAGCTTCCTGGATATGTACAAGCAGGTTCGCACTTACTCTCTGGACTATCGCAAGGAACGGAACGCTTATTTCGACAGCGACGAGAATCCGAACGTATGGACCGCGACGATGACGCCTGAGTTCCCGTTCGTGGAGCAAGCGGTCATGGAATCCGTGCGAGCGTTCATGAATGCGCTGTATTCGCAATACCGGGACACCCACGACACGATCGGATTTAAGGAAGTGCGTTACGGGGAGCAGGAGCTGAGGCTGCTGCGCAAATGTTATCCCGAGGCGGAGTTTCTGCTAGTCGTCCGTAATCCGATCCATACGTGGCAGAGCTTGATGAACTGCCGGGGCTGGTATAAGGACGACGTCAGGACGACGGCTAACAAGTGGAATCGCAATGTGGGCGGTTACTTGGCGATGGCGGGCAGCGATCCGAAGTCGCATCTGATCGTATACGAGAATCTCATTCGCCAGAACGAGGCCACGCTGAATACGATCGAAGCCTGCGCCAAGGTACCGAGGCAGCAAATGCTGGACGTCATGAGTCACAAGGTCGGCAGTACGGCGAACGATACGATATCGGACGAGGATCGGAGCATCATTCTCGAAATATGCGGAGAGCGCATGCGACAGCTAGGTTACCTGACTTCGGACGGGAAGGAGGACCGCCATGAGCCATCCTTCGATCGTCTGGCAGTCGTCCAAGATTAACCGGGAGGATCGGTACGTCTTGAATCAGCACCCGAGCTTCGTGCTCTGGTTCACCGGGCTGTCCGGGGCGGGCAAGTCGACGCTCGCTTACGAACTGGAGCGGACGCTGCACGAGCTGCAAATCCGATCATTCGTCCTTGACGGGGACAATCTAAGGCACGGCATCAATAGCAATCTTGGATTCACCAGAGAAGAGCGGCGCGAGAACATCCGCAGGGCGGGCGAAATCTCGAAGCTGTTCGTGGAGGCGGGCATCGTTACGCTCGCTTCCTTCATCTCTCCCTTCCGCGAAGACAGGGAAGAGGTCAGAGCGCGGTTCGCTCCGCGGGAGTTCATCGAGGTGTACGTCGAGTGCCCTCTCGAGGAATGCGCGAGAAGGGATCCGAAGGGTCATTACAGGCGCGTGAAAGAAGGGACAATGAAGAACTTCACGGGCTTCGACAGCGAATACGAGCCGCCTGTCAATCCGGAGATCGTGCTGCGGACGGACAAGGCAACCGTGGCTCAATGCTGCGAGGCGATCGTTCATTATTTGTCGGATAGCGGTCTCATTCCGAGGAAGAAGGTGAGCGCGCTATGGGATTAAAAGAGTATTTGGAGAAATTGGTCACCACGGTCCATTATCCGATAACGTTCGGAGCGACCGAGCCTGCGACGTTGTCGAGATGGATGGTCAAGGCGGTGACCGCGCTGAATGCGGGACCATGGGGCACCGAGCCCTATCTCGATGAGGACGGTAGAACGGTATACGTGTATGAAACCTCAATATTGCCGATCGAGACGCTGGAGCGGAACTGGCGGCATTACAATTCGGATTTGATCGAGGTTCATCAAGATCCGAACAAGCCGGGCACCATGTTCAGCCCGGGGCCGGACAAGTGGTTGTATGCCGTATGCAACGTCTACGCGCTGGAGGACAGCGAAGCGCTGATCAAAATTCTGACCTATATGCCGGCTCCGATTCGGGTATGGATCAACGGCGAATTGATCATCGCAAGCAACGAAAATTTCGTGGTGAAGGACGTGCTGGCGAGGGCGAGGTTCAAAGCGGGCAACAACGTCGTTCTGGCGGAGCTGCCGCTGCACCTGCGGGTCTCTTTGACAACGCAGGAATTCATCGTCAAGCTCCAGCCGTTGCCCCGGTTGCTGAGCGAGCCCGCGAAATACGAGTTCATCGACCCGGAGCTGTTCGAGACGCTGGAGCATTCCGCGTGGATCGTTCCGGAGAGAGTATTCGTCAGAGGCGGAGAGCAGCTTCGGCTGCTCGTGCTGTCGTCCTATCTTCGCGGGGAAGCCGGGCAGCCGATGTCGGTGCGGCTAGAGAGCGCGAACGGCGAGACGCTCGCGACGGTTCGAACCGAGACGGGCCAAGCGGCAACGCTGCCGATCCCCGAGGCGGCAAGCGGCACGCTGGTCATTCGTGCAGAAGGCTTAGGGAACGGCGCGGCTATTCATTGCAAACCCGTTCACTTGTTGTGCGGGGATCTCGCGGAGGAACGGGAAAGTCTGCTTCGCCAAGCGGCGGGCAGGCAGGACATCCGAGAAGAGATCGTCTCCTCGATGCGCCAATGGATGGAGCTGCCTAAGTCGTTCCAAGAGGTGAACCAATTCGTTCCTTACGATGTGTATGACTCGCTGCTAGAGAGAATGGCGGAGTTCCGCGCAAGCCTGAACGCTCCCGAGAGGCTGTATCTTCGAACGTACCCGGAGATATTCAAGACTCGCTACGCCGTTTATCGCCTCAAAGACACGAAGGACGCGTCTATCGCTTACGTCGTCAACCTGCCGGAGTATTACGACCCGGATCGCAAGTATCCGCTCGTCGTGTATTTCCATGACGCCCAAGGACGCAACTTTCCCTCCGACCTGCCTTGGACGAAGCGCTTCTCGTTCTCGGAAGCGATCATCGTGCAGATGGTGGGCATCGGCCGACTGAATTACACGGACGATATCGGGGTCGTCCGCACGATCGGAGAGCTCGTGCAGGAGCTGAACGCGGACCGCGACCGGATATACGGAATCGGATTCTGCACCGGCGCCATGAAGGCGTACCGGCTCGGCTTTATCGCGCCGGACTTGTTCGCGGGCATCGCGACGATAATCGGGGACGCAAGGATCGACCCCAATGCGCCGGAGTACGAATGGCTCGATAATCTGGGCAATACGACCGTATACGGGCTTTGCAGCGACGAGAACTGGTTTTTCAACAGCTCGCGTAAAATCGACTTGCTCAAGCGGCTTAAAAAATCGCACATCAGGCTGTATGCCGGCTTCTACCATAACGAATTCAACACGCTGCACAATTCCCGGACGTTGATGCGCCGTTTGGTCGCGACGGACAAGGAGAGATATCCGCGGGAGATCGACTTTACGGTGATGGAGCCGTGCTTCTCCAAGTCCCATTGGCTACGGGTGAAGCGTATCGTCGATTTGCGCGAGAGGGCGAGCGTGAAAGCTAGGATCGTCTCGCGGCAAGAGATAGAGATCTATGCAGACAACGTGGGTGAGCTGGAGCTGTTGTTAAGTCCGGAGGAGACGGGGCTGGACTCGGAGATTACGTTGCAGGTGAACGGCCGGAGAATGTTCGCGCGGTTGGCCCGGTATTCTAAGGCGACTTTATCTATCGGCGGGGTTGCCACCTCGCTGGCTGTATCGAATCTATCGAAGGAAGCTTTCATCGCCGCCTACGACGCCATCGGCGTAGACGAGACGCAGCTCGGAATCAAGCGGCTTTACACGGGCCCTTGTACGGTCGTGAAGCCGAGCGGTCGCAGCTCGTTCACGACGAAGCTGTCGTATCTGCTGCAGAATCCGATTCGTGATCGGTACATCTATTACAAATACGAGTCCTGCCGAGAGTCGGAATTGTCCTTGGAGCATTCAAGCGAACGCAATTATATTTTCATTGTCGATGCCCGGAGCCCGAGCTTACAACAGACGAGACTGCTGGAGGCGATCGGACTTAAGCTGGAGAACGAAAGACTGACCTGGAGGGGGCAGTCGTACGAGGGCGACTATTATGCTTTCATCTCCTGTCCGAACCCTTGGTTCTCGGACCGCCGAGTGATGGTCGTCGCTTATAACGACGACGGGCTGGACGGTGACATGATCGGTCTCTTGAATTCCTTCGATAGAAACCCACTCTTCTATTACGACGCTATTATTTATCACCATGGCCGTGTTCAAGGGCTCCGCCATGAGGCAGAACAATCCGAATTGGAATCCGAATCGCTAGGAGGGGTCGTATGAGCGACGTAGATTACCGGTCGTTGGCCGAGCAGTACGGAACGCCTTTATATATCTACCAGGGCGACGCGATCGAGAGCCGATACCGGCTATTGCGCGGCTGCCTGCCGGAGACGTTCGAGGTGTTCTATTCGGTGAAGTGCAATCCGCTGCTCGGCGTCTGCCAGCTGTTCCGCGAGCTGGGAAGCGGCATCGAAGTCGCATCGCTCGGGGAGCTGCGAATGGCGGTGCAAGCGGGCTTTAAGCCCGGCGACATTATCTTTACGAGTCCGGGGAAGTCGATGGAGGAGCTGGAAGCCGCGATCGACCTCGGCATATACAGCATTAATATCGAATCGGTGGAGGAAGCGCGGCTGATTAACGACATTGCCCGGAGCAGGAACGCTCTCGCGAAAATTTCGGTGCGAATCAACCCGAACTTCAACTTCTCCGGCGCGGGGATGAAGATGACGGGAGTGCCGACGCAGTTCGGCATCGATCAATCGGACATGGCCGAGGCGATGGACGCCATTCTAGCCCTCCCTTACGTGTCGTTAATCGGCATTCACGTATTTACCGGTACGCAGATGCTGGATGCCGACCTCATCGTCCGCAATTTCGGCGAAGTGATGAAGCTCGCCGTTGAACTGTCGGAGGAGCACGATTTTGCGCTGCAATTCCTTGATCTGGGAGGAGGGTTCGGCGTTCCGTATTTTCAGGGGGAACAGGAGTTGGATACGGACAAGCTGCGCCTCGGTCTAGCGGAGCTGTGGGGGCAGTACGGCGAGAAGCTGCGCGGCGCGCGCATCGGCGTCGAGAGCGGGCGGTTCCTGCTGGCGGAGTCCGGCGTCTTCCTGACCAAGGTGTTGTACGTTAAGAACTGCAAAGGGGCCAAATACGTCGTATGCGACGGTGGCTCCAATCAGCACGCCTCCTCGGCTTTCCTAGGCAGGTACGTGAGGAACAACTTCCCTATGCGGCTGCTCGGCAAGGACGGGGAAGAGACGGAGGAAGCGAACGTCGTCGGTTCGCTCTGCACGCCGACCGATGTGCTTGGGCAGAAGGTGCGGCTAGCGAGGGCAGAGCCAGGTGATCTACTCATCGTGGAAAAATCGGGAGCGTACGGACTGACGCATAGCCCGGTGCTGTTCTTAAGCCATGCTCTTCCGGCGGAAATCATGGTCTATCGGGAAGGTGTATACGTTCTGCGCGAGAGGGGGAAAGCGGAGGATTGTCTCCACGGGCAGCGCTCGCTGCTTACGGGAAGATCCGTCCGCGACGACTATGTCTACTCCATTTAACTTAGTGACACGGTTGACAGAGGAGCGAGATCGCGGCGTGATCGTGTGGCTTCTCAATATCGGGGCGGAGAAGTATTGGAACCCGGTACAGGCGGGCGTCGTCGACCGCGGCGAAGACCGGATCGTGGGCCGAGTAGAGGAGATGAACCTACTGCTCTGCCGCGAGCAGGATATTCTGATCCTGCGGGCTATGCCTGACCCGTATTACTTGGACAAGCTGCGGGAGTGGGGGTTCTCGATCCCGCGGATACGCGTGCCGAAGCAGTCCGACCCGTGGACGCCGATCTCGGAGCTGGTGCTGAAGGACGAGGAATTGCTGATAGAGCTGTCGGCGATTGCCGCGGGGAACGACGACGTTCGGTTCGTTCCTTACGCGGTAACCCGTTTGGAGGAGCAGATTGCCGCGAGGTGCGGGTTGCGTCTGGCGGCGGCTTCATCCAGCGTGAACGCGGCGGTCAACGACAAGATATTCAACCGGGAGGTCGCAGTGACGCTGGAGTTGCCCGTATGCCAAGGGCGCGTATGCGGCTCCGCCGAGGAAATCGGACAGGCTTACGCGGAGCTGACGGAGCAGCCTCCTTACTTCGACAGAGTCATCATTAAAGAGCCGTTCGGCGCGTCGGGCAAAGGGTTATATATCGTGGACAGCCCGGACAAGCTGAGGCCGATCCTGCTGCGGGTGTCCAGGTTCGCCAAGAACAATCCGCAAGCGCAGTGGCTGGTGGAGGGCTGGTACGACAAGCAGGCCGACGTTAACTATCAGCTGTATGTATCGGAGGACGGCGGTGTCGACGTTTTCTCCATTAAGCAACAGGTGTTAAGAGATACGGTATATATCGGTTCGAAAATGCCGGTGCAGCTGGATGCGGACGCTGTTGGAAGCTATCGCGAGTTCGGAGAGGCGATCGGGAAGCACTTGCACGCTATCGGCTATACCGGTGTCGCCGGTATCGACTCGATTATTACGCGGGAGGGCGGAGTCATCCCGATTATCGAGATCAACGGCCGGTTTACGCTATCGACTTATATCTCGTTCTTAGAGCGAGTAATCGGGGATGCGAAGGTGTTCTCCCGGTACTTCAAGATCGCGACGGACGAGCCGGTCGACTTTCGCGCGATGTGCGAGAGGCTGGAACGGGAGCAGCTGCTATATAGTCGGGAGTCGGGAGAAGGCGTCCTCGTCTATACGTCAGGCACGCTGCCGGCGGTCAAGGACGAGAGCGGCGGGAAGTATCCGGGGCGCGTCTTTACTTTAATCGTAGCCCGCGATTGGGAGCGGGTGGAGGAGCTCGGCTCGCGCCTGGAGCCGTTGCTGGAGAGCTGGCAACATCATGAGCAGATGATTTAGTTGTTAAATGGGACAGTCTCGTTTTAGAGACTGTCCCACTTTTCGTTGTATGCGCGGTATTCAACCGAGGACGGTTAGCTCTTTCGGGAACGTCGTCAGCACGTCGACGCCATCCGTGGTTGCCACGACGTCGTCTTCGATGCGGACGCCGCCGACGCCGGGAACGTAGATGCCGGGTTCGACGGTGAACGCCAGGCCGGCGCGAACGAGGTCTTCGTTCAGGCCGTGAACGGAAGGATATTCGTGAATGTCCAATCCGAGGCCATGGCCGAGCCGGTGCATGAAGTAGGGTCCGTAGCCCGCGTTCTCGATGACCGCCCTCGCGGTGCGGTCGAGGCTGCCGAGCGTGACGCCGGGACGAATCGCCTCGATCGCTCGCCTATTAGCTTCAAGCACCGCCGCATAGATCCGCTTGGCCTCGTCCGAGACGTCTCCGACCGCGAACGTGCGGGTAATGTCGGAGGCATAGCCGTCCGCGAATACGCCGAGATCGAACAGCAGCAGGTCGCCCTCGCGGATCGGCGTCGCGTCCGGCTTACCGTGCGGAAGCGCGGATTTGGCGCCGGTTAACACCATCGTATCGAACGAAGGGTCTTGCGCTCCGAGCTTCTTCATCTGGTATTCCAGCTCGGCGACGAGCTCGATTTCGGTCACTCCGGGCTTCGCGCGAGCGACTCCCGCCCTCAGCGTATCCTCGACAAGACGAGCGGCGTGTCTCATCCGGGCGACCTCGTCCGGACTTTTCATCGCGCGCATGTCGCGAAGCGGGGTTCCGACGTCCACGTAGGCTTCCGCGCCGATCGCCGCCGCGAGCGCTTCGAACCTCGTGACGCTTAAGTCGTCCTTTTCCACCCCTAATGTCTGGACGGTTGCAGGGACGAGCCTGCGGAGCACATCGTACGAGTTGTCCGTATCGGCGTGCGTATGAATGCGTGCCATTCCAGTTGCCAAGGCGGCTGCTTCATAGTCAAGCGCCGGGACGAGAAGAGTTGGCTCTTCACCGCGCGCGAGGAGCAGACCCAGGAACCTCTCGTGGGGGTCCGTAGCGAAGCCTGACAAGTAATAAACATGCTTGGGGGACGTGATCAACATGGCGTCGATCCGGTGGTTGTCTAGGTGAGCGTAAAGTTGTTGCATGCGTGTATTCATGGATTCAACCGCCTTTCTCCCTTTATTATACCGCCGACCTAGTGAAACCACGAAGCGCTTAGGGGAGTATAAGTTCATAAAGAGATCAAGCGAATATGGAGAAAGGCGGCGATGAGCATGAATAGAGCAAGGCTTGAACGGTTCGCGGAGAATGCGAGAGCTGCCAAGAAGGCTTTTGCGTGGCGTCATGCCGCGATTAATCGGTTGGCCGCGCTGCTGTATGCCGTAGAGGATCGGGAGATCGATATACAAGCGATTCGCGACAATCTGGAGAGGATGAAAGAGAACACCGGGATTTTCTCGATGTTCAGAGGCAGCCCGGCCATTAGCATTGCCGCGCAGCTATCTCTTGCCGAAGATCCAGGAACGCAGCTTGCGAATACGCTCGCCGTGTACGAAATGTTGAAGGACGCAAGGTTTAAGGCTTCGCCGTATCTTCCGATCGCGGCGTACCAGATTGCCGCCAATCGGGAGACAGACCAGTTTGCGCCCACGGTAGCCAGAGCGCAATCGCTGTACACGGCGATGAAATCGAACCATAGGTTTCTAACCGGACAGGACGACTATATCTTCGCAGCTATGCTGGCCGTGTCCGACTCCGAGATCGACGCGGGGATCGAGCGAATGGAACGGTATTATTCCGATTTGCGGCGGGAATTACGGGCAGGAAACAACCTGCAAGCATTAACGCAGGTGCTGGTGTTGGGTGATGAGAATGCCAACCCCGTAGCACGGGTGCTGACGTTAAGAGATGCCTTCCGCAGGAGAGGCCTTCCGATGGATAAACCGTACACCCTCTCCTCCCTCGGCGTGCTTGCCTTGCTGCCTTGCGGCGATGAAGAGATCGTAGAGGATACTGCGCGAACCTACGAATGGCTGCGGGAGCAAAAGGGGTTCGGGAGCTGGTCCGTCTCGAAGCCCGAGCTGCTGCTATATGCCACGGCGTTGGTCGCTTATCAAAGCATAGAGGAACGAACAAGCATGGCCCCGCTCACGACGATCGCCACGAGCTTGACGAACATCATTATCGCTCAGCAAGCGGCCATTGCCGCGGCTACAACCGCGTCGGCGGTCGCCGCATCTTCCTCGTCGTCCTAATCCAAACAATCCTGTACGATAATTCGTACAAAGCCGCGCATGAGCTAGATCGAACTCGAGTTCCTGAACGAATAATCGTACAAGGCTGCGATGATCAGAGACCGGAAGGAGTACATGCCCGCCAAGATCAATTTTGTTGCGCGGAACGATTAGGCGTCCAACTGAGCTCTCGCGGGCTCCTCTTCTTGCCGCGGCAGCAGCACGAGAGACAGGTGCAAGCTTCTCGCGATGAGCTCGGCCATGCGGGTGACGAGGTACAGGCGCGTGCTTTGCAGAAGGGCCAATTCCATGAAGCCTCCAACGTTGACGATGCCTGACAAATGGATGTCGCCGACAGGGGGCAGCTTCTTGCCGACGCCGGATCCCGGATGCAGGGGGCCTTCCCCGAGAAGAATGCTGCCGACGTTGGAGGAGTTGCCAAGACAGGCATCGACTCCGATGATGAACGGATTACGGGTCGACCAATAGAGCTGTTCCATCGTTTCGTCGAGATTCATCGCATGAACGGGGTCTTCCAGCGTGCCGTATACGTCGAATGAGGAGCTATGAAATTTGCGCAACGCGGAACCGACAAGAGGTCCGAGCGAGTCTCCGGTCGATCGATCGGTGCCAATGCATACGATGGCGATCCGCATGTCCGGCGGCAGCAGCTTGAAGAAGTCGCACAGCTGAACGGCGAGCTTGATGCTGGCGCCCGGATCGGTTATCGCGATCCGGAAAGGCCACTGTATAGAACGCTCCACGGCATCACTTCCCAAACATAATGTATCGATATGACTAAATGATACATTACGTATCAAGAAAAGGTTGTCGGAATTTGCGTGGTTTCTATAAAAATGTAACTGTACCAAGTTAGCTCGGAGTTACTCGCCCAACCCGACTAATTCTCGTGAAAGTAAGCTGACTGCTCGGAGTTACTCGCCCAACCCGACTAATTCTCGCGAGAGTAGGCAATCTGCTCGGAGTTACTCGCCCAACCCGACTAATTCTCGTGAAAGTAGGCTGACTGCTCGGAGTTACTCGCCCAACCCGACTAATTCTCGCGAGAGTAGGCAATCTGCCCGGAGATAGTCGCCCAACCCGACTAATTCTCGTGAAAGTAGGCAATCTGCCCGGAGTTACTCGCCCAACCCGACTAACTCCCGCGCTAGCTCGATCCCAACCAGCGGCGCATTGTTGTTATTTCACCGGCGTGAAGGTAAATTGAATAATAGACTCATCAGCGTAATAAAGGAGCAGGAGAACGATGAAGGAGATTATGAAGAGCGAAGTGGAAGCCGCGCTGGCCGCTTATCGCGGTCAAGAGGCCTATGTGCATAGCGAAGCGACGTCGTTCGTGTTCGCGCGCAACTTCCGCATTCGGATTACGGACACGGCGGTGGTGGGCGAAGGACCGTATCGCGTCGGAATTCGATTCGAAGGTCAAGGGTGGATCAGGGCCGAATCGCTCACCCACTACGAGATCGACGAGCAAGGAAGGCTGCTGCTGGCGGGACATGACGAGCAAGGGCGCATGCATGTCGCGTTGGAACTAGGAAAGGAGCCGTTCCCGGAATGAGCAGAAAACTATTGGCCGTATTCGCTCACCCCGACGACGAGTCGTTCATCTGCGGAGGGACGCTCGCGAAGTACGCAAGCGAGGGCGTGGACATCACGCTAGTCAGCGCGACGCGCGGGGAGATGGGAAGGCGGATGGGCAATCCACCGTACGTTACCCGGGAGACGATGCCGATCGTGCGGGAGAGAGAGCTGAGAGAAGCCTGCGAAGCGCTCGGAGTTAACCGACTGATCTTCTTCGATATTCGCGATAAAACGGTAGAGTTCATCGACCCCGAGCTGTTAATCGCTAGAATTACGACGCTGATCGACGAGATCAAGCCAGACGTGATATTAACGTTCCATGAGACGCTGGGCGGGCATCCCGACCATTGCGCCATCGGCAAAGCGACGACGATCGCGCACGAACGAACGAAGGAACGCAGCGGAGCCGAGCTATTCTTCATCACGTTCAGCGATAAGCTGGCGAATGCGGAGCGCTTCGGCTATACGTACCCGAATCCGATTGTCCGCGTCGATATCTCGAAGCACCATAAGGCAAAGCTTGCCTCGTTCCGCGCGCATCGCTGCCAGACGGAGATCGATCCGTGGGTGTGGGCGCCGGATCATCAGGCGCTGTCCCGATTCGGGAAGTATGAGTATTTCATCGCAGGCAACAAAAAATCCCCGCCGCATCCGGGCGAGGACTTGTTCCCGCCATCCAAGCGTTAAGGCGTTTCGCTTAACGCTTCGGACGCGAGCATCGAGAGTACCGTATTATCCATCGGAGGATTGTGCAGGCCGGCGCGAACGTCGCGGTAGTAACGTTCTAGCGGCGAGGACTTCGCCAAGCTGGAGCCCCCGACGATGCGCATCGCCGTGTCGACGACCTTAAGGGCGTTATTCGTTGCAACGTATTTCGCCAATCCAAGCTCGGGCTTCAAGCTCGGGCGGTCTTCCACCGAGCTATGATCCCAACGGTCCGCAGCCGCGTAGAGCAGGCAGCGGGCCGTTCTTATGTCCGCTTCCATCTGTCCGATCGACTGCTGGACGAGCGGAAGCTCCGCGATCGACCCTTGCAGATGGTTCGGCCGGTGCGACTTGGCGAACCGCGCCGCGTAATCCCGCGCCGCGATCGCGATGCCGAGGTAGCACGCCGGAATGTGCAGCAGCCAGCCGCCTCCGTCATCGATGCCTTTGCCGTTCAGGCGGGACCCCTCCGCCGCGAACGCTCCATCCATGACGACATCGTGGCTGCCTGTTCCGCGCATGCCGATCGTGTCCCAGGTCTCGACGACCGTTACCCGATCGGACTTCCGTACGAGAAACTCTGCCACACTATTTTCCTCCGGTAAGTAGGCGGACACGACGAACCGGTCGAGGATCGGCGACAGCGTGCTGAACGTCTTGCGACCCGTAATGCGCCAGCCTGCCCCTTCCCGAACCGCCGTCGTCTCCGGCTTGCCGCCGCGGCTTGGGCTGCCCGATCCTTGTTCGCTGGCGAACGTGTTGATCATCACCCCGTCCCGAACGACGTCGCGGCACAGCTCGGCGAACAGCGCCTCCGGCCACTTGCCGCACGAGCGAAAATGCAGCATCTGCCCCAGATGCCAACCGACCGCCAGCGCGGTCGAACCGTCCCCGTAAGCGAGCCGCTCCTGCAGTTGCACCATCTCGTACAGCGACAACTCGTCGCCGCCGAACTCACGAGGGACCATATGCTTCATGTACCCGGCTTCGCGAAGCTCGGCGAAATTCTCGAACGGAAACGAACCTTCCCTGTCGTGCACGGCGGCCCGCTCCGAGAACCGTTTAGCCAACTCCTCGACTTGGAGCGCCCTCTCCCGCTGCGCGTCAGTGCGTATATATTGATCGATCATCCGTTGCATGACGTACCTCCGTTCCCTATGTCATTTTCTAATATTGAAACAATCGACCGCTCGAGTCAACTTCCGGAAGCGTAAATTGACTATCCCGATCCCCGATGCTTACAATGGCAATAGCCTATGTACAAGCGTTGGCGTAAGGAGGCTGAATCGATGTCGTCTATCGGGTTAGTGCTGGAAGGCGGAGGCATGCGCGGGGTCTACACGGCCGGCGTGCTGGAATATTTCTCTGAGCAAGGGCTTTATTATCCGTATATTATCGGCGTATCCGCGGGGGCTTGCATGGCGGCCAGCTACTTGTCCAGGCAACGCGGGCGCAACCGAGTCGTCAACGTCGATTGGGTCAAGGACCCTCGCTATATCTCTTGGAGGAACTATTGGCGCAATAAGCAGCTGTTCGGCATGGACTTCATTTTCGACGAAATTCCGAATTCTCTCGTCCCGTTCGATTACGATACTTTCCGACAGAGCCAAGAAGAGCTCGTTATCGGAACGACGGACTGCAATACCGGCGAATCCGTCTACTATCGTAAAAGCGACCCCGGCTTCGATCTGCTGCACGTCCTTCGCGCATCCAGCTCGCTGCCCTTCATCGCTCCGATCGTAGAGTACGGCGGCCGGGAGCTGCTGGACGGCGGCATCTCGGATCCGATTCCGCTGCGCCAAGCGGAGAGGGACGGCTTCAAGCGCAATGTTGTTATTCTTACCCGCAATTCCGATTATCGCAAATCCCGCAACCGATTCTCTTGGCTGCTCCGCCGCGCCTATGGCCGGTATCCGGCGTTCGTCGCCACAATGATGCGCAGGCACGAGATATACAACGATACGTTAAGCTACATCGACGAGCAGGAACGAAGCGGCCAGACGTTCGTCATTCGCCCGCAGCTGCCGCTCACGGTTGGGCGGATGGAACGCGACCCGGCGAAGCTTGACGCGCTCTACTTGCAGGGGTACAAGGATGCGGAGCGGATAATGCCGGAATTGCAGAAGTGGATGGAAGGTTAGTGTTAATGGATGAGAAAGAAGCCCGACCGGAGACGGTAGGGCTTCTGCCATTCAAGCGAGCTATACGTCCAAGCCTACGCCGCCAACAGGGCGGAGCCGAATCGGCTCGATGCCCGCGATTAAAGGCCGAGCGCGCTGGATGACCGCCAGCACCTGCTCGTTCTTGAGGGAGTTCGCATGGGCGTCGGCATCGCGCCAAAGCTCCGAGATCCAGATCGTATCCGGATCGTCGAGGGACTCGTTGATGATATAGGAGTGGCAGCCGTCTATATTTTCCAAGCTCTGAGCAGCATCCAACAGTAAGGACACGAGCTCGTCTCGCTTCCCGGGCTGGGCTATTAATTTGCCGATCATCGTAAATTTACTCATGTGCATGACCATCCTTTCTATTGTTTCGCGGTTCATCCGCATGAAGCCGCATGGCTTCATAATGTCCCAGCATGCCCCGGCTAACTTCGATCATACGATCGATTAGCATGCGGGGTTCGACAATTTCGAGAGACCTTCCGTACGGGAGAAGGAAATACGGCACATACGTCTTCAGCGAGTGCTCGCCAAGGTTGAAGAGAGCTTCATCGGGGCGATGGCGTTCGGTGAGCGCATGGCCGAACAGCCAATGCCTGCATAGCTCGTTAAGCGCGTGCTCGTGTCCCCGAAGTCTAACGGCGATCAGCGTCTCGGCGTCCAGCGATTCCGGGAGCAAGGAGCGCAGGAGGAAGTCTCTGGCGGAAAAGGCGGCGGGACGCTCGAATCGGGTATCGGTTGGCTGTAAGCTGACGATACGATCCACGCGGAAGCTTCGAATCTCTTGCCGCGTGCGACAATAGCCGACGACATACCAGAGTCCCTTCCAATGAACGATCCCGTAAGGATCGAGAAGCCGATTAGCGGCGCTCTGCTCCGGCGACGGCGATCCCTTGGAATAGACCATGCTCAGCGACTCGCCGCCAGCGGCGGCCTCTTCAAGCAGTCTAAGCAACTCGCGTTCCTTCGCGTCCGTAGGCGTCTGAATGACGGCTAGTCCGCCGCTATGCCGGTTGATCCATTCCAGCTGCTCGTCGTTCGTGTAACGCTTCAGCTTCTCCACCGCTCGGACGAGCGCATCCGTGAACGGATAACCCGCTTCCTTGGCGAATACCGACGCATGCACGAGCGCCTTCTGCTCTTCCGAATCGAAGAGCAGGGGAGAATCGACGAACTCGCCGTACAACCGGTAACCGCCGTTCGGTCCGGCGTCGGCGATGATCGGGGCTCCGCTGGCGCAGAGCGAATCGATGCATCGGTATACGGTGCGGACGTGGATTTCCAATTTGTCCGCGAGCTGTTGCGCCGTTACACGCTTCCCCGAACGAAGCAGCCATAGAATGGCCAGCATATTGTCCGCTTTGGACATGCCGCATCTCACATCCCGTAAATCAGATTAAAGTCGAGGCGTATACCCTTGGTCGACCCACGATTCGTAAGTCGGGCCATACACGTCGGGCACCCGAAGACCGGCCTGGCGCATGAGCACGGTCATCTGTCCGCGGTGATGCGCTTGGTGCATAAGCGTGAACCGTAAGGAAGCTCCATTAGGCCAAGCTTCTCCGAGAATATCGACCGTCTCGGCCAGCTTGTCGTCGTTCCACTGCGTTCGAACGGCATGCAGCATATCCCGGCTAATCTTGCGATATGCCGATAAGATCGTCTCGGCGGAAGCCGGGGCTTCTTCGCCTCCGGCGGGAGCATCGAATTTGAGCCCCAGGTTCGTCATGAAGTGCAGCGACAGCGCCAGATGCCACGCGATCTGTCCCAGCGTACGCCGGCCGTCGCTGACCGATTGCTTTAGCGAGTCGTCCGTTAAGACACTCAGCACGTTCTCGGTGATTTCCACTTCTTTAGTCCATTCTGCCGCAAAATCCTCGATTTTGGCAAACATGATTCATCCTCCGTTACGAAATAGATTGGTTGGTTAAAGCAAGATCAGCATACACAACAAACACTGACAGCTACGGTCAGTGTTTTCGTTATCTTGTTTTTGTCGCGGGTTACGTTCATAATTTCAAGCAACGAATTGAAAGGTGTCCATACTCGACAAGAGAGAAGGTAATTTCGACTATGCCTATAAACCGAACGCTTGAAGAAATAAAGACTGACCTTAAGTCCGTTATTCGCGCGAATTCCGACCGAGGTTTTGTTCCATACGGCGGTTGCGATCGCATCTGTAATTGGATGGTGCAAGCATTAGATGAAAGTCAATCAGCTGAGGACAGCGGCTTGACGCTCAACATCCATCTGTTCATTCTGGTCGAAGTCATGAAGTTGATTTCCCACGCGGACACTTCGTCAGGCAGCGTGACGGATACAGTCAACGAGTGTCTAAGAGGTATCGAAGCGCTTTGCCAGACTGTATCGAATGCCCAGCGCAAACCGATGTTCGAAGCCATTATCAAGGCGGGTAACCATAAAGCTTTCGATGGATGGGAAGAAACCGCCTATCGATTATTGCGATGCGTCGTGCATCTAGTAGACGACCAGAAGCAAGCGCGGAAAGTGTACGACTTGTTCACTAAGCTAGGACCCATGTATGACGATACGGAGTACCCGGATCGATATGTGATTACGTTAGGCATAATCGAACGGTTGGAAGGCGCAGAAGCTGCTGAAACCTATGTGACGGAGCATCTTCATATCAAGGAAATTCGAATGATCGCAGTCGAACGGGCCTTAGCCGCGAAGAGATACGAGCTAGCGGAGAACTTGTGCCTTGAAGCGCTGAATAAAGATAAGTCCTACGGAAGGGCTGCGGATTGGGCGTATTATCTCGAACGAATTTACGGGGAGCAATCGGATCGCGCGAAGCAAATCGATATCGTACGGCTGATCGTGAAGCGCGGCGATAAAACGTATTTTAGGAAGCTAAAGGAACTATACCAATCCGAAGGGACATGGGAACAACGGCGAGAACCGCTTCTTGATGAATTGTCTAATGCGTATATGACTAACGAATACGCCGTACTGCTCGAATGGGAGAACGAATGGACGAGGCTTCTCCATGTTATTGAAGCCGAGCCTATGTATATTGCGTATTTCGGCAAATCGCTGGCTAAACATTTTCCGGAAGAGACCTATCGTATATATGAAAAGCACATAGAGAGCGAAGCAGCCGCTGCGACGGATCGCAGAAAATATAAAGGGGTGTGCAAGCTTATTAAGGAATACGCAGCCGCGGGTGCCAACGCAGAGGCTAAAAGTCTCGTCAGGCGCTTAATAGACGAATACCCTCGCCGCTCTGCTATGATCGATGAGCTTACCGTGCTGGAGAGAAGGCTGAAATGATGCGCGAATGGCTGAAGGAACCGGGAACTCGAACGCTGACGCTGGGAATGGGCTGCTTCTGGAGTCCGGAGGCGTTATTCGGGGCGTTGCCGGGGATCATTCGGACGCGCGTCGGATATGCCGGGGGCACGACGGATCGCCCTTCGTATCGCGAGATGGGGGATCACTCCGAGGTCGTTCAGGTGGACTTCGACGAGGAGCTGGTATCGTACGAGCGGCTGCTCGAGACGTTCTGGACGAACCATAACCCCGTTAATATTAACGGGTATAAAGGAAGGCAGTATCAATCTATGCTGCTCTATCACGACGCGGATCAACAACAAGTCATTCACCGCGTTAAGGAACGGATGGAAGCTGACAAGGGACTCCTTGAGACCGAGATTTCACCGAGCACCCCGTTTTTCCTCGCAGAGTCCAGACACCAGAAGTATTACTTGAAAAGGTACCCAGATGCCTTAGTGAAGTTAACCGAACGTTATCCGACCGAGGAAGAGCTGATGAACGCCACCTTGGCCGCGCGGTTGAACGGATTAGCCAAGGGCTATACGAATCTCGCGCGTATCGTGGACGAGATCGGAAGATGGCCGATGAGCGATAGCGAACGAACGGCGACGATTGAGCTAATCCGGGGGATTCGTTGGTAGATTTCACATGCCAAAGCTTCTTTAATGTGGTAGATTATTCTATAAAAATAAACGGGGGGCGACGAGATGAGAACGTTATACGTATCCGACATGGACGGCACGCTCCTGAACGACGAGCAGCGAATTAACCCGGAATCGGTTCGCATCCTCAATCGACTGATCGAAGATGGCTTGCAGTTCACGGTCGCGACCGCTCGTTCTTACGAGTCGGCAAGCAGGCTGCTCGCGGGGCTTAACCTGCATCTGCCGGGCATATTCATCAACGGCGTGTTCATCGCCGATCCGAATAGCGGACGAATCATTGAATCGCATTATTTATCGAATGAGTTAGGGAAGGAAATCGTCGAGCTGTACAAGCAAGCGGGCCTCAATCCTGTCGTGTACACGATCAATGACGAAGGGCAATCTCGCGTCTATTATCGCGGCGTACATAATCTGAGCGAAGACTATTATTTCGGCGACCGGCTCCAGACGGAGAGCGAGCGGTTCCGCCTCGTCGACGATTATACGGATTGCTTGCAAGAGAAGCTGATCGCGGTGAACGCCATCGAGACGCCGGAGCGTCTGCAAGCGGTATACGAGGTGCTCGACAAGCGGGAAGGCTGCATCTGCCACTATGGACCGGATATCTATGCGCCGGGTTATCACTGGCTCGAGGTATCGAGCGATCAAGCCACGAAGCGCAAAGGGACGCAAAGACTGAAGGAACTGTTCCGCTTCGATAAGCTCGTCTGCTTCGGAGACAACCTGAACGACCTGTCGATGTTTGAGGGAGCCGATGAATGTTATGCGGTCAGCAACGCGCACGAGTCGGTCAAGCAGATCGCCTCGGGCATTATCGACAGCAACAATAACGACGGCGTCGCTAGATTCCTGGCGGAGCGCGGGCGGAAGAGTGACGGAGGGGTCGCGCTATGGCTGCCAGAAAGGAAGTAGAGGCGTTCTCGATTAACGCTTGGCCGTCGCTGCAGACGGTGCTGCTCGATGGATGGCTGCTGCGGTTCGCGGACGGATATACGTGGCGTTCGAATTCGGTCAGCGCGCTCTACGAAGGGGGCGAGCGGCCGCTTGCGGAGAAGATCGCGATATGCGAAGCGATCTATGCGGAGGCGGGACAGCCGACGATCTTCAAGATTACGCCGTTCATCGATCCGCGCCTCGACGGCCTTCTTGACGAACGCGGCTACAAGTCGGTAGAGCCTTCGCTCGTCATGGAACTGGAGGATTTGTCCGACGTTCCGGAGCCGACGCGCTATGACATCCAGATCGACCTGGCGGTCAACCAAGAGTGGGTCAACCGGTTGATCTCGATGAACGGAATGCCAGAGAAGAACGGCCGCACGACGATGAAGATGTTCGAGAGGCCGCTCATGAGAACGGGGTTCTTCACGCTCTATGACGGAGAGACGGCGATCGCATGCGGGATCGGCGTCGCGAACGACGAGTACGTCGGATTGTTCGACATCGTCACCCATCCCGAGCATCGCGGCAAGGGAGCCGGAGAGCAGCTGCTTCGGTACATCTTGAAGTGGGCGAGAGAAGGCGGCACGAAGAAGAGCTGTCTGATGGTGCTTCGCGACAACCCACCCGCTAACCGGCTGTACGAGAAGTTGAATTACCGCACGATCTACGAATATTCCTACCGTTCACGCACTAGTAAATAGATTTCAATGAACTGGCGGCTACAGGGGCGTTCCCTGTGCCGCCAGTTCGCGTTTTACCAGAAGTGATTGATTTTGGCGGGCATGTATCTCCTTCCAGTGTCTGTTGCCATCGCGGTTTTGTACGATTTTTCGTTCAGGACCACGGATTCGGTCTCACTCATGCGCGGCTTGTACGATATTTCGTTCAGGATCTCGGCCCCGGAGTATCTCATGAGGGCTTTGTACGATATTTCGTTCAGGTTAATGTACTTGTGCTACAGACCCTTGTGCTGTGCACCGTCAACTGCTCCTCCGATCGTTGAACAGCGATTGAATATCGTGATCCGCGAGCAGCTGCTCGATCAGGACGAAGTCGTAGAGTTGCTCTCTTAAGCAATAGGAGACGACAACGTCACGAAGGTCGGTCGGGCTCAAGGCATATCCGCCCCGGGCAAGCATCTCTTCTAAGGCCTCGTTGTCCAGCTTCAGCAGCACCGCAACTCGCAGCAGTTTTTCTTTGGACGGCTTGATCTCGTCGTTAAGCAGCTTGCTCCAATAATCGCGGCTGATCTGCCCTTGCTCGAAGGAGGCGGGGCGGTAGGAAACCATGTCTATGCGATGGGCGACCTTGCGAATATAAGCGCCTAGACTGGCCGCTTGCTTGGCTTGATCGAGCAAGTCCGGCAGGCGCGCCGATCTCCGCAGCAGCTCTGTTTCAGGAGCGGGGGCTGATGCGATTCCATGCGCTTCGGCAGGCGGCAGCGGGAAGCCGATTAATTCGAGATCGTAGTGATCCGCCGATTCAAGCACATGCAGCTTGTCGTCCCCGAACGTGTCGGCGATGAACGCTTGCTTGATCTTATCGAAGTCCAACCGGGACATACGCTTCCCTCCATGTTGCGTAGCAGGCAACAATCTAGCGCCGGCTGCGGTCTATACTCGGAATCATAAGCCATACGGCGATGACGAACAAGACTATAGGAGGCGTAACGATGACAAATTCTCCATCCTCTTCCGTAGCTTTTAGCTATGCGTGGAATCGTCCTTACTTGCCCGCCGACGGCGCAGGCGCGGGAACCTATTACTTGCTGATCGAAGCACGGGGACAAGGGGCAAGCGTGGCGGAGAGAGCGCCGATTAATGTTGCGTTAGTGCTCGACCGAAGCGGATCGATGACGGGCAAGCCGCTGGCGTACAGCAAGCAAGCCTGCCAATTCGTCGTGGATCAGCTGGGCGACAGGGACGTGCTGAGCATGGTGGCGTTCGACGACGAGGTGCAGACGATCGTCCCGCCGGTACGCGTCTCGAACAAAGGCGAGCTGAAGCAGCGGATCGAGCGCATTCAGTCCGGAAGCTGCACGAACTTAAGCGGCGGGTTGATCGAAGGCGCGCGGCATGCGCTCGCAAGCAGGAATACCGCACCGAACGCGGTTAACCGAGTCATCGTGCTGTCCGACGGCCACGCGAACCGGGGCATTACGAGCAAGCGAAGACTAGCGGAAATCGCGCGGGAATACGGCTCGTCCGGCGTCGGCATCACCGCGATGGGCGTCGGGGACGGCTTCGACGAGGAGCTGATGGATACGATCTCCGACCATGGCGGAGGCAACTTCTACTATATCGATACGCCGGAGCGCATTCCGGTCATTCTGCAGAAGGAGCTGGAGGGCCTGCTGTCGGTCGTCGCGAACCGGATGACGCTGACCATTCGATCGACTAGCGGCGCGCGAGTGACGAACGTGTTCGGTTATGCGGCGGAGGAGCGGCCCGGCGAGCTTAAGGTGAACGCGGGCGACCTGTATGCCAACGAAGCGAAAGCGATTCTATTGGAGGTGGCCGTCTCACCGCAACAATCGGGAAGGCATCCGATATTGTCACTCGTATGGGACTTTACGGATTTAACGGACGGGATCAAGACGGTGTGTTCCTTCAAATGCGAGGTTCAAGCGGAGTTTACGGAGGATCCCCTTCTACTAGACAGCCAAGGAGAGGCGAAGGTGCTCGAGCAGGTCGAGCTAGCGCAATCCGCCCAGGCGATAGAAGCGGCTATGGATGCGATGGACCGCGGCGACTTGCATAAGGGACAGCAGCTGCTCCGAGAGCAGGCGAATCAATTGCGGTCGAAGTCGGATACGTTAGATGCGCCGATGTTGTCGATGGCCGCTGACAAACTGCTAGGCCAGCTGGACGACAACTTCACGTACGACAGCCGTACGCGCAAGGTACTGCACGAGCAGAAATATAAGCAGCTTCGGCGACAATAAGCCAAGGGCACTCCGCGCGGAGTGCCCTTGTGCGCCCGCGAATTCGGATAAGCTCAAAGCTTCTTGCTCGACTCGAAGTTCCATCCGCCCGTAACCGGAGGATTCATGCCGCCCTTGGCGTTCTGCGAGCTGTAGCTGAGGAGAATGGAGGAGAAGCTAAGCTCGAGCTTCTCGAATCCGTTATCCGCAATGTAGGAAGTAACCAAGATGTCGCTGAGCTCGTAGGAAAGTACCGGCTCCGGCGATTCGCCCCGTTTGACGAAGGCTACGACACCTTTCTTGATATGCGTTCCCGATGCCGTGGCTAGGAACAGCTTTACAGTCGCCGCATCGGGAGACTTCGTAATGAAGAGAGGTCCCGCCGTAGCTCTCCCCGCAGTGGAACCTCCGCCGCCGGACACGATCCGCGTGTTGCTCACGCTGATCTGAGCGCTGCTCAGAGCGATCCATCTCTCGTACCCTTTAAGCGTCGATTCCCCATCGATTCCGTCCAGCTTCAAGTAAATATCGTATGCCGTTCCGCTAGTCGTAGCGGCCGAGCCCGCGTACGTACCGAACGATAACGCGAGCAGACACACGGCTAGTAAAGCGATCATGCTCTTGTTCGGCTTTCTGATCGGATATCACTCCTTAGAATTGAGATAGCGTCAAGGAAGTATATGATACCGATCCGCTCAATATTGCACGACCGCTTCTTTTACCGAGTGCAAGGGGCTAGTCTAGTGAATAGGACCAGGCAGACAATCGTTCGGATCCGGATACATCCTCGTGAATGGTCAGAAGAAGCGTATGGTTGTCGGTCCATGTAAACTCCAAATAGACGGCCGACTCGTAAACTTCTTCCGGAAACGAGTCAATGTCGATCACATTATTGGAATGTAGATCAATGACCTTCATATATCGTTCCTCCGGCTCTGCATCCGGGACATAAAGGAAAGCAAAATACGAGTTATCGTTACTGAAGCCTTGGCCCTCGCGTAATCTTGTCGTACCGGGAAGATTAACCGAATAGATCTCTTCGAAGGAACCTGCGTCATTGATTCTAAGAATATGAATTTCACCGCTGCTAAGCGCCGTTGCATAAGCAATAAGTCCGTCCTGAACGGCATAGATATAGGGCGACTCGCCTTCGAGTTCAAGCTCGGTTTCCTTGCCATCCAAGCCAATAACAACCCAAGTCGTGCTTGAATCCAGAACCTTCTGGCCAATCAAGCTGCTTGAATTCAACCATCCAATGATCATGTAGGCTGCGTCTGTTCCATGGGTAAGCTTCGTCTCGACGCCTGAAGCTGGATCATATACGAAGAGAGCGGATGTTAAGGATTTAAGATCATGCTTGTTGGAAAGATACGCTACTTTGTTATTGTCGGGACTGGGCATGACGTTACTGTTCCAATTCAAATAGTCTTTGTCATACAGATCGATAGACTCCTGTTGCAGCTCTTCGAAGGTTTTCCCCTCATAGGTATCGGGGGTCATGTTCTTGTAACTTTTAGGCATGGATTTGTCAGGCAGGGATGCTCTCTGGAATTTAGACGGTTCTTGCACATCGGCCACGAATGTCGACTCCTGAACTGCCGCCGATGTCGTTTCGATTGGATATGTACTTTGGCTAGAGGCGTGATTTACGCAAGCAGTCGCTCCAAGCAACCATACAGTGCTCAAAGCCAGGGACAGCCATCTCTTCATCCTATTCCCGTTCCTCTCATGGATAGCGTCAGCTCGGATCAATCTTCACACTAATAGACGGTTACTGGAAACAAAGGTTGCGATTGACATCTAACGACATAACAAAAAGGACGAAGCAGAACGGCAACTTTGATTGCCTTACTGCTTCGTCCTTTGACCTTGTATACCCCTTACACCGCCGCGTTCGCGTCGACCAAGCGACGAGGCAGCACGCCCAGAACGCCTGCGCCGAGGAATTGCATCGCGAGCTTCACGAGAATCTGTCCGGCGATCGCGTAGCCCGTCATCTCCCACGTCAGGAAGCCGCCAAACAACGGCGACAAGCCGATGATGACGAATATCGCGCTGTCGAGCGCTCCCCCGACGATGCCGCTATAGAGCACTCTGAGCCCCATCGGCAGCTTAAGGCGCGAGTAAATTTCGGTGTCCGTCGTCTCCGAGAACAGGAAGGCAACCGCGGAAGCGGCGACGATCTGCAGTCCGTCTCCGAGCAGCGAGGACGATACGGCGGAGATGATCAGAGCCACGGCAATTGTAAAGTAGGTATTGCGGCGTCCTACCGCGTTCTGCACGAGATCGCGGAAGATGAACGTCGCCCCGATCAGGAACGACCCTACCGGGAAAATCAGGTTGCCCAGATTAAGCGGAGCATAGGAAGCCGTTAATATATTCGCCGTCACGATAGACAGCAGGTACAGTAGAATGCACCACATTTTTATATTCATACCGTTCAACTCCTTATCGATTGTCGATCTTCTCGGGATACAGATCATGATTCATGAGACGATACTCCGCCATCTGCTCGTACTTCGTGCCGGGCTTGCCCCAGTTGCAGTACGGATCGATCGAGATGCCGCCGCGGGGAGTGAACTTGCCCCACACTTCGATGTAGCGCGGCTCCATCAGCTCGATCAGATCGTTCATGATGATGTTCATGCAGTCCTCGTGAAAATCGCCGTGATTGCGGAAGCTGAACAGGTACAGCTTAAGCGCCTTGCTCTCGACCATTCGCCGATCCGGGATATACGAGATGTAGATCGTGGCGAAATCCGGCTGGCCGGTAATCGGACACAGGCTCGTGAACTCGGGGCAATTGAACTTGACGAAGTAGTCGCGTCCAGGGTGCTTGTTGTCGAACGCCTCGAGAATTCCCGGGTTGTAGGAGAACTCGTACTTCGTGCCTTGGTTGCCTAACAGCGTGATGTCTTGCATTTCCTCTTGCGTGCGCATGACAAATAATCTCCTTCCTGAATGAGAAGAGGAGATTTCGGAACTGGCTCTACCACTAAAGAACATGAAAAAAACGACACCTGTCCGTGTTCGTTTTCCTTAGTTTTTTATAGAGGGAGTTCGCGAACCTCTCCTGAGACGCCGTATGCGGCAAGCCTCAGATTTTCTTCTTTAGTTACATTCGTACTATAGCACAATAAACACGGGCAGCCAATGACCAGGTTTATCCGGCTTGGGCGATCGATTTTAGAAAAATTTTCGAATTGGTTTCGAGGGAGTTTAGACTCCTCCTCTAGACTAAGGTTGTAAGCAAGAGAGAAACGCAAACAACCTTAAAGGAGAGAGATTGGAATGAAGAAGAGAAACAAATGGTTGATGATCGGCGGAGCGACTGCGGCAGTGACATTGTTTACGGCGACGGCGTTCGCGTACACCCCGAATACGGAAGGGTATAACGCGTTCAAAGAAGTGCTGAAGGCGAACTCGGGCACAACGATCGACAGCGCGACGATTAACGGGAAATTCGCCGTGACGGTAGACGGCAAGCCGGTTCTGACCGCAGACGGTCAGACGAAGGTGGCGGACGCTGAAGACGGTCACCTCATGAGCAGCAATTTCGACTTTAACCTCATGGGCATCGAGCGCAGCGGCAGCCTGTACGGCAACGGTGAAGATAACGTCTATATGATTGACCGCACGCACGGTCTGCACTACCAGGTGATCAAGCCGGAAGAGAAGGACGGCTGGAAGCACCGCGGACGCCACGATAAGGACGAAGCCCGCAACCGCTCGATGAGCAAAGCGGAAGAAGTGCTGCTCGATTTCCTCGTCGGCGACCTGAAGAAAAACTTCAGCGTGGCGAATCACGCGGACGGCTCGAAGACGATTACGGCCGACATTGGCGAGAAGGATATCCCGCTTCCGATCCGCCTCCTGATGGACGTAGCGGAGTCTCACGACAGGATGGAACGCAAGCACGAGGAAGAAGCGCCGGCACAATGGCAGCGAATTAAGGAGCTTCCTTTCTTCCAGGCATTCTCGGACATCAACTTCGAAGAGCAACTGCCGGAGCTGACGGAAGACTTCACGATTGAGCATGTGAAGCTCCAATTCACGGTCGATGCGAACAATGAGCTTCAGAACGTGAAAGGCGAGCTTGAAGTGAGCGGCAAAGACGATGCAGGCGTCGCCCACACGGTGGAGATCGAGGGCGCAGGAGACATCAGCGGCACTAACGCCACGACGCCTGATCTGTACGACCCAGCCGGCAACAACATCGAGATCATCGACGCGGCAACGTTCGACGAACGCGACTAATCTACCATCACGATTACGGGAGGACTTGTCTTATGTTCGAAGTGAACGAACTGACGAAAGTCTATCCCGGCAACCGCGGCATCCAAGGGCTCAATCTCACCGTACATCCCGGTGAGGTTGTCGCCTTGTTGGGGCCTAACGGGGCCGGGAAGACGACGGCGCTGCAAGCGATGGCCGGCTGGCTCGGCTGCGACCGCGGGAACGCATGCTGGCACGGCGAATCCGTGGCTGAATATCCCGAACGGACGAGGCTGCACATGGGCTTGATGATCGGCGAGCCAACGCCGTATCCGTATCTCACGGGTTACGAGTATTTGAGACTGTACCATAAGCTATACCCGGGCATCGACGAAGCGCGTATTCGGCAGACGCTGGAGCTTGTCGGCCTGTCGAAGCACCAGCAGGTCAAGATCAAGAAGTACTCCACCGGCATGAAGCAGAGGCTCGAGCTTGCCAGCGCGTTGCTCCACCGGCCGAAGCTGTTGCTGCTCGACGAGCCGTTCTCGGGCATGGACATCGAGGGGCGCCGGGAGATGTCTTCAATTCTGCGGAGTCTCGTAGCCGAGACGGGAATGAGCATCATCGTCTCGTCGCACCAGGTGCGGGACATCGAGGATTGGATTACGCATGTGTGCATCGTCTACGAAGGACGTCATATCGGCAACGCGAGTCTCGCGCAGATTAGGGAATCGTTCCCTAGCGTAGAAGATTACTATTTGCACGGAATCGGGCAGGAAAGGAGCGGAGTGGCATGATCGCGCAACTGAACTATATGACCGGTGAAGAGCTGCGTAAGCTGCTCCGCGGAGGCAAGCTGAAGGTGCTGCTGCTGCTCGCCTTCCTGATCGGCGTCTTGTTCGTCTTCATCGGCAACCGCATCGGGCTCGACGACAACCTCCCGACAACCGCGCTGGAGTTGTTGCTTACGATCGTGTTCCCTTTATTCATGGTGTCGCTCGGCAGCGACCTAATGGTCGGCGAGTTTAAGGACCGTACGATCAAGCATGCGCTGAAGCTGCCGGTCAGCCGCGAGTTTCTGTTCATGGGCAAAATGCTCGCAGGGTGGATAGCCGGCGCTTTGATCGTGCTAAGCATGTTCGTGCCGACGTTCATTGGCAGCCTGGTGTTTCAGGATGTGCCAGCAATGTCCGAGTTGGGCGAGAGTGCGGCCGAGCTCGGCGGCGCAATCGTGTATTGCGGCTTGCTCGTGATTCTGGCCAATTGCGTGTCCTTATGGACGGGGAGCGGCGCGATCGGGTTGGTCGTAAGCGTTGTGCTGTGGCTGGCGATGGGCGTCGTCGGCTTGCTCGAACCGCAACTGAGCCGATTCCTCGTCACCGACTTCTCGGATTGGGTGCGTCCGCTTCTGTATTCAGGCAACGCCGGAGCGTCGATCTCGGCATTGCTATTTATAACCGCCTACTATATCATGGGCACTATATTGGGATTGTTAGCCTTCCAAAGAAAAGAGATCTGACAGATGTCCATTCGACTGAAGCTCATCTTAACGTATATCATCGGCATTCTGCTGACCGCGGCGATCGTCACCGTAACGGGGATCGGGCTCATCACGGGAGTCGTCTCGTATTTCGCGAAGGGGATTATTAAGGATCAAACTCCGCGCGAAGCGCTCGAACGCGGCGTCGATGTGATCGTCGACTTGCGCTATGCGGAGCGGTATAAGCCGGAGGAGCTCGTCTCTCCCGCATTCACGGGGCTATTAGGGGATCAACTGCAGCCGTTCGGGGGATTCCTTGTCGTCCAGCAAGGCGCTCGGTGGGAAAGCTTCGGCGCGCTGAAGGAAGAGGATACGTTCCTTGCGCAGCTGAAGGAGGATGTCTCGAAGCCGAGCAAGCATACGGACGGAGCGTTCACGGTGAGCTCATGGGAAGGACGCGAGCTGCTTGCGCTGCGGTACGATTTTCCGGAGATCGACGATCCTCTAACGTATTACCTCGTCATGGACGTGACGGATACGTGGAAGAAGGGCGACCGCTTCCCGTTCTTCGTGCTTCTTGGCATTGCGATCCTGCTGGCTATCATTCTAGTCCCGTTGATCTGGATTACGACGAAGGATATCGTCCGGCCGTTGCGGCAGCTTGAGCAGGGCTCTCGCCGGATCTCGGAGGGAGACTTGAACTTCAGCCTGCATTCGAAGGTGCGCAACGAAGTGGGCAGCGTGATTCGCTCGTACGAGAAGATGCGCAGCGAGCTCCAGCATTCTATCGGCGCGCAGCTGGCGTTGGAGGAGAATCGCAAAGAGCTGATCTCGAACATCTCGCATGACTTGAAGACGCCGCTTACGTCGATTAAGGGATACGTAGAGGGAATTCGGGAAGGCATCGCGAACGATCCGGAGAAGCTGAAGAAGTATATCGACGTGATTCATGCGAAGACGCTCGACATGGACCGGATGATCGACGATTTGTTCCTGCTGTCGAAGCTGGATCTCCAGCAAGAGAAGTTCCAATTCGATACGGTGTCGCTGGAGGAGTTCTATCGGCAGACCCTGAACGAGCTGCACATCGAATACGAGAGAACGGGCATACGGATTACGAGCGAATACGAGGCGGGATCGGACGCAGTCGTGTCGATGGATATTCAGAAAATCAAACGAGCGATCCTGAACGTCGTCGGCAACTCGGTTAAGTTCATGGATAAGCAGGAACCGCACATCCACGTGTACTTCGGCCGGCAATCGGAGTCATGGGTCATCGCGGTAAGGGATAACGGGCCTGGCATGGAGCAGAGCGAGCTAGAGCGGATATTCGACCGGTTCTACCGGGCGGACGCCGATCGGAACCAGAACGTGGCAGGATCCGGGTTAGGTTTGGCTATCGTTAAGCAGATCGTCGCGGTGCATGGCGGGACGATTACCGCAAGAAGCGAGCTTGGGCATTCGATGACGGTGATGTTCACGATACCGATGAATATACAGTCTCGAGCGTGATGGGGAGAGTAGAGGATGACGAAGCGGAAGGTGTTGATCGTCGAGGACGATCAAGCGATCGCCGAGCTGGAGCGGGATTACCTGGAGGTACACGGCTATGAGGTGACCCTTCGGGCAGACGGCCGGCAAGCGCTGGAGGAAGCGTTGGAGCAAGCGTACGATTTGATTATTCTCGACGTGATGCTCCCGGGTATGGACGGCTTCGATATCCTGCGGCGGGTCCGCGAGAAGAAGTTCATTCCGGTGCTGATGGTGTCCGCGCGCAAGGAGGACATCGACAAGATCCGGGGACTCGGCTTGGGTGCGGACGATTACATTACGAAACCGTTCAGCCCTTCGGAGCTCGTGGCGCGGGTGAAGGCGCATCTTGAACGATACGACCGGTTGACCGGAGCCGCGGCAGGCGCCGGTTCTTCGCCTGTCCGGAAGAAACGCGAGCTGAACATTCGCGGACTAACGATTCAAGTCGATTCCAGACGGGTGACGCTGGACGGACAAGAGCTTACGATGACCGCTAAGGAATTCGACCTGCTGCTCTTCCTCGCGGAGAACCCGGATCGGGTGTATTCCAAGGAGGAGCTGCTGGATAAGGTGTGGGGCATCGACTACTTCGGAGATTCCGCCACGGTCACGGTCCACGTCGGGAAGATCCGCGACAAGATCCAGAAGGACCCGGCGAAGCATCAGTTTATCGAGACGGTATGGGGTGCGGGGTATCGATTTAAGGTGTGAATGGGCCTATAGCGAACGCGAACAGAGGAGCTGGGGAAATGGCAGCTTCTTTTTTGTTTATATGAAATACCCATTGACTTCGCCGCTAATAATGTCATAATGACAATATAAAAACGCAGCAAGGTGGGTTCCATGATCATGCCAACCGAAGACGCATCGAACTACTCCGCGAAACCATATCGCACGCCGGACGGGGCGCCTGCGGATATCGTCATATTCACCATCACGTCTACTCCGCGCAGCACGGCGAAGAGATCGTTGCCGACTCGCGATCTCGAAGTATTGCTTATCCAGCGGAAGAAATGGCCGTTCGAGGGTCAATGGGCGCTGCCCGGCGGCTTCTCCAACGATACGGAGACATTGATAGAAAGCGCGAGACGGGAGTTAGCCGAAGAGACCGCCGTCGAGGACGTGCATATCGAATACTTCAACGCCTATAGCACGCCGGGTCGCGATCCTCGGGGCTGGATCATCTCGCACGCTTTCCTTGCGCTCGTCCATGAGCGTTACTTGGCGAACCGGAAGGCGGACGACGACGCGGCGGATGTCCGATTATTCAAAGTCGAAGAGGCGCTCGGTATGGACCTCGCTTTTGATCACAACGTGATTTTGCGGGACGCGCTGGAACAGATTCGGCATCGAATGCTGACGACGACGATCGCGAAGGAGTTCCTGCCCGAAGAATTTACGATCGGCGAGCTGTATCAAGTGATTCAGACGGTCGTGCCGACGTTCGAGGAGAAAAACTTCATTCGCAAAATTACGTCCACGCAAAGCCGGAAAGGCCTCATCGAATTAGCGAAGGATCATCGCGGAGAGCCCCAGATGTCCAATCGCTATTCGCAAAGAGCGGCACAGCTGTATCGCTTCACGGATTACGTGCCTCGGTTATCCATTTACAGTTAAAGGAGAGTGCTTCACATGAGCGACAAAGCGCTGATCGTCATCGATTACACGGTCGATTTCGTCACCGGGAAGCTGCCCTGCGGACAGCCGGCGATAGACATCGAGGATCGGATCGCGGAGCTGACAGCCGGGTTCGCCGAAGCGGGAGACTGGGTCGTCATGGCCGTCGACTTGCACGACGAAGGAGACACGCTGCATCCCGAACATCGTCTGTTCCCTCCGCACAACATCCGGGGAACGGAAGGCCGGAAGCTGTACGGTAAGCTGAATGAAGTATACGAAGCAAACCGTGAAGCGATCTATTGGATGGATAAAACGCGTTACAGCGCATTCTGCGGGACCGACCTGGAGCTGCAGCTTCGGACGCGCGGCATCGAGGAGCTGCATCTGGTCGGCGTGTGCACCGATATATGCGTCCTGCATACGGCGGTGGATGCGTATAACAGAGGGTATCGAATCGTCGTTCACGAAGATGCGGTAGCTTCGTTCAATCCGCAAGGGCATGAATGGGCGCTGGGCCATTTCGAGCGCACGCTCGGCGCGAGCGTCGTAGCCGGCTGAGAAGTCCCGCAGGGGGATAACTTTCGGGCAATTAGACGATGATTGGATTGGAAATAGACGAAGAGTGGGCGGAAGGGGCTTGCCGATGAGCTACGACAATATGACGCTGCATACGGATAAATACCAGATCAACATGATGTATGCGCATTGGATACAAGGAACGAAGAACGATAAAGCGGTGTTCGAGGTGTTTTTCCGCAAGCTGCCTTTCGGCAACGGGTACGCGGTATTCGCCGGGCTCGAGCGGGTCGTGGACTACATTCGCAGCCTGAGGTTCGGCGAAGAGGAGCTCGCGTACTTGCGCTCGCAGGAAGAGGGGTACAAGGAGGAATTTCTGCAGGAGCTGCGGGAGTTCCGGTTCACCGGGCAGCTCGATTCGGTGCCGGAGGGAACGCTCGTGTTCCCGAACGAGCCGTTCATACGCGTAGAGGCGCGGATATTCGAGGCGCAGCTGATCGAGACGGCGATGCTTAACTTCGTGAATTATCAGACGCTCATTGCAACGAAGGCATCGCGCATTAAGCAGGCGGCCGGAGGCGACGGCCTGCTTGAATTCGGAACGAGGCGGGCGCAGGAGGCGGATGCGTCGATATGGGGCGCGAGGGCTGCCTACATCGCCGGCTTCCACGCGACCTCCAACCTGCGTGCGGGCATGCTGTTCGGCATCCCTACGAAAGGGACGCACGCGCACGCATGGGTGCAAGGGCACGACACCGAGGAGGAAGCTTTCCTCAAGTACGCCGAGGCGCTGCCGGATCAGGTGACGCTGCTCGTCGACACGTACGATACGCTAAGAAGCGGCGTGCCTGCCGCGATTCGCACGGCGCAGTATTTGGAGCGTCTGGGCAAGAGAATGAACGCGATCCGACTCGATAGCGGAGACCTCGCGTACTTGTCGCGCACCGCGAGACAGATGCTCGACGATGCGGGCTTCCCATACGTGCAGATCGTCGCTTCGAACGACCTTGACGAGAACATTATTTTCAACCTTAAAGGACAGGGCGCGAAGATCGACACGTGGGGCGTCGGCACGCAGCTCATTACGGCGGGCGACCAGCCGTCGCTCGGCGGAGTCTACAAGCTTGTCGCTAGAGAGAAAGACGGGCAGTACGTGCCGGTCATTAAAATCTCGGGCAATCCCGAGAAGGTGACGACGCCCGGCTTCAAGACGATGTATCGGATCGTTAGCCGGAATACGGGGAGAGCGGAAGGCGACTACATCGCGCTAGAGCACGAGAAGCTGAACACGGACGAGCCGCTGAAGCTGTTCGATCCGGTTCACCCTTACATCTACAAGAACGTCGTCGACTACGAAGCGGTTCCGCTGCTGAAGCGAATATTCCAAGATGGCGAGCTGGTAGGTGAGCTTCCGACTCTGGAGGCGATTCGAGAGTACCATGCCCGGCAGCTGGACTTGTTCTGGCCCGAATACTTGCGCAAGCTGAATCCGGAGCCGTACCGCGTAAGTCTGAGCGCCGAGACGTGGCAGCTGAAGATGGACTTGATCGCGAAGATGCGGCAGTAGGCAGCTAGAGGAGGGGCGGCACAGGAGTGCCGCTTTTTTGTTTGGTGCGAATAACAGCGAATCGATAGTTATTTCTCAGGTAAACAGAAGTTTAGCAAGAATAACAACAAATCGACAGTTAAATGATCGTAAAAAAGGGATGCGCTCGTGAAAGAGCTCAAATAACTGCATATCGTTGTTATTCAGTGGCAAAGGCAGCATGGCTGACGAAATAACTGCACATCGTTGTTATTTTGATAGGGTGCGAATGGGGCCATAAGGGCTGGGTGCGAATAAAGGTTGCTGGAAAAATATCGTAAGCTTATGATGGCGTAAGAGGTGAGTATATGAACCGCCTGCAAACGATCCGGAACGAAGAGAGAAAGTATCATGACTCTTGCTACGATAACTATAAACTATTCGAACCCGGCACTTGGCTTCATAGACCGGTAAAGACGGTGCTGGAGCTTCTGCCGCAGTTCGAAGACTATGATCGACTCGATGTACTCGACTTGGGTTCGGGAATCGGGCGGAACAGCATTCCGATCGCCGAGTTTATGAGAGACGGCCGCAACGGTAAGGTCGTATGCGTAGATCTACTTGAGTCCGCGCTGGATAAACTCGCGGAATACGCTACGCTATATGAAGTAGCGGCGTTCATCGAGCCGGTTCTGTCCGATATCGATCATTATCGAATCGAGCCGTCGTCATTCGATCTGATCGTTGCCGTGTCCACGCTGGAGCACGTAAGCTCGGAGCAGGCGTTGAGGCAGAAGCTTAACGAGATGGCAGCCGGTACGAGGATTAATGGGATCAACTGCATCGTCATCGGATCGAATATTAAGGAAACGGTCGTAGATACCGGCGAGGCGATTGATCCGATGTTCGAGGTGAACCTTGCGACGAGCGCGATGCTGGAGCTGCTGGACAGGCAATATGAAGGCTGGGAAATCCAAGCGAGACTGTTCAAACCACTGGAATATGACATTGATCGAGGCGGCCGACCTGTTCGGTTGACGACGGATTGTATAACGTATGTTGCGAAGAGGGTGGGGAGGAAGCGATGAATAGGCCCATATTGGCGACGAAGCTCTACATTCCTCTTCCACGGACTAAAGTGGTCCCAAGACCGCGCTTAATCGAGCAACTGAACGAAGGCTTGGACCGTAAGCTGACCCTCGTATCCGCTTCTGCCGGCTTCGGCAAGACTACGCTGATCGGACATTGGATCGCAAGCTGCGGCAGGCCTGTCGCGTGGCTGTCGTTAGATCAAGGGGATAGCGACGTCAAGCGCTTCCTGTCTCACTTCATTGCAGCTCTGCAGACGATTGAGGATAACCTCGGACGGGGCTCCATTAACGCCCTTCAATCTCCGCAGCCGCCTTCAGCCGACACGATTCTAACGATGCTGCTCAATGATATTTCAGCTTATCCGCACCCATTCGTCCTCGTTCTTGACGACTATCATCTAATAGATGCGGAGTGGTTAGGCGAATCTATCTCTTTTCTGCTCGATCATCTTCCTGCCCAGATGCATCTGGTCATCACCACACGCGAAAATCCGCAGCTTCCCTTGGGGCGGTTACGTGCCCGAGGTCACTTATCCGAGCTTCGTGAAGCAGATCTGCGGTTTACTCCCGACGAAGCGGCGGCGTTCCTGAATCAAGTGATGGGATTCAGTCTTGCGGCTGATGAAATGACTGCTCTGGAGAGTCGTACCGAAGGCTGGATTGCGGGTCTTCAACTGGCGGCTCTCTCCATGAAGGGGAATAAGGATATCCCTTCGTTCATTCGGGAATTTGCCGGCGACAATCGGTACATTATGGACTATTTGGCCGAAGAGGTGCTGCAGCGTCAGCCCGAATCGATCCGGAGCTTCCTGCTTCAGACGTCCATTCTCGACCGCTTGCACGGTCCGTTATGCGATGCAGTCACGGGGCAGGAGGAAGGCGCTGCGCGGCTGGAGCTGCTGGAACGCGGGAATTTTTTTGTCGTCCCTCTAGATGATAGACGTCGCTGGTATCGCTACCATCATCTCTTTGCTGAAGTTCTCTTCACACACTTGAAGGCGGATCATCCCGAACAGGTAGCCCATCTGCATCTGCGTGCGAGCGTATGGTACGAACAGAACGGGATGACGGCAGACGCGATCCGCCATTCGCTGGCCGCCGAGGATTTCGCGCGATCTGCGGATCTCGTCGAGCTGGCTATACCGGCTTTGCGCAGGAGTAGGGACGAGGCTGCGATGATGGGGTGGCTTCAGGCGATTCCAGATGAATTGATCCGATTCAGGCCCGTGTTATGCGCTTGGTATGCCGGAGCGTTGTTAGCCGGCGGGAAGCTAGTGGCCGTTGAAGAATGGTTGCGGGATTCCGAGCGGTGGCTGATGGCCTTAGCAGATGAGAGCGACCGGCAACAAGCGTTGTCGGCAGGAATGGTGGTCTTGGACGAAGAGGAATTTCGCCGCCTTCCGGGGTTGATCGCCGTATATCGAGCGGGACTTGCATTGGTTCGGGGAGATGTGCCGGCAGTTCAACAATACGCCCGCAAGGCGCTCGGCCTCGTGCCCGAGGACGACGATCTTCCGCGCGGAGCGGCAACGGCACTCTTGGGACTTGCCTCCTGGAGGAGCGGGGAGCTAGAGGAAGCGCGCCGGATGTTCGCCGAAGGCTTGGCAAAAGTTACGCAGGCAGGCGCAATCTCTGACGCGATCAATGGCGCCAACGCCATTGCGGACATCTGCATGGCGCAAGGTCGGCTTCGCGAGGCGATGCGTACGTATGAACAAGGGTTGCAGCTTGCGGTGGAACACGGCGATCCCGCCCTTCGGGGGACGGCGGACATTCTCGTGGGAATGAGCGATATTCATAGAGAGCGTAACGAGCTTCATCTCGCAGAGCAGAAACTGCTGAAGAGCAAAGAACAAGGCGAGCATACCGGATTCCCGCAATTCAGGTATCGCTGGAGCGTCTCCATGTCTCGATTGCGGGAGGCGCAAGGAGACTTGAATGGTGCGCTTGATCTTCTCCTCGAGGCAGAGAGTTTGTTTGCCAGCGACTTCTTCCTCGACGTACGACCTACGGCCGCATTGAAGACGCGGGTATGGATCGGACAGGGAAGGCTGGGGGAAACGTTCGATTGGGTGCGGGAAAAGGGATTGTCCGTCCATGACGACCTTTGCTATGCACGAGAGTACGAGCATGTCACCTTGGCCAGAGTGCTCTTGGCCCAGTATAAGATGGGCCAAGCGGATCACTCCTTGCGCGAGGCATTGGGGCTTCTCGAACGTCTCCTCCAAGAGGCGGAAGCAGGCGGCAGGATGGGAAGTATGATCGAAATCCTGGTCGTGCAGGCCGTCGCTTATCAAATGCAAGGCAACATGCCTGCCGCGCTTCGGCAGCTGGAACATGCGCTGACTCTTGCGGAGCCGGAGGGTTATGTCCGCATCTTCGTAGATGAAGGCGAGCCAATGGCTATTCTTCTTGAAGCCGCTGCGAAACAAGCGATCGCGCCAGACTTCGTACGTCGCCTCTTGGCTGTCGCAGGCAAGGCTGATACGCAGCGCGAACCAAGGGCCAAGCTGTTAAAGGAGCCTCTGCGAGAACCGTTAAGCGAGCGCGAACGCGACGTGCTTCGGTTCCTCGCAACCGACTTGAGCGGACCGGACATTGCCCGCGAGCTCATCGTATCCTTGAACACCTTGCGCACTCATACGAAGAACATATATGACAAGCTTGAGGTGAACAGCCGTCGAGAGGCTGTCCGTCGAGCTATTGAACTGGATTTATTATAGTTAGGCTGGTTCCAGGAGCTGTCCCAAATGGACATAAACGTGAACGAAAAATCACACAAAGACGCACACGAGGTGCTCCTGGGCCGAGAACTGTAAGAAATATCGTACAAAGCGCGCATGAGCTACACCGAACCCGAGATCCTGTATGAAAAAACGTATAAAGCCGCACATAAGGTACTCCGAGGCCAAGATCCTGAACGAAAAATCACTCAAAGTACGCGATGGCAACAGACATCGGAAGGAGAACATGCCTTCCGCCGAAAACTTAGGAGCTGTCCCACAAAGTCATCTCAATGACTATCGGGACAGCTCCTTTTTTGTATTCGCCTATCGATAACAATCCCCACAACAATCACCAGATGTGGTGATGCCGGCTCACCACATGAATGTGTATCTTTGGATTAAGCAAGCAGCACGGAGGAGGTAACGAATGGGTGAGCAAGCACGATATGAAATCCGACTCAAAGGACATCTGGATACGAGGTGGGCAGACCGGTTCGAAGGCATGAGCTTCTCTTACGGCAACGACGGAACAACCGTCCTCGCCGGCCGAATCGTCGATCAAGCCGAATTATTCGGCATACTGCGGCAAATACGCGATCTCGGTCTGCATCTGGTCTCAATCAATCAAATGGATGAAAGAAGGAGAAGAACATGAAGCTTACAGCCTCGAATCTTTACGGACTAGCGGGTATAGCAGCGATTTCGTCGGGGGTCATATTCATCGTCATACAGACGATCCATCCTGATGATGTTCTATCGTCAGTGCGCACCGGGCGATGGGCAATCGCCCATTACTTGGGCGTCGCCATGTGTTTCCTTGGCATCCTCGGAATAACGGGAATCTACGCCAAGCAAGTGGAGAAGGCCGGGTGGCTGGGATATTCGCTCTGGTCTAAGCGGCAAGCGGGAGTCTAGCATGAAGGCGATCGATTATGATGCGGGAAAAAGAGGTTCGGCGAAAGGGTTCGTCGCAGCCATACTCCTCCTGAGCTTCATTCCGCTAGCCGCCGGCATCTTCCGCTTAACCGTGCTGGCCGGCGGCGCGGAAGTCACGCCGGACAACGAACGATTTTTGGCGTCGCCGACGCCTGTCGTTCTGCATATCGTGTGCGCCTTCGTATATATCATCCTGGGCACGTTCCAATTCGTACCCGGTTTCCGGAGGCGACGGCCAGGCTGGCACCGTGCGGCTGGGCGGCTGCTCGTTGTATGCGGACTGCTGGTGGGGCTTTCGGGGCTGTGGATGACCTTGTGGTATCCGATTCCGTACGGCGGTAACCTGCTTTATGTTTTGCGGCTCCTGTTCGGGTCGGGCATGGTCGCTTCCATCCTCCTCGGCTTAATGGCGATCCGGCGAGGGGACGTGTCCCGCCATCGCGCCTGGATGGCGCGAGGCTTCGCGATCGGGCTCGGTGCGGGTACGCAGGCGTTGACCCTGATGGCCGGGGAGTTGATCGCCGGCCCGCCGAACGATCTCGGCGAAGCGCTGTTGAATGGGGCTGGCTGGGTAATCAACCTGGCGGTAGCCGAATGGGCTATCCGCCATGGGTCAACGAAGCAAGCGATAGGAATGGAGGAAGAAGAGATGAAAGCGATCGTGTATGAACGGTACGGGCCGCCGGAAGTATTGCAGCTCCGGGAGGTTGCTAAGCCGGTTCCCAAGGAGGACGAGATTCTGATCCAGGTCTATGCGGCAACCGCTGCGGCGGGAGATTGGCGCATGCGTAAGGCGGATCCTTTCTTGGCGCGGCTGTTCAACGGGTTGTGGAAACCGAAACGAATCCACATTCTTGGATTCGAGCTGGCCGGCGTAGTCGAATCGACGGGCAGTAAAGTGACGCGATTCAAGCCCGGTGATGAAGTCTATGCCGCTTGCGGGTTCAGATTCGGCGCTTATGCCGAATACAAATGCTTGCCCGAGTCTGGTTGCGTTGCGTTAAAGCCGGCGAATATGACGTTCGAGGAAGCGGCAGCTGTTCCGGTCGGCGCCATTACGGCGTTGCAGTTCCTTAGGAAAGGCCGAATTCAGCGCGGCAGCCGCGTGCTTGTCTATGGAGCATCGGGCAGCGTCGGGACCTATGCCGTACAGCTAGCCAAGCATCTAGGCGCGGAGGTGACAGGTGTATGCAGCACGTCGAACGTGGAGCTGGTGAGCTCGCTCGGTGCCGAACGAGTCATCGACTATACGAAGGAACAGATCTCGGATGAGGGTCCGGCGTACGATATCATTTTCGATACGGTCGGGAAGAGCCCCTTCCAGGTTTGCCTCAAGCGTCTAACGCCTAACGGCTTCTACCTGCATGCCGTCCAAGTCAACCCATTGCAAATCTTTCGCGGGCGATGGAGCAACCTGACGAGCGGCAAGAAGGTGATCGGGGGAGGAGTCAAGGAGAACACGGAAGACTTGATCTATCTGAAGGAGTTGATCGAAGCCGGCGAGCTTCGTGCGGTCATCGATCGCCGTTATCCGCTGGAGCAAGCGGCCGAGGCTCATCGATATGTCGAACAGGGCCATAAGAAAGGAAACGTGGTGTTAAGCGTGCGGCAGTGATGATCAAGGGAGCCGACAAGAGGCAGGACCAATAATCATGAAGAAGAGCAGGTTATCGAAAGATAGCGTGCTCTTTTGCATCAGTCGCGTCCAGAAGGAGTCTCATATATGTGGTATAGTACAATCGACAGTATCCCGTGCGATGGTTTATAATGGGTCTCGTACAACCGCCTTGGGTGGGAATAGACACGCCTCCTGAATGGAGGTGATGCCTATGACCTTTTCGTTGCAGGAAGTCATCATGCTGGGGATGTTCTTAATTGCCCTTTTAACTTACGTAAAACGAAAATAACCCGCCCTAAGGTTGCCACCGGGAGCGAGTTAAATTCATGAGCACTTACTGGAGGTTTCCCATCCAAGAGTTGTACAAGGAACGGCGTTGGCGCGCCGTTCTTTCTTGTTTTTATGTTAGCATTCGAATACTAATTCTGCAATCAAAAATTAATCTTGATTTCGAGTCAAAGAGCGAAGCAGAAAACGATTTCGGTCATCCAATAAACGAAGTATTGACTTCGCCGTTTTCAGGTCTATAATGAAGGACTGAGAAGGGCAGAGTGATCTTATGCAACTAGTCAAACACATCTTGAAGTTAGCCATTCCGTCAATTGCGACGTTCTCATCCATGACGTTCACGGGACTATTGGTCCTGATGATCGTCGGTAAGCTCGGAGCAGCGGCGATTGCCGTCGTCGGCATCGTCAACATTATCATGTACAACCTGTGGGCGTTGTTCTCGGGCGTTCAAGGCGCGATCAACTACTTAGTCGCCCAGAACTACGGCAAAGACGATATGCGCCAGGGCAATCAGCGAACGCAAATCGCGTTGCTGATCACGGCCGTGCAAGGAATCGTGCTGATCGTAGGCAGCTTCTTCCTACCGTATTGGATTCTATGGGCGATGGGTTCCAACGAATCGATCCTCGAGCTGGGGACGCCCTATTTGCAAGTAAGGATGCTGGCGCTTGTCTTCGGAATGTTCAACACCGTGTACTTCGCTTTCATGCGAGCGGTCGGGGATACGAAGACACCGATGACGTTATCCTTGATCAACAGCGGGTTAGTCGTCGTATTGACCTACGTGCTGGCTTACGGGGAGTTCGGATTCCCCGAGCTCGGGCTGCAGGGCGCGGCTTGGAGCATGGTCATCGCGGAGGCGGCGACGTTGCTGTTATGCTTGATTGCACACTATCGTTATATGAACGAACGATATCAGACGCGCGAATGGGTGCCGATCGAACGGCCGCAAATCCGTCTGGTGTTCTTCGAAAGCATGAAGCTCGGCATTATGGAAGTGTCGAACAGCATGGGAATGCTCGTATTTACAGCCTGTATCACGCATCTGGGAACGACGGCGATCGCGGCTAACGAAATCGCGCTTAACGTCTTATCGTTCGGCTTCATGCCGTCGAACGGATTCGGCGCCGCGGCTACCATCGGAGTCGGTCAAGAAATCGGCAAGGGCAATAGGGTGGAAGCTCGCCGCTTCGGCATCGTAACCGTCTATTTAGGACTCATATTCATGGCGCTTATCTCGGTCGTATTCTTCTTGTTCGCGTTACCTCTCGCTAAGATGTACACGACCGACGAAGCGGTATATACGACCGCTGTCTCGCTCATTCAATTGACGGCTTTCGTTCAGTTGTGCACGGGAGCGAACATTATTTTCGGCGGCGGATTGCGCGGCGTCGGAGATACGACGTTCCTCTCGAGAATGGCGTTCATGACCAACTGGTTGTTCTTCATTCCGTGCGCGGTTATCTTGACGCAGGTGTTCGATTTCGGTCAGACGGGGGCTTGGACCTCGTTGTGCATCTCCATCACGCTAACGGCCGTCATCAACTCGCTACGGTATTTAAAGCTAGATTGGTCGAAGCTAAGCGTCGTAACAGGCAAAGCCAATGCCGCGCCTGCCGCGATGCATATGTAAGGTAGCCAAACAACCGCTTCCGGTGACGGGAGCGGTTGTTGCGTTATACGAGATTATAGCAGCAGTTCCAGGAACTCCTCGCGAGGGATCGGGCCGAGATACGCCCGCAGATCGACGTCCTCCAGCGCGGCGGCCAGCGACGCGGCGTCGTAGCGAATGCCGACTAGCTTGGCTGCGACTTCGGACACCTCGCCCGTACCGAAGAAGTCGCCGTAGATGGCGGCTTCCTTCACGATCCCGCCTTCCACGTTGAGCCGCACGTCATACGTGCCCGCGCCCTCGACGCGTTTCTTCTGCTTCACGTTGAACGCCGGGGACCGTCCGTAGTTCCAGTCCCAGGACCGGTATCGCTCATCGGCGAGCGCGCGGACTTCCGCCCATTGCTGTTCGCTTAGCTTGTATTCCGGAATCTCAGGCTCATCCGCGAATATCGACTTGAGCAGCGATTGGCGGAACTGCTCCATCGTCATCGGCTCGGCGAGAAACTCGGCGATATTGGCGACGCGGCTGCGCACGGACTTCGTCGCTTTGGACGCGAACTTCGAGGGATCGACGTTCAGCGCCGAGACGATCGCATCGACCTCGGAGTCGAACAGCAGCGTGCCATGGCTGAACATGCGGCCTTTGGTGGCGAACTGCGCGTTACCGGATATTTTGCGCTCGCCGACCTGCAGATCGTTGCGTCCGCTCAGCTCGGCTTCCACGCCAAGCTTGCGAAGTGCGTCTACGACAGGCTCGGTGAACTTGCGGAAGTTGTGGAACGACTTGCCGTCGTCGCGCGTGATGAAGCTGAAGTTCAGGTTGCCGAGATCGTGGTATACCGCACCGCCGCCCGACAACCGCCGCACCACGTGAATGCCGTTGTCCGCGACGTAGGAAGCGTTGACTTCCTCGGCGGTATTCTGGTTTTTGCCGATGATGATGGAAGGCTCGTTAATGTAGAAGAGCAGATAGTCATCCTCCGCCGGAAGCTTCCTCAGAATGTACTCCTCGAGCGCGAGGTTCAGGGAAGGATCGTGAATGTTGCCGTTATCGACGAATCGCATGAAGATTTCCTCCTAAGCTGACTGAATCGCATTATGGAATCAGTTAAGCACATCGGGATGCGGATCGCAAATCGGTATGGTTCTATATCAAAGACCTGCGACAAAATACTCTATTAAACAACAAAAAAACAATATTTTATCCAACAAAATGATTGTCGTGAATCTGTAATTTATGGTATTAGTGGAAAGCAAATATCCAAACAAGGAGGGACGCCGTTGAAGATTTATGTTTTTTTATTGGCTGTTGTTATGTTACTGGCGATAACCGCTTGCGATAGCGAGTCTAATAAAGAAGTTACGGCAGAGACAGTATCTCCGGCGGCATCGATGGCAAGCGAGCCGACTCTTGAAGTGCAACCCGATAATACACAAACTTATAATATGGCTGCGGAATTAAGCGGTGATCTTGAAGGAGTTAACGTAGATAATCACGTTGAATCTTCTTTTTATATGGACGAAAGGAATAGGAAACTATACTTAAAAATCAATATCGATGACAAAGAAAAAATAATAGAAATCGATAAGCCGCGCGCGCTTAATGCGATATCAGATATGAGATTGGTGCAATTAGGTAATAATAAAAAAGGGGTTATGATCGATTTCGTAAGCAACACTCCTGAAAGCATGTCCAACAGCTCGCCCGGTATTTATGAGTCGGATACCGCAGCAATAGCGGTCACTTACTCCAAACATGAAATTGTGACGTTATTGAATTTATTCGAAAGCGATAGTAACAGCGAGAATAATTTTATAGTCGAGTACAAAGGAGATTCGACTTTAATTTTTTCGGATTTGGCTAACCAATTTTCGACGGAATTCAAGGCATACGTCTCTGAGTCATTAGCTTCCGAGTACAAAAAAGGTTTTGAGAATATCGATGCGTTCAACATTCCTGCAGCCATGTCGCAAAGGTATTACTATGAGATCAAAGCGAATGATATCGATGCTGATCATTCAGATGAAATCGTCGCATCGAAGTTCATTCCCGGCGTTTACCATAACGACGTGATTGGCGTGGTTGATTACATTTATAAATATGACTCCGCCCTGAATCGCTATTTGTTAAGCAAAGAACAATTGTGGTATAACAAACTGCTTGAACGTCCTATGATTTACGAGAAAGCTTATTGACACCTTATCGCGAATACGCTAGATTCTATCCAATAGCAACTTCCATATCGAACAGCGATGACCCAAGGAAACGTCGTTCAAGCTCGGTCGTACAGAGAGGAAGCCCTAGGCTGCAAGGCTTCTCGATGCGAATGAACGCTCCCCGCCTTGCGAGCTGCCGCGGAGAATCGAGTATCCGCCGCCGGGATGTTCCCGTTATCAGATAGAGAACCGACAGGTCGCATGATGCTGCCTGCACGGTTGAATTAGGGTGGTACCACGAGCGCATTCGTCCCTGACGAGTGTGCTTTTTTGCGTTCGGGGCGCGGGTGCCGCGGAGGGAGTAGCGTTACGGGATAGCGTTATTATGCAAAAAAGCGGTGCGGAAAGTGGAATAACGCTACGGGATAACGTTATTGCTGCGAGAATGGGCAAGTTGCGCGAGAAATCGGGGGATAGCGTTATGAGGTGGCGTTATCTCGCGAAAATGCGGTGCGGGAAGTGGAATAGCGCTACGGGATAACGTTATTGCGCTGCGGATTGCAATAGCGGAACTGAGGTTCGCTATCTCGGGAAAGCTGGCCCATTATCGTTGAGTAGCGGAACTGTCTTCCGTTATTTCCGTTCCGGGCGGCACGAAAATCGATTATTGCTAGGAATAGCGGAACTGAGTTCCGTTATCGAACAAGAGTAGCGCAAAGTCTGCGAAATAGCGGAACTGAGTTCCGTTACGAGACCTATAAGGAGGCAACCCATCATGCGTCAAAAAGCACTATTAGCACCAACCTTGCGCGAGGCGCCGGCTGATTCGGAGGCGATCAGCCATCAGCTGTTGCTGCGAGCGGGCTTCATTCGGCAGCTGGCGGCGGGGATCTATACTTACCTGCCGCTAGGATGGCGCGTGCTGCGCAAGCTGGAGAATATCGTGCGGCAGGAGATGGACGCGACTGGCGCGCAGGAGCTGCTCATGCCGGCGATGCAACCGGCTGAGCTGTGGCAGGAGTCAGGACGGTACGACGTATATGGTCCGGAGCTGATTCGGCTGAACGATCGACACGACCGAGCGTTCGCGCTTGGACCGACGCATGAGGAAGTCATTACGGCGCTCGTGCGAGATGAGATCCAGTCGTACCGGAAGCTACCGGTGACGCTGTATCAAATCCAGACGAAGTTCCGCGACGAGCGGCGTCCGAGGTTCGGGCTGCTGCGGGGTAGGGAGTTCCTGATGAAGGACGCCTACTCGTTCGATACGAGCTGGGAAGGATTAGACCGTACGTACTGGCGAATGTACGAGGCATATAGCCGAATCTTCGCTCGTTGCGGAATGAACATTCGTCCGGTGGAAGCCGATGCGGGAGCGATCGGGGGCGAAGGAAGCACGCACGAGTTCATGGCGCTCGCCGACATCGGGGAGGACACGATCGCCAGTTGCTCGCATTGCGATTACGCCTCGAACCTGGAAAAGGCCCAAGCAGGAGACAGAGACGCGCAACCAACAACCGCTGAAACTGCCGCCATACCGCAGCCCGACAAAATCCATACGCCGAGCATCCGGACGATCAACGAGTTAGTTGCGGCGCTCAAGATCGACGCTAGCGATCTCATCAAGACGATCGTCGCGCTAGTCGACGGTAAACCGGTCGCGGTTATCGTGCGAGGCGATCATGACGTTAACGAGATTAAAGTTCGCCATTACCTCGGCGGCGCCGAGAACTTCGAGATGGCGGACGCGGACACGATACAACGTCTGACGGGTGCTCCTGTCGGCTTCCTAGGACCGACCAACCTCACGATCCCGTTACTCGTCGACCTTGCGGTTGCGCGAATGCGCAGCGGAGTCGCTGGAGCGGGCGAGCTAGACTATCACCTGCGTAACGTCCAGCCAGGCCGAGATTTCCCGCTCGCGCAAGTCGGCGACTTCCGCAACGTCGCCGAGCACGACCCATGCCCGCGTTGCGAGGAAGGTACCCTTGCGTTCAATCGCGGCATCGAAGTCGGGCACGTATTCAAGCTTGGCACGAAGTACAGCGAGAAGCTCGGAGCGACGTTCCTGAATGCCGAAGGCAAGCAACAAGCGGCGATCATGGGCTGCTACGGCATCGGCGTCTCCCGGATGCTGTCCGCGATCGCGGAGCAGAACCGCGACGATAATGGACTCGTCTGGCCGCTCGCGGTCGCGCCGTTCCACGTCCACATCATTCCGGTGTCGGTCAAAGACGAGACACAGATGCAAGTGGCGGAGCAAATCTACCAAGCGCTGAGCCAGAGAGGCATCGAAGCGCTCATCGACGATCGCGACGAGCGTCCGGGCGTGAAGTTCAAGGACGCAGACTTGTTCGGTATTCCGATGCAGGTTGTCGTCGGCAAGCAAGCCGGCGAAGGAATGGTCGAATTCAAATTCCGCAACCAAACGCTCAAAAATACGATATCCATAGACGAAGCTACTCAGCGTATAATGGAGAAGATGAACAGTATCGGATAGACGGATGGGAGCGGCATGATGAGGAAGATAATGTTTACGGGCGGCGGATCGGCCGGCCACGTAACGGTGAATTTGGCTTTAATACCAAGGTTTCAGTCGGAAGGCTGGACCGTTGAATATATCGGCTCGCACGCGGGCATCGAGAAGCAGCTGATCGCGGACGTCCCGAACGTGAAGTATCACGGGATCGCGACCGGCAAGCTGCGCAGGTATTTGGATTGGAACAACATCAAGGATCCGTTCAGGGTGGTTAAAGGCGTATTCGATGCGTACCGCGCGATTAAGCGCGGCAAGCCGGACGTTATTTTCTCCAAAGGCGGGTTCGTCTCCGTTCCAGTCGTGCTAGGCGCTAAGCTGAACCGGGTGCCGGTCGTCATTCACGAGTCGGATGTGACCCCGGGGCTGGCGAATAAGATCGCGATTCCGTTCGCGACGAAGGTATGTACGACGTTCCCGGATACGGAGAAGCATCTTCTGAAGAAGAAGGCGCACTATATCGGGCCTGTCATTCGGGAGGCGCTCGATCGCGGTAACGCGGCCGGCGGAAGGAAGTGGAGCGGGTTTACGGATCGTAAGCCGGTCATGCTCATTATGGGCGGGAGCTTAGGCTCGCGCCGAATCAACTTGGCGGTACGAGAGTCACTCAAGCGATTGACGTCTAAGTTCCAGATCGTCCATCTGTGCGGCAAAGGGCAGAAGGACGACTCCGTGACAGCGCCTGGTTATTTGCAGATCGAATACGTGCAGGACGAATTGCCGGACATCCTCGCGATGACCGATCTCGTCGTCTCCCGCGCGGGAGCCAATTCCATCTTCGAATTCCTGCACCTGCGCAAGCCGATGCTGCTGATCCCGCTCACGAAAGCGCAGAGCCGCGGCGATCAGCTGCTCAACGCAGAATCGTTCCGAAAGTCGGGATATTGCGACGTGCTGCAGGAAGAGGATTTGACCGCGGACACGCTCGTCTCGCGGATCGAGCAGCTGTACGACAACCGGCAAGCCTACATCGACCGCATGGCGAAAGGCGCGCCGCACACGGACACGCTCGGCAACCTGATGAGTCTGATCAAGAGCGTGGCGAAGAAGCGATAGTTACACTAAGGGCTGTCCCAATGAGACTTTAACATGAACGAATAATCGTACAAAGCCGCGCATGTGTTGACCGAACCCGTGATCCTGTAATAAAAATCGTACAAAGCCGCGCATGAGTTGACCGAACCCGTGATCCTGTAAGAAAAATCGTACAAAGCCGCACATGAGCTAGAACGAACCCTAGATCCTGAACGAACAAACGTACAAAACGCGAACTGGCGGCACAGGGATAGTCTCCTTGTAGCCGCCATTTCTATTTTGACCGCGACACCCATCAAAACTCCGTAATAATGCCAACGATCTGCATACGATCACACATTAATGCTCACAACCGCCCGTGCTATCCTGTCACAAGAAGCCGCGAAACGCCTACGCGTCGCGGTCAACTTGCAGATGGAGGCTGGTCTCGCATGGCGAAAGTGGCGGACAAATATTTGAAGGTAGACCCTTGGGCGGTCGTCGAGGAAGGCTTCGACCCGGCGCGCAACCGGGTATCCGAATCGATCTTCTCCTTGGGCAACGAATATATGGGCGTGCGGGGATTTCCAGACGAAGGTTATAGCGGGGACAGCTTGGTCGGAAGCTACTTCAACGGGCTATACGAGGAGATGAAGCTCGGCGCGCATTACAAGGGCATCATCCGCAGTCTCCGGTTCATGGCGAACGCGGTCAATTGGGTGCACACGCGCATCGAAGCGGAGGGGGAGACGCTAGACCTGGCGACGAGCAAGTTTTCAGCATTCAAGCGCCGCGTTGATTTCCGGACGGGCGTCTACGAGAGGCAATTCGTCTGGCATCTGGCGAGCGGCAAGTCGATCCGGATCACGTTCGAGCGTCTCGTCAGCATGACGTTATCGAACTTGGGCGGTCAGCGGGTCACGTTCGAATCGGACGATTACGACGGAGATATTCGCATTCGTGCAGGGCTTGACTTCTCTCCGATTCACGAGGATCAAGGCAAGAACCTATGGGACGAGATTACGAGCGGAGAGGAGAAAGGCTGGACGAGCATCGTCGCCAAGACGATCAACACGGGCAACCGATTGGCGTCGGCGTTCTCGCTCACGACTTCTCATGACACGATGACACAGCTCGTCCAACAACAGAAGTACGTCGGGCAAGCGTTCACACTCCCGTTAAAGCCTACCCAACCTGCGCACTTCTCCAAGCTAGTCGTCAATTACGCCGAGAAGGACGCTTCGGTGGATTTGGCAGCGCTGCAAGAGAAGGCGAAAGCGATCATGAACGCCCTGCCGATCAAGACGTTCAACGACTTCCTCGCCGATCAGACCGCGTATTGGACGCGCATCTGGGAGACGTCGGACATTGCGATAGAAGGCGATCCGGACAATCAGCAAGGGATCCGCTACTGTATTTTCCAACTGTATCAGACTTACCGAGGAGACAACCCGGGCTTCAACATCGGCGCTAAAGGCTTAACCGGCGAAGCGTATCGCGGGCTTGCGTTCTGGGATACGGAGACGTACTGCCTGCCGTTCTACCTGTTCAACAATCCGAAGGCTGCCAGAAGCTTGCTTGAATTCCGCTATAGATCGCTGCCGAATGCCTTGGAGCGGGCGAAGGAAGTGGATTGCAAGGGCGCGTTCTATCCGATCGCGACGATCGACGGCACGGAAAGCTGCGACCTATGGCAGCACTCGAACCTTCAACTCCAGGTCGGAACGGCGGTAGGCTACGGCATATGGCACTACGTGAAAGTAACAGGTGATAAGGCATTCCTGCACGAGCAAGGCATGGAGATGCTGCTGCAGCTGTGCCGGTTCTACGAGAGCCGCGGCCAATGGGGGCAGAAGACAGGTAAGTTCGGCTATTACGGAGTCATGGGACCGGACGAATTCCAGCTGATGGTCAACAACAACTGCTACTTAAACCTGATGGCCAAGAAGCTATTCGAATACACTCTCGAATCAATCGAGGAAATGCGCAACGACGCGCCGGAGGCGTTCAAGTCGCTGACGGATCGGCTTGGCGTGACGGAGGCGGAGTGGAAGGGCTGGCAAAGGCTTGCGGACAACATGAAGATTCCGCTCGACGAAGAGACGGGCGTGTACGAGCAGCATGATGGATTTTTCGATATGCCGCATATCGACATCCACTCTATCCCGGTAACGGACTTCCCGCTCTACCATAACTGGTCGTACGACCGTATTTACCGCTACGACATGATCAAGCAGCCGGACGTGCTCATGTTCATGTTCCTGTACAACCAGCAATTCACGCTGGAGTCGAAGCGGGCGAACTACGAATATTACGAGTCCCGCTGCATTCACGAGTCTTCGCTGTCGCCGTCGATCCATTCGATCTTCGCCGCCGAGCTCGGGAAGCACGACGAAGCCTATAAGTTTTTCGAGTTCGCGACTCGCCTCGACCTAGACAACTACAACCGCAACACGCGGGAAGGGCTGCACACGACGTCGATCGCGGCGGCTTGGATGAACATCGTGTACGGCTTCGGCGGCATGCGGTCGGACGGTCCGGACGGACTCGTCCTCAACCCGTCGATCCCGGCGCGTTGGAGCGGATACAGCTTCAAGTTCCAATACAAGGGCACGGTGCTCAGCGTCCGCACGACGCGAGAGGACGTCGAGGTGAGAGCCGTCTCCGGCGATCCGGTACAGGTGCGCCTGTACGGGCGCGATTACACGATCGACGCTAATGGCATTAAGCTGGAGCTCGAAGCGGCGAGAATCGGGTGAGCTACAAGACGACGAAGACGACAAGAAGGGGGTGCCAACCGGCATCCCTTTTCTCCGTTATAAAGATGAAAATGTTGCAAATCGGACGGATTATTTTTAAGATCAGATCATACGCTAACACGAATATTACATAAAGGAAGGTTGGACATGGAGGCTGCACTTGCAGGAAGCTTTATCTCCGCAATGGCCACTGTACTCGGCGCCGCTCCGATCTTTTTCATCCGGAAGCTGTCCGAGAAGTGGAAGGATATCCTGATCGCTTTCACGGCGGGTATCATGGTGTCCGCTTCTACTTTCGGCCTTATGCCGCAGGCGATCAAGGAATCGGGCATCATCTCGTTAACCTTGGGCTTGCTTGCGGGTATTATCGTGCTGGATCAGATAGAGAAGAACATTCCGCATATCGACGTAGAGAACGATAGCCGCATCTCCGGCTTCGATTCGAAGTCGCTGCTGGTTATCATCGCCTTGTTCATTCATAATATTCCGGAGGGGCTGAGCACCGGATTCAGCTATGCGAGCGAAAGCTCGGGACTTGGACCGATGGTGGCGATCTCGATCGGAGCTCAGAACGTTCCGGAGGGCTTGATTCTCGCCGTCTTCCTCATTAACTCGAACGTCAGTAAGCTCAAGTCGTTCCTCATCGTATTTATTACCGGCCTTATGGAAGCCGTATCGGCTGTCGCGGGCTATTCGATGGCTAGCAGCATTCAAGATATGATCGGCTTCGGGCTTGCGTTCGCCGCAGGCGCGATGATGTTCATCGTGTACAAAGAGCTCATTCCTGAGAGTCATGGACACGGTTACGAGAGACCTTCGACGTATTCGTTCATCTTCGGCCTATTGATCATGGTCTATATCAGTCATTGGTTCGGCTGATCATCCTGCACCAGGAAAGGATACCGCTTCGCTATGAAAGCCAAAACCCGATCCACCCTGGCAGTAATCGGCATGTACATACTAACGAAGTCCAAGTGGGTTGTTGCCCTGCTTAAGTGGTCCAAGTTCGGCGGCACGCTCTTCTCGATGGCGGCGAGCCTGTCGGCATACGCGCTATTCTTCGGATGGAAATTCGCGATCGCACTCGTCTATCTTATATTCGTTCATGAGATGGGTCACCTGGTGGCCGCCCG
>Ga0065721_10003815_pt1 | contig 78510 bp, 65 predicted proteins | sample Mesricmetagenome_FD_59108 | JGI IMG/M metagenome (GOLD analysis project Ga0065721, IMG submission 59108) | Mesophilic microbial community from rice straw/compost enrichment Sample: eDNA_1 v2 (version 2) | ecosystem: Engineered > Solid waste > Grass > Composting > Bioreactor | place: USA: Davis...
CCTTCCTCTCGCCGGCGGCATCGCGCTCATCCTCCAGCTCGACAATCCGCAGCACGGCCTGACGCAGTCCGTTTGGATCGGGGAATAAGCGGAAACGCCGACATGGGGAAAGAGAGCCCCCGTAGGCGCCGACGTGGGGAGGCGGGGGGAAGGCGGAAAGTGGAAAGTGGAAAGTGGAAACGTTTCGACGCGCTTCGTGCCCGGCGACTGCGGACAACCTCCGGCTTGTCCCCAATTTCCAGGCTCAGCTTCCGGCCCGACCCATTTGTTCAAAATGGCGCCAGGCGGGGTCGATGGCCGGCGACCGGCGATACGCGGACACAAAAAAAGCGGCACGAAGGCCGCTTTTCTTGTTTTGGTGGGGAAAGGGTTTTCCTACCAACGGAAATGCGCGAAGGCACGGTTGGCCTGGGCCATCTTGTGCATGTCGTCGCGCTTCTTGATCGCGTTGCCCTGTCCGGCGGCGGCGTCCTTGAGCTCGTAGGCGAGCGCCTTTTCCATCGGAACGCCTTTGCGGCTGTTGGCGAAATTGACGATCCAGCGCATCGCGAGGGCGATCTGGCGATCGGCCGGAACTTCCATCGGAACCTGGTAGGTGGCGCCACCCACGCGGCGGGATTTCACTTCCAGGCGGGGTTTGACGTTTTCGATGGCCTTGTGAAGGGTTTCGAGGGGATCCACCGTGTCGGTACCCTCGCGGGACTTCTCGATGGCGGTGTAGACGATGCGCTCGGCGACACTCTTCTTGCCGGCGGTCATGACCGTGTTGATCAGACGGGCAACGATGGGGCTCGCGTAACGGGCGTCCTTCTTGACTTCTCTGCGAATGGTGCGGCGACGACGGGACATGGCTCAGTTATTTCTTTTTACCCTTGGCGCCCTTGGCATCTTCCTGGCCGGGCTTCGGACGCTTGGCACCGTATTTGGAGCGGCCGCGGCGACGTCCCTCGACCCCGAGGCTGTCGAGCGTGCCCCGGACGATGTGGTAACGAACGCCCGGAAGGTCCTTCACACGGCCCCCGCGAACGAGGACGATGGAGTGTTCCTGAAGATTGTGGCCCTCGCCCGGAATGTAGGCGATGACTTCCTGCCCATTGGTAAGGCGGACCTTGGCAACTTTGCGCAGGGCCGAGTTGGGTTTCTTGGGGGTGCGGGTCATGACCTGCACACAGACCCCACGGCGCTGCGGGCACTTTGCGAGCGCCGGTGACTTCGACTTCACCGTAACTTTTCTGCGTCCTTTGCGGACCAGTTGGTTGATAGTAGGCATTGATTGGGCAGTTGATTGTCCCCGGTCGTTCAGAGGACAAAAAAAGCACGCCAAGGTGCTGTTTCGATTCCCCGACTTTGTGCGGGAGGCGAGATATTAGTCAGGAAAGGTACCCTGGCAAGCGAAATTTTTATCGACTTGTCGGCGGGGCGGGATTTTGGCGGGGCGGATCACTCCGGATCCACGGCCTCCCGGCCCTCGGCGGGCACCGGACCCCCGGGCGGCGGCTTGGGGGCGGCCATCTTTTCCAAAACGGGGCCGAGGGAGGGGTCCGCCTTGAGCAGGGCGTCGTGGAGGGCCCTGCGAAATTCCTCGGAGGCGGCTTTGCGGGCTTCGGGAGTTGCGGCGTCATCGCGGGCCTTGGCGGCCGTCCGGACTGCGGGATCCTCCTTGGCCTTTTCCCTTGCGGCCTGCAGCTTTTCCTTTTCGGTGTCCGTCAGTTGGGAAAATCCCCAACCTTCCCCGCCCTCCCGGCGGCCCGAAGAGCCCCGTTCCGCCCGCGCCTTTTCCACGATCTCCTTCAGTTCGGGATCGATCTCCATCATCTTTTTCCGCACGGCCTGAATGAACTCCCGGTTGGCGGTTTCCGCGGCCTTGCGCAGGTCCTGGATTTTGGGGTCCTGCAGCGCCTTGGCACGCGCAGCGTCAAACCGCTGACGGATCTCCGGAGGCAGGTTGTCCCGAAACCGCTCCCTGGCATACCGCCGCATGTCCCCTCCGCCCTTGCCGGGAGAAGGCGGCGGGGGGTCCTCGGCGTGGACGACGGCCAGACCGCAGCAGGCGACGGTGAGCGCGTGGAGGAGCGTTTTCATGGATCTGCAGTACATCCAACTGTTCGCGGAAGAAAAGGTTTCGGTCAAATTCCCGCGCTATTGCCGACCGGGGCGCCCCGTGGTAGCCAATCGGGTCTTCACATGGAATCCGTCTCATCCTTCGCTCCCGGCCGCGTTGAGCTTCTTGGCAATCACACCGACTACAATGGCGGCGTGGTTCTCTCGGCCGCCCTGGACCTCGGCATCTCGGCGGTGGGGCGCCGCCGCGATGATGGCAAAATCGTTCTTTCCAGCAAGGGGATCGACGGCACGGTGACCGCCGATCCGAAAGCCCTGGCTCCCCATCAGACCTGGGCGGACTATCCGTTGGGTGTTGCGAAGATGTTGCGTGAAGCCGGTTACCCGGTTGGCGGCTTCGAGGCGGAATTTTCCAGCACGCTGCCCCTGGGCGCGGGGCTCTCGAGTTCGGCCGCCCTCGAGGTGTGCACGGCGGTGTTGATCATGCGGCTTTTCGGATTTTCCGTGGACCGCCTCCCGCTCGCGAAGCTCTGCCGGAAGGCGGAAAATGAATACGTGGGGGTGAGCTGCGGGCTGCTGGACCAGGTGTCGTCCATCTTCGGCAGAAAGGATCATGCCATCTTCCTCGATTGCCGCGCGGAGACGGTCGAAAACGTTCCCTTTCCCCGGGGCGTGGCCCTGCTCGTGGTCAATTCCGGCGTGAAACACGCCCTCACCGGCGGGGAATACAATGAGCGGCGCGACCAGTGTTTCGAAGCGGCGCGCCTTCTCGGCGTGCCGGCCCTGCGGGACACCACAAGCGCCCGGCTGGCCGCGGCGGACATGCCCGAGCTCGTCAAACGCCGGGCCGCCCACATCGTCGGGGAAAATGAACGCGTCTTCGAGGCGCTGACCCACCTGCGTGAGGGCAATGCCGCCGCCTTTGGACGGCTCATGACCGCCTCGCACCGCAGTTCCATGACCAATTTCGAAAACAGCACGCCCGAACTCGACACCCTGGTCGACATTGCCCTGGCCCAGGACGGCGTGCTGGGCGCCCGGCTCACCGGAGGCGGCTTCGGCGGAGCCATTGTCGCCCTGGTCGAGCAGGTGAAAATTTCCGCGATTGCCGCCGCCATCGAGCGTGAATACACCCATCGAACCGGTCACCACGGCACCGCCATCCCCTGCCGAATCGGGGACGGCGCCCTGCCGGAATGACCATGCAACTGGTGAAAAATGTTTGCCGGATCCCCAACGAGGCCTTTTCATTTGAAAAAGGAGCGTTTATGTTGCGCAACGATGACTCGGTATTGGTCAGTGGGGAACGGCAAACAGGGGATTGACGGTCGTGGCTGAGAACACTGCAAATCAGACCACAGGGGACGTTCCCGTCGAGCGCACCTGGCTTTTTGTCGGGGACTTCCTGTTTTATCTCCGCCTTCTGGCGCGGCAATTTGCTCATCTGGCCCGTCAGCACGGTCGGGAACGGAAGAACATGGTGATTGTTCCCGAGACCTCCATGGCTTGGGAACAACTGGACTCCGGCCGTTGCGAGGTGGTCCTGCTCGATTGTGCGGAGACCTCGGAGTCGTTGCTGACATTCATTCGCGAGGTGCGCGCCCGCCATCCCGAGATTCGCTGCGTCCTGGTTTCGGCCGCCCTGAACAAAAAGATGGAGTCCGAGCTCATGGAGGCCGGGGCGCATCTCTGTTTTTCCAAACCGCGCAGCGGCGAGGAGGCCGGGGCGGTGTTTCAGCTCGTGGATGCGCTCACGAGCAGCAAGGGATTTTATCCGAACGGGGCGTTCAAGGGGCTGGCTCCCGCGCGGTTCATCCAGTTCCTCTGCGCCCGTGCCGAAAGCGGCAATGTGGTGATGGAAACCGATCAGGGCGAGGCTTCGCTGACCCTCGAGGAGGGACGCATTGTCGATGCCCGGCTGGGAGAACTTCAGGGAACCGACGCCGCGGCCACCATTCTGGCGTTGGACCGGACCGAGCGGTGCCACTTCAAGCACATGCTCACCTCCCAGTATCACACCATCCAGATCAACACGCACCAGCTCTGGCTGGACTCGGACAAAATCAAGGCGCGTCCCGCCAAGGAACCGGCGGCCCGCAAGACGGCGCCGGCCAAGACGCTGAGCGAAACCATGGCCGGGCTCGACGCGCTCGACAAACTCTCCTTCAACATCAATCTGGAGACCGAGGAGACTGCGGAATCCGCGCAGGGGGAGGAGACCGGCCGTCCGGCGAAGACTTCCGGAAAATGACCCCTGGTCCCGTGCGCTCGGCGCTTGCCGTCCGCACGTCGGACGTGTTTTTTTAACGTCTTGTCATGTCCGCCTTTCTTGATTCCGGCCGTCGTTATGAATTGAGCGGCCTCCTCGGCCGCGGAGGTTTGGGCGAGGTCCTGCTCGCCACCGATACCCAGCTTGATCGCAAGGTCGCCATCAAGCGCCTCTACCAAAATCCCGACGCCAGTGCCGAGACGGCCGCCGCGGCCATTCGCGAAGCGCGGGTGCTGGCCTCCCTGCTCCATCCGAACGTCGTGGCCGTCTTCGACATTTTCGAATTTCTCGGCGACGTCCTCGTGGTGATGGAATACGTGCCGGGCCGCACGCTCCAGGAAATCGGCGATTATGCCCCGCTGGCCGTGCAGGATTTTCTCACCGTGGCCACCCAGAGTCTGCGCGGACTGGCCGCCGCCCACGAACTCACCGTGCTGCACTGCGACATCAAGCCCAGCAACATCATGGTTTCCGGCACGGCGGGAAACTGGAAGGTGAAGGTGCTGGACTTCGGACTGGCCCGCCTGGCGGAGGTCACGCAGCAGCGCACCCCGGACGATCAGGAGCGCGAACTCCTCGGCAGCATCTACACGATGGCGCCCGAGCAGTTTGAGGAAAACCCCGTCGATGTCCGGACCGACCTCTACTCGCTGGGCTGCGTGTTTTATTTCGTCCTCGCCGGGGCTTATCCGTTTGTGGGCGAATCGGTCGAGGATGTGGTCAACGCCCACCTCTCCCACACGTTCATCCCCATCGACGAGGCCCGTCCCGACCTGCCTGCCCCGCTGGCGGAATGGGTGATGAAGTTGATGGCCAGAAACCCCGAAGACCGTTTCCCCACGGCCTACGACGCCCTGGATGAGCTGCGGCTCATCATGAAGCAGGAGGCGCTGACCGCGTAGCTCGGGGCCCGTTCCCCAACGGCGCGGTCTGTAGCGCGGAGCAATCCATCCGTTCCCTGGGATCCCGCGGGGATTCGGGAGGGGAGGCCTTCCGATGTCCAGGCGTGCGCGCTCAGCTTCCCTGCCGCAGCGGAATCCGCACCTGAAACGCCGCACCCTCTCCCGGGCGGCTTTCGACGCCCACACTGCCGCCGTGGGCCTGCACGATGTGTTTGACGATGGAAAGGCCCAGACCGGTGCCTCCTTCGCCCGTACGGGAGCGGTCCTTTTGCACCCGATAAAACCGCTCGAAGATGTGCGGCTGATCCTCCGGGGGAATGCCCGGACCGTTGTCCGAAAAGACGATCTCGAGCCGGTCGCCGGCCCGCCGTCCGATGACCCGGACCCTGACGCCCGGCGGGCTGTGATGGAGGGCATTTTCGAGCAGATTGACAAACACCTGCTCCATCCGTCCGGGGTCCGCCTCCGCTTCGGGGGCGTCGGCCTCCCAGTCGACCGAAACCGTCGCCTGCCGGTCGGTGACCGCCGGTTCCAATTGTTCGATCACCCGCTTCAGGAGGTCCCGCATGTTCACCGGCTGGAACGCCATGCGCACGGAACGGTGTTCCAGGCGCGAGATGGTGAGCAGATCCTCGATCAGGAGGGTGAGGCGCCGGCCGTTGCGGGCCATGATGGCAAGGAATTTTTCGCTCAGCGCACGGTCCTCCAGCGCCCCGTCGAGCAGGGTTTCGATGTAGCCGGTGATGATGGCGAGCGGGGTGCGGAATTCGTGCGAGACATTGGCGACAAATTCCCGNCGCACCGCCTCNAGTTCCTTGAGCTTCGTCACGTCGTGAAACACGACCACCGCGCCCAGCGGCCGGGCGTGGCCCCCGGGATTCAGCGCGCCCGCGTGCACTTCGAGATGGCGCGTGGTGTAGCGGCCGGCCTCCGGCACCTCGAGGGAAATTTCGATGCGCCGGGTGACGCCGTCCCTGAGGGTCTGTTCCACCGCCTGTTGGAGCTGGTGGTGGCGAAACACCTCCATCACCGTGCGATTGAGGACCGGCTGGTGAAGGTCCAGCAGCTTTTGCAACGGTTCGTTGACCAGGCGGAGGCGTTGGGTGCGGTCCGTGATGAACACCCCCTCGACCATGCTGGACAGAATGGCCCGCAGACTGAATCCCTCGTCGGTGATCTGCTGGTCGAGTTGTTGCAGAAGCTCGGAAATGCGTTGCACGTTGCGGGCCATGTCCCCCAGGACCCCCCGGCGGGAATCGAGCAGGACCGGTCGGAAATCGCGCGCCGCCAGCCGGCGCAGCGCCTCCCGCAACTGGCGGAAGGGGACGATGATCCGGAAATGGACCAGCGTCAGCGCGACCAAGGCGGCCAGCAGGGCCAATGCCGTCCAGAGGCTCAAGGGACGGGCGAAACGTTGAACCGGTAGCCCTCGCCGCGCACCGTCTCAATGCGGGCGGCGTGAGGTCCGAGTTTTTCCCTCAGCCGGCGCACATGCGTGTCGACGGTTCGGGTGTCGATGAGATTCTGGTAGCCCCAGACGTCGGAAAGCAGGGTTTCGCGGGACAGCGTGCGTCCGCGCCGCTCGATGAGAAGGGCGAGCAGCTTGTATTCGGTGGTGGTGAGGTCCAGCCGCCTCCCTTCCAGCCGCACCTCGAAGGCGCCCTTGTCGAGCCGAAAGGCGTCCGTCTCCACGACCTCACCGCGCGGGGACGCATGCAGCCGCCGCAGGAGCGCCTGCGCGCGGAGGACGAGTTCGCGCGGACTGAAGGGCTTGGTGACATAATCGTCCGCGCCGATCTCCAGTCCCTGGACGCGTTCCTCCGGCCGGCTTTTGGCTGTGAGCATGAGGATGGCCATTTTGGCGGTGTCGGGATCGTGGCGGAGGGCCTTGCAGACCGTATGGCCGTCCAGGCCGGGGAGCATGAGATCGAGGATCACCAGATCGGGACGGTTTTGGCGGGCCATCTCCAACCCGGCGCGTCCGTCGGGCGCCGTCAGCACGGTGAACCCCGCCTTGCCAAGATGGTAACGCAACAAATCCGCCACGTCGGATTCATCCTCCACGATCAGCACAACATCCTTCATGGCAGGGGCGCTCATAATCCANGGGGCCAAAGGGTGGCAAGTGTGGACGTCCCGGCTTCGTGTGACAAATTCGTAACCTTGCCCTCCAAAAAGGATTCGGGCCACACGCGACATCGCTCAGAACAAAGGAAACTGAACCGCGGTGGCCCGAATATGCTGCCTTAACCAATATGATTTGACCCTGAGGCCCCCCGAACGTTCAAAGAAAAATAAAAAAGTTTTTTGAGCCGCCCGTTTTTTCCCTCCGAAAGCCCCGGGGATTCCTGCGGACGGGGAGAGCGCCTCTGTGCTTTAGTGATTTTCGCTCAACGTATTACAAATTGCCGATTGCCGACGTTCCCCCGGGGGGGCGGAAAATTTTCCCGCGGGGGATTTTCCCCCAAAAAAATTGCAGGCCGCCGAAACGAGTGCTTCAGCGGCCTGCTGTTCCCCCCAGAACGGGCGTTACCATGCCCTAATTTTTTTCGGCTGCAAGGGAAATTCTCAAAAAAATTTTCGGGGTGCTCCGGGGCGGCGTGCGATCCGCGGCGGGAGCGGGATTTTGTGGGGAACCGAAAAAGAACCCGGATGGGAATGTTTGGAAAAATTCCCGGGGTCGTCTAGGAAGGCGTTTTTTCCATGCCGGGTTGTTACGTTGTGTTTCACAAGCAGTTGGGTGATCTCGTCCTGCTCGAGCCCGCCCTGGCGCGCCTGCGGGCTTTCCATGGTCCGCCGGTGCGGGTGTTGACCCGTGCGGGCCACGCCCCGGTGCTGCAGCTCATGGAGGGGGTGGTTTTTCAGTCCGGCCTGCCCCTGACCCGGCTCGGCCATCTGGTCTGTTACGACCCGCTCAACAAATCCGCGCTCCGTTCCCTGCTCGCGCCGGCCTCCAAAAAACAGTGCGTGCTGCCGGAAAAGCGGGAAATGCAGTGGTTTCATCGTCCGCTGTTTGGCGAGGTCATTGTGCCCGAACTCGGCGACCGTTATGTGGCGGAATATTTTTGGGAAAACACCCCGGTTCCCCCCGACGGCCCCTTCCGGCCGCCCCGCCTCAACCGGCCGCCCGACGCTTGGCGTCCCGCCGGCCTCGACGACACGCCGTTTGTGCTGCTGAATCCGACCTCGGGCTGGCGCCAGAAATGCTGGGTGGCGGGGCGTTGGGCGGAGGTGCTCCGCCGCCTGCACGAAGCGAGGGGCTGGAGGTTTCTCATGACCAGCGCTTCGACCGACTGGCAGCTTGCGCACTGTCGGGAGATTGCCGAGCGGGCCGGACCGGCGGTGCGCAGCGTGGCCAGTCAGACCTCGCTGGAAAATTTCCTCTGGCTGTGCTCCCGGGCGCAGGCGGTCCTGACCGTGGACGGCGCCGCCTCGCATCTCGCCCAGGCCTTCGGGGTTTCCAGCCTTACCCTCTTCGGTCCGACCCACATGCCCAACTGGCACCGCGGCACGCCGCGCAATCCCGCCATCCAGGCGCCGCCGTCGAAGGACGGCAAGCGGCGGCTGAAAAATCTGCCGGTCGAACCCGTGCTGGACGCCGCGGCGCTACTGACCTGAGGCCGCCTTGCGTTTCATCCGCTCCAGGGCAAACGCATCCGTCATGATGATCAGCAGGTCCTGCGAGGGGATGTAATGGGCCACCGCCCCGCCGTCCTTGCGGGCCCAGCGTTTTCCCTCGCCGATGACATGCGCGTTTTCCCAAAACGAATTTCCCCGGCTCTCCTCGAGAAGGGCTTCGATTTCGGCATCCGTGAATTTTTCGGAGCGGATGGTCTTTTTGTAAAACAGGCAGGCCGCCTTCCCCTTCCAATACTCCACGCCGATTCCCACGCCGCCCTTTTCGTAAAAGAGCAGCCTTTCCCCCACCCCGCTGCTCTCCGTCTCCTTCACCGAGGGACCGAACTTTTCCAGGATGCGGACCTCGGGGTCACCGAGGCCGGCCAGCGCCACCGCGGGCAGCAGGCCCAGGATGAGAACGAAGAGGGTTTTCATGGGAAATGTTTTCACGGGGAAATCTGTCACGTTCCCAGCATCGCACCATGTCCCGGAAGGAGGCAACCCTCCGCGGGAAGGACAGGCCGTTCGGCCGCCGCGCGCCAAGGGGGAGGCGGGGCTTCCGGACGGTCGGGGCGGGGCCTCAGTAGGGATGCCGGTCGGGCTTGTTGAGCCAGGCTTCGCAGGCCTTCAGGGCATACTCCCGCTCGAAACCGGGGAAGCACCGGACGGCCTTGCGCTCCGTCCACGGCAGACGGAAGTCGATGTATTGGAACTCGTCGTCGAACCCGATCCGGCTGGCGTCCTCGAGGCTGGTGCCGAAAAACACCCGGTCGATGCGCGCCCAGTAAATCGCGCTCATGCACATCGGACAGGGCGCGCCGTTGATGTAGATTTCGCACCCCTTGAGCATCTGCGCGCGTTCCGGCACCGGATCGGAGGAACCCTCCGGACGCGGAATCAGCTTGAGGTTGCCCTCGTAGCAGCCGGAACCCAGCAGCGCCTTGGAATTGATCCGGCTGCAGGCGTCGATGATGGCGGTCACTTCCGCGTGATAAACCGGGATGCCGGTCAGCAGGACGCGATTCTGGCCGCGGCCGATGATTTCCCCGTCTTTCACGATCACGGCGCCAAAGGGACCGCCCCAGCCTTTTTCAACGGATTCGATGGCCAGTTTGGTGGCTTCGTGGAGGAACTTCCTCCGGGATTCGAGGTCAATGTCTGTGCTCATTTCCTTGTGTGGTGTTTGCAGTTGCTGTGGGAGGAAAAATCCGGCGCCCGGTCGGGACAGGAAAGAGCCGGAAAAAAGGGAGAGGCGGCCGGGGGAGAATCAGGCCGGGTGCACGGGGTCACTAAGGGACAGGAGAAACCAAAAGGCAAGGAGAAAGCGCGGCCGGTTGTTCCGGGCCGTGGGGGCGCGCCGTTTTGGTTTGACTGCACCCCCGCCCGGACTAGGGATGGGATTCCCCTCCGGAACGGCGGGAGCAAATCAGCAATGTGCGGCATATTTGGTTTTTCCGGTTTTGTGGACAAAGGCCTCCTGGCCCGGATGGGTGCCAGCCTCGTTCACCGCGGACCGGACGGGGAGGGATTTTACGAGGATGAACCGCACCGGTTCGCGATGGGCATGCGCCGGCTTTCCATCATCGACCTGGAAGGCGGCCGGCAGCCGATCTTCAACGAGGACCGTTCGCTCGCCGTCTGTTACAACGGGGAAATCTACAACTACCTCGAGCTTCGCGAGGAACTGGCCGGCCGCGGACACCGCTTCCAAACCCGCTCCGACACGGAGGTCATCGTGCATGCCTACGAGGAATGGGGCCGCGACTGCGTCAAACGCTTCAACGGCATGTTTGCCTTTGCCGTGCACGATGCGCGGACCGGCGAGACCTTTTTTGCGCGCGACCGCTGCGGACAGAAGCCGTTCTATTACCACCATCGCAACGGCCGCTTCCTCTTCGCTTCGGAGGTCAAGGCGCTCCTGCAATGTCCCGACGTTCCGCGCTCCTGCAATCACGCGGCCATCGATGCGTATCTCGCCCTGCGTTACGTGCCGGAACCCCGCACCATGTTCGAGGGCATCTTCACCCTGCCCGCGGCCCACACGATGCGGCTTTCGGCGACGGGGGAAATTTCCATCGAACGGTATTGGGACGTGCCGATTTTTCAGGGTCCGTATCCTCCCGACGGGGAGCTGATCCAAAGGACCGAGGACATCCTGCGGAAGGCCGTGCGGCTGACCATGCGCAGCGACGTGCCGGTGGGGGGCTATCTCAGCGCGGGCGTGGATTCCTCGCTGCTCGTGGCGCTCATGACCGAGCACAGCAGCCGGGTGAACACCTATTCGATCGGGTTCAATTCGCCCGGGGATGAAACCCACGCCGCCGCGGAGACCGCGCGGCTGCTCGGGACGAATCACCACGAGATCCAATGCACACCGGAGGATTTTGATCTCCTGCCGAAGGTGGTTTATCACATGGACCGCCCCGTCGGGGACGCCCTCATTGTGGCGTTTTACAAGCTGGCCGAAGGGGCGGCGAAGGACCTCAAGGTGGTCATCAGCGGCGAGGGGGCCGACGAGATTTTCGGCGGCTATTCCTTCCAGAACGTGATCCGGCTCGCGGAATGGTATCACCAGTTCGTGCCCGGATTTCTGCATGACGGCGTGGCCATGCCCGTGCTGCGCGCGCTGCCGGTGGAATTCCTGACCAGGTTCTTTGTCTTCCCGGCCAAGCTCGGCGAGCAGGGCAAGGCGCGGCTGGTCGACTTCCTGGGAAACTATCGGCGGAGGAATCTGTTCGAAAATTACATCGCCCTCAAAACCCTCTGGCCCCGCGAGGCGCGCGCGGCGCTTTACACCGGCGAATTCAAGGCGCTCGCCACCGACGCGTGGATCCCGCCCGTGCGGGACCCTTCGGGGGCCTTCCTCGACCGCCTGCTGAAAATCCAGTGGGACGAATGGCTGCAGGACTGGTGCATCATCCGGCAGGACAAAAACACCATGGCGCATTCCCTGGAAGTGCGCCTGCCCTTTCTCGACCACCATCTCATCGAACAGGCCTTCCGCGTGCCGCCGCGGCTCAAAAACAACGGCCTGCGCGACAAGATCATCGAACGCCGCATCGCCCGCAAACTCCTGCCGCCCGAGGTGACGGGCCGGAAAAAGAATCCCTTTTTCCTGCCGATGGAATTCTTCTTCGAACACCCGCAGATCCGGCGCCTCATCGGGGAAACGCTCAACGAGGACCAGATCCGCCGGCGCGGCTACTTCGACCCCGCCTACGTGAAGGCGCTTCTCGGGAAGATGCAGACCCGCGAGTTTGTTTACCTCAAGCAGGTTATGGCGCTGGTCATTCTCGAGCTCTGGCACCGCGTCTTTCTCGACGGGGAGCGGCCCTGAGGCGCGGTTCCGGCCGGATTCCCGGACCGGGATCTTGCCGGCATGCGGGGGGAGACCGGCGGGAGCGCGGGGATCCCGCCGGCCGGTCCCTTATTTCAACTCCGCGCCGGTGAGCGCGTTGGTGATGACGAATTTTTCCTGATGGAAGGTCGGGTCGGAGCGGAAGCTCAGGCGTCCGGCATACCGGCGCTCGATGTCGATGAGGTGTTCCTCGTCCTCCGTGCGCAGGCGCTCGAGGAGGTCGGGGTGGACGATCACCTTCACCTCGTGGACGGTGTCCTGGTGCTTGCGCATGACCGCATGCAGGGCGCGCTGGAGCTCGACGCTCATGGTCATCGGGCTCTTGATCACCCCGCGTCCGTTGCAGTGCGGGCAGGTGGTGAACTGGGTGCTGGCGAGGCTTTCCGCCGCGCGCTGGCGGGTCATTTCCATGAGGCCGAGCGGCGAGATGGGCAGCACATGCGTGCGGGCCTTGTCGCGTTTGAGGCGTTCCTTCACGCGCTGGTACACCGCCTGCTGATCCTTGCGGCTCTTCATGTCGATGAAGTCGCCGATGATGATGCCGCCGATGTTGCGCAGGCGGATCTGACGGCAGATCTCGTCCGCCGCCTCAAGGTTGGTCTGGAGAATGGTCTTCTCCATGTCCTTCGAGCCCTTGTTGCGGCCGGTGTTGACGTCGATGGCAATGAGGGCCTCGGTTTCGTCGATCACGATGTAGCCGCCGCAGGGCAGCCAGACCTGGCGGCGGAAGGCCGCATCAATCTGCGCCTGCACGCCGAAGCAGTCGAAGATCGGCTGGGCGCCGGTGTAGAGCTGGATGCGCTTGCGCGCACGCTTGGAAATCTGCCCGACCAGGTTCTGCATCTGCTCGAAGGCCTTGGGGTCGTCCACAATGACGGCGTCGACGTCGTCGGTGAGGAAATCCCGCACGGTGCGTTCGATGAGTCCGGGTTCCTGAAAGAGGCAGGCCGGGGCGGGTTTTTCCTGCATGCCCTTCTGGATCTCGGCCCACTGCTCGAGGAGGATGCTGAGGTCGCGGACGAAATAGCGCGCGCGCTGACCCTGGCCGACGGTGCGGATGATCACGCCCATGCCCTCCGGGATGTCCAGTTCGCGGAGGATCTTGCGCAGGCGGTCGCGCTCCTTGGGATCCTCGATCTTCCGGGAGATGCCGCACTGGTCGTTGAAAGGCATCAGCACGAGGTAGCGTCCGGCGAGGCTGATGTCCGTGGTGATGCGGGGACCCTTGTTGCCGATGGGACCCTTTTTCACCTGCACGAGAATGTCGGAGCCGACCGGATAGATGTTCGGCACGTCCTTGTGGGTGATTTTCTGGCCCTTCTTTTTGTTCGGGCTGTGTCCGGAGCGGCTGACCGCCTCGACGCCGCTGTCGAGGGCGGCGGGGATGGCGTCCCAAAACTGGAGGAAGGCGTTCTTTTCAAAGCCGATGTCGATGAACATGGCCTTGATGCCCGCTTCGATGTTGCGGACCTTGCCCTTGTAGATCGCGCCGACAATGTTGCGGTCGGATTCGCGTTCGGTGGTGTATTCCTCGAGACGGTCGTTTTCGAGGAGGGCGACGCGCTTTTCCAGGCGCTCGCAGCTGACGATGAGTTTAATTCCGGTGGACTTTCTTCCTAGGCCAAGAAGTTTTTTGACAGTTTCGATCATGTAATGATGAGGGTTGTCCCCCGCGGACGGAGGAAAATGGGGTGGGGGTGACTGGGGGGGTCATCGGCGTCCGGAGGGTTGGGAGGGTTTCCGGTCCTCCTTCTTCTTTCCGCCTTTAAAAATGTTGTTGAAGAATTTTTCAATGCCGCTCGGCTTGCGCTCCTGTTTTTTCACACGTCCGGCCTCGTCGGCCTCCTCGCGCACGCTGGGCCGGGCGGTCGCGCGGGTCTCCTGGGTGGTGCCGACGGCATCGCTGGATCCCTGTTCCTCGTCGGCATCGATGCGGGAGGCGGCGGGAATGTCCCGGTTGAAGTCGACGCTTTCGATGAAGGCGAAACTGCCCTTGGCCGGTTCGAGGGCGGTGAGTTCAAAGGGTTTCTTTTCCTGACCCGGGGCCGGTTCGCGATCCAGCTCGAAGGAATCCTCGAGGATCTTCGCGGCGATGGGGGCGGCGACTCCGCCGCCGGACTTGGCTCCCTGGACGATCACGCAGACCGCGTATTTGGGTTTGTCGTAGGGCGCGAAGGCGATGAACCAGGTGTGGTTGTCCTTCTTGCCGCTGCGCCAGAACTGGGCGGTGCCCGTCTTGCCCGCAACCTCCATGTTTTTGATGCGTGCCTTGCCGGCGGTTCCGCCGGCCTCGTTCACGACCTTCTTCATGCCCATCCGGACCTTTTCGATCTGCTCCGGTTTGAGTCCTCCGTCGGTGATCAGGTTGGCGCGGACCTTGGCGGGTTCCCGGAGGAGCACCTCGCCGTCCTGGGAGAGGACCTTGTCGATGAGGCGCGGATAATAAACCGTGCCCCCGTTGGCCACGGCGGCGGTCACCATGGCCATTTGCAGCGGAGTGGCCAGCACCATGCCCTGGCCGATCGAGGTGTTGGCGGTGTAGCCGCTGCTCCAGCGTTCGTTGGGATTGATCTGGGCCAGCCATTCCGGACCCGGCAGCACCCCGGGCGCCTCGCCCGAGAGCGGGATGCCGGATTTCTGACCCAGTCCGAGCAGGTTGCCCATGGCGACGATCTGGTCGATGCCGGCGGTGTTGCCGTATTGGTAGAAAAACGCGTTGCAGGAGACCTTGATGGCGGTGGGCAGGTTGATGGTGCCGTGTGCGCCGCCCTTGTCCGCGATCCAGCAGCGCATGAACTTGTTGCCGTAGGTGACGCCGCCCGCGCAGTTGAAGGACCGGTCGCCGATGCCCGCCAGCATGCCGGCGAGACTGATGGGAATCTTGTAGGTCGATCCCGGGGCGTAGGCGCTGATGGCGCGATTGAGCAGCGGATCGGTCTCATCCTTGTTCAGCTCCAGCCAGTCCTTGGCCGCGATGGAGGGAATGAAGGTGTTGGGGTCGTAGGAGGGCACGGAGGCCATGGCGAGGATGTCGCCGTTGTTGGGATCGATCACCACCGCCGCGCCGCGTCCGACGGCCCGCAGGGCCTTTTCGGCGATGTATTGGATGCGGGCGTCGATGGTGAGATAGACGTTTGCGCCCTGCTTGGGTTCGACGATTTTGACATCGTCCTGCTTGATCACACCCTTGACGTCCCGTTGCAGGATCCGCACCCCCGGGGTCCCCTTGAGGTAGTCGTTCATGTAGAGCTCGATCTGGGTCTTGCCCTCGACGTCGGGGTCGTAGAAATCGAAGTCCTTGATGTCCGGCAGCTTGTCGAGGTTGGTGGGCGGACCGACATAACCCAGGAAATGCGCGCCGAGGGCGCCGTAGACGTATTTGCGCACCGGTTTTTGTTCAATGCGCAGTCCGGGCAGGCTCAGGTTGCGCTCGGAGAATACCGCGTTGGCCTCGAAATCGATGTCCTGCAGGTAATTGAAGGGCACCTCGACGTTGTTCTTGTAGTGGATCTTGAGTTTCCGCGAGTTGTAGTCCTCGGCCAGGTTGTATTTTTCGAGTTCGGGAATGATGATTTCCCGCACGATTTTTTCGATGTTGGCCGTCTTGGTTTCCCGGAGCATCCCGTGCACGCGGATGGTGTCGTCCTCCAGCGGCAGGTAGCCGTTCTGCTGGCGGTAGGCGCGGACCATTTCCGGGAGGTAAAAGGCCACGTCGACGCTCATGCGGTTTTCCACCAGGACGATGCCGTTGCGATCACGGATCTCGCCGCGCACCGCCGGGATGCGCACCTTCACGCGCGAGCCGGAGGCGACCATCTTGGCGTATTTGGGATACTGGGCGATCTGCACCTGCCAGAGGCGTACCACGATGGCGGCCAGTCCCAGCATCATGAGGATGCCAAGGAAGGCGAGCCGGAGCTGGGGAACACTGCGTTTCATCGTTCGTCCCGGTAGCCTCCCAGGGCGTTGATGTCGTCGGGCAGGAACTGGCCCGCCTGCACGACGAGCAGGTGCAGCAACGGACTGAGCACCGCGGCCATGAGGCCCGGTCCGAGGATGCGCCAGGCCACCAGTTCGTTGAAGAAGAACCCTTCACGGCGAAGGGTGATCATGCCGAATTGCAGCAGGAGGAAAACGGAGGTGCCCAGGGCGGAGAGAAGGATGTGCAACCACCAATGTCCCCGCCGGAACGCCGGTTGAAATCCGTTGGCCAGCAACCCGAATAACACAAAAAAAACGATAGAGAAACCCAGCCCGATTTCAACCTGGCCATCCACCACATGGAGATAGTTGAGATCGGTGAGGAATCCCGTGAAGAGGGCCGCCAGCAGCATCAGCCAGGCCGGCATGACCATGGCGGCGTAGCAAAAGATCATCGGAACGAGCAGTACGCGCGCGCCGTGGAGGGCCTTCACCGGCGGAATGAACTCCTGGAGAATCAGGGCAAAAAAGACCGCCAGAACAAACAGGACACTTCCGACGGCCAGTCTCATTTGTCGTCCACCTTCACGAAGACATCCTCCACCGAAGAGATGTCCACCGCAGGTTCAACAATGGCCTGACCGTCCAGGGAACGGACCTTGAAGCTCTTCACCGTGCCGATGAGGATGCCCGGGGGAAACACCCCGTTGCTGACTCCGGCCGTGTAAATCTTCTGTCCCGGCTGGAGGTTGGCCATCTTGGTGAGGAAGTTGAGCTGCAACTCCCCGGAGCCGGTGTTTTCCTGCACGCGCAGGCCGTTCAGAATGCCGGATTCCCGGGATCCCTCGACCCGGGCCGCCACCTTGCAGCTTTCGTCGGTGATGAGCAGCACGGTGGACATGTTTTTTCCGACGGTCATGGTTTTGCCCACCAGCCCGACATCGGTGAGGACGGGCTGATTTTCCTCGATGCCGTCCTCGAATCCGCGATTGATCCGGATGGTGTTCCACCAAGTGGAGGCGTCGCGGCCGATGACCCGCGCGGGCACGAGTTTGAAGACGGAGTTTCTCTGGTAGGCGAGGGCGTCCTTGAGTTTGTTGTTCTCCGCCTCCAGGTCGCGGAGGATGAGGTTCATGGCGCGCAGCTCCTTGTTCTCGGTGGTGAGCCGGGCGTTTTCAGCCATCAGTTCGTCGAAGGTCTTCATCTTCTCGCCGACCGAGCCGATCTGGCTTTGCAGGCCGGAACCGGTCTTGAGAAACGGCGAGATCCAGTTGAAGAACCCGCTTTGGAGCCTCCGGGCCGTGTCGGAACCGAGCGTGGAGAGAAAAACGGCCACCACCAGAATGACCGCCACGAGAACGATGACAATACGGTTCATTCCCGAATGTTGGTGTTCATCCCGCTGGATCGGCGAACCACGGCGAGGCGGGGGTTAGTGGGCGGGCGTCCGATCGTAGGAGGCCACCGCCTTGAGGAATTTGAGCTCCTGCAGGGCCTTGCCGGTGCCTTCGGCCACGGCGCTGAGGGGATCCTCCGCCACGTGAACCGGAAGGCCGGTTTCCTCCTGAAGCAAGCGGTCGAGTCCCCGCAGCAGGGCACCACCGCCCGCCAGCACAAGGCCGCGATCCACCAGGTCGGCGGACAGCTCGGGCGGGCAGCGTTCCAGGGTGATGCGAACGGAGTCCACGATGGTCGAAATGGGTTCCAGGAGCGCTTCGCGCACCTCCTGCGAGGAGATGGTGATCGTCTTGGGCAGGCCGGCCACGAGGTCGCGGCCCTTCACCTCCATGGTGTTTTCCTTCTCCAGTTTGTACGCGGATCCGATCTTGATCTTGATCTCCTCCGCGGTGCGCTCGCCGATCATCAGATTGTAGGCGCGCTTCATGTAGTTGATGATCGACTCGTCAAGTTCGTCGCCGGCCACCCGCACGCTGCGGCTGAAGACGATGCCGGAAAGCGAAATCAGCGCCACCTCGGTGGTGCCGCCGCCGATGTCGATGATCATGTTGCCGGCCGCATCCTGCACCGGCAGGCCCACCCCGATGGCCGCGGCCATGGGCTCCTCGATCAGATACACCTCCCGCGCCCCGGCGTGGGTGGCGGAGTCCTTAACCGCGCGTTTTTCGACCTCGGTGATGCCGCTCGGCACGGCGATGACCACCCGGGGCCGGACCATGCGGCGGCGGTTGTGGACCTTGCTGATGAAGTGGCGCAACATCGCCTCGGTGACCTCAAAGTCGGCGATCACGCCGTCCTTCAAGGGGCGGATGGCCACGATGTTGCCGGGCGTGCGGCCCAGCATGCGTTTGGCCTCGTCGCCGACCGCCAGTACTTTTTTGGTCCCCTGTTGCACGGCCACGACGGACGGTTCACGCAACACAATGCCGTGGTCTTTGACGTAAACTAGGGTGTTGGCGGTTCCAAGATCGATCCCGATATCGTTGGAAAAAACTCCCAGAAGATTGTTGAACATGGATGGTAAAAGGTATGACTTGCCGGGCCGTCACGCCAACGTCGCCAAGGGTGACCGGACTCAAACAAGGCCCGAAAATTGGTGCTACGTTGCGCTGGCGTCAAGGTAATCCTCGAGAAGATTGGATTCCGGCGCAAAAAGAACCCCCGGGCGTCCGGTTGTCCGACGGTGGGGACGGCCCCGTCTTCGGGTCGGGCGCGTTCCATCCACCCCCTGCCGGGGACCGAAGGATCTCCGGTCCCCGCAAGGGTTTCCGTCAGACCGCCGCGGCGATGGCGTCTCCCATTTCGGCGGTGTTCACCCGGGTGGTGCCCGGAGTGTGGATGTCGCCGGTGCGGAGACCGTCCTTGATGACCTGATGGACGGCATTTTCGACGGCGGCGGCCGCCTCCTCCTGTCCGCAGGAAAACCGCAGCATCATGGCGGCGGAAAGGATCTGCGCGATGGGGTTGGCGATGCCCTTGCCGGCGATGTCCGGGGCGGTGCCTCCGCTGGGTTCGTACATGCCGAACCGGGAGGTTCCCTCGGTGGTTTCGCCGAGGCTGGCGCTGGGGAGCATGCCGAGCGATCCCGTGAGCATGGCCATTTCGTCGCTGAGGATGTCGCCGAAGAGGTTTTCCGCCAGAATGACGTCGAAGCTCTTGGGGTTCTTGATGAGCTGCATGGCGGCATTGTCCACGTAGAGGTGGTTGAGAATGACGTCATGGTAGCCCTTGGCGACGTCCTCGACGACGCGGCGCCAGAGGACGCCGTTCTGGAGAACGTTGGCCTTGTCGATGGAGGTGACCCGGCCCTTGCGTTTGCGGGCGGCTTCGAAGGCCACCCGGGCGATGCGGCGGATTTCGCTCTCCCAGTAGATCATGGTGTCGACGGCGAAATGCTCGCCGCCTTCCTCCTTGGTGTATTTCGGTTCGCCGAAATACAGGCCGCCGGTGAGTTCGCGCACGCAGAGCACGTCAAAACCGCCCTCGACGATGTTCGGGTGCAGCGGCGAGGCGTGGGTGAGTTCCGGCAGGCAGACGGCCGGCCGCAGGTTGGCGAAGAGGCCGAAGTGCTTGCGCAGCGGCAGGAGGGCGGCGCGCTCGGGCTGTTCGGCCGGGGGGAGGCTTTCCCATTTGGGACCGCCCACCGATCCGAACAGGATCGCATCCGCGGCCTCGCAGGCCTTCAGGGTTTCCTCCGGCAGCGCCTTGCCCTTGGCATCAATGGCGGCGCCTCCGACGAGGTGTTCGTCAAATTCGAAACTGAGGGAGAATTTTTCCGCGACGGCGCGCAGAACCTTCAGGCCCTCGGCCATCACTTCCGGTCCGATCCCGTCACCGGCGAGAACAGCAATTTGGTAGGTCTTGCTCATGGAGCCGGCCATCCAAGCAGCCGGCGGCGGCGGTGGCAAGTCCCGGACCGTTCGGCGGCGGGGAAGGGGGCGGGTTTTCCGGCCCGGGGGGTGCTGCGCGGACCGGGGTCAGGCCGACTTGGCGGCCTGGATGAACTCGCGGGTGAGGTATTCGTCCTTGCGTCCCGGTTCCAGTTCGACCCCTCCGGCCACGTCCACCCCATGCGGCCGCACCAGCCGGACGGCTTCGCGGACATTGGTGTGGGCAAGCCCCCCGGCGAGCACGATGCGCCGTTCCGGCCGGGCCGCAATGATCTGGCGGGCCAGATCCCAGCTCAGACGGGAGCCCGTGCCGCCGTAGGCCGTGGGGGACCAGGCGTCGAGAAGGATGTCGGGCGTGGCGTGGGCGTCGATTTCGGCCGCCGAGTCCGCGTCCTTCACGCGCACGGCCCGGATCCAGCGCGGGAATCCCGCCGCGGCGCAGGCCTCCGGCGTTTCGTCGCCATGGAATTGCACGGCCTCAAAACACCCCGAGTCGCGCAGTTCCGCCAGTTCGTCCGGCGTGGCATTCACGACCACAGCCACCCGGTCCACGTGTCCCGCGAGGTCCGCGATCCACCCGCGGTTTTCCGCGAAGGGAATGAATCGTTTCGAGCCCGGGAAAAAATTGAATCCCAGCGCATCCGCGCCGGCGTTGATGGCCATTTCCGCGTCGGCGGCATTGGTGAGGCCGCAGATTTTCACGCGCAGGGGACCGGGTGTGAAAAAACTCATGGTTCAGAAGTTTCCGTTCCGGGATTGTCCGCACAAGCGGAATCAATCCGCTCCGCCGGCGTTCCCGCACCGGGCCGAAGGGCGGGTGGCGAGGGAGTTTCCCCGCCCCCGGCGCTTTCCCTTGGCCTCCTCACTCGATTACGCGGGCGTTGGCCTGTTTGATCGAAGACGAGTGGTGCGTGATCGTGTAGATGCGGCCGTCGCTGCCGCGGAAGAACGAGCTGAGGATCCAGCTCACCAGACTGATGATGATCGAGCCGAAAAAGGCGTTCCAAAAGCCGTCCACCTGGAAGTTCGGAATGATCTGCGACACCAGAAGCAGGAGCAGGGCGTTCACCACAAAGATGAACAGACCCATCGTGACAATGATGAAGGGAATGCTCAGCAGGAGGAGAACCGGACGCACAAAGGCATTGATGATGCCCAGAAGCAGCGAGGCTCCCAGCAAAGTCCCCCACCCGCTGCATTGGATGCCCGGCAGCAGACGTTCGGCCACGAGAACGGCAACGGCGGTGACAAACCACCTCAAAAGAAACGCGCCCATATCCCTTATTTTAGTTCTGGAAGGGAATTTTTTGAAGATTTATTTTGCCAAGGTGCAGCGGCGCGGGGGTAATGCACGGTGCACCAGGGAGGATCAACATGTCTAAGAAGAAAAAGGATAAGATCGAGGAGCAGCCCAAGAAAACCAAGACCGTGAAGTCCGCGGCCAAGACGGAACAAAAGTCCCACATCGTGCCGCCCGGCATGCCGGTTTTGGTTCCCACCTCCCCGGCGGCTCCGATTCCGGCATCCCCGTCCGAATCCGCCGGGTCGGCGGCCGCCCCCAAGGTCTCCAAGCCCAAAAAAGCTGCGGCCAGGAAAAAGTCGGCCGGTTCGACGTCCGGAAAGAAAAAGAAGGCTGTCGGGGCGGAGGTCGTGGTGGGGGGCGCTGAGGAAATCGTAATTTCCCAGGACGACATTGCGCTGCGGGCCTATTTTATTTCCGAGGCGCGCCGCGCCCGCGGCGAGGGCGGCGACCCGACCGGCGACTGGCTTGAAGCCGAGCGTCAGCTCCGCGCCGAAGCCGCCGCCAAAAAGAACAATTAACGCCGCCGACACGGGGGCGAATCGGGGAATCGGGCGCGGCGGACCCGCGTCCGGACGGGGCTTCGCATCCCAAGATTCCAGGACTCGCGTCTCCCAACGGAGACATGCGGGGGGCCACCGGAAGGTGCCGGCAGTCGGGGCGTTTTTATCCGGTTTATCCGGGCGCGAGGGACGGACGAACGGGCTTGTTCTCCGCGACTTGGAAGGGAGGGTCGAAAAGGACGGCCGGAATTATTTGCCGGGGGGCACGACTTCCTTGGAGGAGGTCACCTTGATTTCCTTCTCCTTTTTCACCTTCGGAATGCCTTTGCAGAGCATGCGGGTGTAGGGACCTTCCACCTTTTGCGGGAAATACATGTCGCGCCGGTTTTCCAAGGTGACCGTCTTGCAAGGAATGCCGTTCTTCACGCAGCAGGACGACAGCAGGAGGGAGGCGGCGGCGGCGGTTGCAAGGAGGAAGGCAGGTTTCACGCCCCTGAGATAAAACGCTTTAGGCCCCGACTGTCAATCCGGGACAACTTCGGAGTTGAGCCGGCCGCGCCCAGCCGACAAAGTGCCGCGCTGGTCATGCTTGCCTATTACGTCCACGATCTCAGTCCGTTTTTGATCCGCTTCAACGAGTCGTTTGGACTGCGCTGGTACGGTCTGGCCTATGTGGCCGCGTTTCTGATCGGCATTGTCGTCGTGCGCCACTTTTCCCGTCAGGGCTGGTGCGACATCCCGCCGGACAGGGTGTCCGATTTCATCATCGGCGGCGCCATCTTCGGGGTGCTGCTCGGCGGCCGGCTGGGATACATGCTCTTTTACGACCTCGGCAATTTCCTCCGGAATCCGCTCATCATTGTGCGGGTCTGGGACGGCGGCATGTCCGCGCACGGGGGAATCATCGGCCTGATGCTGTACACGCTGTGGTATTCGCGGCGTCATCACGTTTCCTGGCGCAACATCGGCGACAACCTCGTGGTGGCCGCGCCCATCGGGCTGTTCCTCGGACGGATTGCCAACTTCATCAACGGGGAACTGTATGGACGTGTGGCCGCCGTGCCCTGGGCGGTGCAGTTTCCCAAGGCCCTGCTCGATGCCGACGCGCGTCCGGAAACGGTCGAACTGGTTCTTCTGCAGGCCCGGCAGATCAATCCGGCCTGGGACAATCTGGGCGTCATCATCGAAAACGTCGGTCACTCACCGGAGCTGCGCACCATGCTGGCCGGCGAGCTCGATCCGCGTCATCCCTCGCAAATCTACGAGGCCCTGCTCGAGGGTGCGGTGCTTTTTGCCATCCTGTGGGTGATGCGCACGCGGTTCCGTCTGCCCAACGGGGTGCTGACCGGGGCGTTTTTTCTGGGCTATGCGGTGCTGCGCATCATCGGGGAATTTTTCCGCGAGCCCGACGCGCCGCTGACGGGCAGCCTGACCCGCGGCCAGTTCCTTTCGATTTTTCTTGTCCTCATTGCGGCCGGATTCTTCCTGTGGGCGTGGCTGAAGCCGGCCTGGCCGAAGGGAAAAAGTTGAGCGTGACGCCCCGCCGGACGAAGGTGGGGGTGTTTTGAATTTTCCCGCCGTCGAATATCGTCAGGGTGTCTTTCTGCCGGAGGTCGGCCTCTGGCTGGATCCGCGCCGGCCGAAGGGATTTGCCTTCGTGTCCCACGCGCACAGCGACCACACCGCACGGCATGCGCGCACGCTGTGCACACCCGCGACGGCCCGGCTCATGCAGACGCGCATGGGCGGGGAATTGGGGACGCTGGAAATCCGGGCATACGGCGAGCGCCTCACCCTCGAAAACGGCGCCGTCACGCTGCTGCCCGCGGGTCATGTGCTGGGTTCGGCGCAGTTGTTTTGCGAAACGTCGGAAGGCTCCGTGCTTTACACGGGGGATTTCAAACTGCGGCGCGGACTGTCCTGCGAACCCGCCGAGGCGCGGCACGCGGACACGCTCATCATGGAAACCACCTTCGGCGTGCCGCGGTATCAGTTTCCGCCGGCCGAACAGGTCGTCGCGGAGGTCGTGAAATTCTGCCGCGAGGCGCTGGAGGACGGGGACACCCCCGTTCTGCTGGGTTACGCGCTCGGCAAGGCCCAGGAAATCCTCTCCGTGCTGGCCGCGGCCGGGCTGCCCATCATGCCGCACCCGGCCATCGCCCGCATCGCCGCGGTGTATGGGGAGTTTGGCGTCACCTTTCCCCCCTTTGCGAAATTCGATGCGGGTCGGCCGGACGGCCACGTCCTGGTCTGTCCGCCGAGCGTGAACGGCTCGAAGATCCTGCGCGCCGTCCGCAACCGCCGCGTGGCCGTGCTCACCGGCTGGGCCATGGATCCCGGCGCCATTTACCGCCAGCAGGTCGACGCGGCCTTTCCGCTTTCCGATCACGCCGACTACAACGATCTGCTGCGTTACGTCGAAATGGTCGCCCCGCGCCGGGTGCTGACCCTGCACGGATTTGCGCAGGAATTTGCCCGCGACCTGCGCGCGCGCGGCATCGAGGCCTGGTCGCTCACCGGTCCCGATCAATTGGAACTGGCCATTCCCGTGACCGCGCCGGGTCCGGAAGCGCCCGCCGTTCCCGAACCCGTTCTGGAAAACCGGGGTTTCAACGCCCTGGCCCTCGTGGGCGAAGCGGTGCGCGCGACGACGGGGAAGCTGGAAAAAATCCGGATCCTCTCCGCCTACCTCGGTGGGCTCGACGACGCCGATCTCGCGCGGGCCGCGGTCTGGCTGACCGGGCGGGCCTTTCCGCAGTCGGACGACCGTCCGCTTCACGTGGGCGGATCCGTGATCACCCGGGCGTTGCGCGCGGCGAGCGGGCGGAATGACGCCGAGCTGACCGCCATCCGGCGGCGTCACAACGACAGCGGTCCCGCCGCCGTCGAAGCCCTGGCCGTCCGGCCCGGCACAAAAACCCTTTCGCTGGAAGACGTGGCGCAGGCCCTGGAACGTTTGCGCGCGGCCCGCGGCCCCACCGCCAAGATCGGTTTGCTGGCCGCATTGTTTTCCGACCTCCCGCCGCTGGCTGCGGGATATCTGGTGCGCATCCTGACCGGGGACCTTCGCATCGGACTCAAGGAAGGGCTGCTGGAGGAGGCTCTCGCCGCGGCCTGCGGGGTGGAGGCGGATCCCTTGCGTGAGGCCAACATGCTGCTCGGGGACATCGGCCGCGCCGCCGTCCTGGCCCGGCACGGCCGGCTCGACGAGGCCGAACTCACCCTGTTTCAACCCGTCAAATGCATGCTTGCCAGCCCCGAGCCCGATGCCGACGCATTGTGGCGGCGTCTTGGCGCGCAGGGCACGGTGTGGCTGGAGGACAAGCTGGACGGCATTCGCGCGCAGATCCATTGCTCGCCGGAGCGCGCGGAAATTTTCTCCCGCGATCTCAAATGTGTCACGGCGACCTTCCCGGAAATCGCCGCCGCCGCGCGCGCCCTCGGCCGCGATGCGGTCCTCGACGGCGAAATTCTCGCGTGGGAAAACGGCCGCGCCCTGAGTTTCTTCGAGCTCCAGAAACGCCTCGGACGCCGCGAAGCCGACCTGTTTCTCGGGGACCAGATCCCCGTCGCCTGCGTGGTCTTTGACATCCTGCGGCTTGACGGAACCTCCCTGCTCAAGCGGCCGCTTTTCGAACGGAGGCGCCATCTCGAATCGATCGCGTGGACTCCGCCGCTCCAGCCGGCGCCGGTGCTTGCGGCGGCGACGCCCGCCGAAGTGGAAACCGCCTTCGGCCGGGCCCGCGCCCGCGGCAATGAGGGCCTGATGGCAAAGGATCCGGACAGCCTCTACACGCCGGGCCGGCGCGGACTGGCCTGGATCAAACTCAAGAAGGAATTTGCCACCCTCGACGTGGTGGTTGTGGCGGCGGAATACGGTCATGGCCGCCGCAGCAAGGTACTCAGCGATTACACCTTTGCCGTGCGCGACGAAACGTCCGGTGCGTTCCTGCCGATCGGCAAGGCGTATTCGGGGCTGACCGATGCGGAGATCGAGGAATTGACCGCCACCTTTCTCGACCTCGCGCGCGACCGGCGCGGCAACCGCTACGAAGTGGAGCCGCGTGTGGTGCTTGAGGTCGCCTTTGATTCCATTCAACCCAGCACCCGCCACGCCAGCGGACTGGCCCTGCGGTTTCCGCGCATCAAGGCCATCCGCCGCGACAAAACACCGGAGGAAATCGACACCCTGGCCGCGGCGCGGAGACTGGCCGGATTGGATGCGGTGCCGGAGAACCCTGCGCCCCGGTGAGTCCTTTGCTTCCCGCCCGTGCATGGTCCGGGACTCCTCACGGCGTCCCCTACGGAGGATTGTCGCAATGAAAGTCCGGGCCGAAAATCCGGGGCGGTGTGCCATCCCCCCTTTCACACTCGCCTTCACTTTCCCTCCCGCTCCGCCGGCGGGCGGCGCCAAAAAGCAAGAAGTCTCGGATTTTGCACGAACTGCATATTTCGAAAGCCGCCCGCGCGGGTTAACCTCAATGTCTTTCCCTATGAACATCCCGTCGCTGATCTCTTCCTTCTCCTCGCGGGCTTTGCGGCCTGGCGGCCGTTTGGTCAATGGCGCCCGCGCCAACCGGGAGGGTCGTCGAGACACCGATACCAAGAACTCCTCACACCGCTCCCTGCGCGGGATTCGGCTGTCCGTTTTTTTCCGCACGCTTTGGTTGGCCGGCGTGTTGTGTCTGGGCTGGTCGGCGAAGGGCGCCCCGACCGCGTCCCTTACGGAGGCCGGTTGGGAGATTGACGGGGGGACGATGGGCAAAATCGTTTTTCCGGTGCCGGGTCTTCGTCTGAAGGAAAAGGATTATCGCGGCGAAAAGCCGGTGGTGGAGGTGAAGGACGGCGTGCTGACCGCCCGGTATCCGAGCGGGGCAAAACTTGAGATGAAACCCGACGGCGCCCGGCAGGTGGCGATCACCGTGTCGGACCTTCCCGCCGAAGCCAAAGGGCTGATCTTTTCCACGCACCTTCCCATCCGGCTGGCCGGCGAAGGCCGCTTTGTTTTGGGGTCCAGGGAGCCTGTGACCTTTCCGAGGACGAAGGACAAACAGATTGTCGCCGACGGCTGGGCGGAGAGCTTCAGCGTGATGGACCCGTCCGGCGCCGGACTGCGTTTCCATCTGCCCGGCAATTACCAGCAGGTGCAGGACAATCGGGTGTTCAACTGGAACATCTTTGTGCACCTCTATTATTTCAATTTCGCCGACCAATCCGGCGTGAACACCCTGAAGGTCCGGGTGGAGGATCTGGAGGTTGCCCGCGTGCCGCGGACCGCGGAAGCGGAGGAGTTTCTGGTCGACCGGTATGGTCAGAGCGCGCGGATCGACTATCCGGGCAAGGTGAAAAGCGACGGGGAACTTCGCGCCGATGCGGCCAGTCAGGAAGCCGAACTGGCCGCGGTCCAACCCAATCCCGCCCTTGATGCCTATGGCGGACTGAAGGGATCCGGGGCGGCGCTCGGCTTGCGGAAAACCGGGTTTTTCCACGTCGAACAGGCCGGCGGGCGGTGGATGCTGGTGACGCCGGAGGGCAATGCGTTTTTCCAGCTGGGGGTGTGCGGCATTGCGAGCACCGATGACTGCACCCGTGTGGCCGGGCGCGAGAAGATTTACGAATGGCTGCCGAAAAAGGATCCGCGCTTCCTGACGGCGTGGCGCGATCAGCGCCCGGACTGGGGGAACTTTTCGTTTTATGCCGCCAACTGGATCCGGAAGTTCGACCGGCCGTTCAACCTTGAGGAATGGACCGGCCAGGTGGTGAAGCGGCTGCGCCTTTGGGGATTCAACAGCGCCGGGGCCTTTTCCGCGAACACGCAGACCATGAAGGATGCGCAGTTTCCCAATGTCGCCTTCCTGCCGCTCGGCAAGGGTGACGGCGTGGTCACCCTCCCGGAACGCATCGGCGCCGCCGAGTTGCTGGACCCGTTCGTGCCGGGCACCGAGGAGGCGCTGGACAAAAAATTTGCCGCCCGCATCGCCCCCCGCGCCAACGACCCGCTCCTCATCGGGTACTTCTACGGCAACGAGCAGCATTTCGAGGAACTGCCGAAAAAGATCGCCACCTACAAGGCCAGCAAGGTGGCCGCCAAAGGGCGCCTGGTGCAGCTCCTCCGGGAAAAATACCGGGACATCGCCGCCTTCAACGCCGCGTGGAATCCGGCCAAACCGTTCGGAGATTTCGACGAACTGAAGGAGGAACCGCTCTTCATTCGCACCGACGCGGCCGCGGCGGACATGCAGGAATTTTACGAGCTGTATCTCGAGACCTACTTCTCGATGGTGGAGCGGCTTTTCCGCAAATACGATCCGAACCACCTGCTCATCGGAAGCCGCATGACCCCCGGCACGACGAACAACGAGACGGCGGTGCGCATCGCCGGCAAATACACCGATGTCGTCAGCATCAACTATTATTCCTACGCCATCGAAAAGGATTTCCTGCAGCGGGCCAGTGAATGGAGCGGCGGCAAACCGATTTTGCTGAGCGAATGGTTTTTCGGGGCGATGGACACCGGACTGGGCGGCGGGAAGGAAGTGGCGAACCAGGAGGAACGGGCCGCGGCCTATCGCAATTATGTCGAGCAGGCGGCCGCCCTGCCCTTTGTGATCGGCTCACAATGGTTCATCTACGCGGACCAATCGATCACCGGACGGTTTTTTGAGGGGTACCACGGCGAGGGCAACAACACCGGTCTGGTGGACGTCACCGACCGTCCCTACAAGCCGCTGGTGCGGGCGGCGGCGGAAAGCCATGCCCGCATCTATGACGTGATGCTGGGCCGCAGGGAGCCGTTCCGTTTTGACGATCCGCGCTTCCACGGCGCCGCCGGGAGATCCCGCAAGGTGGTGGCCATTCCAAGGGCGCTGCCGGGGATGAAGATGGACGGCAGCACGACCAACTGGCCGGGCCGTCCCGCCGAGCCCATCGAGTCCAGCCGGGTCGTGATCGGCAAACCCAACAGCAAACTCCGCGGCGATTACCGCCTGTGCTGGGATGATGAAAACCTGTATTTCCTCATTCACGTCAAGGATCCCACCCCCCAACGGAACAACCACAAACCCTCCTCCCTCTGGAATGCCGACGGCGTCGAGTTGTTCATCGGCGCCCGGGACCTCGAGACCGGCGGCTCCATGATGTACAGCGACCGCCAGATTTTCCTCGGGGCCGGCCGGGAACCCAAGGTGCATGTGTGCGATCACCCCGACCTTTCCGGGCAGTGCGCGATCCTCGTTTTGCCGGAGGTCTCCGGCGACGGCTACACCCTGGCGGCCACCCTGCCGTGGAAGGTGCTCGGCATCACCCCCAAGGCGGGCATGGAACTGCTCTTTGATGTCGCCATCGACAACAGCGATGACGGACACTCCCGTCACCAGCAGCTTGTCTGGAACGGAACCTCCAAAAATTCGAAGGACCGCGGCGCCTGGGGCCGGGCGCGCCTGGTGGAAAATTAGGAACCAAGGGGGTTGCGCGCCTTTGGCGCCCCCCATCAGGGAGCGCCGGGCATCCCCCTTTTCTCCTCCCGCCCCGCGGGCGGGCGGGCGGCTACAGTCCGTGCTCGCTGACGATCTGCTTCGACTTGCGTTTGCCGAGGCCGGTGATTTCGGAAATCTTGTCTGCGAATTCCTTTTCGACGGCGCGGGCCTTTTCCTGGGCGGCCTGCCAGGCTTCGGCGTATTTCGCCTTCTGTTCCGGGCTGAAGGGTTTCTTCAACTCGGCCTCAATCTTTTTGTAGAGCTCGGAATCCGCCACATCATCGGCGGCCTTCTTGGTGCGTTTTGCGGTCTTCTTCGCCGCGTTTTCCGTGGCCCGGACCGCATCCTCGGTGCCGGTCTTTAGGGCGTTGCCCGTCTTTTTGGCGGCCTTCTCCGTGGCCTTGATCCCCGTGTCAATGGCCTCCCCGGTTTTCTTGACCGCCTTCTTCACGGCGGCCTCCGTTTTTTTTGCGGCATTCTCCACGCCTTGCTCGACTTTTTGCACGGCGGATTCGGCATGGGCACCGACCAGGGCGAGGGAAACAAAGAGGGTGACGAGGAACGGTTTCATGAAGCGAATTGGCTAACAAATGGGGAACTCAAGATCAACAGTGCGCGCGGGGCAAACGGGCGCGGATTTTCTTATTCTTTGCCGCCCAGGGCTTTCTTCGTGGCTTCAAAGGGAATGGCGACATTGAAATAGTATGTGGACTTCACCCGACCCTGGGCGCGGGAGACGTCCATCCGGTCGCAGGGTCCCTCGGCAAGAAGACTTTGTCTTTCCACCTTGGCGCCGATTTCCCGCAGCAAGGCGTATTCCTCCGCGACGGAGATCACGACAAAGGCCGTCTGCGGGGTCAGTCCGTCACCGGAGGACGTGAGGGATTGCAGCAGTCCGTAAAACACCCCGAGGTGATAGGTGTAGCTCGGCAGGTCGCCCTTTTCCTTGAAACACATCGCCACCCGCAGATGGGTCTCCGCGTCGACGGGACATTTTTTCAACCACGAATCGGCCAGTTTCAGCACCTCGTCCACGTCGCGCTTCCGATAGGCGTCGACGAGGTTTTGGTGGTCCGGATCCAGGTCCCATGTCGGGAAAAATTTCGTTCCCGGCGCCTTCGCATAATCCCTGCGCAGCTTGGTGAAGAACTCCACGTCGACCCCGGCGGAAAGATCCGGTCCGACGCGCGCCCAGGCCAGAAGCGGCAGCACGCACCACAGGGTGAGGAAAAATTTCATCGGGGGAATGAGGAGAGCCCAAGGATGACCGCATCCGGCGGGAAGATCAATGCCGGAGGAAAAACCTTCCCGGTGGATTCCCGGCCCGATTTGCGCTTAACTGCCCCGCTCCATGTTCCATCTCACGGCCATCGATCTGAAACGATCCTTCCAAATCGGCAAGTCGCGCATCGATGTGCTGCGCGGCATCTCGCTGGAGATCAAAAAAGGCGAGACCGTCTTTTTCTGCGGCGCCTCCGGGGCGGGAAAAACCACCCTCCTCTACACGATCGCCGGACTGGAACGGCCCGAGGCCGGGAAGGTGTTTTTTGAGGACACCGACATCTATGCCATGCCGCCGGACCGCCTGGCCGTCCTGCGCAACAGGCGGATGGGATTCATTTTCCAATCCTACTTCCTCCTGCCGGAGCTTACCGCCCTGGAGAATGTGGTTTTGCCCGCAATGATGGGCGGACGCTCCGCCCAGGCCCAGGCCGAAGCCCTGCTCGAGCGGGTCGGGCTCAAGGACCGTCTGCACCATCTGCCGTCGGAATTGAGCGGCGGCGAGCAGCAACGGGTGGCCATCGCGCGCTCGCTCATCAACGATCCCGGCATTCTTTTCGCCGACGAACCCACCGGCAACCTCGACAGTCACACCGGCGGCTCCATCATTGAGCTGCTCCTCGGTGTGGCCCGCGAGGACAAGCGGACCCTCCTCGTTGTAACGCACGACGAACAACTCGCCCGACGCGGCGACCGGCTGCTGCGCATCGAGGACGGCCAAATTGCGGAGTAGAGCCCGCTCGGGTTGGGACCGATGTTCGGGGGGACTCCGGTCCCGCGGCCGCGGCAGAGCGCCAATCCCATAGCCAGGCTCGAAGGGCCGGGGGAGGTGGACGAATCCGTGGCTTGGAACGGGAGATTTTTGAAGCCGGGGTCAGGCCGGAGGCTGATCTTCCACGGAGCAGGAATCGGGGTTGCCGCGGGCGACCCAGATGCTGAGCAGGGCGACATCGGCCGGGGTGACGCCGCTGATGCGGGCGGCCTGGCCGAGGGTCTCGGGACGGACTTTGCCGAGCTTTTGCACGGCCTCGGCGCGCAGGCCGGTGATCCGGGTGTAGTCCACCCAGTCCGGAATGGGACGGTTTTCCTGACGCGAGGTGCGTGCGATGCGTTCCTCCTCGCGGCGGATGTAGCCTTCGTATTTGAGGTCGGTCTCGACGAGGTCCCAGATGGCCGGCGGGTATTGCCCGTAGAGCTCCGCGGGCAGGTGGGACGGCAGGTTTTCCGGACGTTTGAGCCAGGTGGCCAGCAGGGTGCCGTCGTAGCGCGTGGTGGCCGCAAGGGCCTTGAGGGCGTCGATCTGCCGGATCTTTTCCTCATGACGCGCGCGGCGCAGCGGACAGACCAATCCGGCCTCGATGGCGCGTCCGGTGAGGCGCAGGTCGGCGTTGTCCTGCCGCAGGAGCAGGCGGTATTCCGCGCGGCTCGTGAACATCCGGTACGGCTCCGGCGTGCCGCGGGTGACGAGGTCGTCGATGAGGACGCCGATGTAGGCCTCGTGGCGCGCGAGGGTGAAGGCGGGTTTGCCGAGCAGCTTGAGCGCGGCGTTGGCGCCGGCGATGAGCCCTTGGGCGGCGGCCTCCTCGTAGCCGGAGGTGCCGTTGATCTGTCCGGCAAAATAAAGGCCCGACACACGCTTGGTCTCGAGCGTGGAGTGCAGCTGGGTGGGCGGACAATAATCGTATTCGACGGCGTAGCCCGGCCGCAGGATCTCGGCGTTTTCGAGTCCCCGCACGCTGCGGATGAAGCGATACTGCACCTCAAAGGGCAGACTGGTGGAAACACCGTTGACGTAGATCTCCTCGGTCTGGCGTCCCTCCGGTTCAAGAAAGAGCTGGTGGGAGGTTTTCTCGGCAAACTTGACGACCTTGTCCTCGATGCTGGGACAGTAGCGGGGACCCACCCCTTCGATCACGCCGGCGTAGAGCGGGGACTTGTCGAGATTGGCGCGGATGATTTCGTGGGTCTTCCCGTTGGTGTGGGTGATCCAGCACGGAATCTGGCGCACGCGGAAGGCACCGTCCCGCCAGCCGTTGAGCGTGAAGATCTCATCCTCGCCGGGGACGATGGTGTCGGCGAGATAACTGAAGAGCGGCGGCGGCTCGTCGCCGTCCTGGCGTTCGCATTGGGAAAAATCGATGCTCTTGGCGAGCAGCCGGCAGGGTGTGCCGGTCTTGAAGCGCCCGACCTCGAAGCCGAGTTCGCGCAGGCAGTCGCTGAAGGTCGAGACGGTGTCGCCCATGCGGCCGCCGGTCTGGTTTTTCAGGCCGACATGGAGGAGTCCGCGCATGAAGGTCCCCGTGGTCACCACCACGGCGCGTCCGCGGAAACGCAGGCCCAGATTGGTTTCGATGCCGGCCACCGCGTCGTTTTCGACAAAGAGGCGGGTGACATTGCCCTGTTTGAGATCGAGGCGGGGCTGGCGTTCCAGAACGTGTTTGAGACGGAACTGGTAGGCCTTCTTGTCGCACTGCGCGCGCGGGGCGCGGACGCTCGGTCCCTTGCGGGCATTGAGCATGCGGAATTGGATGCCGGTGGCGTCGGTGTTGAGGCCCATGATGCCGCCGAGGGCGTCGATTTCCCGCACCATGTGTCCCTTGGCGAGTCCGCCGATGGCCGGATTGCACGACATCTGGCCGACGGTGTCGGCATTCTGCGTGAGCAACAGCGTCTCGCAGCCCAGACGCGAAGCCGCCATTGCCGCCTCGATGCCGGCGTGGCCGGCGCCGATGACGATCACATCGTAGGGCTTGGGATAATCGAAGTCGCTCATGGACAGCAGCGCACACTAGCGAATTTCGGCTTTCCCGCAATCACCGGCGTGGAACGAGGGAGGATTGGGGGGGAACCGGCGGCCGGCGTTGGGAATCCTCCATGAGCCTGCGCAGACGGCTGCCGGTGATCAAGGGGGGCATCCGCCGGAGGATGCGGGTCAATTTTCGCGCCGGTCCCGCCGCGGTGCAAAAACTGTTCCCGCCGGCTGTCCGGTCCGTCACCCCGTCGTGGTTTTCCGATCCGGGGCGTTTCCCGCCGGGATTCCCCACGTTGGGGCCACGCCCTGATCATGCGGGACATTCCGCACGAATGGCGGGCCGTCCCGGATTAAGAAACGGGGCTTTGAGCGGGCGCGCGCTTCAGGCGCTGCTTTCTAGGCCGCCTTGCCGGAGGCGAGGTACCATTCGTAGGCATGGCGGATCCCGTCGCGCAGCGGGATCTTCGGGCGCCAGCCGAGACCGAACAGTTTTGTCATGTCGAGAAGTTTGCGCGGGGTGCCGTCGGGTTTCGACGTGTCGAAGATCAGCTTGCCCCGGAATCCCACCACCTCGCAGACCAGTTCCGCCAGCTCGCGGATCGAAATGTCCTCCCCGCAGCCGATGTTGACCACCTCGGGCGAATTGTAGTGTTCGAGCAGGAAATAACAGGCGTCGGCGAGATCATCCACATGCAGGAACTCGCGGCGGGGCGTGCCGGTGCCCCAGACGGTGATGGAGGCGTCGCCGCGCTGCTTCGCCTCGTGGGCCTTGCGGATGAGCGCCGGCAGGACGTGCGAAGTGTGGAGGTCGAAGTTGTCGTTGGGCCCGTAGAGATTGGTGGGCATGCCCGAGAGGAAATTTTTCCCCTGTTCGGCGGCGTAGGCCTGGCAGAGCTTGATGCCGGAAATTTTCGCCAGGGCGTATGCATCGTTGGTCGGTTCGAGCGGACCGGTGAGCAGGGCGCTTTCCGGAATCGGCTGCGGGGCGAATTTGGGATAGATGCAGGAACTGCCGAGAAAGAGAAGCTTGCGCGTCCCGAAGTCGGCGGCGGCTTCGATGAGGTTGTTTTGGATGGTGGTGTTCTGAAGCAGGAAGGCGACCTTCTGTTCGGAGTTGGCCACGATTCCGCCCACCTTGGCGGCGGCGTCCACGACGACGGCGGGGCGTTCCTTTTCGAAAAACGCGCGAACCGCCTGGCGGTCGAGAAGGTCGAGTTCGGCGCGGGTGCGGGTCAGAATGTGGGTGAAGCCTTCGGCCTGCAGCTTGCGCACCATGGCGCTGCCCACCATGCCGCGGTGCCCGGCCACATAAATCGTCTCGTTTTTGTCCATGCGTTGGATTACCCAACTACCAAGCCTGCCCCATCGTGCAAACAACTTCCCGCGCCCTCCTTCTCGTTCTCGACAGTGTCGGAATCGGCCACGCGCCCGACGCGGCGGCCTATGGCGACGCGGGAGCCAATACCGTCGGCCACATTCTCGAACGGCGTCCGGATCTGCGGGTTCCGCACCTCGACGGCCTCGGACTCCGCCTTGCCCTCGACCTGGCGGCCGGAGGTCCCGGCGGAATCCCCGGGCGGGGCGCGGTGGGGGTCATGACCGAGATTTCCGCCGGCAAGGACACCACCACCGGACATTGGGAAATTGCCGGCGCCGTGCTGGAGCGGCCGTTTGCGGTGTTTGAAAAATTCCCGCCCGGGTTGGTCGCCGCCATCGAGTCCGAGGCGGGGGTTCGCTTTCTCGGCAACAAGGCGGCCAGCGGCACGGCCATCATAAACGAACTCGGCGCCGAGCACGTCGCGACCGGGCGTCCCATTCTCTACACCTCGGCCGATTCCGTCCTCCAGATCGCCGCGCACGAGGAGGTTTTTCCACTCGAGCGGCTTTACGAACTCTGCCGCATCGCCCGGCGTCATGCCGATCCCCTGCGCATCGGACGGGTGATCGCCCGTCCGTTTGTCGGGGAGGAGGGACGCTTTCGCCGGACCCCCAACCGGCACGACTTTTCCCTGCAGCCGCCGCGTACGGTGCTCAACGAACTTCAGGAGGCCGGCGTGCCCGTGCGCGGGGTGGGAAAAATCAGCGACATTTTCGCGGAGAGCGGAATTTCCGAATCCCATCCGACCACGTCCAACGCCCACGGCATGGAGGTCATCGACCGCCTCTGGAATGCCGGCGTGCCCGGCCTGATCTTCGCCAACCTGGTCGATTTCGACATGCTCTTCGGTCATCGCCGCGACCTGGAAGGATACGCCGCGGCCCTGGAGGAGTTCGACGCCTGGCTCGGAAATTTCCTGCCCCGGATCGGTCCGGACGACCTCGTGATCATCACCGCCGATCATGGCAATGACCCCACCTGGACCGGCTCGGACCACACGCGCGAGCGTGTCCCGGTTTTTCTTCTGCACCGCGACCGGCGGAAAAACCTGGGCGTCCGCACGGGCTATCATTTTGTGGCGGAAACCCTTCGGACGGCCTTCCGACTGAACGCTTGATTTTCCGCGCCCGTAGGCGGATAACGCCGGGCGTGAAACGCCTTGCGATCTGGTTGTGCGCCGGGTCTTCCGTCTTTGCCCAAGGCGCTCTCGATTTGGAACAGATCGGCAGGGATCGCAGCCTCTGGCCGACGGAGGTGATGGTGGTTGTCGACCACAAGGTGCCCGTGGTTCGGGATGGCAAGGTGGCCCGCACCTTCAAGGTGGGGCCGGGAAAAATGTACCGGGTGACGTCCGTTGATGCGAATGGAGTGACCGTTGTCGGACTGGGGTCCCCCCTCACCTTCAAGGCGGAGGAAACCGACATCATTCCCCGTGCCGAACAGCTCAGGGTCCTGCGCGACGCCCCGCCACCGCCGACTCCCTCGCCATCACCGGAGCCCACGCCCTCCGTTTCCCGTATTCCGCCCTCTTCCGCCGCCCCGCCGGCCGCCCGGCCGCCGGTTCCCCGAACGGAGGAGGCCAATGTGTTTTCGTCCCTCCTTTCCGGCCAATTGGTCCGCAATGAGGCCGGGACGCTCGCACCCTATGAGGCCGGCAACCTGAGCGGCAAAAAATACCTCGCGGTGTATTTCTCGGCCTCCTGGTGCGGACCCTGCCGTCGGTTTACCCCCGAGCTGGTGAACTGGTATCACCAGATGAAGCGCGCCACGGACGATTTTGAACTGATTTTTGTCAGCGCGGATAATGACGCCAGCTCCATGCAGGCGTACATGACGAATTACCGAATGCCCTGGCCGGCCGTCCGCTTTGACCACCGCGCAAACAGTCCCCTCCTCAAATATGCCGGTCGCGGCATTCCCTGCCTGGTCGTTCTGGCGCCCAACGGCAGCGTGCTGTCAAATTCCTACGAGAACAACAAGTATCTGGGTCCGCGGAAACCCCTCCGCGATCTCGAAAAGCTGTTGGCCAGGTGACTCCCCTCGTCACGCTCCGCCGGACGAAATTTTTTCCGGCGTCCCGGTTCATGGAACTTGCCGGCTTTCGGGGCTTCCAAAGGGGGCGATTTTCCGCCCCAAGTGTCCGCTTGATCCCGGTCGAGAAGGGGTCCATATGTGGGTCATGAAACGCCTTGCTTTGTGCTGGCTTCTGGCCATTTCGACCGCCCTTTCCCAGGAGCCGCTCACCGTGGAAACAGTCGTCGCTAACCGCGATCTCTGGCCCCGTGAAGTGACCGTGGCGGTCGCGCACGAAGTTCCCCTTGTGGTGAATGGAAAGCCGTCCGGTTCCCTGAAGGTCCAACCCGGGCGCACCTATCCGCTGAAAAGTCTCACGACCTCGGAGGTCACCGTCGACGCCTTGGGGGTTCCCCTGGTTTTTGCCCCCGCCGACACCGATGTTCTTGCGCGCGCGGAAAAACAAAAGGAACGCCTGGACACCCTGGCGGCGGCCCCCACCCCGGTTCCGGCCCCCAGCCCGGTTGCGGCGCGGACCTCCCCGACGCCCGTTCCGGTCACCAACGCCACCGCCGCGCTGCTCAAGGACCGGTTGGTGACGTGCAACGGCAGGAAGTTTGAGGACTTCGACGCCGCCCAACTGGCCGGCAAAAAATACCTCGCGGTGTATTTCTCGGCCTCCTGGTGCGGACCCTGCCGTCGGTTTACCCCCGAGTTGGTCCGGATGTACAAACGCAAAAAATCCGCGCGGGACAAATTCGACATCATTTTTGTCAGCGCCGACCGATCCGAGGAGGCGATGCTCGAATACATGAAGGAGGAAAAGATGGACTGGCCGGCCATCGCCTATGACAAACTCCGCGGCCATCCCCTCGCCCGCTACGGCGGAGGCGGCATTCCGTGCCTGGTCCTCCTCGACGAAAACGGAAACGTGGTTTCCCACAGTTACGAGGGGGGCACCTACGTGGGGCCGACCAAGGTCATGAAGGACCTGGAAAAGCTGCTGAAGGATTCGTAGCGGTCTGCCGTGCTTTGAGCGTCATCCAGCGACGGCGTTCGGCGGCGGGAAGTCGTTCAATCGCGTAACGCAGGGCCGTGCGCGGCATGGTGGCGGCATGCCGTTGCAGGAATTCGCGAAGCACCAGGGGATCCCTTTTTCCGGCTTCCCGCAGCATCCATCCGACCGCCTTGTGAATGAGGTCGTGGCGGTCTCCGACGAGAAGTTCGGCGATATCCAGGGTTGGTCCAAAATCCCCCGCCCGGAGAAAGGCGAACGTCGCCAGCATGGCGATGCGACGGTCCCAGAGCTGAGCGGAACGCGCGAGCGAGGTCAGTTTTCCGCGTTCCGCCGGATGATCCCGCAGCCAGCCGCCGACGATGGCCGGCGCGGACGTGTCCACCAGGTCCCAGTTGTTAATGTGCTCTCTGCGGGCCAGATACCCCCGGTAAATTTCCCGGCGTCCTTTTTCATCCGCCCGTTCAAACCGCCGCACCCAGATGAGGAGTCCGAGAAGGCGTTCCTCGTGAAAGGGCGATTCCACCAGGCCCCAGACCCCGGCGGCCGGGACGGCGTCCGAACGTTTCACCAGCCGCCGGGTGTCCGGCACCCGCACGCCCAGAAAACGGTCGCCTTCGGCATATTCGCCGGGACCGGCCTTGAAAAACCGCCCGAGAAATTCCCGGTCCCCCGGCCGCGCCGCGGCGCGCAGGGCCTTCCGCAGGGCGGCGGCGGTCGGGAGGGACGGCTCCACAGGGGGACTACGGGGTTTGGGGGCTGAGCGCCGGCAGATCGCCGGCCACCACCACGACCGGGGTGCCGATTTTCACGAGCGAGAAGATTTCTTCGGCGTTGGCCTTTTTCAGGCGGATGCACCCGTGGGAGGCCGCCCGGCCGCCGGGCACATGGCCGACATGCAGGCCGACCCCGCTGTCGGTCAATCGCATCCAGTAGGGCATGGCCGCCCCCTCAAACCGCCCGCCCTCCGGCGGCGTGTCCTTCCGGGCATCGGCATCCGCCACCACCACGGCGCCCGTGGCGTCGAGAATCCGCCCGTAGAGGTTGGAGCGGTAGTCCTTTTCCTTGGCGCGGATCGTATAGCTTCCCGGCGGGGTCGGATGGGAGGCCTTGCCGGTGGACACCGGGAAGTCCATCGCGATGGCCCCCCGCACCAGAAGGAGTCCCCGCTGTTCCTTCAGGGAGATTTCCAGGGACACGTTGTCCGGGGTGGCCTGCTCGAGGAGGGCCTTGTTGCGGTAGGTGTGCTTTTTCCACCCCCCGAGATCCCGCCAGGCGGCGTGTTCGATGCGGGCGGACTGCTGGAGGGCGGCGTCGGCCCGCCGTTGCCGGGCGGCGGCCTGTTTTCTTTCCATTTCCTCCAGCAGGGCACAGCCGGAGGTCAGGACGGAGAACGTGATCAACAGGGGCAACGCGGACTTCGACAAGAGGGACATCCCCGCATCTCAAGCGAAAATCGGTTCGCGGGAAAAGCCGAAACCCGAACGATTTCCCAGTTGTCAAAACCCCCGGCTGTGCGAAATATAGCGGGTTTACCGCCATGGGGGTCGAAGGGCCTCGCGGCTGGAAGGAGGCCAACCATACAAACCGATTGCACCGCATGACAAAATCCGCTGCCAATTCCGTTGACTACGCGAGGGCGCCCATCAATGCCAAATTGTCCAATGAGGAGAAGATTCGCCTTCTGCGGGATATGATCCGCATCCGGTGCTTTGAGCAGGCTTCGCTCAGGTTGTATCAGCAGGGTGGACGGGACGGCAGCAAGATCGGCGGGTTTCTGCACCTCTACATCGGCCAGGAGTCGGTGGCGGTGGGTACGGTCTCCCTCATGGGGGACAACGACCACGTCATCACGGCCTACCGCGACCACGGCCACGCCCTCGCCGTCGGCATGAGCATGAACGAATGCATGGCCGAGCTCCTCGGCAAGGTGACCGGATGCTCCAAGGGCAAGGGCGGCTCGATGCACTATTTTGCGCCTGACAAGAACTACTGGGGCGGCCACGGCATCGTCGGCGGCCAGACCCCGCTCGGCCTCGGCCTGGCCTACGGCATCAAGTACAAGGGTCTCACCGGGGCGGCGCTCTGCTTCCTCGGGGATGGCGCCGTCAACCAGGGCTGCTTCTACGAGAGCCTCAACATGGCCGCCCTGTTCGAGCTTCCCGTCATCTACATCATCGAAAACAACCGCTACTCCATGGGCACCAGCCTGGAGCGGTCCTCGGTGGTGGACAAATGCCTCGCCCAGCGCGCAGAGGCGTTCAAGATCGAGTGGGCCCAGGCGTCCGGCGAGGACCTCTATGAGGTGCGCGCCGTGACCCAGAAGGCGATCGAACGCGCCCACAAGACCTGCCGTCCGACCGTCATCGAATTCGACACCTACCGCCATTATGGCCACTCCGTCGCCGATTCCAAACACAAGGGCGGCTACCGGAAGGAGGAGGAAATCGAGAAGTACAAGCGGGAGCACGACCCGATCCAGCGCTTCAAGGCCCGCCTGATGGGCGAGAAGGTGCTCAGCGAGGAGCAGTTCGAGGCCATCGAGGCGGAGGCCAAGGCGGAGGCGGCGGCTTCCGTCAAATTCGCCGAGGAAAGCCCGTTCCCGTCCGAGGAAGCCATCTTCGAGGACGTCTACTTCGAGGTCGACCGCCAGACCGAGGCGGGACGCACCGGACGGCATTTCTTCAACAACTGAACATCGCCACCTTAACTTTCGCTTTTTTCATCCCATGCCACTGCTTGCTTATCGCGATGCCCTGAACCAGGCGTTTGCCGAGGAAATCGAACGCGATCCGAATGTCGTCCTCATCGGCGAGGAAGTCGCCCAATACGACGGCGCCTACAAGGTCACCCGCGGGCTCTGGAAAAAATACGGCGACAAGCGTGTGGTGGACACCCCGATCAGCGAAGCCGCCTTCATCGGCATGGGCATCGGCGCCTCGATGCTCGGCCTCCGTCCCGTGATTGAGCTCATGTTTTGGAGCTTTGCCACGGTGGCCTACGACCAGATCGTCAACAACGCCGGCCAGATCCGCTACATGAGCGGCGGATTGATCAACTGCCCGATCGTCATTCGCGGACCCGCCAACGGCGGCACGAACGTGGGCGCCACCCATTCCCACACCCCGGAGAACTGGCTTGCGGCCATTCCCGGCCTCAAGGTCGTCTGCGCCGCCACGGCCTATGACGCCAAGGGGCTCATGAAGACCGCCATCCGGGACAACGATCCCGTGATGTTCATGGAAAACACGCTGCTTTACGGCGAGGAATGGGAGGTTCCGGAGGAGGAGTATCTCATCCCGCTCGGCGTCGCCGACGTCAAGCGCGAGGGCACGGATATCTCCCTCATCGGACACGGCCGCGCCATTCTCACCGCGCTCAAGGCGGCCGAAGTTCTGGCGGCCGAGCACGACATCAACGCCGAGGTGGTCGACCTCCGCTCGATCCGGCCGCTGGACGAGGAGGCCATCCTCAACTCCGTGCGCAAGACCCACCGCGCGGTGCTCGTCGACGAAAACAAGGCATTCTGCGGCGTCTCCGCCCAGATTTCCTCCATCATCATGGAGAAGGCCTTCGATGACCTCGATGCTCCCGTGGGACGTGTCTGCTCGCTCGATGCACCGGCCATTTATTCGCCCGCCCTCGAACCGCTGCAGCTTCCGACTGTCGACCGCATCATCCGGAAGGTTAAGGAGATTTGCTGAAGCGCCGGACGTCCTTCCCAATTCTGATATTTATCATCCGACCTTTTCGTCATGCCCATCATTACCATGCCCAAATTGAGCGACACGATGACCGAAGGGACCATCGCGCGCTGGAGGAAAAAGAAAGGCGACACCATCAAGTTTGGTGACATTCTCGCTGAAGTCGAAACCGACAAGGCGACCATGGAAATGGAGGCCTTTGACGAGGGGGTTCTCGCCGAGATTTACGTGCCGGATGGCGGCAAGGCTCCCGTGGGGTCCAAGATCGCCCTCATCCTGGGTGACGGGGAAACCGCCGAGAGCGCCTCGGAGGCTCCCGCCAAGGCGGAGGCCGGCGCCGCCGCCAAGCCCGCCGCGGCCGCGAAGGACGACAGGCCGGCCGCGCCGGTGACGTCCTCCGCGGGCGGCAGCCGGATCAAGGCCTCCCCGCTGGCCCGCAAGATCGCCGCCGAGCGCGGGGTCTCGCTTGAAGGCGTGGTCGGCACCGGTCCCGGCGGACGCATCATCGCGAGGGACGTCCCGGAAAAGGGCGCCGCCCCGGCGGCGGCTTCCGCCGCGCCCGCCGCCCCGAAGATCGAAGCCAAGGCCGGCGAAGGCGACACCAAGGTGCCGCTCACGAACATGCGCCGCGTCATCGCCGAGCGCCTGCTCGCCAGCAAGCAGCAGAACCCGCATTTCTATCTCTCGATCGAGGTGGACGCCGGTCCGCTCATGCGCATCCGCAAGGAACTCAACAGCGCCAATGAATCCGCCGGCCTGCCCAAGCTCACGGTCAACGACTTCGTGCTGCTTGCCGTCAGCCGCGCCGCGGCCCAGCATCCCTATGTCAACGCCTCGTGGGGCGGCGACTCGATCATCCAGTTCGGCAGCGTCAACATTTCCGTGGCCGTGGCCGTCGAGGACGGCCTGGTGACACCGGTCATTCGCAACGCCGACAAGCTGTCCCTCAAGGAAATCAGCGCGGCGGTGAAGGACCTCGCCAAGCGCGCCCGGGACAAGAAGCTCAAGCCGGAGGAATTCGCCGGCGGCACGATCACGGTGTCCAATCTGGGCGCCTACGGCATCGAGCAGTTCTATGCCATCATCAATCCGCCGCAGGCCGCCATTCTCGCGGTGGGCGCCATCGTCAGGAAGCCGGTGGTCAATGCCAAGGGCGAGATCGTGGTCGGCGAACGCATGAACATCTCGCTGAGCGGCGACCACCGGGTCGTCGACGGCGCGGTGGGCGCCGATTTTCTCGCCACCCTGCGCCGGCTGGTCGAGAATCCGGCGTTGATGTTGTTCTGAGTCCGTCGGCGGGCTCCAGCCCGTCCCGTCGCCGTTTGCTCTCCGTGGCCGTCCGCAAGGGGCGGCGCGGAGGGCGGGGGGCCGTTGCGGGCCCGTGACCCGGCCGGAAAATCATTCCCTTTCCCCGGGGGACGTGCTGGAATTTTTCCATGTGGAAAGGCACGGGCTGCGTGGCGGCGATTGGCACGGCGGCGGTTCTTTGCTCCGCCTGTGCGCTGACCCCGGGATGGGAAAAGCTGGAGGGATGCCGGTTTGTTGAGGGCCGTCACAGCGACGGGGACAGTGTCGAGGCGGAATACCGCGGAGAGCGCCATGTTTTCCGCCTGTATTTTGTGGACACGATGGAAAAGCATCCGGAGTCCCGCGCGCGGCGGGCCGGACAGGCCAAATATTTCCATCTGACGGGGGACGACGCCGACTCCCGGGCCCTGCAGGCGGCCTCCGCCGCGGCGGATTTCACCAAAAAGCGGCTCCACGCCCCGTTCACCGTCTACACACGCTGGGAGAAGGTCGATCCGAAAAAGGACAATCCCTCGATGCGCGCCTTCATCACGACCGCGGACGGCCGCGATCTTTCCACCGAACTGGTCCGGGAAGGGCTGGCCATCATTCGCAGCGGACGCCGTTCAACCGCCGACCATCCCGAGGGACCGCCCATCGACGAAACCCTGCGCATCCTGCGCGAGGCCGAAACCCAGGCCCGTCTGGCCGGACGGGGGGCGTGGGCCTTTTCAAAGATCGACGTCCCGAAGGTGGACGTGCCGAGGGAACCCGTGGCGGCCGTGGATCGCCGGCGGCTCCTGGCCCTGGCCGGACACCGGGCGCGGGTGCGGGGACGCATCAACCGTGTCGGGGCGCTGCCCGACGGACGCATCACATTTCTCAATTTTGAAGGAACCGCGCGGGGGGACTTTGTGGCCATCGTCCGCGCCGGTTCGCTCCCCGCTCTGCGTGAGCGCTTCCCCGGGGGTCTTGCGGAGGCCCTGGTCGGTCGCGAGGTGGTCGTGGAGGGACTTGTGACGCTGTTCCGCGACACGCCCCAGATGGAAATCGCAAAGCCCTCGCAGATTGAGATCCTGCCGGCGCCCTGATCGGGGAGCCCGCCGCACCGTCTGTTACGGTTGGCTGAGGGGGACGTTGTTTTCCTTGCACCACTCCACGGCCCGGCGGTCGCCGCCCTTCGCCGCCTTGACGAACCATCCGCGGGCCGCGTCGGGATCCTTTTCCACCCCCACCCCGCCGTTGAGGCACATGGCGTAGTAAAACATGCAGGACGGGTTGCCCTTTTCCGCACCGTCCTGGAAAAGCGACACGGCTTTCTTTTCATCCTTCGTCACCCCCTGGCCGTTGATGTAGAGCACCCCCAGATTGCCCTGGGCGTCGAGGTAACCCATTTCCGCGGCCCGGGAGAACAGGCGGAACGCCTCCTCATGATTGGGCTCCAGCAGATTCGGCACGCCCTTGCGATAGATGTTTCCCAGCAGATCCATGGCCCGGACGTTGTTGAGGCCGGCGGAGGTCGCGAGAAGGTCGATGGCCTTCTTGGGATCCTTTTCCACCCCCTTGCCGAAAAAGTAGCACTCGCCGAGGGCATACATGCCCTCGACATCCCCGTTGTCGGAGGCCTTGGTGAAGAGGGCGACTGCCGCCGGCATGTCGGGAGCGGTGGCCCCGCGGCCGTTGGCCAGCATTTTGCCCGCCTTGACCATGGCCTCGGTCTGACCCTGATTGGCGGCGGCCAGGAACCACTTCAGGGCATCGCCGGGATCCGTGTCCAAGAGGGTTTCTCCGAGCAGCATCTGCGCGGAACGGACGTCCAGGGTCGCGGCGGTTTCGAGCGGCTGGCGCAGTGCGGCAAGTTCTCCCGGACTCATGCGGTCGACCCTTGCCTCCAGGCTGGCGGCGATGTTTTCCATCGCGCGGAAGGCGTCTTTTTCCTCGGGGAACTTTTTCGCGACCGCGGCGTAGGCATTCAACGCTCCGCCAAAATCGTCCTTCATCTGAAGCTCCCGTGCCGCCGCGAGGAGTTCCTCGTATTCCTTGCGCTGCGGGTCGACGGCGGGCGTCGGCCCGGGGGAGGCCCCGGCGACCGGCGTGGCCGTGGGCTCGGGGGATGCGGACGGTCCGGCCGGGGGATCTTCCACCTGAATGGTGATTTTCTGGCCTTTCAAAAAGGACACGCCCTGCCAGACGGCCACTCCGACGGTCAGCAGGAACACCGCTCCGATTGCGGCCAACACCAGGCCCGGCGACAACCGGCGCTTTTCCGTGGGGACGACGGTCGGGGGAAGGGGCGGCGGCCCGGCGGCGGGTCGCGCCGGGGCGGGATCCTTCGGCGCGGGAGCAGCCGGCGGAGGAGCCGCCGGTGTCGGGACGGCCGGAGCCGGGGAGGCCGGGGTGGAGGCGATCAGGCGGGCGACAAATTCGCCGGCCGACGGGAAGCCCTGGGACGGATTCATGGCCTGGCGCAGGGCGGCGTTTCCGCTCTCGGAAAGGCCCGGGATCGGAACATAGCCGCCGGTCGAACTGCCCCCGCGCACCCCGCCCAGCATTTCGTAGGCGAGAACGGCGACCGAAAAGACATACGCGCCGGCCGGATTTCCCGCAAAGGCGCCCGCCTGCTTCATCAGGGCGAACGGCGTGGCCACCATGGTGGCGTCGGTGGATGCGGGCGCGCTGCTGGAAATGGCCAGGGGCAGAAACCGCGGCAGCGCGCCGGCGGGGAGCGGACCGGTCACCGTCACTCCGGGAAGAATCACTTCATGCGCGGCGATGTCGGGGCAGCTCAGCTGCCCCGCAGCCAGTTCGTCAAAGGCCGCCGCCAGCGGCTGCAGCAGGAGGGCGGCCTCCGGCAGGGGCAGCGCGCGGCGGGACCGCAGCAGGTCGAGCAGGGACGGACCCTCCAGCCATTCCAGGGTGAGAAAGCTGCCCGTCTGCGCCCGCTCGAGGGTGAAAATTTTCTGAAACACCGGATGCCGCAGCCCCTGCAGGGCGGCCACATCGTTTTCCAGCCGGGTGAAGGACTCCGATGTGGTGAACTGATCCTCGTGCAGGATCAGCACGCCAACAATGGCTCTGTCCTCGAGGCGCTCGGCCCGGAACATGCGTCCATGATCCGAGGCGGTGACCTCGTTGAGCAGACGGTAGTGGCCGGCGAGGATTGCGCCGGACATCGCTTCGGGTTGTTCGGTGAGCGGTTCGGGCAACACGGCGGTTTCGAACGCCTCCGGATCGACCGGTGGGCGCGCGGGGCCCGGTGCACCGGACGGGAGCGCCGCCAGGCACGCCTCGATTTCGCGGCGGAGGTCGGCAGGCGTTTGCGGCCGGGCCTCCGGATCCTTGGCCATCATGTGCCGCAGCAGGGCAATGACCTCCGGCGGCTGACCCTCGAGGTTTTCGAAGGGCGGTTCGCGGTGCAGATGCTGGCTCATTACCTGGGCCAGCGAGCCGCTGAACGGCGTGCGTCCCGCCAGCATGTACCAAAGCGTGACCCCGAGGGAATAAATGTCCGAACGCACGTCGATCTCGCGTTCGTCGAGTTGTTCCGGACTGGCGAAATGCGGCGTGCCGAGGAAGCCGCCGGCGGTCAGCGAAGCGGTGTCCTCACCCGAGGCCGCGCTTTTGGCCAGGCCGAAATCAATGACCTTCACCGTGAAGTCGTCCTCGTCGCGGACGAGCATGAGATTCGAGGGTTTGATGTCGCGGTGCACCAGGCCCTGTTTTTGCGCGGCGCCCAGGGCCCGGCAGACCTGCGCGGCGATTTCCAGCGCCATGCGTGTCGGGACGGCGCCCTCGCGTTTCATGAAGGCCTCGACCGTCTCGCCATCGACAAATTCCATGGCGTAGAAATAATTGTCGTCCTCGCTCCCCAGATGAAACACCGTGGCCACATTCGGATGCCGCAGGGCGGCCGCCGCGCGCGCCTCGCGCAGGAACCGCTGACGCGCCACCTCGCTGTTGAGATAGGTGGCGTTGATGACCTTCAACGCGACGTGACAGCGCAGGTTGGTGTCGAAGGCCTTGTAGGTGATTCCCATCGCCCCCCGGCCAAGTTCGAAAAGCGAGCCATCCTCCTTTCGCAGGACTTCAAAATGCTGGAATCGAACCTCCTCCGCCATGTGCCAGTGTGATGTATGCGACGGGGGATGAAAAAACAACCCTTGCGAAAGGTGCGGGCCCGGAGGGACGAAGGGCCGACCACCGGGGATCCCCCGTCCGGCGCTCGGTTCGCGGGCCGGTGGGCGGAAATGAGGAGGGACGCGGGATGAAGGCTCCGTGGTGGCAGTGGCCCAACATTCTCAGTCTCGACGCTCCGGTGATCGCCCTCGTCTGGCAGGAATCCTTTGCCCGGACCTTGGGCAGCCCGGTTTCCGGGGCCGAGCGGCTTCTGCTCTTCCTGGTCGTCTGGTGTGTGTATGCCGCCGACCACATTGCCGACGGACTCCGGCTCGGCGTGCCCGCGGAGGCCACCGCGCGCCATCGTTTTGCCCACCGGCATTCCGGCGCTCTGGCCGTTCTGGTTTTGGCGGCGTCGGTCACCGGACTCCTTCTGGTCGGCGCGCTTCCGCCGCGCGTCCTTTCCGGAGGCCTTCTCCTCGCCGTGATCGTGGGCGGATATTTTCTCTGGAATCATTTGGCGGGACCGGGCCTGGCCCGGAGCTGGGCCAAGGAGGGCGTGGTTGGGGTTGTGTTTGCCGCCGGCTGTGCGCTGGGGCCGATCACCGCGCATCCGGGTCTCCTCCCCGTCCTGGCCGTCGGCCTCTTTGCCCTTCTTTGCATCGCCAACTGCCTCTTCATTTCCCGCCTCGAACGGGAGCTCGACATCCTCCGCGGGGAATCGTCCCTCGCCGTGAAACTTCCTCCGCAAAGCCGCCCGGCGCGTGTCCTGGCGGCGGTCGTCGCCTGTGCCGCCCTGCCCTTTTGGGCGGTCTGGCCGGGGCTGGTCGTTTCCCTAATCCTCTCCGCTGTCGGTCTTTGGTGCGGAGTGTTTGTCGAGCGCCGTTTTGGCAGGGAATTCGCCGCCGTCTGGGCCGACGCCGTGCTGCTGAGCCCCGTGCTCACATGGCCCTGGTTGGAGTGGGGCGTGTGAATGTAAGTTTAAGAGTATGAGTAAATTGCTGTGAATTTGCTTCTGCCGTAGCGGAGAATCTCCACACCCGGCCTTGCCTGAGGGGGCCCGGACTGATACCCGCTCAGGACGTGAAATCGCTTTCCCTCCTCGCGTTGACCGTCCTTCTTTTTGCCGGCTGCATGACCACCCCGGTGGCCAAAACCGGCGTCACCACGGCCGTGAACACCAACCCCTACGCCATCGCCAGCGCGGCGCAGTCCGTCTTCGCCAACGACGGTTATACCCCCGGCCCCGCCAATTTCCCCAACTCGATCGCCTTTGACAAACCCGCCGGAGCCTTTGGCACGCTCATGTACGGCAGTTACGACCAGACCACCACCATCCGCTGCACGGTCACCATCACCCAGATTCCCGGCACCGACAATTACCGCCTCGGTGCCCGGGCCTCCGTGGTCCAGGACGCCGGCGAAGCGGGCTTCGAAAGCGCTCGTCCCCTGTTGATCGGCTCCAGCCAGTTCAATCCGCTCCTGCGCCAGATCGCCGCCCAGGCCGGCAATGCCGGACCGCTCTGATCAGGGACGGAAGCGTTTCCGAGGCGGAATGGAATTGTCGATTTTTATTCGATAAATCGACATATTTTCTCGACCTGTCGAACCGATCAACACAAGCTGCCCGGAGGAATTTCCCCGGACCGGGGCTGACCGCTTTTCCATGAGTTTTGATCCCTCCAAACCGTATGACGCGCTGCCGCTCCTGCCGCCACCGGTGGATGTTGAGACGGCTCCCGTCCTGAAGCAATGCCTCAAGGCGACCCGCGCGCTGGCGGAACTCAAGGGGGCCGGCGGACTCATTCCGGACCAGGCCATTCTCATCAATGCCATTCCCCTGCAGGAGGCGCAGGCCAGCTCCGAGATCGAAAACATCCTCACCACGCAGGACTCGCTTTTCCGTGCCGCCATCGACGAAAACAAACCCGCCGATCCGCAAACCAAGGAGGTGCTGCGCTACCGCACCGCCCTGCGCCAGGGCTACGAGTCCCTGAAGGAGCGGCAGTTTTCCATCACCCTGCTGCGGGACATCTGCTCGACCCTCCGGGATGAACCCGTCGATTTTCGGAAAAAGGGCGAGGACGTCTACATCGGCAATCCGCAGACCGGCGTGCGGCGTTACACCCCGCCCCGGGGAGGCCCCGTTCTCGGCAAAAAGCTGCTCAATCTGGAATCCTACCTCCTCGCCGAGGACGGACCCGATCCGCTCATCCGTATGGCCGTGGCCCATTACCAGTTTGAGGCCATCCATCCCTTCACGGACGGCAACGGCCGCACCGGCCGCATCCTGAACATCCTTTACCTCATCCACAGCGGCCTGCTGGAGATCCCCGTGCTTTATCTCAGCCGCTACCTCATCCAGCACAAGGCGCCATACTACCGGCTGCTCCAGCAGGTGAGCGCGGAGCAAAACTGGGAGGCGTGGATCGGGTTCATGCTGCAGGGCGTCGAGGAAACCGCGCGTTGGACCACGGAAATGATCCGCTCCATCCGGGCCCTGCTCGACGAAACCATCCGCCGCGCCCACCGCGACGCGCCGGCCGTCTCCCACACCAAGGAGGTCATCGAACTCCTCTTCCGCCAGCCCTACTGCAAAATCGCCACCATCGTCGAAGCCGGCCTGGCCAAACGCCAGACCGCCGCGGTCTACCTCCAGGCGCTGGAGGACGCCGGCATCCTCACCAGCGAAACCGTCGGCCGCGAACGCCTCTTCCTCAATCCCCGGTTGCTGGAACTGCTGAAAACGGGAAAATTGGTCTGAGAATACGTGTCGAAATTTGGTCAAAAATCGACATGTTTTGCCAACATGTTGATGGGATCGACTTTCGGGTTGAACGAAGAAAAAAACGGCCGGCCAGGGAAATTAGGCGCCTAAGTTTTTTGTTGACCTCTCCGCCGAAATCCCGAAAACAGCCCGGATGAACGCGGGTGCGCGCAGGTTCCGTCCCAGAGAACTGGCCGTCCTGGTTGTTGCATGGGCCGCCTTGGTTTCCCCGGTGTGCGGGGACATTTACGAATGGGAGTACATCGATCCCTCGGATCCTTTCCTGGGGAAAAAGCAGTCGAACGTCCTGACCCCGGACGGGGCCGGAAAAGTCCTGGAGCCGGATGTGAATTTGTCCTCTTTGGATTTGACGAAGGGATGGTTTGTCGGGGCGGATCTGACCGGCGCGAACTTCTCCAATTCCCTCCTTGATGAGGCGGATTTGGCCTACGTCAGTCTGGAAAATGCTTCCCTGCAAAACGCCTCGCTGGCGGGAGCGGATCTGTTTCTGGCTTACCTTGATGCCGCCAACCTCACCGGGGCGAATCTGCAGGGGGCCTTCCTCTACGGCGCCAATGCCATCGGCACGATCTTTGACGGAGCGAACCTGCAGGACGCGAGTTTTGGCTTGGTTCTGATGGATGGGGGGTCTCTTCGCAACGCGAACTTGCAGGGTGCCAGTCTGGCATCCACTTCGCTTTACGAGGTGAATTTCGAGGGGGCGATCATCACCCGGACGCTTTTTCATTTCGCCGAGTGGTTCACCCCGGAGCAACTCTACAGCACGGCCTCCTATCAGGCACGGGATCTTCAGGGAGTCGGTTTGCAGGGGCTCGATCTTTCGGATTGGGATTTTACCGACCAGAACCTCGAGCTGGCTGTTTTTGCGGATGCGAACCTGAGCGGCGCCGTCTTTGACGGGGCGAACATCACGGGAGCTTCCTTCTCCCGGAGCACGGGATTCACCGAAGGGCAGCTTTCCAGCACGGCGTCGTATCAGGCCGGGGAACTCCACGGGCTTTTCTTCTATCAATCGGACGTGTCGGGATGGGATTTTTCCGGACAGGACATTCAGGACGTCCAGTTTTTGCAGGCGGTTCTGGTGGGAACGAATTTCGAGGGGGCCAATCTGGTGAATGTGTATTTCGACGGCGCCACGCTGACCGACGCGGTGTTCCGGAATGCCAGCCTCCAGTATATCGATTTTTATCGTGCCACCCTGGACGGGGCGGATTTTACCGGGGCCACCCTGACCCGGGTGGATCTGAGGGAGGCGAACGCGGTCGGCACCCTGTTTCTCAATGCCAATCTGCAACGGGCCGACATGGAGAACGGCGATTTCACCGGGGCGAACTTTGTCAACGCCGTGCTGAGAAGGGCCGATCTGACCGGGGCCAATCTGACCCACGCTTCGCTGATCGGTGCCGACCTGCAGGATGCCGTATTGCGCAATGGGAATTTCCAGAACGCCGATTTTCTCAATGCCGACCTGGCCCGGGCGGATGCCCGCGGCGCGCTTTCGATGAACTTTGAACCGGCTGCCAACCGGCAAAACTTCATCCAGCCCGACGGGGTGGTGAAAGGATGGATCCTCACGACCGGGGAAACGCAGGAGATCACGAATTATTACGGGGCCGACGGCCAGCCTGAGGATTTTTTCATCACGATCGACGAGTCCTTCTTCATGGAGCCCGGAGCCACCCTGCGGCTCGTCTTCGATGATGAAGTGTGGACCTCGACGATCGTTTTCGGCAGTGGCACGGAGGTGTTCCTTTTGGGTGGCACGCTGGAACTGGAGTTAAACAGGATCACCGGGGCGGACCTCGGCTATGGCACCGTTTTTCACGTCTTCGACTGGAGCCACGCGTTGTCGGTTGTCGGACACTTTGATGAAATTGTCCTCGACGGGGACTACAACGGATATTTCTGGGACACCTCCAAGCTCTACACCGAGGGAACGATCATGCTGGTTCCCGAGCCGGCCTCGGCGGTTATGGCCGCCCTCGGCCTGGTCGGCCTCCAATTCGGGGCGCGCCGCCGGAGGTCACGGTCCTTCTGACGGCGGAACGCCCCGGGAATCTCCGCGGCTCTTTTGTCCGCACGCCATTATTCTTGTGCATTTCCGCAAATCCCTTCGTAAATCTGGAGGACTATGCAGGTGCTTCGTCCCAAGGATCGCGGTTATGCCGCTGCTCTCAGAAAACTCAACCGTCGCGCCACGCCCGACCCGAAGGTTCGCGATGTGGTGGCGGGCGTGATCGATGCGGTCGGCCGGCGCGGCGATGCCGCCCTGCTGGAATTCACGGAAAAATTCGGCGGTCCGAAATTGCAGCCCTCCCGGCTTTATGTGACCCCGGCGGAAATCCACGCGGCCCGCAACAGCCTGTCCCCCGAAGTGCGCAAGGCCATCCGGGCCGCCCGCGCCAACGTGCGCGCCTTCGCCAAACGCAGCCTGCGCAAAACCTGGTTTGCGAAAAACAGGCAGGGGGCCGTGGTCGGCGAACGCTTCGACCCCTTCCAGCGTGTCGGCATCTATGTGCCCGGCGGCACGGCGCCGCTGGTTTCCTCGGCGATCATGACCTGTACCCTGGCCGAGGCGGCCGGCGTGCCGGAAATCGTGGCGGTGACCCCCGCCGCGAAGGACGGCTCGGTGCACCCGGCGCTTCTGGCCGCCTTGGCGGAATGCGGGGCCACGGAGGTGTACCGTGTCGGCGGCGCCCAGGCGGTGGCCGCCCTGGCCATCGGCACCAAAACGATCCGTCCGGTGCAGAAGATCTTCGGTCCGGGCAATGCCTATGTCGTCGAAGCCAAGCGCCAGACGGTGGGACACGTGGCCATCGATCTGCTGCCGGGACCGAGCGAGATCCTGGTCATTGCCGACGCCTCCGCCAACCCCGACTGGATCGCCGCCGACCTGCTGGCGCAGTCCGAGCACGGCCACGGCAGCGTGTCCATCCTGCTCACCGACTCGGCCCGGCTGCTGGCCGCGGTGGAAAAATCGGTCCGGCGTCAGGTGAAACTTTCCTCGCGGCCGAAGGAACTGGCCCTGGCCCTGAAACACGCCGCCCTCGTCCAGGTCGAGGACCTCGAGACCGCCGTGCGGCTGGCCAATGAATTCTCCGCCGAACATGTGTCCATCGCCACGAAGGCGCCCGGCATGATTGCGGCCGGCCTGAAGACGGCGGGCGCCATTTTCCTCGGCGGCCTTTCGCCCGTGGTGGCGGGGGATTTCCTTGCCGGTCCGAGCCATGAACTTCCCACCGGCGGGGCGGGCAAGAGTTATGCCGGCCTCACCGTCGACCAGTTCCAGCGCCGCACCAGCGTCGTGATGTACGACGAAAAATCCCTGCGCGCCTCGCTGCCGTATCTCGAGACGTTCAGCCGCATCGAGGGGCTTGATGCCCACGGGCGTTCCGCGGCCATCCGCCTCGGGCGATTGTGAATTCCTTCCCGGGAGGGACGGTCCTGTCTGAAGAGACAAAACGAATCGCATGATCTGGAGACTTCCGCGCGGCCCGCTCGATTTGTCCCGGCAGGGATGCATCATGGGGGTGTTGAACGTGACGCCGGATTCGTTTTCCGACGGGGGGAGCTTCCTGGACCGGGACGCGGCGGTGGCGCACGCCCTCGAACTGGCGGCCCTGGGGGCCGACATCATCGACGTGGGCGGGGAATCCACCCGTCCCGGCGCGGAGTCGGTCGGCATCGACGAGGAAATGCGCCGCGTTCTTCCGGTGATCCGCGGTCTGCGCGCGCGCAGCGACGTCCTCATTTCCATCGACACCTCGAAGGCCGCCGTGGCCGAGGCCGCGATGGAGGCGGGTGCCGACATCATCAATGATGTGACCGCCCTGCTGGGGGACCCGGCCATGCCCGGGGTGGCGGCGCGCACGGGCGCGGGTGTGGTCCTCATGCACATGCAGGGCGAGCCGCGCACCATGCAGCAGAGCCCGCATTACGACGACGTGGTGGCCGAAGTGGCTGAATTCCTTCGACAGCGTATCGACGCCGCCGTAGGCTGCGGCATTGCCGTGGAAAACCTTGCCATTGATCCGGGGATCGGCTTTGGAAAAAAGCCCGAACACAACCGTGCTCTCTTGCAAAACCTTCCCGTTCTTGTCGACCTGGACCGCCCTGTCTTGGTGGGGGTTTCCCGCAAGTCCTTCCTGGCCTGGCTGGGTGACGCGCCGGCCATCGAGGACCGCTTCTGGCCGGGGGTGGCCCTCACGAGTTACTGCCGGGAGCTGGGCGCGCGGATTTTCCGCGTCCACGATCCCAAGCCCCATCGCGAAGCCCTGCGCATGACGGAGGCCATTCATGCTTGAGTCGATAGGCAGATTCGTTGCGGAGCATTGGCGGACGCCGGTCGAGATCGGCATCCTCGCCGTCGTTCTGTATTACATTTACATCTACCTGCGCGGCACCCACGGCGCGCGCATCCTCATCGGCCTCGCGCTGGTGTTCCTCACCCTCACCTTCCTGTCCCAGATCTTCAATCTGGTGGTGATCAGCTGGATCCTGCGCAGCCTGGTCGGATTCCTTGCCATTGCGCTGGTGGTGCTCTTTCAGCCGGAACTGCGCCGCGCCCTCACCGACCTCGGCAGTCACCCGTTTTTCACCTCCGCCTTTGAAAAACGCGAGACCATCGAGGAAATCACCGACACCGTGTTCGAGATTGCCAGCAAGGGGTTCGGGGCCCTCATTGCCGTGGAGCGGGAGATCGACCTGAAGCATTTTGCGGAAACCGGGGTTCGCATCGACGCGGACTTCTCGAAGGAGCTTGTGGTGACGATCTTCCATCCGAAGACCGTGCTGCACGACGGCGGGCTCATCGTGCGCAATGACCGCATTGTCGCCGCGGCCTGCATCTTTCCCCTCACCCAGCGGGAGGACCTCGACCGCAACCTGGGCCTGCGCCACCGGGCCGCGCTGGGCCTGTGCGAGGAATCCGACGCCGTGGCCATTGTCGTGTCGGAGGAGACGGGCCAAGTTTCCATTTGTCACAACGGCCTCCTGGAACGCAATCTGAGCGTCGACAAGTTCCGACGGCTGCTCAGCCAGCTTCTTTTGCACAATGACGACGATTCGACAGATTCTGACCAAAGACTGGGGGCCCAAGCTCGCCTGCCTGATTCTCGCGACCGCGCTGTGGTACCTCATCAGCCAGAACGTGGAGAAAAATCCACGGTCTGAGCGCGTGCTGCCCTCGCTCACCTCGAAGCCCAAGACGCCATGAGCGAGCAGCGGAAACTCTTTGGCACGGACGGCGTCCGCGGCGTCGCCAACATCGAACCGGTCACCGCCGAAACCGCGCTCAAGCTCGGCCGGGCCGCTGCGCATGTCTTCGGCAACTCCGGCGGCCGTCCCCAGCACCAGGGGGACCGGCGCACCATTGTCATCGGCAAGGACACCCGCCTCTCGGGCTACATGCTCGAAAATGCCATGGTCGCGGGCATCACCTCGCTGGGTGTGGATGTGCTTGTGATCGGTCCGCTCCCCACCCCGGGGGTGGCCTTCATCACGCGCTCCCTGCGCGCCGACGCGGGCATCGTTCTCTCCGCCTCGCACAATCCCTACGAGGACAACGGCATCAAGTTCTTCCGGCACGACGGCTACAAGCTCGACGACGAGATCGAGAAGAAGATCGAGGGCATCGTTTTCAGCGGCGAGATCGAAAACATCCGTCCGACCGCGCTGAAAATCGGCAAGGCCTTCCGCATCGACGACGCGCTGGGCCGTTATGTGGAGTTTGCCAAGCAGAGCTTTCCGCGCGGACGCACCCTCGAGTCGCTGAAAATCGCCGTCGATTGCGCCAACGGCGCCGCGTACAAGTCCACGCCGTGCATCCTGCGCGAGCTGGGCGCAAATGTGAGCGTGTTCCACAACACGCCCAACGGCACAAACATCAACGCCGACTGCGGCAGCACGCACCCGGAGCAGATCCGGAAACTCGTGCGGGAAACCGGCGCCGATGTGGGCATCACCCACGACGGCGACGCGGACCGCGTCCTGCTCTGCGACGAAAACGGCGAGCTGGTGGATGGCGACGAAATCATGGCCATTGCCGCGATCGATTTTCTCCGGGCCGGACGCCTTGCGAAAAATACGCTGGTGGCCACCGTCATGAGCAACTTCGGACTCGATGAAACGCTGGCTGCCCACGGCGGCACCGTCCTGCGCACCAAGGTGGGCGACCGTTATGTCATCGAGGCGATGATGCGCGGGGACCTCAATGTGGGCGGCGAGCAGAGCGGACACATGATTTTCCGCGACTACGCCACGACCGGCGACGGCATCGTCTCCGCGCTGCAGATCCTGCGTGTGATGATCGAGACCGGAAAGCCGCTCAGCGAGCTGAAGAAGGTCCTGAAAAAATACCCGCAGGCGCAGCGCAACCTGAAGGTGCGCGAGAAGCCCCCCCTTGAGACGCTCACCGAGGTGCAGACGCTGCTCGGGGAGACCGAACGGAAACTCGACGGCAAGGGCCGCGTGCTGCTGCGGTATTCGGGCACCGAACCGAAGATCCGCCTGCTCATCGAGGGTCGCGAGGAGGATTCCATCAACGCCGACGCCGACCGCATCGCCGCCGCGATTCAGGAGGCGATCGGGGTGCGGTGAGGCGGGGCGGCCGCCTCAGCCCAGCTCGAACGTCGTCACGCCGTAGATTTGCCGCCACGGGATCTCCGGCGGGCGGCCCAGGACCATTCTGGCGCAGCCGAAACCTTCCTTCAGGCCGTGCCTCCGGGCCAGGGCGACGGCCTCGGTGTTGATTTCCGGGATGTCCAGGAAAATGGGATGCCCGGCGGCGAAAGCGGACAGCGCCGCGAAGAGCCGCCCGGCCGTCTCGGGGTCCTCCGCAAAAAGCGGGCCGATCTTGTAACCGCGCATGCACGGGCGGGCCACGCCGATGCCGGACAGTGCCCCGTCGCGCAGACGGCCGAGGGCGAGGCCGCCCGGCGGTCGGATCCAATGACGGAGAAAATTCGGGCGCGGCACTCCGAAGTGAGCTTGGTCGAAGGCCGCGACCTGAGCAAACGGCAGCGTGTCCAGCCTGACCAGGTCGTCGGTACGCGCCCCGTTCCGCCCCGTGCCTTCCATGCGCAGGTTGCGATGCGTGAACGCGAAGCCGCTCCGCGCATAATAATCCTGCATGGCAAAAACCCCGTCGAGCCCCGCCGGAGCGCCCGGTTCCAGGCGCTCGCGAAGGCGGGCGATAAGGTGGTTCCAGAGCTGCGTGCCGAGACCCCGCCCGCGGAACTCCGGCCGGACGATGAAAAGCCCCACAAAGCCCAGCCGTCCGTCGTAGGACACGATGGATCCGCTGCCGATCAGGCGGCCGTCCACCTCCATGCCGTGGAACCCTTCGGGGTCCGTCGCCCAAAAAGCCCCGGCGTCATGCCGGCCCGGATTCCAGCCTTCGATCCGCGCCCAGTCGAGCACGGTGTCGAGTTCGGCACGCGTGAGCCGGCGGAAGGTGGGGGTCATGCGCATCAAACCGGACGGTCGCGGACCGTGAAGGGGACGGGAGGGACGATCCGGCGATTCCGGGCCCCGCCGCGTCGTTTCCCCCTGCGGGAAAACCGCCTTTCAGGACAACCGTCCCCGGTCATTTCATCCGGTCAAACGTCCTCTGGAGAATCTCGCGGTCGGAGGCCCCGCCGGTCTTGGCGCGGACGGAGTCGATCCACTTTTGCTCCAGGGCGTTTTTGGTCGGACGGTCGACGTCGTAAAACACGCCGAAGAGTCCGGGAAACGGCAGGTTGGCCAGCTGGTAGGCGGCGAGTTCGTCGGTGACGTCGTGGCGGTGTTCGTCCTCGGGCGTGTTGTCCCACTTCTTTTCCTCGATGACCTGGAAGGCACCGCCCCTGCGGGGATTGGCGGGATCGAACGCCCCGGGGAAGAACTCCACGCATTCGGAAAGAATCTCCACCACGGAGAATCCCTGGTGGTCGAAGGCGCGCTCCATCATTTCCACCATGTGGTTGACCTGGGTGGCATGCGAGCGGGCGATGAAGGTGGCGCCGGCGGCGATCAGTTTTTTGATGGGATTGACCGGCTGGTCGATCGCGCCGGTGGGGTCGGTCTTGGATTTGTATCCGACCGGCGAGGTCGGCGACGTCTGCTTTTTCGTCAGGCCATAGACGAAGTTGTCCATGATGACGTAGGTGAGATTGATGTTCTTGCGGGCACCGTGCTCGAGGTGGTTGCCGCCGATGGAAAACCCGTCGCCGTCCCCGCCGAACAGGAACACATGCAGGTCGGGGCGCGAGAGGCTGACGCCGCTGGCCAGCGGCACGGCGCGGCCGTGGATGAAGTGGGCGCCGTGCGTGTTGACGAAATACGGGAAACGCGACGAACACCCGATGCCGGCGAGGGTGACGATCCGCTCATGGGGAAGCTGGCGCTTCTCCAACATCTTGTAGAACGATGCAAGCACGGCGAAGTCGCCGCAGCCCGGGCACCACGTCGGATGGTCGGCGGTGAGGGCCTTTTTGGTGAGTTTTTCCCGTTCGGGGGATGAGGAGGGGCTGGGGGCAAGTGTGCTCATTTGAGGACTCCGTCGAGGATTTCGCGCACGCGGAAGGTGAGACCGTCGGTCTTGGTGAAGCTGGTGATTTTCGGATCGCAATAACGCGCCCGCAGGATGGTGGCGAGCTGGCCACACCCGTAGGGGCCCTGGTCGTTCATTTCGACGACCCGGACGCGTTGGAATTTGGCGAAGATGTTTTCCAGTCCGTTGGGCAGCGGGTGCAGGTGGCGGAGGTGGATGGCGGACAGGCTTTTGCCGCTCTCGCGGGCGCGGTGGACCGCCTCGTGAATCGGCCCGTAGGTGGACCCCCAGCCGACCAGGAGCGTTTCGCCCTCGGGTTCGCCGTAAATTTCCGGCACGGGAATCTCGGCCGCCAGATCGAGCAGTTTCTGCCGGCGCTTGGCGGTCATGGCGGCATGAAGTTTCGGGCTGCCGGTGGGGTGGCCCATCTCGTCATGCTCCAGACCGGTGACGACCGGATACACCCCGCCCGCCATGCGGCTGCCGGGCGGCGCATGCCGGGTGCGGGCGTTGAGCGGATACGGTTTGTAATCCGCGGGGCGCTCGGAGAGGTCCGGTGTCGGATCCATCATGACCTTCTCGAGATCGGGTTCGTCAAAGGCCTCGATGCGGGTGGCCAGCGAGGCGTCGCTGAGCACAAAGACCGGGGTGCTGTATTTGCGCGCGATGCGGGCGGCCTCGAGGGCAATGTAAAAACAATCCTCCACGGAGGACGGCGCCAGCACGACGCGCGGACTGTCCCCGTGGCCGCCGAAGATGGCCTGGTAGAGGTCGCTCTGCTCGACATTCGTGGGCAGACCGGTGCTCGGTCCGCCGCGCTGGACATTCACCACGATGAGCGGCATTTCCGCCATGGACGCCCAGCCGACGGCCTCGGTTTTCAGCGAAATGCCCGGTCCGGCGCTGCCGGTCACCGCGAGATGGCCGGCGAAGGAAAATCCGAGCGCCATGGAAACCGCCGCCAGTTCATCCTCCGCCTGCACAAACAGGCCGCCATATTTGGGCAGCTCGCTGCGCAGGATTTCCATCACCGACGACCAGGGGGTGATGGGATAGCCGGCGCCGTAGCGCACCCCGGCCGCGATCAGCCCGTAGGCCAGCGCCTGATTGCCGTCCATGGTGATCTGGGCGCGCGCGCCGGGCCGGGTGGGTTCGAAGTGGTAGAGGCGGGAGAGAACATTGCCGACCGGATAGGAAAAGCCCGCCTGGAAGGCCATGAGCGCCGTGTTGGCCACGTCGCTCGACTTGCCCGCAAAGCGCTCCGTGATGAGCTGCTTCAGCTTTTCGGCGTCGAGGTGGAAAATCTTGGCGATGAGGCCGAGGACAAAGATGTTTTTCCCCTTGTCCCGGGCCGTTCCGCCCAGGGCCTCGATGGTGAGGCCGGTGATGGGAACGCCCACGTAGACAAAACGCTTGTCCTCCAGGTTGGGATGGACGTTGTCCGAGTCGTAAAGCAGGACGCCGCCCTCCCGCAGGAATCCGATGTGGTCCTGGTAGCTGTGCTGGTAGAAGGCGACGAGAAAATCGGCCTCGTCCCCGGCGGAGAGCACCTGTCCGGTGCCGATGCGCACTTGAAAAATGGAGGGTCCGCCCGAAATGGTGGACGGGATGGTCATGTAGGTCATGACATCCTGGGCGCTGCGGCCGGCCAGGCGGGCCAGGAAGGCGCCGGCGGATTGGATGCCGTCCTGGGAATTGCCCGCGAGCCGGATCACGGCGTCGCGAATATGTTCCGGGCGAAGGTCTGCGCGCGTTCCGCCGGTGTCGGAGGAAGGCGCCTCGGTAAAGGCGGTTGGGGAACTCACGGGGTAGGGGTAGGAAATGGTAGATAATCGGGGGGTGTCGGGTTGTCAACGTCCCGGAAATTCGCGAGACAAGGTCCGAAATTTGGTGTTTCTGGAGGATGGACGCCCAAGTATTTTCCACCGAAGCTGACACGTGATGCGGGAAAAGATTCTCTTTGCCCTGGCAGCGGGGTTTTGCCTTACGGCGGCTGCCCGGTTGCCGGCCCAGTCAAATGTCGAACCCGGCCTGGAGTCTGCGGTCAGATGGAAATGGCGCGTGGCGCCCTCGGAGCCGCGCCAGTGGATTTCCGTGGTGCCGGAGCCCACCCCGGTTCCGGACGCGACCCCGACCCCTCCTCCCACGCCGCAGGTCATCACCTACGAGGTGAAGAAGGGGGACGCCCTCGCCATCATCGCGCGCAAATACGGCCTGCTCCCGGTGCATCTGAAGACCTACAACGGACTCACTTCCGATCTCATTCACATCGGTCAGGTGCTGAGGATTCCGACCCCGGAGGAGGCGCGCGCCATCGCCCCCCTGCCGACGCCGCGGCAAAAGGCGGCCGGAAAAAAAGGCGGGGAGGTCGGACTGACGCGGGAATTGCTCGAGGTGGCCGCCCTGCAGGCCTTCATGGACCGCCGCAGGTTCTCGGCCGGTCCGATCAACGGCCTCCGCACCCCGCTCTTCGAGAAGGTCCTCCTCATGTTTCGGGAGAGTTATCCGGATGCGAACGATCCCGCCAAACTGGCCGCCGCGATTCAGGCGGAGGTGGGCAATGGATTGACGGGATACACGCTGAAGGAATCCGATTTTCGTTTCATCGCCCCGCCGAAGGCCGTGCGTCCGGACGCGAACGCGGCATCAGACAAGCAAGCGTCCGCCGGTCCGTCCTACCAGGATCTGGTGGACTCCCCGCTCCTCCTCTACCGGACCCCCTGGGAGTTCGTGGCGGAGCGTTTCCATTGCGACGAGGCCTTCCTGAAAAAACTCAACGCCCACATCAAAACGGCGCCCACTCCCGGGACGGAGCTGCGTGTTCCCCATGTGGTTCCGTTTGAGATCGAGAAGGGATTCTGGGGCGTCCTGCAGCCGCCTCCCGGCAACGGCGAGGTGAAGGCGGTGATTCTGGATCAGGAAATCCTGCAGATCTTCCAAAACAACGCGCTGGTCGCCGTGATACCGGTCTCCATGGCGCGTCCGGGCCTGCGCGGCAAGGGGTCGTGGACCATCCTCCATGCCATTCCGCTGCCGCGTCTGGGTACCTTCCAGGAACCGCGGGAGCAGATCCGGAGGCCAAAGCCGCTGTTTGGGCAGCCCGGACCCGAACCCACCCCCGAGAAGCCCGTCCTCCTGGACACGGAGCAATTTCTCGAACCCGGTCCGAACAATCCCGTCGGCGTCCTGTGGATCGACCTCGCCAAGGCCGGCAGCGACGAACCCCTGCCATACGGTCTGCACGGCACGAGCAGCCCGGACACGATGCACAAAAATTACAGCCTCGGCGGCATCCGGATGGCCAACTGGAACATCGTGCGCGCCGCGCGCCTGCTTCCGCCGGGAACCGAACTGGAGTGGAAACAGGGCGTGCTGGCGCCGCCGCGCGGCGCCGTTCCCACCGTGGCCCCGGCCATCCCCGTTCCCCCCGGTTCCGCCCGGTGACCGGCCTGTCGGCGGCATGAATCTGGTCGAGGACGTCGAGATTGAATGCCCCCAATGCGGGGAGGCGTTCGCCATCCAAGTGGACACCGAAGCGGGCGATTACGACACCGTCGAGGATTGCGCCGTCTGCTGCCGTCCGATGGCCGTTTCCGTCCGCTGTGTTCCCGGACGTGTGCTGTCCGTGGACGTCGAGGCGGCCTGACCGCGATTCTCCGCACCGACTTGCGCAACGCCGCTTTTCGGCGTAAGAGAAGGACGGCATGTTTCCGCAATTGGATGCCGTGGCGAAGCTGCTTCGGGATGACGACCCGGACACCGTTCGCCTGGTCAAGGAGCAACTCGCTCTGGGCGGGGAGGAATTTATTCCCGGATTGCGGGATCTGGCGCAGATGGACGACGAACGGGTTTCGCGCCATGCCCGCGACGTTCTCGCCGAAATCGCCAGCCAGGGCGCCGACGAGGAGTTCCTGCTGCTCTGTCATTTTTTCAACGACGACACCGATCTGGAGCGCGCCTGCTGGATGCTGGCGCGCGCCGTGGATCCGAGCGTCGACGTCGCCGCCTTTGAACACAGGGTGAACCAATGGGGGCGCCAGTTTCTGGTGCGGATCTCCGGCGTGGTGAGCAACCGTCAGCGTGTGCAATGCCTCGCGGACTTCCTCGCCGGCGAGCTGTGCTTCCGCGGGAATACCGACGACTATTATTGCGAGCGCAATTCGCTGCTCCCCCATGTCATCGAAACGCGCATGGGCATTCCCATCACACTCGCCATGCTCTACCGCATGGTGGCCGGGCGGGCGGGAATGAAGGTCGAGGGCATCAATCTGCCGGGCCATTTCGTGGCGCGTCACGGCGAGGTGCTTTTTGATCCGTTTCACAAGGGACGCATTCTCACCAAGGCGGACTGCGAGGAGATTCTCACCCGCCAGAATCTGAAGCTGCGGCCCGGACATCTCGAGCCGGCTTCGTCGCGTCAGATCCTCCTGCGCATGCTGGCAAACCTCCTGTATGTCTACGACCTTTACAAGGACACGGGGCATCACGCGCGGGTGAACGCCTGGATCAAGGCGCTGTCGCGCGACGACTAGGAAGACCGTTCCCGTCGGCGCGGAGGGTTCCCGCGGGGAAGCGGCGCCGGCCTCACCTCCGCTTGCCTGCGATGGGAATCCCGCTATCAGAGGGGGCGTGAACGTCGAAGTCCTCAACACCGGCACGGAACTCCTGCTCGGCAACGTCATCAACAGCCACCTCGCCTTTTTGGGTCAACGGCTTTTTCCCCTCGGATTGCGCATTGCCCGGCAGACGACGATTCCGGACGGACCGGCCATCCGTCAGGGACTTCTCGAGGCGTTTGCACGCTGCGAGGTGTTGCTGGTCACCGGCGGACTGGGTCCGACCACGGACGACATCACGCGGGAGATCGCGGCGGAACTGCTGGGCGCGCCGCTGCGCGAGGATGCGGGTGTCCTGGCGGCGATCGAAGCGCGTCTGGCCCGGCGGGGCGTTCCGTTTCGCGAGCGCATGCGCCGGCAGGCCATGATTCCGGAGGGGGCGACGGTTCTGCCCAACGACCATGGCACCGCACCGGGACTGTATTTTCCCGCCTCGCAGACTCCGGCCCTTTCCACGCCGCATCTGTTTTTCCTGCCCGGACCGCCGCGGGAGTTGCGGCCGATGTTCGACCGGTACGTTGTGCCTCTGCTGGAGGAGCTGGCCGGAATGCCCGCGGACCGTGTGTGCCGGATTTATCATGTGGTCGGGATGGGCGAGAGTACGGTCGAGGAAGTGATCGGTTTCGAATTGGCGCAGCGTGGGGACATCGAGGTTGGGTATTGCGCACGGCCCAACGAGGTGGACCTTCGCCTCATCGGGCCGAAGGACATTTTGGACGCCGTCGACCCCCGGGTGCGCGAGGTGCTGGGCAATCACCTTGTTTCCCGGGACGGCCGGTCGCTTGAGGAAGTGGTGGTGGCGGAATTGCGGGCCCGGGGTCGCCGGCTGGCCGCGGCGGAATCCTGCACGGGCGGGCTGCTGGCCCACCGGATCACCAATGTGCCCGGCGCGTCCGCCGTTTTCCCGGCCGGATTTGTGACATATTCCAACGCGGCCAAGACCGCGGCCCTCGGCGTGCCGGCGGATTTGATCGCCGCCCATGGCGCCGTGAGTGAACCGGTGGCCCGCGCCATGGCGGAGGGCGCGGCGGCGCGCGGAGAGGCGGACTTTGGCATCGGCATCACCGGGATTGCCGGACCGGACGGCGGCACCGCCGAAAAACCCGTCGGAACGGTGTTCATCGCGCTGGCCGGGCCGGGGGGCGGGACCGTCTGCCACCGGGAGTTTTTTCCCACCGACCGCGAGACCTTCAAACAACTGACCACCCAGGCGGCGCTCGATCTGTTGAGACTCAGGCTGTTGGAATGATGGTTGGGGGCGTGGAGAAGGCGAGGGGCCGGCGCGCGGACCGACCCCGTCGATTTTCTTCGGCAATTCCCTCTTCCCCTTTTCGATTTCCTGGGTTGATTTGGAGACATGCCGGACGCGCCGCAGGGAACAGTCAGCTTCCTTTTCACGGACATCGTGGGAAGCACGCGTTTGTGGGAGAAATTTCCCAATGACATGGGCTCCGCGCTCGCGCGCCACGACGGCATCATCCGCTCCGCGGCGGAGGCGCGCGGGGGGTATGTGTTCAAGACCGTGGGCGACGCCTTTTGCGTGGCCTTTGGGACTCCGCGCGACGCCCTCGAGGCGGCTCTGGAGGCCCAGCGCGGACTGGCCATGGAAAACTGGGGTCCGCTGGGTCCGTTCAAGGTCCGGATGGGCATTCACACGGGCACGGCGGAATTCCGCGACGGCGACTATTATGGCGGCACCCTGAACCGCACCTCGCGCATCGAGGCTGCGGCGCACGGCGGACAGGTGCTGCTTTCCCAGATCACGTATGAATTGATCGAGGACGAAAAGCTTGACGGAGTTGTTTTCAAATCGCTGGGCAGTCACCGCCTTCGCAACCTCGACCGGCCGGAACACCTGTATCAGGCCTCCGCGGGCGGTCTTGAGGACCGTTTCCCGCCGCCGCGCAGCATGGAGGTGCTGCCGAACAACCTGCCCGTCCAGACGACAAGTTTCGTCGGCCGGGAAAGGGAGATCGAAGAGGCGCTGCGCCGACTGGAGAAAACGCGGCTTCTCACGCTGATGGGCACCGGGGGCACGGGAAAAACCCGGCTGGCCCTCGAAATCGGCGCCCGCGTCATCAATGAATACCGCGACGGCGTGTGGCTGGTGGAACTGGCGCCGATCCGGGATCCCGACCTTGTCGTGGGGGCGGTGGCGTCGGCGGTGGGCGTGCGCGAGGAATCCGGTCGCTCCCTGCGCGAGTCGCTCGTCCATTTCCTCAGGAGCAAAAACCTCCTCCTCATTCTCGACAACTGCGAGCACCTGCTCGATGCCGCCGCAAACCTCGCGGCCGAACTGCTGCGCCACTGCCCGCAGCTCAGGATCATCGCCGCCACACGGCACTCGCTGGGCATTGCGGGGGAGATGACCTTCCCGGTGCCGCCGCTCCGCGTGTTTGATGTGCGCCAGCACAAGCTGAGCGGCCCGGACATCGCCGCGCAGCTTTCGCAATACGATGCGGTCAAGCTGTTCATCGAACGCGCCGTGGCGGTGCGGCCGGATTTTGTCGTCACCAATGCCAACGCCCCGGCGCTGGCGGAAATCTGCAGCCGCCTCGACGGCATCCCGCTGGCCATCGAACTCGCCGCGGCCCGCGCCCGCGTGCTGGATGTCCAGCAGATCGCCGAGCGCCTGGACGACCGCTTCCGCCTCCTGCGCAGTCACGAACGCGGCGGACACCTGCCCCACCAGCAGACGCTCGAGGCCCTCATCGACTGGAGCTACGACCTGCTCTCCGAACAGGAACGCATCCTCTTCCGCCGGCTCGGGGTCTTTGTCGGCGGCCGCACCATCGAGGCCCTGGAAACGGTGTGTGCGGGCGACGGGATCGAGGACTGGGAAGTTCTCGATCTTGTGGAGCAGCTTGTGGACAAGTCGCTCGTCACCGTGGAACGCGAAGCCGGCCGGGCCCCGCGCTACACCGTTCTCGAATCGGTCTGGCAGTATTGCCGGGACAAACTCACCGCCTCCGGCGAGGAGGACCGGCTGCGCGACCGGCACCTGGAGTATTTTCTCGAATTTGCCGAAAAGGCCGAACCGCATCTCGAGGGGCCCGGACAGAAGGAATGGCTCGAACGGTGCGCGGCGGAGCGGTTCAATTTTCGCGCCGCCCTCGACTGGGCGGTCGAAACCCGACGCCCCGAGCCGGGCTACCGCATCTTTGCCGCCATCTATCGCGCGACGGAAATCCGCGGCAGCCGCGAGGAGGCGCGGGAGGTGATCGCCGACCTCGAAACGCTCCCGGAGGAGGACGTTCCGCCGAAGTATCGGGCGAAATTTCTGGTGGCCGCCGGCCGCATCGCCTGGGCGGCGGACCGCTACGACGAATGCCGCCGGTATCATCAGCGGGCCCAGGCGCTTTTCACGGAACTGGATGACAAAAACGGGATCGCGCTTTGCGAGATGCTGACCGGATTCCTCGACCGCGGCGACGGCCGGCTCGACGAGGCGGAATCCCATTTTCGGCGCGGCCTGGAAATTGTTCAGACCATCAACGGCAGCGAATACGTTCGCGCCGGCTGCCTCACCGGACTCGGCAGCATCGCGCTCGACCGCGGGGAGACCGGGAAGGCCCGCCGGCTCAAGGAGGAAAGCCTCGCCATCTACGAGAAGATCGGCGACCGCTGGATCATCGGACTCATCCTCTGGGGGCTCAGCGATGTCTATATTGCCGGGGAGGATTACCGGAGGGCGAAATCCTCCCTGACCGAATGGGCGCAGATCACCCGCGACCTCGGCAATCGCTGGATGCTGCCCTACATCCTGGAGGGCGAAGCCAGACTGGCGGCCGCCACGGGCCGGGCGGAACGCGCCGCCCGCCTGCTTGGCGCGGCCGAGGTTTCGCGGGAACACTTCGGCACGCAATTTTCGCCGGCGGAAGCCGCCCGGCACGAAGCCGCGCTGACCCGCCTTCGCGAACTCCTTCCGGAGGACCGGCTGCAGCAGGCCTGGGAGGAGGGACGCAGGACTCCCCCATGGGAAGTGATCGAATCCCCGTAACGCCCGACGTCCCGGCCGTCCGCTTCCTGAAGACCCTTGGCCGCGCCGGTCACAGCCCCCCTGCCCTCCCGCCCGACGTCCCCGAATTTCACTAGCCCTGCGTTCTCCCGGCCTTTAAAGTCGCCCCATGCCCGGGATGGTGGAGCTTCGCAACGTCAGCAAAACTTTCGGATCCTTCACGGCCCTCCAGGAAGTGAGCTTCGAGATCAAGGAAGGCGAATTCATGACCTTCCTGGGACCGTCGGGATGCGGAAAAACGACCTGCCTGCGCCTGATCAGCGGCTTTGACACGCCCACCACCGGCGAGGTCTACATCGGAGGCCGGGATGTCACCTACGTGCCTCCCTACCGCCGCGACGTCAATCAGGTGTTCCAAAGCTACGCCCTGTTTCCCCACCTGACGATCTACGAAAACATCGCCTTCGGGCTGCGCATGAAAAAGGTCCCGTCCGCGGAAATCAAAACGCGCGTGGACCGGGTGGTGGAAATGACCGCTCTGCAGCAATTCGTGGATCGCAAACCGGCCCAGCTTTCCGGGGGGCAGCGTCAGCGCGTCGCCCTGGCCCGCGCCATCGTCTGCGAACCCAAGGTTCTCCTGCTGGACGAACCCCTCAGCGCCCTCGACGCCAAACTGCGCACCCAGATGCGGCTGGAACTCAAGCAGCTCCAGAAACGCCTGGGCATCACGTTTGTCTTTGTGACCCACGACCAGGAGGAGGCCCTCACCATGAGCGACCGCGTGGCCGTCCTCAGCGCCGGACGGGTCGAGCAGATCGGCACGGTGAACGAAATTTATTACCGTCCGGCCACCCGCTTCGTGGCCTCCTTCATCGGGGAAACCAACATCGTTGAAGCCGACATCCTGTCCCGGGACAGCGGCCTGCTGCGCTGCCGCCTCGAAGGCGGACTCGAACTCAGCGTCAAGGACCCCGCCCAACCGCTGCCGGAAAAGGTCCTCCTTTCCCTCCGTCCGGAAAAAATCCGCCTCACCCGCCAGAAGCCGGAGGGGCTCAATGTGTTCCCCGGCCGCATCTGCGTCGAAATCTTCAAGGGGGCCGTGGATGATCTCACGGTCACCGTGCAGGGCGGACTGGAACTCGGCGCGCTTCTGACCAATGACGGTCAGCAGGAATTCGATTTCCACGAGGGCGAGGAGGTCTACTGCCGCATCCAGCCCGAGGACATCAACGCCATTGCCGGCTGAAGGCCTCACCGGAGGCACTTGATCCGAAGGAGGGGGGACCCGGTTACGGGAATCGGGACTGACCAATAAATGACAACGATTGTTCCGTTTTGTTCAAAAAAAAGTTTTGACGGCAGGATTTTCTCCTCCTACATGGTTGGCACGCAACGTGCTGAACACCGGCTAACCATGCCCATAGCATGAAAAAGTCGGGGACCGTGTAACGACGGTCAGACGGCTGCAAAAACAAAAACAAAGGAAATCACCCATGAAACTCGCTACCAAGATTGTTACCGCCGTCGGTCTGGCTGCCGTGCTTGCGACCAAGCCGCTGCTCGCCGGTGATGGCAAAACCTTCAAAGAAAAGGTCATCGTTGAAGAAGACCGCAAGTGGTGGGGCGCCTCCCTGTCCACCGGATGGGACAGCCTCTACATGTTCCGCGGCGTGAACGTTCTTCGCGGGGACCAGAAGTACGGTTCCAGCCTCTACTGGACGGATCTGAACCTGTCCTGGAACATCACGGACAATGACATCCTGACCGCCGGAACCTGGATGGCTTTCGGTCTGAACAAGACCAACTACAAGGAGCTCGACGTTTACGTCGATTACACCCACACCTTCGGCAACCTCGCCCTGAGCTTCGGGTACATCTACTACCAGGTGCTCTCGGATACGCATCCTTCCGCGCACGAGCTGAACTGGCGTGCGGCCTACACCTTCGAGCTGCCTGGCGGAATCACCATCACTCCGTCGGTTGGCTACTACTTCAATATCGGTCCTGACGTCTTCGACGAAGGTATCGCCAAGGAAGCTTCCAGCTGGCTCGTGGCCCGGATCGACAGTGAGATCCCGCTCTACAAGGACATCCTCGCTCTGGCTCCGTGGTTCGCCTTCGGCACCAGCTTTGAGTACAACGTCAAGGAAAACGGGGACTTCCTCACCGGTGCCAACAACATCGAAGTCGGTATCGGTCTCCCGATCAAGATCAACGACGTGATCAGCCTCTACGGATACGGCGCCTACAGCTATCAGTGGTATGGCCTGATCGGCACCGAGCCCAGCACCTTCTGGGGCGGCGCCAAGGTGATCTTCTCGTTCTAATTTACACGGCTTAGCCGACTTAGATCAGAAATAACCTTTAAAACCCCCTCTGCTCCGGCAGAGGGGGTTTTTTTATTCTTTGGTTTGTTCTTTCGAAATCGCGTGATTTCCTGCTAAGTTGGGGGATATTCCGGCCATGGACGTGTTGCAGACTCTCAGCGTGGCGCTCGGGCTTGCCGCCCTGGCGGGGATCAACCTCTACCTCACCGTCTTTGTCACCGGCCTGGCTTTGCATTTCGGCTGGGTAACACTGCCCCAGCATCTGGAGACTTTGAATGTGCTGGGCAATCCCTGGATCATCGGGGTTTCCGGCACCCTCTACGTGCTCGAGTTTTTTGCCGACAAGGTTCCATGGGTGGACTCCTTTAACGATGCGGTGCACACGCTGATTCGCCCCGTCGGCGGCGCGCTGATTGCCGTTCTGGCGCTGGGCGAGGCCAATCCGGCGGTTCAGGTGATTGCGGCCCTGCTCGCCGGCGGCGTGGCGCTGACCGCCCATGCGACCAAGGCGGGTACGCGTCTGGTGGCCAATGCGTCGCCGGAGCCGTTTTCGAATGTCGGTCTCAGTCTGGGCGGTGATGCGCTGGTGCTGGGTGGCTTGGGATTGATCGCCTGGAACCCGCTGCTTGCCCTGTTCCTCGCCCTGGTGACCCTGGCGGTGATCTGGACGTTTTTGCCGCGGATGCTGCGTGCCATCCGGGCGACCGCCTGGTTTGCCTGGCGCAAGCTGAACATCCCCTCGGCGGGCAGCGAGGTGGCCTCGGCTCCTCTGCCGCCGGTTTTTGAACACGCCCTGCGCCAGTCATACGCCTCGTCCGAGCCGGTGACCCTTTCCGTTCCCTGCATCAGCGGGGGCGGTCCCCGTCTGCCCAAGAACCGCTTCGGCTGGCTGGCCCGCCTGCGGGACGGTCGGACCTTCTTTGTGGGCCGCCGCTGGCGTGGGCCGTTTGTCGTGGAGATTCCGGTGCGCGATGCGGTGACGGAACGCGAATGCCGCTTCCTGTGTGAAAAACTGACGGTGCGCACCGGGGCGGGCGGCGTGTTTGTCCTTCTCTTTGAGCGCGGACACCGTTTGCTGGCGGATCGTGCGGCGGCCGAGCTGCAGGCCGTGGAAGCTTCCGCCGCGGAGATCAGGGAACCTGCCGTGGCGGCCTGAGCCGCTCCGATGGTCCTTTTTGATCGGCCGGAGTTTCTTTTTCTCCTTCCCCCTGTCCTCCTCGTCCTCGGGCTGGCGCGCCGGCGGGCGTTGACATCGTGGAGCCGCGCCCAGGCGGTTTTCAGTACGATCCTGCGGGGACTGATTGCCGCCCTGGTCTGCCTCGCGCTGGCCGGTCCCCGGTTGGTCGGGGAGACCCGCGAGCCGGCGGTGGTTTTTCTGCGGGACGTTTCCGCCAGTGCGGAGCAGGGAGCCGGACGGTTTGAGGCCTTTGTCAAGGAGGCGGGAGGATCGGACCGTCGCTCCGCCGAAGTGACCTTTGCCGGCGCCCCGGGCGTGGTTCGCGCCTTTGGGGAGGAAATCGCCAATGCGCCAGAAAAGGTCCGCCGCGACGTCACCAACCTGCAGGCGGCCCTGGAATTTGCGGGAGCCATTCTCCCGGCGGACCGGGCGGGAAGGATCGTGCTTTTGAGCGACGGGGTTTCGACCGCCGGACGGGACCCGCTGGAAACCGCGGCTTCGCTGGCGGAGAGGGGCATTGAAATCGACGTGGTTCCGGCTCCTCCCGAAACGCGGCCGGAGGTGGCGGTCACGCGCATGGAGGTGCCGTCCGGGGTGCGTGTTCAGGAGCTTTTTGACCTCCCGGCCACCGTGCATGCCGGCGGGCCCGCGCCCGGCGCGCGGATCCGGCTTTATCAGAATCATCTCCTGGTGGCGGAGGTCCGCCGGGACCTCGCCGCCGGCGACAATGAAATCGTTTTTCCCAACGTGCGCGCGAGCGAAGGATTGGCCGTCTACGAAGTCGAGGTGCAGGCCGACGCGGACACCCGGCCGGAGAACAACCGGAAAAAGACCGCCGTCAGCCACGGCGGCGCCCCCAGGGTCCTCATCGTGGATGCCCGGCGCGAACAGGCGGAACCCCTGGCCGGCGCGCTCAGGGAGGCGGGATTCCTCGTGGAAACGCGTTTGCCGAAGGGATTTCCGTCCTCCATGGCGGACCTGCAGGCGTTTGATCTGGTGATCTTCTGCGACGCCCCCGCCGTGGCGTTCACCGAGAGCCAGATGATGCTGCTGGAGGATTGGGTGAAAACCTTCGGCGGCGGCTTTCTCATGATTGGCGGCGAGGAGAGTTTCGGCGCCGGCGGATATTTTCGCACGCCCGTCGCCACATTGTTGCCGGTGCGCATTGAGCGCGAGGAACGGGAGGAAACCCCGGTGGTGGCCCTTCTGGTCATTCTGGACCGCTCCGGTTCGATGTCCGCGCCGGCCGGCACCCAGACGAAGATGGCGCTGGCCAATGAAGGGGCCGCGCTGGCCCTGGAGGTGCTCCAGAACAAGGATCTTTTTGGGGTTTTTGCGGTGGACACCCGCGTGCAGGAGGTGGTGCCGCTCGGCCGGGTGCGGGACCGGGACGAGGCCGCGCGGCGCATTGCGGGGATCACCGCCGGCGGCGGCGGCATTTACATCTACACGTCGCTGGCCGAGGCGCTGCCCCGTCTGCGGGAGGCCGAGGCCCGCATCAAACACATCATCCTTTTCTCCGATGCCGCGGACGCCGAGGAAAAGAGCGCCGGGCAGCAGGAAATCGCGATGGGTCGGGGAACCTCCGCGCTCGAGCTGGCCGCCGCCATGCTGGCCAATCGCATCACCCTCTCCGTGGTGGCGCTGGGCACCGACCAGGACAAGGACACGGCCTTTCTCCGCCAGTTGGCAGCCCAGGGGGGAGGGCGGTTTTACCTGACCGCCGACGCCACCACGCTGCCGCGCCTGTTCACCCTCGAAACCATGCGGGCCACCGAGTCGAGCCTGCGCGAGGATGCGTTTCTCGCCGTTCCCCAGGGGGAGCCCGAAATGCTGCGCGGAATCGACTGGTCGGCCGCCCCCCTTCTGCTGGGCTTCAATGTTTCCCGGCTCAAACCCGGTGCCGAGCTTCTTCTTTCCACGGAGCGGGGCGATCCGCTGCTGGCCACGTGGCGGTACGGACTGGGACGCGTCGGCGCGTTCACCAGCGACGCCAAGGCGCGCTGGGCCTCCGAGTGGCTCGGCTGGCCCGGCTACGGCAAATTCTGGGCCCAGGTCGCCCGCAGCCTCGTCCAGCCGGCGGAACGCGATGATCTGGTCGCCTCCGTGCGTGAGGAGGAGGGGCATTTGATCGTGGAGGCCGATGCGGTCACGGCCGCCGGGGAGTTTCGCGACGGACTGACCATCGACGTGTCGGCGGCCGCCGCGGGACGGGAACTGCCGCCCATGCGCATGGCGCAGGTTGCCCCGGGGCGTTACCGCGTCTCCCTGCCGCGACCGGAAGGCGAACTGGTCTCCCTCGCGGTGCACGACGGAGGGGCGCGTCCGCTGTCCCTCATCTGGACCGCCGACTACCCCGCCGAATTTCAGCGCAGGGATTCGGGTCTTCCCCTCCTGGAAAAACTGGCGGCCACCACGGGCGGAAAGGTCAATCCGGCTCCCGCGGAGGTATTCCGCCCCGCCCGCCGTCCGGTTCGCACCCGCCGGGATCTGGCCCCCTGGTGTCTGCTGGTGGCGGCGCTGCTTTGGCCGGTTGATGTCTGGGCGCGCCGCCGGACATGGAAAATGAAGAACGAAAATTCCTTGCGGCCTTTTTCACACGCCCGATAGCCTGCGCGGATGAACGTTCTGGTTACCGGCGGAGCCGGTTTTATCGGGTCCCACATCGTGCTGCGGCTTTTGCAGGCCGGGCATGCGGTGGCGATCCTTGATGATTTCAACGATTTTTACGATCCCTCCATCAAGCGGGCCAATGTGCGGAATTTCCAGGGACAGGCCGAGGTGATCGAAGGGGACATCCGCGATGCGGACCATGTGAAAAACGTTGTGCTCAAGGGGCGCTACGATTCGATCATTCACATCGCCGCCCGCGCCGGGGTGCGTCCCTCGGTGGAAAATCCGCTGGGTTACATCGAGACCAACATCAACGGCACCTACAACATGCTGGAAGCCGCCCGCGTCGGCGGGGTGGATCAGTTCATCTTTGCGTCCAGTTCATCGGTTTACGGACTGGCCCGGAAGGTGCCCTTTTCCGAGGATCTGCCGCTGCCGCAAACCCTGAGTCCCTACGCCGCCACCAAGCTGGCCGGGGAACATCTCTGCGGCAACTACTCCCACCTCTACGGTCTGCGTGTGGTCTGCCTGCGGTTTTTCACCGTCTACGGCCCGGCCCAGCGCCCGGACCTCGCCATTCACAAGTTCACCGACCACATCTACCACGGCCGGCCGATCCAGCAATACGGCGACGGCACCACCCGGCGCGATTACACCTACGTGGACGACATTGTGCAGGGGGTGATGGGTGCGCTCAGCTACCGCCGCACGCCCTTCGAAATTTTCAACCTCGGGGAAAATCAAACCACCACCCTCAGCGATCTCATCGAAGCCATCGAGACCGCCCTGGGCAAAAAGGCCGTCATTGAACGCCTCCCCGAGCAGCAGGGCGACATGCCGCTGACCTGCGCCGACATCGACAAGGCCCGCGCCCTGCTCGGATACAACCCGCGCGTCAAGATTTCCGAAGGCATTCCGAAATTCGTCGACTGGTATCTCAGCAACCGGGCGAAATGACCGCCGAACTCCTGCAGGAACTCATCCGCATTCCGAGTGTCAATCCGGACGGCGATCCCGGCACCGACCGGGTGGGCGAACGGGAGTGTGCGGAGTTTCTTGCCGGATTTCTGCGCGGGATCGGCGCGGAGGTTTCCCTCGACGAGGTGCTGCCCGGACGGCCCAACGTGGTGGCGCAGTTTCCCGCGGATCGTCCCGGCAAACCGCGGCTGCTCCTGGCGCCCCACACCGACACGGTGAGCGTGGCGGGCATGACCATCCGTCCGTTCGACGGGGAAATCCGCGACGGCCGGGTCTGGGGCCGCGGGGCGTGCGACACCAAGGGTCCCATGGCGGCGATCCTGGTGGCGTTGAAAAACTGCCGGTCCCTCCTGCCCGCGCTGTCCCACGAAATCTGGTTTGCCGGACTCGTCGGCGAGGAGGCCGGCCAGCACGGTGCAAAGGCGCTGGCGGCCCGGGAGAAATTTGATCTCGTCATCGTCGGCGAACCCACCGGCCTCGAAGTGGTTCACACCCACAAGGGCGCCGTCTGGCTCACGCTGCAAACCACCGGCCGGGCCAGTCATGCCTCGATGCCCGGGCGCGGCGACAATGCCATCGACAAAATGCTCGATGTGCTGGCGTTTCTGCGTCCCGCCCTGCGCGACCACGTCGCGGCGCATTCGCATGACGTGCTGGGCAAACCGACGTTCAACATCGGCACCATCGTCGGCGGGAGCAAGGTGAACATCGTTCCGGACCGCTGCCGCGTCATGATCGACATGCGCACCGTGCCCGGGCAGGACGTTCAGCCCCTGGTCGGTGCGCTCACCGCAAGGTTTCCGTTCCTCGAATGCGCCGTGCGAAACTCCGCCGCGATGTACACGGACCCCGCCCATCCCCTCATCGGGAAGCTGGCCGCCTGCGGGGCCCCGCCGGTGGGGGCGCCGTGGTTTTGTGACGGGGCCATATTTGCCGAAGCGGGCTCGCCGGCCGTGGCGCTCGGTCCCGGATCCATCGCCCAGGCGCACACCGCGGACGAATGGATCTCCGTGGCGGATCTGGAGGCGGGAGCCGCCTTTTTTGAGAAGTTTCTGCGCAGTCTGGCCTGAGGGGCCGCGGAAACGGAAACATCCCCCGGACGGATGCGGCTCGGCTTGCCTTCCGGCGCCGCCTCGTGCTGAATGAACCCCTTTCCCATGTCCGAAAAAACTGCCATCACGCCCACTCGTTCCGTTGATTTTCCCGAGTGGTATCAACAGGTCGTCCGCGCCGCGGACTTGGCCGAGAATTCCGAAGTCCGCGGCTGCATGGTCATCAAGCCCTGGGGGTATGCACTCTGGGAAAAAATGCAGGGTGCGCTGGACGCCATGTTCAAGGCCACCGGGCATCGCAATGCCTACTTCCCGCTTTTCATTCCGCTGAGCTATCTCGAAAAGGAGGCCGCGCACGTCGAGGGTTTTGCCAAGGAATGCGCGGTGGTCACGCACCACCGTCTTGAGGCGAAGGACGGCAAACTGGTTCCCGCCGGGCAGCTCGCCGAGCCGCTCGTGGTGCGGCCCACCTCGGAAACCATCATCGGCGCCGCCTATGCCCGCTGGGTGAAATCCTGGCGCGACCTGCCCATTCTGCTCAACCAATGGGCCAACGTCGTGCGGTGGGAGATGCGTCCGCGCCTGTTCCTGCGCACCGCCGAGTTCCTCTGGCAGGAGGGCCACACCGCCCACGAGACCGAGGCGGAGGCCCGCGAGGAAACGATGAAGATGCTGCGCGTCTACGAGGCCTTTGCGCGCGATCACCTCGCCGTGCCGGTGATCTGCGGCGAGAAAAGCGAAAGCGAGCGTTTCCCCGGCGCGGTGCAGACCTACTGCATCGAGGCCATGGTACAGGACCGCAAGGCCATCCAGGCGGGGACGTCCCATTTCCTCGGACAGAATTTCTCCAGGGCCTCCGGCATCCAGTTCCAAGGCCGCGACGGCGAGCTGCAACACGCCTGGACCACCAGCTGGGGCGTGAGCACGCGGCTCATCGGCACGCTCATCATGACCCACAGCGACGACGACGGCCTCATCCTGCCGCCGCGCGTGGCGCCGTCCCACGTGGTCATCATTCCGATCACGCCGAAGGAGGATTCCCGCGCCGCCGTGCTCGAGGCCTGCGAAAATCTGGCCGCCGCACTCCGGCGGGAGACCTACCACGGACGTCCCGTGGAGGTGGAGATCGATGCCCGGGACGTGGGCGGCGGTGTCAAGAACTGGGAGTGGATCAAGAAGGGCATTCCGGTGCGGATCGAGATCGGTCCGCGCGATCTGGAAAAGGGAACGGTGGCGCTCGCCCGCCGCGACCGTCCGCCCAAGGAAAAGTCCTTCGTGGCGGCGTCCGAGGTGCCCGGACAAATCACCGGCCTGCTCGACGAAATCCAGCGGACCCTGCTCGAGCGCGCCACGGCCTTCCGCGACGCGCACACGAAGAAGATCGACTCGAAGGAGGAGTTCTACGCGTTCTTCACGCCGAAGAATCCGAACAAACCCGAAATCCACGGCGGTTTCGCCCTCACCCACTGGAACGGCAGCGCGGCCGTCGAGGAACAGATCAAGGCCGACCTCAAGGTCACCATCCGGTGCATCCCCTTCGAGGAATCGCCCGAGCCCGGCATCTGTCCGTTCACCGGCGAACCGAGCCGGCAGCGGGTGGTCTGGGCCAAGTCGTATTGAGAGCGCGGGCGCGGAGAGCGTCTCCGCGCCCTATTCGCCCCGGGGGAATTTTTTCCGCGGCAGGGCCAGGGAACGGGCCAGCGGGTGGAAGACGAGGGGGTAAACCGTCAGGCCGGTTTCCGTGTCCGCGACCGCTTCCGCCTCCGCATAGCGGGCCAGGTCGGCCATGACGCCGTCGAGCTCGTCCACGGAACAAAACGCCTCGGGCGGCATCGGCACGGTCTCGAGATTCGGAAAAACCTCGACGAAATTACCGTCCGGATCGTCAAAGCAGACAATCTGAAACCCCGGTCCGCGCGCCTCGTAACGCACGTTGGCCACCCGTCCCTCCAGGGTGGCGAAAATTTTTTCCCGCTCCTCGTCGACGCGCACCGCGATGTGGTTCTGAGCCGGCGTGTACGCCGTGGGCCGGCGTTCAAAGCGCTGCTTTTCCCCGTTCCAATACAGATCCTCCGGCCAAAACTCGAGGAGGCCGCGGTAGACCGCCTCGGGGTGCGCCAGCTTCACCATCACGATCCCCAGACCGGACAGCACGGGGTGAATGTAAAACCCGCACTCGAAGATTTCGGCGTAAAACTTTCCCAGCCGCACCGGGTCGGGGGAGCGGAACGCACAATGGAGGAGGCTCGAGGCTTTCATGGCCCAACCTCAACATAGCGCGATTTTGCGCCGTGGCATCCCGGAATTTCCCATGGGGGATTTCCGGGATGGCGCGGTCCGCTCAATACAGTTCGACCGGCGAGCGTTTTCCGTCCTCCGGACTGCGTTCCGCGGCGCGCTCCGCGCCCAGGGTGGCGACACGCAGGTCCCAGATTTCCGCATCCACCGCGCGGAAGGCCTCTTCGCTGAAGGGATCGGGCGGAACCAGCTTCTTCTTGAAGGCCGCCACGCGTTCGAGTGCGGGATCGACGGCCTCCGCGGGAAGGGCCTCGAGCACGGTTTTGGCCTGGGCGGCCAGCTCGACGCGGTGGCAGATCATGAGAAGATCATTGCCGGCGGCGAGTCCCATCCGCATGGTTTCGTCAAAGCCGTAGTGGTTCAGGATCGCGCCCATGTCGAGGTCGTCGGTCATGACGAGCCCTCCAAAGCCGAGATCCCGCCGCAGCAGGTCGTTGATGATCGCCGGCGACAGGGAGGCGGGAGGGCCGTCCTTTTCCAGGCCGGAAACGGAGATGTGTCCGATCATCATGCTGTCCACGGAACCGGCGAAATGACGGAACACGGCGAGTTCGTATTCCTCCATCAGTTCGCGCGAGCGCGCGATGCGCGGCAGTTCGTGGTGCGGATCGAGTCCGGCCGACGAATAGCCGGGAAAATGCTTGCCGCAGCTCAGCACGCCGGTGGCGCGCAGGCTGTCGTTAAAAACCCCGGCCTTTTCGATGACCTCCGCGACGGTGCGGCCGTAGCAGCGGCCCTTGAGGGAGTTGTCCGCCTCGTCGTCGAAGGAGATGTCGAGCACGGGACACAGGTCGAGGTTGAAGCCGAACAGCCGCAGGATGCGTCCCGTGATGTCGCCATGGCGGCGGATCAACTCCAGGTCGCCCTTGTCGCGCAGCTGTTGGGCGTTGGGCGGTTCGTTGCCGATCAGCTTGAGCCGCGAGACGCGGCCGCCCTCCTGGTCGATGGTGACGATGGGTTCGATTCCGCTGAGATCGCGGAGGTCGTCGATCAGCTTCCGGAGCTGGGCGGGGGACTGGATGTTGCGTCCGAAAAGGATGTAACCGCCCGGTTGCAGTTTGCGGTAAAACGCCGCGGTTTCCGCGTCGAGCTCGGGGCCGGGCACACCGACAAGAAGAAGCTGGCCAATCGATGACATGGCCGGACAGCAGACACCATCCCCGCCGGGGAGTCGAGCGCCGAAAAGCCTCCACCGCGCCGCGGGAGGGACGCGGGCCCCCTTCAGCCGTCGATGGTCAGTTCGGCGATCGCCTGCATGACGCGGTCGCTGAGCTTCTGGTAGGTGTCGCGGGTGAGGGGTTCGATGTCCTCGCGGGTGAAATGGATCGGGTTGCCCAGGACGACGGTAATGGGCCGGCAGCGAGGGAGTTTG
>Ga0065721_10048814_pt1 | contig 78490 bp, 67 predicted proteins | sample Mesricmetagenome_FD_59108 | JGI IMG/M metagenome (GOLD analysis project Ga0065721, IMG submission 59108) | Mesophilic microbial community from rice straw/compost enrichment Sample: eDNA_1 v2 (version 2) | ecosystem: Engineered > Solid waste > Grass > Composting > Bioreactor | place: USA: Davis...
CCCGCCGCGGCACGGCTCGCCGCGACCGCGAGCTGGTCGCAGCGCTCGTTCTCCGGGTGTTCGCTGTGGCCGCGGATCCAGTGGAAAGTGACCTTGTGCCTGGACACAAGCTCGTCCAGCGCCATCCAGAGGTCCTGGTTCTTGACGGGCTGCTTGCTCGCGGTGCGCCAGCCCTTGGCCTTCCAGCCCTTGAGCCACTCCTTCAGGCCGTTGAGCACGTACTGCGAATCGCTGTACAGCTCAACGACGCTGGGCTTCTTCAGGGCGCTGAGCCCCTCGATCACCGCCTGCAGCTCCATTCGGTTGTTGGTGGTCTGCGGATCGCCGCCGCTGGCCTCGCGCACCGAGCCGGACGCCGGGTGCTTGAGGATGTACGCCCACCCGCCCGGGCCTGGGTTTCCCGAGCATGCTCCGTCCGTGTACAGCTCGACGATCGGCGCCTCCGTGCTCATGACTGCAGCGACTTCTCCCCTCTCGCCTGTACGGTGCGGCCAGGCTTGGGCTCTTCGTCCCGCGTGCTCAGCATCGAGGCCGAGATCATCGCCACGCCGCCATCGCCGGTCTCCTGAGCGAAGCGCGCCAGCGCGAGGTCGTGGGCCGCGTGATAGGCGCGGCCGAGCTTGCTCCAGTCAAAGTCCCACGAGCGGCGGTCCACTTCGTTGCGCAGCGCGATGCGGTCGCGCCGCTCCAGCTTGCAGAACTCGACCAGATACCGCGCCAGGTCCGCCGCGGCGTCGAAGAAGCCTCGCCCGCGCCGGCGGAGCACCATCAGGCCGCTCTTCTCCGGCTCCTGATAGTTCTCGTTGACGTAGCGTCCGAAGCCTGCGAGATCGCTCGTCACCGCGGGCACGCCCATGGCCGCGCACTCCAGGGGCGTGTAGCCCCAGGGCTCGTAGAGGCTGGGGAAGAGCCCGAGGTGGCAGCCGCGGACGAACTGGTCGTACTCCACGCCCCACAGCCGGTTGGTGGGCGTGATGAAGTCGGGGTGGTAGACGACCTTGACGGGGTCTTCCTGGCGGTTGAAAAGCTGAAGGTGGCGGATCTGGTTGAGCACCGGGTCGTTGACGTCGTCCTCCAGAATGTGGGTGACGACCATCGGCAGGCCCTGCTGACGCAGCGCGTGCTGGGCGCGCCGGTAGCGGAGCATCCAGTATTCATCGATGAGGTCGTCGAGGCGGAGCTTCTCGCCTCCCGCGGCACGGGGGAAGAGCCGCCTGCCCACGCCCTCGGTGATGCGCTCGCACACCTCCTCCAGCTCGTTGAGCACGCCTCGCTTCTCCATCGCGAGCGGGTTGATGCTCTTGGTCGCCTTCTTGGAGATCACGAAGAAGACGACGGTCTTGTCCGAGCCCTGGGCCTTCAGCTCGGCGTTGAGGCGCGCCATCGCCTCGAGGCAGAGGTCGAAGCCCTTGTTCTTGGGCTCATACCGGCCGCTGGTGAAGAAGTACAGCGTCTTGTCGAGGTCGAAGGAGTAGCTGGGGAAGAAGTGCCCCATCGTGAACTTGTGGATTTCCTCCTTGTAGACGCCGTGGAGCCGCTGCTGCTCGTGCCCGGCGTTGTAGAGGCCGATGGTCAGGCCGTTGGGCGTGACCACGTCCACGGGCCGGCCGAGCAGATAGCTGCACTCCTCCGCGGTGACGCTGGAGACGGTCGTGAAGACGTGGGCCCCGTGGGCGCAGGCGCGCTCGATGCGGTGCTGCGTCACGACGTTGTACCGGCGCGCCTCCTGCTCCTGGTTCAGCCATGGGAGCTGGTCGTAGAAATCATCGCGCGAGCTGGCGATGTAGCGGCCCAGGAGGGTGGCGTGCGTGGTGAAGACGGTCGCGATGGGCAGCCGCCGCTTGCGGATCGCGGGAATCGCCAGCCCGCCCATCCACTCGTGGAAGTGCGCCAGCAGCGGCTGCGGGTTGGAGCTGCCCGGCCCGGCGGGGCTGTGCTCCGCCAGCGTTTCCAGCAGCCGGCGCACGCCGTCGGCGAAGGTCACCACGCCGTCGATGAGCCAGTCCTGGCCCGGCGTCTCGATGCCGTGGTCTTTCCACAGCTCGTACTTGACCATCCCGAGGCGGTCCGCGGGCATCCAGTGCTCGATGAGCATGACCCGGGGCCGGCCCGGCACCAGCCAGCGGCCGTAGTGGACCATCAATCCCTGATCGCGGAGCTGCTGGAGCGCCCGCGAGACCCATCCGGCTGGCTTGGTCTCCTCAAACTCGACCTGGGCCTTGCCCGCGTCCCAGGGGCCGATCATGCAGTAGTGATCCCCCCACCGCTGCACCATCAGCGGGGCCTTGCTCCGCAGGACCTGGTAAATCCCGCCGACCTGGTTGCAGACCTCCCAGGCGATCTCGAAGAGCATCGGCCCCGGCGCGGGAGGCGTTGAGCCATCCTCCGCCAGCGTCGGCGCGCCCAGCACGTGATCGCTGCTGGCGGGGTCGGTCTGGAGGTTGCGCTCGGCCATGGCGTCAGACTGTACCCGGCCTCACGCCCGCGCGCGTTTCAGCAGGAGCCCCCCGCGAGGACGCGGAAGAACGCCTCGATGTCCGCGTCCGTTCCCACGTCGCCATCGCCGTCAAAGTCCGGGCCGCGTTCAAAGCAGGTGGGACAGCAGTTCCCCGAAAGGCAAACGAAGAAGGCCTCGATATCCGCGTCGGTGCCCACGTCGCCGTCGTTGTCAAAGTCCGCCGTGCCGCAGGGAAGCACCTGAGGACCGTAACGCGCCACCAGACCCGCCTTGTCCAGGTCGCTCAGATACGAGCGGTTGCCCATGACCCCCTGAAGGTGAGCGTACTCAGGTTTGGCCTGGATGGAGGCGCAGGAAACGGCGCAGTTGCACACCGACCCCGCCGGGCAGCACACGCTGAACGAGCAGGGGTGATAGAGCATCACGCTCTCGAAGTCGAAGGGCCCCACCACCGTTGAACCCGCCCGGATGCTGAAGTTGTGCGCGTAGCCCTGCTGTATGTTGTTGGTGTTGATCGTGACGTACAGCTCGCGGTCGGCCCGCTGCTGCTCGTGCCACATGCCCAGAGCGTGCATGAGCTCGTGGCAGATCACGTAGTGCGATGACCAGCTCACGAGGTTGATCGTCTGGGAGCCGCCGACCATCCCCACGAAGGAGTTGTTACCCCCGCCGTTCTGCACGTAGATGTAGTTGGGCTGGCCTGTCCGCGGGATGAAGTGGATGTTCGCCGCCTGCTCCAGCTCGTCCATCGCGGCACGCAGGCGGTTGCGGTTCGTCAGGGTGACTTCCCCGTCGATCTCGTAGGGAACGACGCCGCCCGACCACAGGTTGGCGTTCCAGGTGCTTTCCGCGGCCGGGGGCTGTGGCGGTAGGTTGCAGGGCTCCATCGCGTCTGGCGTGGGCTGTGCCCAGGCCGTCCCGCACATCACCGCCAGAACGCAGCACGCCATCAAACGCATACGCACCCCTTCCTTTGGATGAGCCCAGTGTACAGGGTCGGTCAATAGACACCGAACCCCACCCGGCTTTCAGCCGTTGCTCATGCACACAGGCCCTTGTTGCGGATGGACCGGACCACCCCGACAGGAGCCGTTATGCGCCTCATGCTTCTTCTCCTCCCCCTGCTCGCCGTTTCCGCGGCGATCACCGCCTGCGAACGCGAACCCTCCACCGGAACCCGCCCCGATACCACCTCCGGGGCACGCGATCAGCCCCGAGCGCCCGACAACACCGCCCGCAACAGGCCCGACCGCGATATGGACTCCTCCATCACGCCCGAGGACCAGTCCAACACGGAGAGCGACATCGAGCTGACCGCCGCGATCCGGCGCGCCGTCGTGCAGGACGAAACCTTCTCCATCAACGCCAAGAACGTGAAGATCATCGCCGACAAGAGCGGCACGGTGACGCTCCGCGGCGTGGTGGACACACAGGCCGAGAAAGACGCGGTGGAGGCCAAGGCCCGCGCCATCGCCGGCGTCCGCGCCATCAACAACATGATCGAAGTCAACACCCCCTGAGCCCCCCAAGGAGGACCGCATGGCCACCAACGTCTTCTGCCTGGCCGATACCGAATCGCAGGCCATCGCCATCGTCAGCCAGCTCAAGAGCAGCGGCTTCTCGGACAACGACATCTCCGTCCTGTTCCCGGACAAGACGGGCACGCGCGACTTTGCGCACGAACAGCACACCAAGGCCCCCGAAGGCGCCATGACCGGCGCCGCGACGGGCGGCGTGCTGGGCGGCGTGGTCGGATTGCTGGCGGGGATCGGCGCGCTGGCGATTCCCGGCGTGGGGCCGCTGATCGCCGCGGGGCCGATCATGGCGACGCTCAGCGGGATCGGCGTGGGCGCGGCGAGCGGCGGGCTCATCGGCGCGCTCGTGGGCATGGGCATCCCCGAGCTGGAAGCCAAGCGTTACGAGGGCAAGGTCAAGAGCGGGAACATCCTGATCTCCGCCCACTGCGCGAAGACCGAGGACGTCAAGACGGCCAAGGACATCTTCAACAGCGCGGGAGCCAAGGACATCGTCACCGGCGGCGATGCCAGCCTGCCCCGGACAGACCGCTCCGACCGCCCCCGCGGCGCGGACGCCTCCATCCCCGGCGGCGCGACGCGCCCCGCGGCACAGCCCACCACGCACTACGACAAGGACCGCCCCGGCCCCGTGATCTGAGTGGAGTTACTCCGCCGATGGCTTCGAAGGGCCCCGGTCGTGGGGCCCTTCTTCCTGCGCGCGGCTGTGGTATGCGTCGATCACCCGCTGGATGTCCACCCGCACCTGCTCCATGAGGGCGTCCGGGCAGCGGAAGCCCGCATCAAACACGATGTTCTTGAACACCCCCTCCGCGCTCACGCGCCCGATCTGGATCCTCTTCCAGTAGGGGCTGATGCGCTTGATGCGCACGGTGTCCGACGCTCCCCAGGGGATGAAGAGCGAATCCGCGGGGCGCGCCGGCGGCGGCGTCCCCTTGCGGTGCCTCGGCAGGGCGAAGGGAATGCGGCAGATGCCCCCCGGCGAGAGCACGAACCGCTCCACCCCCGACCGCTCGCGCTTGCTCGTCATCAGCATCGCCGGGATCCCCAGGAGCATGCACATGCCCAGGATGATCACCATCCAGCCCGGCATGAGAAACCAGAACTGAACGACGGCAACAGCCGTGAGAAACAGGAGGACCCACAGCGCGCGGCGATAGCCGGAGGAGGCGTTCTTGGGCACGCCGGCGAGCACAAGGCTCTGCTCCAAGTAAGGCTCGTTGCACTCGGGGCAGACGCCCGCGTCGGGCAGGCCGGCGAGCGAATACCCGCAGCGCAGGCACGCGCGTTCGTAATGCGTTTCGCCGCACTCCGGGCACGTCACCGTTTCGCCCGGCGTCAGCCCCTCAAGCGTGTACCCACAGCGCCGGCACTCGCGCGGCCGGTAGCCCAGTTGAGGATCAGGGAGATTCTGCCGAGCCACGGCTTACGACGCCGCGGCAGGCCCCTGGTACTGCGCATCACCGAAGCCCAGCACCGGATAGAAGATGAAGGGCAGGAAGATCAGGCCCAGCGTCGTCCCGATCCCTTTGCCGAACGACTTGGAGATGTCGTTGGTGATGATGATGAGGAAGATCCAGTTGATGAACGGGATCAGGCACAGGATCACCCACCAGCCGGGGCGACCCGCGATCTTGCACAGGAAGTAGAGATTGACGATGGGAATGATGCAGGCCCAGCCGGGCTGGCCGGCCTTGATGAACACCTTCCCCATCCCGATGATCACCGTGACGATGATCGCCAGGTAGATGATGCTGACTATCAGACCGCCGACCTCGTCACTCATGGGAGCCTCCCTTGTCTTGGCGCAGGTTAATAGGAAATCCGCGTCCGTTTATTCGGGCGTCGTCCCCTTTCCGCTTGAATGGGCGATTTATTAACGAGCTTGCAGGTGCTGCCGCAGGAGGTCCCCCAGCATGTCGCCGGGCCGGAGGTTCTGGCGGAGGTTCTCCATGAACAGCCGCATGTCGAGGCTGGTCGTGGGGTCGTTCATGGGGCCGCTGGTGCGGAGAGGAACCATCGTCGCGGCGCTGACCAGGGTGCCCCCGGCCTTTCCTAAGACCTGATTTAGACTGGTGTTCAGTGTGCTTGCCGCACTCTCCGAGAGCTGGCTGAAGGGCACGTAGGTCACGACGTTGACCGTTCGCTGCACGAGGTCCACGGTCCCCTCGGTCTGCACCTGGAACTCTCCGAGCGGGATCGACCAGCGCTCATAGGTGGCGATGCCGTTCACCACGCGGACGTTCAAGGGCTCCAGCCGCCGCCCCACCACCCCGGTCTGCGTCTGCCCCTTCAGGAACCGGGCGATGCCGGTGCTGGTGTCGAACCGGGCCTCGCCGGGGTCGATGCGGAAGTTGCCGTTGAGCTTGCTCATGTCGTCGCTCAGCGGCACGGTCAGGTTCGTGCCGTTGATGAGCGCCGGGGCGTCCTTGCTGTTCTTGGAGAGTGTGCCCAGCAGGGGCAGGCCCTTGATGAGCCGGCGGGCCAGGTCGTCCGTCAACTCGACGATCGTCACCTCGAGCGGGCGCTCGGTGACGAAGAGCTGCTCGCGGATGGTGCCGCGGATTTCCGCACGGGCGCGCTGCGACTCGGCCTGCATGAAGACGACGGGCGGGAGCCCGCCTTCCTCGACGAACTGACCGAGTGGGTAGCGCTCCACCTGCACCTTCACGGAGGCCACCGGCCCCAGGGCATCGACGATCAGCCCGTTCTGGTTGAAGAGCGCATCCACCATCGCGGTGGGCACCGTGGGCAGGTCGCCGTTGAGGGTGACCATCGCGTGATCCATGGAGACGTTGCCGCGGGTGTCGAGAAGGTCCGTAACGGACCCGCGCAGGGTCATGATCTTGGCCGAGGGCTGATCGCCCACGCTCGCCTCGGCGACGTCCAGCTTCAGGTTCACTGGCACGGAGCTCATGAAGGAGTTGTCGATGGCCCGCACGGGCGTTGCGTCCACGCCGACGACCACCTGCGAGAGCCGGACTTCCTGAGCATCGCGCGTCACCATCTCCAGCGCCGGGATGGTCAGGGTGACGGCCGTCTCCAGCGCCGCACGCCGCGCCGCTTCGGACTCGCCGAGCGGGTACGTGAACTTCGAGATCGCGAGCGTCGCGCTGGTGGGCCGGCTGAGCTGCACGTCCGGCGGCGGGGGCTTGCCCGCGAGCACGTCGGGCGGAAGCGGCTTCTCGAAGAACTTGTTGACCCACGCGGGCTCCACGTCCATCACCAGCCGGACCGGCTTGGCGAGCGTCACAGCGCCGGCCGCGACCGTCGCCTGTATCGGGCCGTCGCTCCGCAGACGCGGGGCTTCCAGCTCCAGCCGCACGTCCGTCGTCGCCTGCGTGAAGTCGAAGCCCTGCGCGGCATCACGCGGCGGGGTCAGATTCGCCGTGAGCTGCGCGGAGAGCGTGTTCCCGATGGCCCCGGAGATCAGCCCATCCTGCTTCACGAACTGCTCCAGCAGGCGGGTGTTCACGTCGCTCACGCGCGCTTCCGCGACGAGACCGCCCGCGAGCTTGCTGTCGCTCACTTCCGTATCCAGCTTCGCGTTCAGCACCAGCAGGGACTCATCCTCCCCGCCAAGCACCGTGCCCGAGAGGGTCGCCGTGACCTTCCGCTCCTCGGGCAGCGCCGGCCCGACCAGCGCGGCGACGGGGGCCTTCACCGCGACTTCCAACGAACCGACGCCGACGCGACCGAGGTCGCGCAGCGTTCCGTCCTCCTGGCGAATCTGCAAGCCGTCCACGAGCGTGTGTCCGGGGATCGACAGCCGCAGCCCCGCGACGCCCGTGCGGTCCAGCTGCGGCGAGAACTCGCGCATCGGCACCGTGATCGGGTCCGCCTGCACGATGATGCGCGCGGGGCCGACCAGCCGCGGCACGCCCGCGACGTTGGGCGCGAATGCCTGCGTGAGACCCGACACCGTCTGCGGCGTCACGCTCGCCTGTGCCGCGAGCTTGCGCAGCGCAACCTGCGTATCGCTGACGTCCGCGTTGACCTCCGCGATCGTGGTGGGCGTGTTCACAGTCACAAGCGCGTTGAGCGTGCCGGGCGCACCTTCCGCAACCGCGGTGGTTACCGCGGCGGTCATCGTCGCGCCGAGGGTGTCGGCCAGCAGCTTGGGAAGGTCCAGCGCCTGCTCTCCCTCCGACGCGGGCTCTGGGTGCATGAAGAGCGCGGCAAGGCGCGTGGGGACATCGCGCAGCTCCAGCTTTCCGACCGGCCGCAGCTTCATCGGCGGCGTCATCTCGACGCTCTCGCCCTGGCGAGTAAACAGACCCGCGATCCCGTACGTGGCCTTGGCGGAGAAGGACTGACCCGCGTACACCATCGCCGAGTGCAGCGTGAGGTTCGCGCCACCGCCTTCGAGCTCTGCCGCGATCGTGGTGTTGTTGAGCGCGAGGGCGTCCTTCTGCGCGGGCGCGGTGGACTCGACGACGAGCCCGCTCAACGCCACATCCACCTGCGCCCGGGCCTGGTCCAGAAGCAGGGCCCCGTCCGCCGCGTTCCGAGGCACGTCGAGCCCCTTGATCGTCACGATCATGCCCTGGCCGCGCCCCTCCTCCTTCGTGGGCGCGAGGCGCAGCCCGGTCTCGGGGTCCACGAAGTTCGCCGCGATGCTGACGGGACGCTTCACCTCCAGCTTCAACCCGTCGCCGGAAGTGCGGATCGCCTCGCTCGACACCTGCACACCACCGCCGACGCGCAGGCCCTCGCTGGCGACGGAGATGGTGAGAGCAGCGGGCGGGGTCGCGCCGGGCGCAACACCCCTCGCGTCGGCGCTCGCGCGCACTTCAACATCCAGCGTGGGGCCGATGTCCCGCGGCAGGTCGATCTTCGCCGCGGCGAGGAAGGGTTGAGCAATCGCCGTCGCGATTTTGCGCACGGAGACGGCGCCCTCGATGGTCCCCGGCGGGCCGCTGATGGGCGCGCCGGAAGCATCCAGCAGCCCCGCGACGCGCAGGTCCACGTTCACATCGCCCGCGGGCTGGCCGCTGATGGAGGCGCTGGTCGCCGCGGTGACGTGAGCGCCTTGATCCACGCTCGCGCTCTCGACGCGCACCTCCAGCGGCGCTATGCGGAATGGCTCCGGGCGCTCGCCGGTGATTGTCACCGTGCCCCTTGTTTCGCTGACGCCCAGCACCACCGTGCCCGCGGCGCCGCGCAGGTCGAGGCCGTTCGAGCCGGGGATCGGGAACTTCAGGTCAGTGACCGACACGGAAAGGTCGGGGAACGCTTCAAGGGTCGCGGCGCCGTCCGCGGCGAGCGAAGCATCGATCTGCGGCACCAGCGCCCGGACAGCGTTGCCCTTCACCGAGACATGCAGAGGGCTCTCGGTCGTCAGCATGCCCTTCGCGATCTTCAGGTTGCCGTTTGCCTGAAGGTTCTGCGCCGCGGCGGAGAGCTGCGCGCGGGCGTCGTCCAGGCTGCCCTTGGCCTTGATCGTCACGTCGATCGTCTCGCCGACGCCCGCGCGAATCGAAGCCCCCTCGGGAAGATCGGCCAAGGCGTCGGCCAGAGCCAGCGGCAGGCCGATGAGCTCGACCGATGCGTCCACCGTCGCACGCGCGGGCTGAATGAGCCCGTCCTTGCGGATGAGCTTCTGCGCATCGACATCCAGCGCGATCTTCCCCGTCTGCTGGCCGGAGATGGCGTCGGCGTCGAAAGAGAGCTTCAGCGGCTCGCCGGGAGCCAGGGTCAGGTCCATGTCCACGTTCTTGATGAGGGCCGTGGGCGAGCCCTCGCGCCCGCCGTGGGAGAGGTCGGTGAACGCCACCTGCATCTTCCGTGCGACGACGCGGGCCTTGAGCGAGTCGGGGATGCGGGTTTCGCCCGAGTCCTTCGCGGGCGTCGTCGCGGCCTGCTTCTTCGGCGCGACCGCGTCCTGCAGGTTCGTCGAGCCATCGGCCCGCTTGACGACATCCACCTTCACGCCGGTGAGCGTGACGGTCCCCAGGTCGAGGTTGCCGGTGAGGAAGCCGAAGAGCCCCTTGCCCACCTCGATGTTCGCGGCGACGACCACGCCCTCCTTGGGCGCGCGCAGCTCGAAGCCCGTGATCTTCTGCGGTCCGAACCACCCGAAGCTTGCGTCTTTGACGCGCACGGTGCCGGCGATCTGCTCGCCCGCCTTCCGCTCGATGATGCCCGGCGCGAACGACCCGGCGACCGTCGGCGCAATCGCGATCAGGATGAGGAACAGCAGCAGAAGGCTGCCGCCGGTGATGAGCAGGATGCGGCGGCGACGGCGGCGACGCTGACGCTTCTGCTCATCGGTGGGCGTCGCGGCCTGCTCCCGCTGACGCTTCTTCTTCGCCTCGGCCTTGGACCAGAAGCCCTCTTCGGCCTCGGGCTCCTGCTTGCCGCCGGCCCAGAACCCCTCCGTCGGACGCTCCTGCTGAGGCTTGCGTCCGGCGGCCTTCCCCCAGAAGTCACCTTCGTCTTGGTTGGCCATGCAAGGAGGGTAGGAAGTGCGACGCACCGCCTGCGGAGGGGTGAAGGGCGCGTGAGCGCAAAGAAAAAGGCCCGGCGTGCCGGGCCTTGTGCTTCGTTGTCGAAAGCGTCAGACGCCTTCGGACTTGCCGATCTGCCACTCCTCGAGCTCGATCGGCGCCTGGCGGCCGAAGATGGTGACCAGCACGCGGACCAGGCCCTTCTCCGGCAGCACCTCGTCCACGGTGCCCTCGTAGCCCTGGAAGGGGCCTTCCTTGATGACCACGTGCTCGCCCTTCGTGAAGACAAGCTTGACGCTGGGCTCGTCCTCGGGCTTGCGGCTGTCCTTGAGCATCTTCTCGATCTCGTGGTCCTTCATGGGCGAAGGCCGCCCGGCGGTGCCCACGAAGTCGCCCACGCCCGTGGTCTCCTTGATGAGGAAGAACACGTCCTGGGGGATGCGGCCGTCGGGCTCGAGGCGCATCTCGACGAACACATAGCCCGGATAGAGCTTGGTCTCGGTGACCTTCTGCTTGCCGGCCTTGATGGTCTTGGTCTTCTCGGTGGGGACGAGGATGCGGCCGACCAGGTGCGTCATGCCCTCGATCTGCACCTTGCGGAGCAGGGTCTCGCGGACGGAGGACTCCTTATTGGAGGCGACGCGCAGGACGAACCAGTTCATCCCCTCCTGCCGCATCACTTCGTCGGGCCGCAGCACGTCGGCGCGCTCGTTGGGGCGCCCGTCGAACGCCGTCCCAGCCTCAGTCTTATCCATCGCACACCTCGCAATCGGACCCCACACCCGGAGCGGGCCGCCGTGTGAACGGCACTCGCCACGCTCCCCGTCCTCAACTCGTTGGCCGCGGAACGCAGCGGCCGGCCTTTCCGGCGCTCGACGCGCCGGCCCCCCTGAATCGCCCGCTCAGCCGCCCGTCCCGATGATGTGGAGGGCGCGAGCGATCTGGGCGAACAACGCATCAGCCGCGAAGATGACCGCCGCGATCAGGAACGTCGCCCCGATCACCACGTAGGTCGAATCGAGGATCACCTTGCGGGTGCCCCAGTTGACCTTGCGCATCTCGCCGTCGGTGGCGATCAGGAAGTCCACGGTCTGCGGCTTGCGGCCGACGTAGTAGTAAGTCATCGCACCGCCCAGCACCACGATCAGGCCCGCGACGGCGGTCTGCAGGTAGACGAGCTTGAAGAGGCGGATGCCGTCGGCACGGGAGACGCTCGCGACGAAGGCGCGGGTCCCGTCGTCACGGCGCACCTCAAGCTGCTTGGCGTCCAGGGGGCTGTTGGTGCCCAGGTCGAGCGAGCCGACGACCAGCCGCGCGTTGCGTCCGGCGGTGGTGAAGGACTCGACCGTGCCCTGGCCCAGCGGCTCCCCCTCGCCGATGGGCAGCATGGCGACCCGGTCCCCCACCGCCACCGAACCCTCGATGGCGGTGACGTCGAACGCCCAGCGCGGCGTGGGGATGTCGGCGCGCGCGCCGATCTGGCCCCAGGCCCAGGCCGCGGCGGAGAGGACCAGCACGCCCGCGAGCATGGCGGTCATCATCCGGACCCAGTAGCCCTGGCCGTACTTGTAGATGCCGAAGGAGTAGTGGCTGGGCGTTTCCAAGCTAACACGGCGGGAGGGACTCGAACCCGCAACCTGCGGATTTGGAATCCGCTGCTCTACCAATTGAGCTACCGCCGTCTGATTCTGCTGACCGTTGCGGGCCGCGTCGCCGCCGCCCGCCCCGGGGTTGGATCGATTGCCGTCTTGGTTGACCTCACCGGCCACGTGTGCCGCCTTCCGAAAGGACCAGGAACCTGCCTTCTACGCCGCCGGACGGGCCGGGATCGGTCCGTCCGCCCTTGATCACTTGCGCTTGATCTTGTGCAGCGTGTGGCGGCGGAGACGGGGGCAGTACTTGCTGAGCCCGTCCTTCACGCCCTCGGGCAGCCCGCCTTTGGTGTTAAGGCTGGTGCGGTAGTTGAGGTCGCCCGTCTCCGTGCACTGGAGCCACACGTACTCGCGGGCAATGCCTTTCTTCTTCGCCATTGGAACACCCACCTGTGCCGACGGCCCCCGGGGGCAGGCCGCCTTGAAGCTGGTTGCGGAATCGAACTCTTGAAAACCCCGTCCGGGCGGCTAAGCCCGGACGGGATTGAACTTTAGGCCGGCGGGGGCCGAAGCGGCCCGGCCGACGCCCCCGGCGGGGGCGGTCGATCAGTCGAGGATCTCGACCACGACGCCGGAGCCGATCGTGCGGCCGCCCTCACGCACGGCGAAGCGCAGACCCTTCTCCATGGCGACCGGCTTGCCCATGAGGTCGATCTCCATGGTGACGTTGTCGCCGGGCATGCACATCTCGGCACCGCCGAGCAGCTTGGTGGTGCCCGTCACGTCCGTGGTGCGGAAGTAGAACTGAGGCCGGTAGCCGCTGAAGAACGGCGTGTGACGGCCACCCTCTTCCTTGGTGAGGACGTAGACCTCGCCCTTGAACTTGCTGTGGGGGGTGATGCTCTTGGGCTTGCAGAGCACCTGGCCGCGCTCCACGTCGTTCTTCTCGATGCCGCGGAGCAGGGCGCCGATGTTGTCGCCCGCCATGCCGCTGTCGAGGGTCTTGTTGAACATCTCGACGCCGGTGACGACGGTGGTCTTGATCTCGGGGCGAAGGCCCACGATCTCGACGGTGTCGCCGACCTTCACCTGGCCGCGCTCGATACGGCCGGTGGCCACGGTGCCGCGGCCCTTGATCGAGAAGACGTCCTCGATGGACATGAGGAAGGGCTTGTCGATCTCGCGGGCGGGCTCGGGGATGTAGCTGTCGATCGCGTCGAAGAGGTCGTCGATCGGCTTGCAGGCCTTGTCGTCGTGGGGGTTCTCAAGAGCGAGCTTGGCCTGGCCGCGGATGACGGGGGTGGTGTCGCCGGGGAAGCCGTACTTCTTGAGCAGCTCGCGGACCTCGAGCTCGACGAGGTCGAGCAGCTCGGGGTCGTCCACGAGGTCCACCTTGTTCATGAAGACGACGATGTAGGGCACGCCGACCTGACGGGCGAGCAGCACGTGCTCGCGGGTCTGGGGCATGGGGCCGTCCGCGGCGGAGACGACCAGGATGGCGCCGTCCATCTGGGCGGCGCCGGTGATCATGTTCTTCACGAAGTCGGCGTGGCCGGGGCAGTCCACGTGGGCGTAGTGCCGCTTCGCGGTCTCGTACTCGGTGTGCGAGGAGGCGATGGTGACGGTCTTGTTGGCGTCACGGACGGTGCCGCCCTTGGTGATTTCGGCGTAGGTCTTAACCTCGCCGCCGAAGCGGGCCGCCGAACGAGCCGAGAGCGCCGCGGTCAGCGTGGACTTGCCGTGGTCGATGTGACCGATCGTGCCGACGTTGACGTGTGGCTTGGTACGAGTGAATACACCCTTTGCCATGAGAACCTACCTCCAACAAGACACTGCGGGATACCCGTTGTTGCAGGCTTGGGGCGGGGCTCCCAAGGCGCCTCCACCAAGCCGAGACCACCACGATCCTCGGGGCCTCGCGGCCCCGCCACCGTTCCAACCCCCGTGCCCACGGCTGCCAAAACCGCGGGTGGCGGTCCGGGGCGCTGATGCGCCTCGTCACCGCCGGGGGCGCCGGTCCTTCGTCCTCCGCTCAACCCCTTGAACGATCAGGGTTGCGACGGCTCGAAGGCCCGGCACTCGAACACAAGCCACCAATGGGATTTGAACCCATGACCTCTCCCTTACCAAGGGAGTGCTCTACCACTGAGCTACGGTGGCCTACGCCGGTCTAGTACAGCCCGCCGCCATGGGTCAGCCGTTGTCCGGCCGGTCCATAGAAGACAGCCCCCGCGCGGACCGGCCGCGCGGGGAGGGATGATAGCGGGGAGGGGGTGGGGGTCAATGACCCCGGCCAATCCGCCGGTCCCCCCGCTCAGGCGACCACCGCCTTCAGCCCTACCTCTACGTTGTTCCGGGTCGCGTTGGAGTAGGGGCAGATCTGGTGGGCGTCCTGCACCAGCCGGTCCGCCTCCTCCTGCGTCACACCGGACATGCGGACCGACAGGTCCACTTTCAGGCCGAAACCCCCGGCGTCGTTCTTCCCGATCCCGACCGCCGCCTCCACAGTGATGTCCTTGGCAGGAACCCGCTGCTGGCGGGCGACCAGGTCCACGGCACCTCCGAAGCACGCGGCGTACCCCGCCGCGAAAAGGTCCTCCGGGGTGGTGGTTCCCGGCTTGCCGGGACCGCCCATCGCCTTGGGGACGGAAAGCTCCACGTCCACCAGCCCGTCGGAGTTCCGGGTGTGGCCGTTGCGGCCGCCGGTGGCGGTGGCGTGTGCGGTGTGGAGGATCGTCAGGCCCATGAGTCGCTCCTTCCGCGCGCCGAGAAGAGCGCGCTCGCAACCGTAGGGCCCCCCACCACATCAGCCGTCGCAGCGAATGCGGTGATGGCGGATGTGCAAGAACCTCGCTTGCAGCGCGAACGTTCCGCGCCGATGCCACGCCTCGGCGGGCGTGAACCTGGAGAAGCTAAACAACTTCTCATTCAAGGTTTAACGCTGCTGGAAGCGCGGAGGCTAGGCGGCTGCTAGCTTGGCCGACTGACTCTCAGGGCCTCCCGCGAATCCCAGCCTGCAACGCGGGGCCCGTACGTGGGGGGCCGGGGATCGACAGGTCCCCGGCCTCTTGTGTTCCCGTCGGGAGCGCAGCCCCGCGCTTGGGAGCCCGACCCGGCCGGCACTACCATGCCCGCGTGCCCACCCTTCACCGCATCGAAGTACGAATCCGCCCCGACCTGCCCGACCCGCGCGCGAACGCCGTTCGTCGGCGCGCCGAGGCGCTTGGGTTTCAGCTCGGCCACGTGTCCACCGCCAAGGTCTACCTCGTCGAGGCGGACCTCGACGGCGCTTCGCTTGACCGTGTGCTTGCCAAGCTGCTCGCGGACCCCGTGACCGAGCAGGCGAGCGTGGGCGCCGCCCCCACTCCTGCCGCGGCACAGACCATCGAAGTCCACCCGCTTCCGGGCGTGATGGACCCCGCGGCTCAGTCCGTGGCGCAGGCGATCGAAGAGCTCACGGGCAGCCAGCCCCAGGTCTCGACCGGCTCGCGGTTCGATCTCTCCGGCATCTCGCGCGAGCAGGCGGAGGAGCTTGCGCGCCAGGTGCTCGCGAACCCTGTGATCCACCAGATCAGCACCGGCCCCTGGACCCCCACCGCCTTGCCCAAGGGTCACGGCTACACGCTCCAGGTGCGCTCCATTCCGCTCATCTCGCTGAGCGATGAGGAACTGGTGCGCCTCTCCCGCGACGCCCACCTCTTCCTGAGTCTTGACGAAATGCGCGCGGTGCAGGAGGAGTTCCAGCGCGTGGGTCGCGACCCCACCGACATCGAGCTGGAAACCCTGGCGCAGACCTGGTCCGAGCACTGCGTCCACAAGACGCTCAAGAGCACCGTCCGCTACACGCCGGGCCCCGCCCCCAAGGGCTGGAAAGACCCGATCCGCTGGGGCGAGCACCCCAACCACGAGGTGGACGAGGATGGTTCGATCACGATCCACAACCTGCTCAAGTCCACGGTCGCCGCGGCGACCTTCGAACTGATCGAGGACGGCCTGGACTGGACGCTGAGCGTCTTCAAGGACAACTCCGGCATCGTGGCGCTGGACGACGCCCACGGCGTGTGCATCAAGGTCGAAACGCACAACCATCCTTCGGCGCTGGAGCCCTATGGCGGCGCGGCGACGGGCGTGGGCGGGTGCATCCGCGACGTGATCGGGACCGGGCTGGGCGCAAAGCCGATCGCGAACACGGATGTCTTCTGCGTCGCCAGCCCCAACCTGGATGAGCTGCCGCCGGGAGCGCTGCATCCCCGCCGCATCCTGACGGACGTGGTCGCGGGCGTGCGCGACTACGGCAACCGCATGGGCATCCCCACGCTCAACGGCGCGGTCGCCTTCGACGACCGCTACGTGGGCAACCCGCTGGTCTTCTGCGGGTGCGTGGGACTGATCCCGCGCCGCCTCATCAAGGGCCAGGCCAAGCCCTGCGACCGGATCATCGCGCTGGGCGGGCGCACGGGGCGCGACGGCATCCACGGTGCCACGTTCTCCAGCGCGGAGCTTGAGGAGGGCCATAGCGACGAGTTCTCCCACGCCGTGCAGATCGGCAACGCGATCGAGGAGAAGCGGCTGCTGGACGCGATCGTGCGCGCACGCGACGCTCGCCCCGAAGGGCCGCTGTTCAACGCCATCACCGACTGCGGCGCGGGCGGGTTCTCCTCCGCCGTGGGAGAGATGGGCGCGAAGCTGGGGGCCGAGGTTCACCTGGACCGCGCGCCGCTGAAGTACGCGGGCCTCTCGTACACCGAAATCTGGATCAGCGAGGCGCAGGAGCGGATGGTGCTCGCCGTGCCGCCGGAGAACGTGGAGGCGCTGAAGGCCATCTGCGACGAAGAGCACGTCGAACTGGCGGACCTGGGCCACTTCGGGACGGAGAACGAGGAGCTGATCCTTTATTACGCCGACACGGAGGTGGGCCGCCTCTCGATGCACTTCCTGCACGAGGGCATCCCCACGCCGACGCGCGAGGCGACGTGGGCCCCGCCCGCGCCGAAGGGGCAGGCCACGACTCCAACTCTGCCCAGGGCGCAGGAAGCGCTCCTGCGTCTGCTGAGCCACCCCACCATCGCCAGCAAGCACTGGATCATCCGCCAGTACGACCACGAGGTGCAGGGGAACACCATTCTCAAGCCGCTCGTCGGCCCCGGCGGGCGCGGACCGGGGGACGCCGCGGTGCTTGAGCCCGTGCCGGGCACGTCCCGCGGCATCGCGATCGGCTGCGGCCTGGCGACCCCGCTGGGCGATCCGCTGGTGCCGGGCAGCGACCCGTACCAGATGGCGATCGCTGCGATCGACGAGTGCGTGCGCAACATCGTGTGCGTGGGCGGGGACCCGATGCGCACGGCGATCCTCGACAACTTCTGCTGGCCGAGCTGTGCCAAGCCGGAGAACCTGGGTTCGCTCGTGCGTGCCGCGGAAGGGTGCTACGTGGGGGCCAAAGCCTACCGCACGCCCTTCGTGAGCGGCAAGGACTCGCTGAACAACCAGCTCCGCTACACCGACCCGAGCACGGGCCAGGAAAAGCTGATCGAGATTCCGCCCACGCTGCTCATCACCGGGCTCGCGTATGTGCGCAATATCACGCGCTGCGTCACCATGGACGCCAAGAAGCCGGGCAACCTGCTCGTGCTCGTGGGCGTGACGCAGCCGCACATGGCCGGCTCGCTGTACGCCTCCCTCCTGGGAGAGCAGCCCTTCGGCCCGCCGTACGACACGATCCCTGCGCCGGACCTGGCGGTCGGCCCGGCTGCGGCGCGGGCCGTGGCGCAGTGCATCCAGGACGGCCTGGTGCAGTCCGCGCACGACCCATCCGAAGGCGGCCTGCTCGTCGCCGTCGCGGAAATGCTCATCGCCACCACCGGCAGCACGACGCAGCCCACGCCCCGCGGCTCGGCGCTCGCGGACCTGCTCGCCCGCGACAGCGGCCCTCGCGCCCTGGGCGCGGAACTGACGCTGCGGGACGACCTGCTGGAAGTCGAGCAGGTCGCATTCAACGAGTCGCCCAGCCGCTACGTGCTGGAGGTCAGGCCGGAGGACCTGCCCAAGATCCGCACCGTGATGCGCGACTACGGCGGCGTGCGCGTGACGCCCATCGGCAAGATCACCGACAGCGGCAGGCTGACGTGGCAGTTCGCCGACCTGGACGTTCGCGTGACGGACCTGGCGGAGGCGTGGCTGAACCCACTGGACTGGTAAGCCGCGGACTTCAGGCTCCGGTCACGCGCTTCAGCACCTTCGGCAGAATCTCTCCGCTCCGGCCGCGGAGTGAGACATCCACCCAGACGCTGATGGGCGTTTCGTCGCGGTTGACCTCCGCGGTGAAGGCGTCGCGGGCGCGGGCGACCTGCACGTAGCCCGCCGCGGGATAAACCACGCTGCTCGTGCCGACGCTGATGAAGACGTCGCACTCGTCCACGGCGCGTTCCGCGGCTTCGATGGCCGCGGCGGGGAGCATTTCGCCGAACCACACCACGTCGGGCCGCAGCAGCGCCCCGCAGGCGCTCCGCGGCGGGTATTCGGAAAAGGCCACCGGCTCGGGAATGTGCTTTTCGCCCGTGCGCGTGCAGCGCCACTCGATGATCGAGCCGTGCAGCTCGACGACGTTCACCGAGCCCGCCCGCTGGTGCAGTCGGTCCACGTTCTGCGTCAGCAGCGTCAGCGACCCGCCCCGGCTGTTCAGCCATTGCTCCAGCTTCGCGATGGCGAGGTGACCTGGGTTGGGCTCCGCGGCGAGGCAGCCCAGCCGCCGGTGGTCGTACCAGCGGGTCACAAGCTCCGGGTTTTCCGCGAAGGCCCCGGGCGTGGCGAGCTTCGCCGGGTCGAACTCCTTCCACAGGCCATCCATCGTGTCGCGGAAGGTGCGGATGCCGGATTCTGCGGAGACGCCCGCGCCGGTCAATACGACAACCCGGCGCGCGGTTCGCAAACGCTCAGCCAGCTCGTTGATGAAGCGTTCCACGTCAGCCCTTCCGCGGCTTGACGGCGAGAATCGAGCAGGGCGCTTCCTCGAGGATGCGCTCGGCGGTGCTGCCCAGCACGATGTCGCGGAGGTTGGTCTTGCCGCGGGTGCCGACCACGACGAGCTCCGCGCCGATCTGGCTGGCGAAGGCGGCCAGGCCGCGGCCGTGGTTGCCCGTCTCGATGAGCTGGTAGCGCGGCTTGAGGTAGGCCAGCTCGTGCTCGAAGGGCTTGCAGAACTCTTCGAGGCGTGCCAGCATCGCGTCGCGGTACTTGGCGTCGAGGTCCGCGGTCGCGCCGCGGGAGGCAAGGAAGGTGTTGCTCCACGGGGCGGTGAAGGCGTGGACGATGTAGAGCGTGGCGCTGTCGCGGGCGGCCATGCGAACCGCCTGATCCACCGCGCGGAGGGCGGTGTCGGAGAAGTCCACGCCGACCACGACCGTCTTGAAGGTGCCGTGGTGCGCCGCCTGGGCAAGCAGCACGTCGCAGGGGGCGTAGCGCACGCACGCGGAGGCCACCGGGCCCACGCCCTTCTTGACGTGCAGCCCGCGGGCGCCCAGCACGAGCAGCCCCGCCTGCGCCTCGTCCGCGCGGCGGGAGAGCGCCGCCGTGGTGGAGTTCACTTCGACGTCGAAGGGCAGGCTCGCGGCTCCGGGGATCGCGCTGGAGAAGGCCTTCCACCGCTCGCGGCCTTCCTCCTTCAGCCCCTCGGTGATGGACTCCTGCATCACGCTGATGGTTTCGTAGAGGCTGATTGTGAGCAGCGTCTCCACGACGTGCACCACGCTGACCTTCGCCTGCGTGAACGCGCCGATGCGCATCGCCTGGCGCAGCGCGGCTTCGGAGCTCTCAGAAAAGTCCACGCCGACCAGAATGGAGTTGAGCTGGCTCATGCCCAACTGTATCAGGCGTGTCGGGCTTGAGCCGGTGATTTCCCGCAGCCTCTTTTCCAAGGCGCAGACGGAACACACAAAGCCGCAGGATTCTTAACTCCAGAACGGCTCGCCGCGTGCAACGAGGGCCAGCAGTCCCACGGCCTTGGCTTTTCGAAGCCACCCTGCGGGGCGGTAGGCCATTGCGACGTGGCCGACTTGCTCATGCCCCGCTCGTGCGCCTCGACCAGGATGGCGTGCTGCTTGCTTCCATCCTGGGTGCTGAGCCGTTCGGACACCTCATTGTTCTGCATCAGCGGAGATCACTCGAACCTCCCGCGGTCCGCAATTTTGAAGTTGTACATGCTTGCGACCTCGCGGGCGGACTTTTCGCCGATGTTGCTGAGCTGGGCGATCATCTGCTTGGGCTTGTTGGCCGCGAGCTTGCCGAGCTGCTCCCACTTGTGCGCGAGCAGCCCCTTGAGGTCGGCGGTGGTGTTGCGGGCGTGGCCGGCGGGGTACATCACCAGGCCGCTGTCGAAGACCTGGCCCTGCTCGTCGGTGATGATGACTGAGGTGGGGATGCCGTCGGGGTACTTGGCGTCGTACTCCGGCCCGCCGTGCTCGAAGGTCATCTTGTCCATGAGGGCGCGGGTGACCGGGTGGTGCAGGGCGTGGGCGTCGAAGTCGTGGGGCAGGAGCATGAGCTCCCGGAACCCGTACGGGCCCTTGTAGCCCGCGGCGCGAAGCTCCAGCGCCTTGCGGAGCATGGTGCACACCAGGTAGAGCATGGAGTGATCGGCGCTCTGGCGCGTGCGGGGGTCACGCTTGGCGGGGTCGCCGATGATGCCGAAGGCGGGCTCGTAGGCCACCACCACGATCTTGCTGATCGCGTCGCCGGTCTGGTCCTCCAGCAGGTGCGGGTTGGCGGTGATGAGGTCGCACAGGCCCTGCAGCGCGCCCGCGGACTGGTGCTCGTAGAGCCCCAGCTTGAAGTGCATGCCCATCACGGCGAAGTCGTCTCCCTTGCGCGCGAGCACCAGATCGAAGGGCGAGGCGTCGGCCTTCTCCGTGTTGGCCTCGGTGGCGCCCACCTTCTGGAACATCTGCCCCGGACCCTCGAAGAGCCGGAAGATGGCTTCGGGGTTGCGGAAGATGTCCCGCGGCCCGAGGAAGCCGGCCATCGCGCGCTTCATGCAGAGCACGGCGGCTTCGGTTGAGATCGCCGCGGAGGCGCCCTTGCTGTCGCTGAGCTGCTTGCCGGCGCGGATCGCGCGGAAGGGGATGTAGTGAGCGACGACCATGCCGATGGCGCTCTCGATCTGCGCCGCGGTGGCGCCCATCATCGCGCCGAAGGTCGCCGCGGAGGCGATGGCGCCGTGCACGACGTGGTCGATCTTGTAGCTCTTGAGGCTGAAGACCTCGGCGAGCCGGCCGCGGATCTCGTCGAGCAGCACCATGCCGCGGAGGGCGAACTCGCCGTCCATGCCGCGGAGCTGAGCCGCGGCGACGGGAACGGCGTAGAAGTCGTTGTGGCCGAACTCGCCGGCGGTGTGGCCAAGGGCGGGATTGAAGCCGAAGTTGGTGCCGTTGCTGTCCCACTCGCGGACGGCGGCGCAGTTCGCGGCGATGGCCTTCTCAACCGCGACGTCGATGTTGCTGCCGAAGACGGGCACGCCCGCGCGTACGGTGTTCTCCGTCCAGGCGGCGCCGCGCTTCACGCCCGTGCTGGGCACCTCGTACCGCAGCGCCTCTTCGCGGAGGATCAGCGGGGCGTTGGTGCCCAGGGCGATGGCCGACACGCCGCAGAGGCAGGCGTCGGTGTAGAAGAGGCTCGTGCGCTCCAGCACCGCCTCCGAAGGCTCGCCGCGCTTGGCCGGGTCGTCGCTCCACATGAAGTCGATGGCGTACTGAGCGATGCCCAGGGCCTGGTTGCTGTCGGCGGGGAGCAGCGTGTGGGTGTCGGTGTTCACAAGGGAGGCGATGTCGGTATCGGTCGCGGCGGGCATGGCTTTGTGGCTCCTGTGTGGGCCGCAAGCGTAGGAGGGGAGCCCCGGCACCTGCGCCGCCATTGACGCAAGTGATATATGGGCAAGTACTTGCGCCGGAAGAAAACCGCCCGCCGCAAGGGCCGGGCCTCTGTTTGCACCGCTCTTGCGTCGTCTTAGCCCTTCACGCTGAGCTCCATGCCGTCGAAGGCGAGCACCGCATGGATGCCGCGTTCGAGGCCTAATCGGCGCACCGCTTCCTCCGCCTCGCCCTCAGGGGCGGTGGTGACTTCGGTGCCGCAGTGGGTGAAGACGGCCCGTTCCACCCCTTCCGCGCGGCACCAGCCAAGCTGCGTCCGCACCGTGGCGTGCCCGACCAGTGCGCCGCTCCCCCCAACTCTTCGCACAAGGGAGGTCGTGAGGGTCGAGCCGTCGCCGACGTACACATCCACACCCTTGAAAGCGGCGGCACGGTCTTTGATCGCCACCACGTCGGGCGCGTAAAGCACGCTCGCATCCTTTTCCTCGCTGACGCGGTAGCAGACCGCCGGGCAGCGGACGGAGTGGTCCACCGGGAAGGCCTCGAAGGTCAGCCCCATCACCTCGAAGGGCTCACGGGGCCGGACGATGCGCCGGTCGGCGATGGGGTAGCTGTCGATCAGCGCCCAGGTCTCCTGCGTGGCCCACACCGGGCAGTGGGCCCCTTCCTTCAGACCCCAGGCGTGGTCGGGGTGAGCGTGGGTCAGCACGACGGCCCCGGGGTTGATCTCGCGGAAGATCTCCAGCCAGTCCTCCCCGCAGTCGATCATCACCCCCTTGCTCATCTTCATGCGTCCGACGCCCGCGGCGGCGAGCGCGCTGGAGTGCCGGCCGTGCCGGCGAGACCTGGCCTCGATCCGCCCCCGGGTGCCCAGGAACGTGAACTTCATGCTTCTCTCTACGCTGGCCGGGTTCAGGACGGGTGAAGGCGTCCGGGACATGCGAGGAAGGCGGACCCTAAGAACCCGTTCACACCCTACCATGCCAGCCCCGTGCTCCGATCCCCGATCACTCTCTGGCGAACGATCTTCCTGGACCTGCTCAAGCTCGTGGGTGTGACCACGCTCGTGCTGGTGCTGGTGATCGCGCTGGGAGCGGCGGTCAAGCCCCTGTCCGACGGCGTGCTGAGCGCGGGCGACCTGCCCAAGTTCGTGCTGATCGCCTGCGTGCCGATGCTGGCCTACGCCCTGCCCTTCGCGGGCGGCTTCGCCACCACGCTGGTCTATTACCGCATCGCCAACGAGAACGAGGCGACCGCTGCCTACGCCAGCGGCATCAGCCACCGGAGCCTGCTGGCCCCGGCCCTGGCCCTGGCCCTGCTCCTCACCGGCTCGCTGGTGCTGCTCAATGAGCAGGTGATCCCCGTCTTTTTGCGCACGATGCAGAAGCTCATCACCGTGGACGTCGCCCGCCAGCTCCTGCAGGGGGTGGCCCGCGGCGAGGCGGTGGACTTCAGCACCGGCATCGGCGGCTCGGACACCCGCATGATGATCTACGCCGACAGCGCCCAGCGCGTGGAGCAGCCCACGCCCGGCGCGACGGACCAGATCGTCTTCAACAACTTCGCCTTCGTGCAGACCGACAAGCAGGGCAAGCCGGTGCAGGAGCTCTCCTCGCGCCGGGCATACCTGTGGCTCTTCCCTGCCGCCGCGGAGAACGGCGAGGGGCAGGCCCAGGTCGTCATGCTCTTTGAGAACGTCGTGGCCTTCGCGGAGCGCTCCGGCGTGCTCGCTGTGGACAGTCAATCCGCCTCGTTCACCATCCCCAACACCTTCTCGGAGAAGGTCGCGTTCATGTCTTGGCGCGAGCTGCGCGACCTGCCCGAGCATCCCCATCGCATCAACTGGGTGGAGTTCCACCGCCAGAGGCTGATCAATGCCCTGGCCGAGCGGAAGCTGATGCAGCGGCTGCGCGAGGCCGCGGCGACCTCCCAGCCCATCGGCTTTACCGACCCCTCCGGACGTCTGGTGACGGTGCGGGCGGGGTCGATCAACGGCGCTGATGGCCGGTGGGTGCTGCGGTCGGGCGTGCCGGGGGGAGCGGTGGATGTCAGCCGCGTGCGGACCACCACCAGCGGCGACAGCACGCAGAGCATCACCGCGGAGACGGCGGTTCTGGCCCGGATGCAGGGGCCGCAGGGCGCCCCGCCCACCTACGAGCTGCTGCTCGAGAAGGCCCGTGTGCGCGACTCCGCCGCCATCGGCGAGACCGCCGCGACGGTCGAACGCGGCATGATCCCGCTGCGCTCCCTCACCCCGCACCCCGACCCCGCGGCGGAGCTGCGGCAGCTCTCCACCAGCGCTCTGCTGGAGCAGGCGGACGAGTGGGTGAAGGCGGGCGACACGCTGGGGGGCAGCGCCGACCTCATGCGTGAGGCGATCGAGCGGCTGGGACGGTCCATCATCAGCAAGCAGAATGAGCGCATGGCGATGGCCGCGTCCTGCGCGGTCATGATCCTGACCGGCGCGGTGACGGCGCTGCTGCTGAGCCGCAGGCTCCCGCTGACGGTGTACCTGTGGACCTTCCTGCCCGCGCTGGCGACGATCGTGACGATCAGCGGCGGGCAACAGCTCGTGCATCAGGTCGGCTCCTCGGGACTCTTCCTGATGTGGAGCGGCGTCGGGGCCTTCGCCGTGTACACGTTTGTGGTTTACTGGTGGCTCGCCAAGCACTGACCTGCCGGAGCGGACGTGCCAGCCCACCCCTACGACGAGTTGCAGGCGGAGGTTGATCGGCGGCAAGCCTGGCGGGGCGTGCTCGCGCTGATCGCGCTGGTGACGGGCGCGCGGCTGCTCTACCTCGCCTTCCTCTGCCCGTACACCCTCATCGAGGACGAGGCCAACTACTGGGAGTGGTCGCGTCACCTGGCGCTTTCGTACTACACCAAGGGGCCGGGCATCGCCTGGACCATTGCTCTCTTCACGCGCGTGCTGGGGGAGACGGAGTTCGCGATCCGTGCCGCGGCGGCCATCGCCTCGGGCGTGGGCGCGACCGCCATCGCTGGGCTGACGCTCGACATCACGGGCAACCGCCGGTGCGCGTGGCTCGGGGCGGCGATCTTCTTCCTCATGCCCGTGTTCCAGGTGCTCGCCCTCATCACCACGATCGATGGGCCGTACGCGGCGTGCTGGGCGTGCGCGGCGTGGGCGGCGTGGAGAGCGGCGACGCGAGGCTCGGGCACGGCGCTGCTCGTCCTGGGCGTCGCGATGGGGCTGGGCGTGCTGTACAAGTACACGATGCTGCTCTTCCTGCCGGGGTGGCTGTGGGCGGCGTGGAAAGCGCGTCGTGATGGCGGTCCGGCGATGCCGCTGCTGCCCTGCATCGCGGCGCTCGCTCTCTTCCTTGCGATTACTTCTCCAATCGCCCTGTGGAACCATGACCAGGGCTGGCCAACGCTGCAGCACCTGCTGGGGCATCTGGGCCTGGCCGGGGGCGACCAGCCCGTCCGTCAAGGGAACGGGATGGGCTGGACGTACAAGCCGCAGTGGACGCTGGGCTACATCGGCACACAACTCGCGATTGCCGGGCCGATGTTGATTCTTGTTGTGGCGCAGACGCGGCGGGCGTGGCGCGAGCGTGCGAGCGACGCCGCGGGGTGGGCCAAGGTGCGGTTCCTGCTGGCGTTGAGTCTGCCGGTGTTCGTGACGTACCTGGGCGTGAGCCTCGTGACCAATCCGCAGGGCAACTGGGCGCTCTCGGGGTTCATCACGCTCGTGCCGCTGGCGGCGATGGCATGGCCTCGGCTTGAGCCGGGGACGAGTGTTTCGATCTGGCGGCGTCCGTTCCTGTGGCACGTCCGCAACGTGGTCATCATCCTGGGGCTGCTCACGGGCCTGGGGATGCTCCGTGTTGATCTTTTTGCGCGCATTCCCAAGCTCGGCCCGCTGATCCCGACGTGGCGGGCGATGGGCGCGGATCAGATGGCCTCGCACACCCGCGAGATCGCGGATGAGATCAAGACGGAGACGGGCGAAGAACCCTTCTTCATGGCGCTGCACTACGGGCGTGCGGCGCAGCTCGCCTTCTACCTGCCGGGGCGGCCCACCGTCTATTGCACCTCCTCGATGATGCTCAACGGCAGGCGCAATCCCTACGACTTCTGGCCGGAGACGAACCTGCGGCAGATCGGCACGCGGAGGTCCGAGACCTTCACGCTCCGCGGACGGAACGCGGTGGTGAACGGCGCCACGCGCGAGGACTGGGAGCCGTACTTCGAGCGCGTGGTCGAGGTCGGCAAGCTCCGCGCCGACGGCAAGAAGAACCGGCCCAGCTTCAAGGCCTACGGGTTCAAAGGATTCCCCGAGCCATGAACAAGCTCCCCATCAGCCTCGAGCCGCCGGCCCTGCGTGCCCGCCGTCGCGTGCGGGTGCTGGGGGGCGTGCTCGCGCTGGCGGCGGGGCTGCTGATTCTGTCGCTCCTAGACATGGCGCTGTGGCGGGCGATGCGGGTGGAGAACCTCCCGGCGCTGGAGCGCAAGGACTGGTATCAGGTGCTGCGGCAGTGCGGGTCGCTGCTGCCTTGGCTGATCGTCGCGGGGGCGCTGTGGCTCCATGACCGCGGTCCGCGCCGGGCGCTGTTGTTGGCGGGCGGGGCGACGCTCGGAGGAGCCGCGGCGGAGGTGGTCAAGCTCATCACCCAGCGGCTGCGGCCGGGGGACTCGGGGGAATACGTCTTCCGCTGGATGGTGGACGGCCTGCCCAACGGGCACCTGGTCAAGGGCGTGGGGCTGGCGTCGAGCCACGCGGGGGTGGCCTTCGGGGCGGCCTTCATGCTGGCGTACCTGTTCCCGCGGGTGGGCCCGCTGGCGGTCGGGCTGGCGATCGCCTGCTCGGTGACGCGCCTGCTGGCGGGGGCGCACTTCGCGACGGATGTCTACGTGGCCGCGGCACTCAGCTACGCTGTCGTGCTCGGCCTGCGCCGACTGGACGGGAACACTCGTGCCGCTGCTTGACCGCTACATCATCCGGCAGTACTTCGTGAACATCCTCGTGCTGTTCACGCTGCTGTTCGCCGTGATCATCGTCACGGACTTCTCGCTGAACTTCGACGAGTACGTCAAGGTCGCCAACCGCCTGCACAAGATCAACGGGACGGAGTCCACCTTCTTCTCCACCGCGGCGACGGCGACGTACCTGGTGTGGGACCTGTGGTGGCCGCGCCTGTTCCTCCTTTACAACTTCCTGCTCGCGCTGGTCCTCATCGGCGCGATGGGCTTCACCTGCGCCCAGCTCAACCGCCACCGCGAGTTCGTCGCGATCCTCGCGGGCGGGCTTTCGCTCCACCGCGTCGCGCGGCCGATCGTCATCGCGGCGGTGGCGCTCACGTGCTTCGCCGCGGTCAATCGCGAAGTGATCATCCCGCGCCTGGCCCCGCTCCTGACGCGCGAGAAGGGCGAAGCCGGAACGCGGTCGCTGGGGTCCATGGCCCTGCGTCTGACGCCTGATTCCAGGGGCAGGCTCTTCTACGCCAACGCCGTCTCCCTCGACTCCGACACGATCAGCGGCCTGTATGTGTGGGAGCGAGACTCGGACGGGCTCATGACCCGCAGGATCACCGCCGCCCAGGCGACCTGGGACCCCCGCGGCGGATGGGCGCTCACGGACGCCACGGCGGAATCCCGCCAGCCCTCCAACAGCGGCGAGGCGGCCCCCACACGCGCCATCACCCCCGTGACCTTCCTGGATACGGACCTGGACCCCACCGCCCTCAAGCTGCGGCGGTTCGAGAGCTATTCCAACTACCTCTCCACGGCGGAGCTCTCGATGCTGGTAAACAACCATCGCTCCCAGCCTCGGCCGAATACGTCGCTGATCGACCGGCTGGAGCGGATTCGCTACGGGCGGGTTGCGGGGTACGCCTGCACGGTCCTGCTGCTGCTCACGTGCCTGCCCTTCTACATCCGGCGCGAGCCGGGGAATCTGCTGGTGCAGACGCTGCTCTCGGCCCCCGTCGCGATCGTGGGGTTCGTGATGACGATGGTGGGCACCAGCGCGGCGATTCCGGGGCTACCGCCGCAACTCTCGGTGTTTCTCCCTGTGATGGTGCTGATGCCGCTGGCGATCGCCGCGGTGACCAGCATTCGGACGTAATCAGCGCATGCGGGTCAGCTCGATGGTGGTGACGCCGCCCACCGGCTTGTCGCCCACGAACGAGCGCCAGTGCTCGACGATGTTGTCGTCGTCCTTGAACTCCAGCGTCATGTCGCGCATGCAGTGCTGGTTGCCGCCGGCGTAGTTGGTCACGTCGTCGAAGACGAAGACCAGCCTGTTGCCCTCCATGGCCCTGGCCCGCATGCGCGGCTGGTTGCCCACCGCGCAGTAGTGAGTCATCACGATGTCCGGCCCGTCCATGTGGTAGAGGTTGGTCATCTCGTGAGCATGGCCGGGGAACATGATCTCGCGCACCACCGTGCCGCCCGAGCTGACCTTGAACTCCGACCCGACCATTTCCTCCCCATTCGGGCCCATCACCGCCCAACGGCCCTCCAGCTTCTTGACCATGCCCAGCAGGGCCTCGGTCCGGTCGGGGTCCGTCTCGACCACGCGCGGGCCGGAGGGCTGAGAAGAGGCGCAACCGACGAGCAGAACGGCGACGACGGGGAGCAGAGCGGCCTTCATCGGCGGACTCCTTGTTTGGAAATTGTGGGGGTCGAGCGTACCAACCCGTCTCCCGCCGCACAAGCCCAGGGCCAAAGAAAAACCCGCCCTCCGGAGGGTTCGGGGGGCGGGCTTCTGCCAGCAAGCTCCAGCAGGGCTGGATTTAGTTGTTGTTGACGCCGGTGCCCACGGGCGGGATCACCGTCGCGAGACGGGTGGCCCGCTGGGGCTGGGGCTCGACCGCCACCGCGGGCTTGGCGCTGGCGGGGGCGGGGCTGGAGAAGAGCAGCACAAGCTGAACGCGGTTGCTGACGCGCAGGGCTGAGTAGATCGCCTTGGTGTGGTCGTGGACCGTGTGGCGGCTGCGCCCGATTCGCTCCGCGATCTGCGGCTCGGTCAGTCCGGCCAGGAGCAGCTCAAGGACGCGCTGCTGGGCGGCACTGATATGGGCCAGAAGATCGGGCCGGGCGGCGGCAATGGCCGCACCGGAGCGCTCAAACCGGTCCTCGGACGGGCGTGTATCTTGGCTCACCATTGGTATTCCCCGAGAGCGGGATCCGTCCCCGGAGGTTCGTCACACTGAACCTCGCTACGCGGCGGTCACCGTCAACTCGCAGGAAGTATCGTCACACCCCCTTCTCATGTCGTGTAGGGACTTTTGCCCCATCGACAGGGGAACCGATCCGGGGGCTGTTAGGCTTCCACAAGCCCTTCGCGGATGGCGAATCGCGTCAGTTCGACGCGGTCGTGGATGTCGAGGCGCGACATGATGCTCGCCGAGTGGTTCTCGATCGTCTTGACCGAGAGGTGCATGGTCTTGGCGATTTCCTTCTTCGACATGCCGCGGGCGATGTAGCGCAGCACCTCGATCTCGCGGTTGGTGAGTGTGGCGGCGCGGCTCTTGGAGCTTGCCGCGAGGTGGACGCCGTCGGCGTCGATGACGAGGCGCGCCTGCACCTCGGGCGAGAAGTAGCTCTGCCCGGAGGCGACGGCGCGGATGGCCTCGATGACCTTCTCCGGCGGCTGATTCTTGCTGAGGTATCCCAGCGCGCCGCAGGCCAGAGCCGCCTCGATGTAGCGGTCGTGCGTGAAGGCGGAAAGGAAGAGGATGCGGGCAGTGGGCACGCGGGCGGTGATGATGCGTGCGGCGTCGAAGCTGGCCACGCCGGGCATGTCGATGTCCAGCACGACGACGTTGGGGCTGAACTGCAGCGAGGCGGTGATGGCGTCATCGGCGTTGCCGACCTCGGCCACCACGGTGATGGCGGGGTTGTCGTGCAGCACGCGGGCCACCGCCCTCCGCACCAGGGTGTGGTCGTCCGCGAGCACCACCTTGATCGTGTCGTTCATACCTGACTTCCTGCCTTGCCGGCCTTGTTCAGCCCGGCGATGGCCCTTCGGAGATCGGCGAGTTGGAACGGTTTGTGAAGCAGCACCACCCCCGCGTCTTCGATGGGCTCGGACGGGTGGGCGGCGACGATCACAGCGCTGGTGGCCTGCCCGCGCTCCCTGAGGTCGTGCAGAAGGGCCAGGCCGCCCCGCCCGGGAAGGTCCTGGTCCACCACCAACAGATCGATCTGAAGATTCATCGACGCAGCGAGCTTAAGCGCCTGTTCGGCGGTCGAGGCGTGCGCGATTTCATATCCGAGCGCGGAAAGCATGGAGGCAAGCAGCCCGCGGACGAGCGTGTTGTCCTCGGCGAGCAGCGCGAGCCCGCCGCGGATCGGCTCCGCAGGGGCTTCTCCGGGTTCCTCAGTGCGGGCGGGCGCGGGGATGAGCGGGAAGGTGACGGTGAAGGTGGAGCCCTTGCCCGGCTCGGACTGGACGGAGATGGAGGCGCCGTGCTCCTGCACGATGCCGTGGATCACCGCGAGGCCGAGGCCGGTGCCGCGGCCGCGGGGCTTGGTCGTGAAGAAGGGCTCGAAGATGCGGGCCTTGATCTCCGGCGTCATGCCGATGCCGGTGTCCTGGACGGAGATGTTGACGGCCTGGGGGACTTCCGCGCCTGGGCCGCGGCGCGTGACGGGCGTGCCGTCGGCGCGTGCGGGCTTGACGGAGACGGTGAGCGTTCCACCAGCCTCGCCCATCGCGTCGCGTGCGTTGAGCCCGAGGTTGATGATGACCTGCTGGAGCTGGGTGTCGTCGGCGCTGACCCACAGGTCCTGGGCCTCGTGCGTGTCCATCACCAGCCGGACGGAAGGGGGCAGCGTGCGCCTGAAGAGCCTCGCGGCGACCTCCACGGCGTGGGCGACCTGCACGGGCACCTTCTCCGTCTTGGCTTTGCGCGCAAATGTGAGCAGCGCGCCGGCGACGCCGGTGGCCTGGCGGGTCGCTTCCTCGACCTGGTTCAGCGATTCGAGCGCCGGGTGCTGGGCCGAGAGCGTGCTGCGGGCGAGGGAGGCGTAGCCGCGGATCGCCGTGAGGAGGTTGTTGAAGTCGTGGGCGATGCCGCTGGCGAGCTGACCGACGGCCTCCATCTTCTGGGACTGGCGAAGCTTTTCATCCGCTTCGCGGAGGGCCTTCTCGGCGCGGCGACGCTCGGTGATGTCCACGGCCACACCGCAAACGTACCTGCGGTTTGGGGGTTCGACGATGGGAAACTTGACGGTGAGCCACTCATGCTCGCCGTCTTCCTGGGGGACGATCTCGATGAGCTCGATCGGCGTGTTGGTCTCGAGCACCTGGCGGTCCACGGCACGGAGACGCTCGGTGATATCCGGGGGCCAGAGGTCGGCGTCGGACTGGCCGAGGATGTGCTTCTGCTCGCTGCCGAAGAGCCGCTTAAACACGGCGTTGTAGTAGACGTAGCGCCCGTGCTCGTCCTTCATGAAGGCCACGGCGGGGCTGTTGTCCATGAAGGACTGGAAACGCTGCTCGCTGGCGCGGAGGGCCATTTCGGCGCGTCGGCGCTCGGTGATGTCGGAGATGGAGCCGGCCATGCGGACCGGCTTGCCCGACTCGTCGCGGACGGTCTTGCCGCTGATGTGAAAGTAGCCGTAGCTGCCGTCGTAGCGGCGCAACCGACACTCGACGATGAAGGGGGCGCCCTTCTCGAGGTGGGCCTTTATCGCATCCCGGAGCAGGTCCCGGTCTTCGGGGTGCACGTGCTCGAGGGCTTCTGCCGTGGGCCGCACCTCCTGGCCGCGGGGGATGCGGAGCAGGTCGTACATGCGCTCCGACCACACCAGCGTGTCGTCGCGCATGTTCCAGTCCCAGATGCCGTCGGTGCTCGCTTCGGTGACGAGGCGCAGGCGCTCTTCGGATGCGGCGAGGGCCTGCATGGCGCGGTCGCGGTCCACCTGCACGCGCTTGCGCTCGATGGCGTAGCGCACCGAGCGTTGCAGAACCTCGGCCTCGATCTTGCCCTTGACCAGATAATCCTGCGCTCCCTCGCGGACGGCGCTGATGGCGAGGTTCTCGTCGGAGTGGCCACTGAGCACGACGACGGCCGTTTCCGGGGCCTTGGAAGCCACGGCGTGCAGCGTGTCGAGCGATTCGCTGTCGGGGAGGTTGAGGTCGAGGAGGACGAGGTCGAAGGCCTGAGCGCCGAGACATTCGAGGGCGGCTTCGAGCGTCTCGGCCTTGCGGACGGTGGCGGCGGGGCCTCGGGAGCCGGAGAAGATCAGCTCGATGAGGCGTGCGTCCGCCGGGTTGTCCTCGACCAGCAGGATGTTGAGGGTGGGTGGAATCATGGATGAGGCGCCGGATCCTCACTCGGGGGGCGGCGTGCGGACCACCCTCAGCCAGAAGTCCTCGATGGAGCGGATCACGTCGATGAACTGCCCCAGGTCTACGGGCTTGACGATGTAGCAGTTGGCGTGCAGCCCGTACGTTTGCACAATATCCGCCTCGGCGCGGGAGGTGGTCAGGATGACCACGGGGATGCGCTTCAGCTCCGGGTCGGACTTGATCTCGGCGAGCACCTCGCGCCCGTCCTTGCGAGGGAGATTGAGGTCCAGCAGGATGAGGTTGGGACGCGGCGCGTTGGCGTAGATTCCCTGACGTCGGAGATAGGCCAGCGCCTCCTCGCCGTCTCGGGCAACGTTCAGGCGGTTGGAGTACCGGCCTTCGGCCAGCACCTCCCGGGTCAGCCGGATGTCCGCCTCGTTGTCCTCCACCAGAAGGACTTCGGCCGTTCGCTCCAGAGTCAGCGTGCTCATGGCGACGTCTCTCCCGCGTCTTTGAGTGTGAAGTAGAAAGTGGAACCGTTCCCAGGCTGAGATTCCACCCAGATGCGGCCGTCGTGCCGCTCCAGTATTCGTTTGCAGATGGCCAAACCGATGCCGTTCCCGGGATAAACCGAGCGCGGGTGCAGGCGTTGGAACATCGTGAAAATCTTCTCACTGTGCTTGGGCTCGATGCCGATGCCGTTGTCCGTCACCTGGAAGAGCCAGCCCTCGCCGTCGCGTGAGGCCTTCACCTCGATGATCGGGGCCTTGCCAGGCGCGTGGAACTTGATCGCGTTGCCGATGAGGTTCTGGAAGACCAGGGCGAGCTGGGATTCGTCCGCCAGCACTTCGGGCAGCGGCTCGCACCGCAGCGTCGCGCCGCTGGTCTCCAGCGCCACGCGGAGGTTGTCTCGCGCCCGCGCAAAGGCCGCGTCCGCACGCACCCGCCCCAGCACACGCGGGCGGCTGCTCACGCGCGAGAAGGCCAGCAGATCCTCGATGAGCTGCTGCATGCGGACCGCGCCCTCCACGGCGTAGCCGATGAACTCGTCCGCGTCCTTGTCCAGCCGACCCTTGTACCGCTGCGCGAGCAACTGGGTGAACGAAGTCACCATGCGCAGAGGCTCCTGCAGGTCGTGGCTGGCGACGTAGGCGAAGCGCTCCAGCTCCGCGTTGCTGCGGGCCAGCTCCTCGGCTCGCTCGCGCAGGCGCTCCTCGTCGCGCCGGCGCGAGATCGCGATGCCCGCCAGGTGCGCCGCCGATTCGATCAGCTCGATCTCGTGCGGCGCGGGCTGACGCGGCGTGGAGTAGTACATCGCGAAGGTGCCCAGCAGCGTGCCGGAGCTGCCGAACACCGGCTGCGACCAGCACGCGGCAAGTTTGAACTTGGCCGCCACCGACGCCGCCCTCGCCCACAGCGGGTCATGGGCGATGTCGGAGACGATCACACGCTCGCGCCGGTACGCCGCGGTGCCGCAGGAGCCGTGGCAAGGCCCAACGCCGTACCCGTCCACGAAGCGGTTGTACTCATCGGGGAGGCTGGGAGCCGCGCCGTGGCGGAGACGCTGGCCCGACTCGTCGAGCAGAAGGATCGAGCAGCGCAGGTCGTCCTCCTGCTCCTCGATGACGCGCACGAGCGTGGTCAGCACGGTCTCCAGCGGCTCGCCCTGGGTGAGCTGCTCCAGCACCTTGCCCTGCCCGGCGCGCCACGTCTCGGCGCGGTGGCGCTCGGTGATGTCCTGCACGACGCCGATCATGCGGAAGGGCCTGCCGGACTTGTCGTACTCCAGCTCCGCCTGCTCGTGGACCCACCGCACCGAGCCGTCGGAACGGATGATCCGGTGGTCCACGTTGTACGGCCTGCCCGTCTCCATCGACCTGGTCACCGCCTCACGCACCTTGGCGCGATCGTCGGGGTGGACCAGGCGGAAGAACTCGGTGACGGTGGTCTGGTGCTCGTTCTCCTCGGGCACTCCGAAGATCCGGCAGGTCTCGCGCGACCACACGAGCGAGCCGTCCTCGGTCAGCTCCGTAACCCAGCTTCCCACGTGGGCCACCGCCTGCGCCTGCTCCAGCAGGGCGCGGCTCTCGCGCAGCGCGGCCATCGCCTTGTTGCGACTGGTCACGTCCGTGATCAGCACCAGCCGGGCGTGCTCCGAGATGAAAGGCACCGAGTGGCTGCTGATCTGAACCTCGATCATGTCGCCGTTCTTGCGGCGGTGCCTCCACATGCCCGAGTCGGAGTTGGCCTGCTCCGCAACCTCCACCACCTTCTCAAGGAACTCGTGCTGGTCCTCCGGGGGCCGGATGTCGGTCACCTTGAGCCGGGCGAACTCCTCTCGCGTGTAGCCGTACTCCCGGACCGCCGCGGCGTTCACCGCGAGGAACGCCAGCGTTTTGGTGTCGTAGATCCACATCGGGTGCGGGCTGCTCTCGAAGAGCAGGCGGTAACGCTCCTCGCTCTGCCGCACCATTTCCTCCGCGAGCTTGCGCTCCGTGACATCAATCGCGATGCCCCAGGTCATCCAGCCGGGTATGGGGTGCTGCTCGGCGATGGAAGACCAGGCGATGGTCCGGGTGCTGCCGTCCTTGCAGCGGATGTTCCACTCAAAGTCGCGGATCTCGCTGGGCGGGCTGGACCACTCCGTCAGCACGGTGGCGCGGTAGGCGGGGTCGGGCATCAGCATCTCCAGCCCGTCGGGGCCGGAGATTTCCTGCAGCGAGTAGCCGGTGACGCGCTGGGCTTCCTTGTTCCAGAAGACGATACGCCCCAGCGGGTTGATGGCGAACGCCAGCACGGGCATGTTCTCGATGATGAGGCGCAGCCGCTCCTCGCTGGCGCGGAGGCGGTCCTGGGCGTTAAGCCGCTCCTGCACCGAGAACGCGCCGGTCAGCGCCAGCGCGATGTAGTCGCTCACCTCCGAGATCGTCGCGATCTCGTGCTCGCTCCATTCCCGAGGCTCTGGCGCATCAAAGCACAGCAGCCCCTCCGTCTGGCGTGTGCGGATCAGGTGCGCGAGCGTGGCGCGGATGCCGCCCTGCTCGAAGAACCCGGCCAGCGGGGCAACCTCCGCCTGCCGGCGCGTGTCGGAGACAGCCACGGGAATTTCCGCGCGAACTGCTTCCAGATAGGCGGGTGCGACCGAAAGATCTCCGGCCAAGCCGCGGATGCTCGGCATCGGCGGGGGTTCGATGGATTCGTCGATGACGAAGGCCCCGCGCGGAGTCATGGTCGCGTAGCGCACGCGCAGGCCGGGCAGCACCTCGCTGAGCGACTGCACGGCCTGGGCGATCACCGTGCTCACGTTCGCCCCGGCGTTGATGTTCGTCGCAATGGAGTTGACCAGCCGCAGGCGTTCCTGGCTCTCGCGCAGGCGGGCCTCCGCCGCCTTCTGGGCGGTGATGTTGCGCGCGATCGTCGAGATGAACTGCACCTCGCCGCTTTCGTTCTTGTGCGCCAGCAGGAGCTGGGACACCGGAATCTCCCCGCGCATGGGCGAGAGCAGGGCGCACTCTCCCGACCACCTTCCCGTGCTGATCGCGGCAGGGATAGCGGTGTTGCGCAGCGTCTCGTACGCCCACGCGGGCATCACGTCCTTGCAGCTCTTGCCCTCAAGAGAGGTATCGGCGAGGCCCACGAGCCGGAGCCCCGCGGGGTTCACCCACTGCAGGCGACCCTCGGTGTCGAAGGTGGCGATGAAGTCGGTGGTTGCCTCGAAGATCTGGGCGAAGCGCTGCGCTTCGCTGATGGCCTTCTGGTGTCCGGCTCGCTCTGCGAGCAGGGCCTGGTTCCTGTCCTCCAGTTCCGCGGCACGTCGGCGGATGGTGCGGAGGCGGGCTTGCCAGATGAGCGCTCCCAGAGCGAACCCCGCCGCGGCGGCCCCGACGGCCAGCGGCCACGTCGGCCATGGGGATCCCTCCCCCACCGCCCACGTCAGGGGAAAAAACCCCGCCGCCGGCAGGCCCATACCGCTTCGTCTGGAAGCATCCCCATTCACCGGCATGAGAATACCCCCACTCAGGCGGGGGCGTGCGTAGGTCCATCCGGGGCCGTCTTTTCCGGCAACCGGCTGGGCGTCATGCTTGCGGCGACAGGCTGGTCCCACTAGTTTGTGCTCCTTCCCCTGCGGGGCACGATCGAACGAGCAGCACCTATGAGCGATCAATCGTCTTCACACCCAACGCCGCCCGATCACCTCCCGATCGGCGAGCACGCCGAAGGCTACCTCGAAACGCCCCAGAAGCCCCCGCCGCTGCCGCCCGACGCCTCGCCCGAAGACAAGGACCGCCACTGGTTCCGGTACGTCTATCAGGGCGACCGCATGCCCCAGCTCACCGTCCGTGCCGTGGTGATGGGCGGGTTCCTGGGCATGCTGATGTCCGCGGCGAACCTGTACACGACACTCTCCATCGGCTGGGCGTTCGGTATCGCCATCACAGCCAGCGTGCTTTCCTTTGTGATCTGGAACTTCGTCCGGTTCGCGTCGGGGAACCGCGTGAGCCAGATGTCGGTGCTGGAGACCGCGTGCATGGCGTCGTGCGCCTCCGCCGCGGGCTACTCGACCGGCTCGACCATCGCGACGATGTTCGGGGCGCTGGTGCTTCTGCACGACACGCCGCCGGGGCAGACGGTCAACACGTGGGACGTGACCCCGCCGTGGGTGGCGGTGGTCTTCACGCTCTGCACGGGCCTGATGGGCGTGTTCCTGGCCATCCCGATGAAGCGGCAGCAGATCAACCACGAGCAGCTGCCCTTCCCTTCGGGCATCGCCGCCGCGGAGACGCTGCGCAGCCTCTACAGCGCCAGCAAGGACGCGGCACGCAAGGCGTACATCCTGGTAATAGGGCTCGCGGCGGGGCTGCTGATCGGCTTCCTGCGCGTGGGCGACGACGTGCTGGACTCGGTGCGGTTCCTTCGCTCGCTCTTTGACAAGATTTCTTTCCTGCGCATCCCCGAGCACCTCGACATGCACTGGCTGGACCGGCTCTATCCGGCCCAGCGGCACGCGGCGGGCTTCGCGTTTGAGCCCTCGGCGCTGCTGATCGCGGCGGGCATGATCGTGGGCATGCGCACCAGCGTCACGCTGCTGATCAGCTCGCTGTTGCTGTACGGCGTCGTCGGCCCCAAGCTGGCGGAGCTGGACGCGGCGGCGCTGGAAAAGCCCGCCATGACGCTGAAGGCGGCGGCGGAAAGCGTGCGAAGCAGCGACGACTTCGCCGCGGTGGGCGCGGCGGCGGCGCAGGCCGTCATCCATGCCGCTCAGGAAATGGGCGTGGACCCGGCCTTGATCGAGGATCAGGTCAAGGGCGCCGCGGACGCGGCCGTGGCCGAGGCGACCGAAGCCAAAGCGAGCAACCCCGAGTTCAACACAGAAGAAGCCTCCAAGGCGATCGCCAAGGCTGCCTGGACCGCCGTCGCGCCGGTGGTGGTCGAGCGCGTGTCGAACGCGGAGGCGTATCGCAAGCAGGAAGAGGCCCGTAGCCGGGCGATGACGGAGGGCACGCCGGAGTACGCCGCGGCGCTGGAGCGGGTGCCGATGCTCCTGGACCGCATCCAGACCGAAGCCCGCAACAAGGCCCGCGCGGAAGGCAAGAGCGGGGCCGAGGCCGATGCCGCGGCCCTGGCGGCCCGTGCCGCGGCGGAGGCGAACAAGGTCGCGCTGGGGGCGGAGGAAGTCGCCCGCGAAACCTTCACGCAGCACAAGTTCAAGCCGAGCCTGATCTGGGTGTGGGGCGCTGATCAGATCGTGCTCACCCGCTGGTCGCTGTGGGGCGGCACCTCAGTGATGGTGTTCGCCAGCCTGATGAGCGTGGCCCTTCAGTGGCGCACGGTCGTGCGTGCGTTCATCGGGGCGAAGGCCGGCTCGGCAGGCGGAGCCAACGCCGCCGAAGACGCCGAGATGAGCAAGATCGAAGTCCCCGGGTCGTGGATGATCATCGGGATGGTGCCCATCACCATCGCGATGGTGTGGCTCCAGATCCAGGCGTTCGAGGTCTCGTGGTGGGCGGGCCTGATCGCGGTGGCGATGTCGTTCGTGCTGAGCCTGGTGGCCAGCCGCGCCACCGGCGAGACGGACACCACCCCCGTGGGCGCGATGGGCAAGGTGATGCAGCTGCTGTTCGCGGTGCTGGCGCCGAACAACATCGGTGCCAACCTCGCGTCGGCGGGCATCGCGGCGAACAGCGCCAGCGCCTCGGCGGACCTGCTGATGGACCTCAAGACGGGCTACCTGCTGGGCGCGAACCCGCGCCGCCAGTTCCTGGCCCAGTTCTTCGGCGTCTTCTTCGGCACGGTGGCGATCGTGCCGGTGTGGTACCTCATGGTGCCGACGAAGGAGAAGCTCGAGACCTTCGCGCTCCCGGCCACCCGCGCGTGGGAGGCGGTGGCGCGTGTGCTCGTGAACGGAGTCAGTGAGCTCCCGCAGTCGGCGATCATCGCCATCTTCGCCGGCGCGGCCATCGGTGTGGGCCTGCCGCTCATCGAGCGCTTCCTGCCCGCCTCGGCCCGCAAGTACATGCCCTCGGCGACGGCGGTGGGCCTGGCGTGGGTGCTGCCTTTCCAGAACGCCCTTTCCTTCTTCATCGGAGCGTGCATCGCGCTGGCCTGGTTCAGGCTGCACCGCAAGTCGCAGGAGAACTTCAACGTGCCCGTGGCCTCGGGGCTGGTGGCCGGCGAGTCGCTGATGGCGGCGGCGCTGGCGATCACCGCGACCGCCGTGGGCCTGCTGGGCCGATAACTTTGCCCTTTCAAACGCGTGGCTCGGGAGAAAGCCCTCGGGCGCACGCGTTTTTTTACGCGCCTGGCGTCGGTCCCCAAAGCCCCCCGCCTAGGCCGTCGATAGACAACGGAGTCCCGTAACCGGGGGATCGGCGGGGGAATCCATGAGCGTCCGAAAGAAGACCATACTCGTAATCGGAGTCGTGCTCACCTTCGTGCTGGGCATGCTCTATCTGGGGGCACAGTCACTTCTGCGGTCCCGCTTCTGGATGATGGAACAGGCCAGGGCGCAGGCCAAGTCTGGGCGCGCGGTGGCGGACCTGATCAACGCGCTCGACGGGATCGACACGCTGTGTCGCACGGTGGCCGCTCTGCCGGTGGACTGGGAACGGCCGGAGGACGTCCACTCGCAGGCTCGCGAAGCTCTGCTGCTGATGGATAACCAGTGGTTCGGCATCTTCGACGAGACGGGCAAGCTGCGGATGTCGGGCCTCAGCTCGACCGGGCGTTTCGGCTCGGGCTCGTTTACCGACGATCTGGTTGAGTACCTGAAGACCTGCTCGCTGGTGGGCCCGAGCGCGGCCCAGCACGGTGCCAGCGGCGTGGCGCTGCTCGACGGCTCGCCGGTGCTCGCCTCGGTGCGCCCGCTCAAGAACACGCCAGGCTCTTACTTCGTGCTCGCACGGCCCATGTCCGAGACGACCTCGTCCTTCGCCATCCACGACGCATTCTGGATCGTCGCGGCGGGGCCCGCGGAAGGCCAGCTCAGCCTGGGGCCCGAAACGTTTCACGCGCACTCTGAAGTAACGCACAGCAACGACACCCTCACCACGCACCTCTCCTTCGCCGACCTCGGCGGCAAGACGCTTCTGCAGACGGTCATCGCGGACCGGCCTTTGGGCCTGGAACTCGGCCGGAACGTCAGCCTGGTGCTCGGCGCCTCGCTCTTCCTGGGCGTCGTGATGTGCACCGGGCTGGCGATGGTGCTGCTGAACCGGCTCGTGCTGGGTCCGCTGGCGAGCCTGTCGCGTCAGCTTGAGGAAGTCGGTCGCGGCGAGCGCAATCGCATCGACACCATGGGCGAGGACGAGGTCGGCCAGGTCGTCCACACGGTCAACAAGACGCTGGAAGCGCTCGACGCTTCGCGGGCGCGACTGGCGGAGAGCAAGGTCGCCGCGGAGGCGGCCAACCTCGCCAAGAGCGAGTTCCTCGCGAACATGAGCCACGAGATCCGCACGCCGATGACGGCGATCCTGGGCTTCTGCGACCTGCTGGCGGACCCGGCGCAGTCCGAGAGCGAGCGGCAAAGCTGCATCGAGACGGTGCGCCGCAACGGCGAGCACCTGCTGGCCATCATCAACGACATCCTCGACCTGTCGAGGATCGAGGCGGGGCGCACCACGTTGGAAAAGGTGGAGTGCAGCCCGGCCCGCATCGTCTCCGAGGTCGCGAGCCTGCTCGGCCTGCGCGCCAAGGAGAAGGGCCTGCGCATGAACGTGGAGTTCGACACGGCGCTGCCGGCCACGATCACCACCGATCCCACCAAACTCCGCCAGGTGCTGATCAATCTGATCGGCAACGCTGTGAAGTTCACGGAGAAGGGCTGGGTGCGCATCGGGGTCGGCATGGCCTCGCCCGACGAAGGCGGCCCGCACAGGCTCATCGTCACCATCGCCGACTCGGGCATCGGCATGACGCCCGAGGAGATCTCGCGCCTGTTCCAGCCCTTCTCGCAGGGCGACAGCTCGATGGCGCGCCGCTTCGGCGGCACCGGGCTGGGCCTGTTCATCTCGCAGAAGCTCGCCGCGCTGATGGGCGGGTGCATCACCGTCTCCTCCAAGCCCGGCGTCGGGAGCACGTTCACGCTGATGCTCGACGCGGGCGAGGTCTCCGGGGCCTGGACCCGCGGCCTGCCGCCCGAGCCGGAAAAGCTACCCGCCGAGCCCTCCGCCGCAAGCAAGCTGAACTGCCGCGTGCTGCTGGCCGACGACGGGCCGGACAACCGGCGTCTGATCACGTTCATCCTGACGCGCGCGGGAGCCGAGGTCACGACGGTGGAGAACGGACGCAACGCGGTGGAAACGGCGCTGGAGGCCGCGCGATCGGGCCATCCCTTCGACATCGTGCTCATGGACATGCAGATGCCGGAGCTGGACGGGTACACCGCCACACGCCAACTGCGCGAAGCCGGCTACGAAGGTGTCATCATCGCCCTCACCGCCCACGCCATGGCCGACGACCGCACCAAGTGCCTGGAGGCGGGGTGCACCGACTACGCCCCCAAGCCCATCGATCGTGCCTCGCTGATCAGCAAGTGCGCCCAGTGGACCGCCGGACGCGCCGCGGCCTGACTCACAGCGTTTCGAGGGCGGCGGTCGCCTGCGCTTCCTCGGGTGACCGCCTGCGCCGGAACACCGCGAAGGGCAGCGTCAGCAGGTAGCCCATCGCGATGATCGCCAGCGTCAGCCACGGGTCGATGATGAACAGCACGACGAAGATCACGACGAGCACCAGCAGCGGCGCCACCAGGGGGCGGCTCACGCGCAGACGCTTGAGCGCGAACATCGGAACCCGTGAGATCATCAGGAAGGCCACCACCAGCGTGTAGCCCGCGACCAGCCAGCCCGGCACGGTGAAGTTGGCCAGTTCCGACACATCGAGCATGGCCGGGACCATGACCGCCCCCGCCGCCGCGGGAGTGGGCATCCCGACGAAGTAGTTGGAGGGCGTGGTGCTGGGCTTGGGAGCGAATGCCGCGGCGGTGAAGCGGGCCAGACGCATCCCCGAGCAGACGGCGAAGACCATGACGGGAAGCAGGCCCACCAGCATGTACAGGCGCGCCCCCGGGCCGGTGCGGTTGATGAACTCGGCCAGGGTCCACTGGTGGAGGATGATCGCCGGCGCCACGCCGAAGGCGACGAAGTCGGAGAGCGAGTCGAGCACCGTGCCGAAGCGGGAGGTCACGTGGAGCAGTCGCGCTGCGCGGCCGTCCAGGGCATCAAAGACCGCCGACAGCAGAATCGCGCCCAGAGCCCTCTGCCAGAGCAGCTCGGCGTCCGCCATGGGCGCGCCCTTGGCCATGAGCACCGACGCCCGGATGGAGAAGTGGATGGAGGCGAGCCCGCAGCTCAGCGCCAGCGTGGTGAGCAGGTTGGGCAGCAGAGCCGCCAGCGAGACCTCGGGGTGCTTCACCAGTCGCAGGAACATGGGACTCTCCTGGCCTTACACGGGCAAGCGCGCGATGGGGGTTTCGCCCGCGAGCGTCTTCTCCCCGAGCTTCACCAGCACTTCGCACCCCGGCGGCAGGTACACGTCCACGCGGGATCCGAAACGGATGAGGCCGTAACGCTGCCCTGTGCGAAGGTTGTCTCCGGGCTTAACCTTCCGCACGATGCGCCGCGCCACGAGCCCGGCGATCTGCACGAACCCGATCGAGTGGCCCGTCGGCGTCCGCATCGCGACCGAGAACCGCTCGTTGTGCTCGCTGGCTTTGTCGAGTGAGGCGTTGAAGAACTTGCCCTCCCGGTACGCCGCGGCGGTCACCACCCCCGATACCGGCGCGCGGTTCACGTGGACGTTGAAGACGTTCATGAAGATGCAGACGCGCTGGAGCGGCTCGGCGGGGAGCCCCAGTTCGGGGGGAGGGGCGGCGGGTGATAACGAGACGACCACGCCGTCCGCGGGGGCGATCACCAGCGCCGGGTCCGCTGGGGTGCTCCGGGCGGGGTCGCGGAAGAACCAGAGGCACCAGAGCGTCAGGACGGCCCCCACCCCTGCCACGGTCGCCCCGACGGCCTGGCCGCCAAACTGCCACGCCGTCGCCGCGGCGACGACGCTGACCAGCACGAATACAGCGACGATGGGCCAGCCCTCGCGGGCGATGATCGGACTTGGGTCGTCGGGCAGGACGGCCGCGGGGGCGGCGGTTTGGGTGGAGTGAGTCACGGGGGACATGGTACGGGGCCGCCTCTCTGTTCGCGGGCTGTCCGGCCCCCCGGCAGGGCAAGTCCGAGAACCCTCACCCGGCACAGACTCAGCACAGACCCGGTATTCAGCCTCAAGGACGGGGGCGAGGTGTTCGATTCTTTGTCTATAACCGGCTTCAAACACTATGAATACCAACACGAACAGCTACGCCCGGATCCTGATCTGCGACGATGAGGCTCACATTCGGCAGATCATCTACCGCAAGCTGACGGCGGCGGGCTTCACCGTGGCCGAAGCGCGCAACGGGCAGGAGGCCCTGGCGCTGCTGGACCCGGGGGCGCATCCGGCGTTTCTGCCCAACCTGGTGATCACGGACCTGCAGATGCCCATCATCACTGGTCTGGAGCTGTGCCAGGTGCTGCGCCGGCGCACCGACACGGCGCACGTGCCCGCGCTGATGCTGACGGCGCGCGGGTACATCCTTTCTCCCGACGACCTGGCGCAGACGAACATCCGCCAGGTCATCAGCAAGCCCTTCGGCGTGAAGCTCCTCCTGGACCGCGTGGTGTCGGTGCTGGCGGAGCAGTCGCGCGACCTGATTCCCGCCGCGCTGCTCACGAGCACCGGCACGGGCGGAACGGGGCTCGCAGCGTAAAGGGGCCGCAGTTGTTGACGAACAGGCGCCCATCGCTCTCCACGCTGACCCCGGACCCGGGCCCCGCCCTGCCTCCGGCGGCGTTTCTCGACCGCTGCACCGAGCTGGGCATCGTCGCGTTCCAGTACGCCAACCCGCAGGAGTTCATCGGCGAGAGCCGCGTTCCCCCCAGCCTCAGCACGTTCATGCGCAGCGAGGCCGTGACGCAGCTGCTGCGTCCCCGCCTGATGCACGCGGCGGAGCACGGGGCGCGGATCACCGAGGACGTGCTCTTTCCCGGCTGCTCGCTGGGAATCATCGCGCACCGCAGCGGCCAGCGGCCCGCGGGCTACACCGTGGTGGTCTTCTTCACGCACGCCGGGTTCACCCAGCCGCGGTTCCTGTCCCTGTGCGAAGCGGCGGGGGTGCAGCCCGCGCAGCTCGCTTCGGACGCGGAGGCGTATGTGCGCGAGGCGAGCTCGGACATCCACATGGTGCTGCGTTCGCTGCTCGGCACGGCGGTGGACCTCGAAAAGATCGAGGACCAGGACGCCGCGCTCGAGACCTTCGCCGAACAGCTCACCGACAGCTACGACACGATGGACCTGCTCTACTCGGTGGGCCGCTCGATGCGCGAGCCCTTCAAGCCGGAGCAGTTCCTGAACTTCGTCTGCGCGCGCCTCTTCGCCGCGCGGAGCTTCCGCTGGGTGGCGATCATGTTCAGCTCCGGGGCCGGCGTGGCGCGCGGGCTCCGAGGCAGGATGGTGACCTCCGGGCAGCTCCCCTGCGACGCCGATGTCTTCCGCTCCACGGTCCTTTCCTGCGTGGAGCGAGGCTCGGCGGGCACCGCCCCGCAGGTGCTCGAGCGCGTGCCCCACATCTCAACGTCCGAACGGCCCCAGGTCCTGCTGCAGCCCCTGGTGTGCAAGGGCCTGACGGTGGGCGTGCTCGGGGCGGGCGGAAAGTACGGCGACGACCCGGACGTCAGCAGCTACGACATCCAGCTCATCGAAGCCGCGAGCGGGTACATCAACGCCTTCTCCGAGAACGTGGCGCTGTACGAGGACCAGCACACGCTCTTCATGGGAACGGTGCAGGCCCTGACGGCCGCGATCGACGCCAAGGACCGCTACACCTTCGGCCACAGCGAGCGCGTCGCGCACGTCGCGGCCCAGCTCGCCCTGGCCGCGGGCATGTCGCGTGAGCAGGCCGAGCGCGTCCGCATCGCGGGGCTGGTGCACGACGTGGGCAAGATCGGCGTCCCCGAGGCGGTGCTCACCAAGCAGGGCCGGCTCACCGACGAAGAGTTCGCCCACATCAAGCGGCACCCGGAGATCGGCCACACCATCCTCCGCGACATCCCGCTGCTGGCGGACGTGCTCCCGGGGGTTCTGCACCACCACGAGCGCTATGACGGGCGGGGCTATCCCCACGGCCTGGTCGGCGAGAAGATCCCCTACATCGCCCGCATCCTCGCCGTGGCCGACACCTTCGACGCGATGAGCTCCACCCGCTCCTATCGCTCCGCGATGCCCCGGGAGGTGGTGCTGGCGGAGATCGGCCGGTGCTCGGGCACGCAGTTCGACCCCACCCTGGCGATGACCTTCGTGAAGCTCGATCTGTCGAGCTACGACGACATGGTGGCCCGTCACGCGGCGGGGCACCTCAACGTCGCCGCCTGAGCCGGCGGCAGGTCCGAGAACTTTTTCGCCGACACTCAATAAGACACTTGCATGTCCGCGAAAGCGTCGGGCGTGACCGTCGAAGTCGCGCGTTCATCCACACCATTGCGTGGGATAGCGTGAAGTTGCTTTGACCTTCTTCAACTGTGCTGGTAGTTTGGCCTCGCGTTGGCGCTCCCTGGGGGGAACGACCGCGTGGGCCGTTGCCCGTTTTTACAGGGAGCAGGCAGTTGGAGGGAGCTTCCATGTCGAACATCAGAAAGGCTGCTGTGCTGGCTCTGTGCGGGACCTTCGCGTTCTGCATCGCGGCGATGTCCAATCCCAACCACATCAAGTTTGATTCCATCGCCCCGGCCGGCACCTTCGGCTTCGCCGAGAACCCTGAGGTCGATGGTCATGCCAAGATCAAGTACCGCCCCTCTCAGGGCGTGACGGACATCATGGTGCAGGTGCGCAAGCTCCGTCCGCACACCACCTACAGCGTCCTGGTTGACGGCAGCGGCGCAGGCGGGGCGTTCCCCAACGCCTTCACCACCAACGCCGCCGGGCACGGGTCCTGGCAGTTCGACGACCTGCTGGGCGAAGCGGCGGACGACACCACCATCACCATCTTCCGTTGGGACGGCGACTTCGACGAGCTGTTCGACGTGACGGAGCTTGAGCTCCGCGCGGTGGCTGTTCCCTGAGCGTTGAACGGCTCCTGAGCCGGGTTCAACACACATGAAATCAATGCAACGGGCGGGCCCTTCGACGGCCCGCCCGTTCTGCTTTCAGGGCGCCACCACCTGCCTCCACGTGCCGGGCTTAATCTTCAGCCGTTCGGACGTGTAGTAGCCCATCGGCGGGTCGGAAACCAGGTTCGTGTCGTACACCACCTCCGCGTTGCCGGCCACCAGGGCGTTGCTGCCGGTGGCCTCGCAGATGAGAGCGCCGCGGATGAGCGTGTTCTCGTTGATCGTGACCTCGCCGAGGCAGTGGACGAGCCCCCGCAGCTCCGTCGGGTAAGACCCGGTGATGTTCGAGTCGGTCACGCCTTCAAAGGGCATCCCCGGCGGGTTGAAGTTGATCCCACTGAAGGATTCTTCGAGGGGCGTCAGCTTGTTGGCCTTGAGCACGAGATTGGCGTTCACGATGAGCGCCGGGTACTCGGGCCGGGTGGACGCGATGTGGACGGGGCCGGTGATGGTCACGGTGCGGCCCGGCGCGTTGATCACCAGCGTGCCGTAGATGCGCGAGGCTGAGATGGTGACGTCGGAGGAGCTGTTGAGGACGTAAATGCCCTCGTCGTTGGCTGCGCCGCCCACGGTGTTGACCCCCGGCCCAAGCACCTTCCTGTTGATCGTGGTCACGGAGGGCAGCGTCGTGCCCAGGCCGGTGTACAAGGCCTGGGTGGTGTCGGGGGGCATCGACTTCGGGAGTGAAAGCAGAGAAACGCCGTGGGAGTAGGTCCCGAGCCCCAGCGCGAGCAGGGCCTGCCCCTTCCCGATCACGGCTCCGTTGTTCAGCAGCGTCGCGTTCGAGGAAAGAATCGCGCCGTTGAGGTTGAACGTGCAGTCGGACTCGACCTTGACGTTGCCGGCGACGGCCACCGCGGCGACGAGCGCGCCGATCGGGTCGCCCGTCGGCTTCAACTCGACTTCGAGGATGTGCGTAGCCGCGCCGTGAACGCCGCGGGAGCGGACGAGGACCGGATCGCAGGGACGGTTGGCGAAGTTCCCGTCCACCGGATCGATGACGTCGAGCGTGAAGGAGCCCCTGTCCAGGGCCATGGCGTTCATCCATGTCCCTTGCGGCCGCGAGCGCCAGGAAGTATTCCCGTCGAGGGTGTACGCCAGAGCCTCCACACCTGCTTCGGCGTTGTAGCGGGCGCCGATGGAGTCGGCCAGCGCGCTCTCGGCAGCGCTCTGGACTCGGACGGCCATGATCGCGCCCAGCGAAAGGGCCGTGACGACCGCGGACACGCCGAGAACAGCGATGTACAAGCTCCCGCGCCGCGCGCGCATCACCATGCGTCCCTCGCTTTCGAGCGGAGCGCCCGAAGCTGCGCCACGATGACACCGTTCTTGCGGACTGTCACGATCACGCGCCTGATGTTGGTCTCCGACGTCGAACGCACGCGGAGGTTCGCGGGGTTCACGTTCTCGACCGTCACCGAGCGGGACCAGTTCGTGAAGCCGGGGATGATGGAGCCGTCCGGCCGGCGGGGAGGCGACTCCTTCAGCCCGTCGTAGTCGTCCAGGTCGTTGAGCGTCTCTCGCCGGGCGTGGGTCTCGCCCAGCTCCAGCCCCAGCAGCCCGCCCACGTCCACGTAGGGCTGGCGCAGGATTTCCGCCATGAGCTCCTGCGCCAGCCACATGCCCGTGCTCCGGTCCTGGTTGTGCTGCTGGCGGGCGCGGGCGACGGCCGAGGCGTTCAACGCCGCGGCGAGCATCAGCCCCACCACCACCGTGCACACCGCCCCCTCGACGAGGGTGAGCCCCATGCGATGTCGTCGCGAAGCGCTCATGGGCCGGCCACCGTGGGCTGATTGAGGGTCCGCACCGTGGCCTCAACGCGCGCCGCCGGCGACCCGGCCTCCACGAGCATCGTGATCGACCGCAGCGTGTAGGCGTCCACCGTCGTCGTGATGTTCACCGGCCAGGAGTACGTCCCCCACACCTCGAAGGGGATGTCGTTCTGATGCTGGTTCTTGGTGGGCGACCAACTCTTGCCGCCGTCGGTGCTCATGAGGAACACCGCGGAGTCGCTGCTCGCGAGCGTGGAGTTGTAGTACTGCACCTGCCCCGCCGCGGAGCCGCTGCCCTTGACGATGAAGTTGAACGTCTTCGTCTTGCCGTCGGTCACGGCCCCCGAGAGCGGGAAGTCCGTCAGGACGTATGAAGTCGTGAGCGACGACACGGGCACGCTCCCGGGCGAGCCGATGGGCGTGCCGGAGGGCTGCGGCGCGGCACCCGTGGCGTAGATGCCCGCGGTGAGCTCCGTGCCCGTGGGCGACGACACGCGCCGGACCTTCACCCGGATCTTGGTGAACTCCACGCGCGTCACGTCCGGCGGCAGCTCCACCTGGTCGATGGTGAAGTAGCACGTCGCCCACGAAGTGTCGGTGAGGGCGGTCTGGAGCTGATTGAACAGCAAGCCAAGCGGCCATCCGTTCCACTTCGCCAGCAGCACCTCGCCGCTGCTGGACATGCTCGTGGTGGTCGTGGTGACGCTGGTCTTGGTGATGACCCGCGAGAGGTTGAAGGTCGAGACGTTCGGCACGATGTCCGCGGGCGGGCCGTAGTTGTAGATGCGCCGCAGCGGCGAGCCGGAGCCCGCCCACTCGTAGCGGATCACCTCTTCCTGGCCGTCCCCGTCGCGGTCGGCGACGGTGAACTCGATGTGGTTGGCGGTCTGCGACCGCACGCTGGTCAGGTAGCGCAGCTCCGCGCAGAACTGGTCCAGCCCGGTGTTGAGGCGCGTGCGGGTGGCCGTCTTGACGTCGTTCGTGGGCGCGGCACGGGCCGCCACCACCAGCGCGCCGGCCATCCCCAGCGCGAGCATTCCGACCACCGCCGTGCTCACCACGGCTTCGGCCAGAGTGAACCCACGATGAGGCTTCCGGTACGTCACTTTGCCTCCGCCACTTCAATAACTGTGAACGGCGCCTGGGAAATGTCCGCTTGCAGCACCGTCTTCGTCGTGGGCGCGATGGACGCGCGTCCCGACGCGTCGAGCGTGACCTTGTACAGGTGCGGGCCGCACCGCACAACCACCCATCCGGTGGTGTCCGGCACGCCGAACCCGTCGAACACGACCTCTCCCACCTCGTCGTTGCCGAACACCTGGTGACGCAGCGACTTGTCGTCCCCGAAGCTGACCGCGGCGATGGCGCACTTGTACGGCGCATCGTTCACACGGACCATGTACGGCGCGGACGTGCGGTCCAGCGGGTTGCTCACGCCGGGCAGGACGTACGCGCCGCGCCCGGGGCTGAACACGACCTTGCAGCTCGCGCTCGAGGCCATCGCGCGGGCGCGGGCGTACTCCAGGTCCGCGGCCACCCGCTTGGCCGCCGCGATGGCCCGCTGGCGTGTGAGCGACCCGCTCACACGCGGGGCGGCGATGGCGGAGAGCACCGCCACGACCGCCACGACCATGAGCACCTCAATGAGGGAGTACCCGGCAAAGCGCAACAACGCCCGACTCCGGAGATGGGGTGTCGGGCGTTGTTTGAGTGTCCTGGCCATGGTTCCCGTCCCTTCCCGGCCGGGCTTCCACGCTCCGGGCTGCCCGGCGCGAAGCCGGGTCAGCCCGCCAGCTCACGAATCAATACTCCGAGTACAGCTTGCCCCGCGCGTCCGTCTCCGTCGTGGTGTTCGCGCGGATGTGGTTCGTGGTGTCGTCGTAGATCCAGCCCACGTTCTCGCCGTCGGCCGCGGCGATCTTCGTGCCGCCCTTGCGGGGGCAGGGCACCGGCAGCGGAGGAATCGCACGCAGGTAGGGCCCGAGGTAGTAGGTCGAGTCCTTGTTCTTCTGGGCATCACCCGCTTCGTTGCTGTAGCCCGTGAGCTGCAGCTCGATGTTCGCGACGGTGGGGTAGACGCCGCCGTGCTCGGTCTGGAAAAGGTCGATCGCGTTGCGCAGCACCTGCAGGTTGCTGATGAGGGCCGAGTCGCTCGCGCCGGCCGCGCCGCGGCTCATTCGGGGCACCGCGATGGCCGCGATGATCCCGATGATCACCACCACGATCACCAGCTCGATCAGACTGAACGCACGACGTGAAGCGGAAACGTAAGACATGAAGACCTCCCACACTCGGTACGTGTTTGAAGCTCGAACGTACCTTCAGCATCGGCCACTCACCCCGGGACCTTGCCCGGCATGACCCGCAACCGCGCCGCTGCACCCGCATGAGCGTCACAGACGGCGCGGCCCTCAAGCTCCCACGGGGTGTTCACTCCGAACCGTCCTCCCTGGCGGTCGTCAGCTCCACCACTCGACCGTCCACCCTGACCATCGCGCGGCCCACCTTGCCCTCGAACCAGGCCCGGACCAGCTCGTAGCGGTGCTTGCGGCCGTCCGTCCCCTCGATGGTCTGCGGCACGCCGACCTGGAAGAGCTTGCCGTCGATGACCGCCGCGCGGCCACGACCGGTCGAATCCGCGACCACCGAGGTCAGCCGCCGCCTCGGCTCGTCCTTATGGGACTGCACGACGACCGTCTGCTCCGGCTCGGGGTCGGGTGGGAACCACGCCGCGGGAGCGACGAAGGCGTCCTTTTCCTGCGACGTGAGCAGCGACGCGGCCAGGGTTTCCAGGCGGGTCGCCAGGGCGCCGTGGAATGCGGACTCCTGGACCTGCTTGCGGGGCGGCTCCCGCGAAGGCGGTGCCTGGTCCGCGACCGGCGCAGCGCTCGCGCTCGCCGGGCCGCCGAGAATCACGCGGTCATAGATGAGGGCCGCCAGCGCCAACGCCAGCACACCTCCCGCTACTTTCGTTCGGGTGTTGAGTTCCACGAGCCAAGCAGTCGATACGCCGGCCCGAAGGTCAAGGAGTCTTCGGGGTTGATCCTCCGGACGCCCCCGCACCGCCCGCACCCGCCGCACGACCCGCGCCGTTTGTCGGCACCGCGACGGTGTACCACACCAGCTCGGCGCTGAACGACGCCGGTGCGAGACGGTTCTCGGGAGTGCCGGTGATGGTCAGCGAGGCGACCTGCGTGTCCGGGAACTCCTTGTGCAGCGCGTGGAGCAGGCTTTGAAACGCCTTCGCGCTCCCCACGCCAGCGAGATTGACCGGGACGCGGTTGAAGCGCGTGCCGACGACTTCCGGGCGCGGACTCACGTCCGTAATGCTCACGCCGCTTTCCGCGGCAAGCTCGCTGATCCGGCTGATCCGGTCGAGGGCCGAACAGGAGCGCAAGCTGCGGGGCTCGTTCGACTGAAGCTCGTCCAGCTTCCGCTGCGTCTCGGTGAGCTTGCGCTCCTGGCGGAGGCATTCCTCCCGGCGCGTGAGCATCGCCGAGCGCTGCTGCTCGGCCGCTTCCACCGCCTGCATGGCCGGCGACACGCCGCAGAAGTACACGGCCGCCGTGAGCCCGACGAGGGCCGCCGCCCCCGCCGCGTCGATGCTCATCATGCTCCCCTGCTTCATCGCTTCTGCCCCCCTGCTTCCGCGGCGGCCTTGTCCGAAAGCGTCCCCTCAATCTCGAAGGAGAAGAGCGGCGGCAACTGCACCTCGCCGTTCTTGCTTTCGATCCGGCGCGCTGCTTCCCGCGACTTGATGCCCACGATCGAAATGCTCTCGAAGACGCCCAAGTCCTGGAGGTCGCGGGCAAACCGCGGCACTTCGTTCTGAGAGCTCGCCAATCCGGAAAGCCGCACGACGTACCCGTTCGGCGCAGCCAAGTCCGACTTCGCGCTCCCCACAGGCGCGGGCCGCAGGTCGATCCGCTCCAGCGTGATTTCCTTGCTCGCGTGAACGGCGATCAGGCGGAGCAGGATGCTCATGTCGGGGTGGACGCGCACCTCCATCGCCGCCTCGGCCTCGCGCTTGGCGACCAGCAGCTTGCCTTCGACCGTCTTGAGGTTCGCCTTCGTGAGGTCGATCCGGTCGTTGAGGGCGCGCAGCTCATCGCCGACGTCGCCCGCCTGAGCGGCGCGGAACGCCGAATAGCCCCACACACCGCCCAGCAGAAGGCCGTACACGCACCCGGCGACGAGCCACGCGCGCACTCGCTTGCGGCGACGCCCCGCCTGCACCCGCGCGGCGGGCATGAGATTCAGGTTTGGAATGGGCAGGGCCGTCATGCCGCCTCCCTCGCGAGCGTGCCCGCGTGCTTCGCCGCCCCCGAGGCCAGCAGCAGCGCCGGGGCGATGCCAGACCCTTCACAGCCGACGCTCACCTGCACCTGAAGCTCCGTCGTCAGACGCTCGCGCAGGCCCGGCAGGTTCGCGCCGTCGCCGGAGAGGGCCAGCCGGTTGAAGTGCCACGACTGATAGCGGTGGGCCATGTACGCGAGCGAGCGGGCGACCTCCAACGACGTGGTCTCCAGGTGCTCGCTGACGATGCCGCGCAGCTCGGACCACAGCGGCGAATCCTCCTGCTGCGACTCCTGCGGCGCATCCTTCGCCAAAGGGTCGGGCACCATCACCGCCTCGATCGCCTCGGTAGGAACGCTCAGCCGCTCCGAGGCGGTCTTGATGAGCCCCGCGATCGCCGCGTCTTCGATAAAGCGCTCGTACACCACCACGCCCGCATGCACGACGCAGAGCAGCGCCCCGGACCAGCCCAGGTCGAGCATGGCGTCGGGCAGTCCGTAAGGGGCGTGCGCGCGGGCGAGGGCATTGGCGGGCACGTCCATCGCCACGACCTCCAGCCCTCCCGCCTCGAAGGCGTCCAGAATGGGCGTGGACGTGCCGAAGGGCATCGCCGTGGCGAAGACGTGCGACTGATCCACAGCTCGGCCGGGCGGAGGAAGCTCCCACAGGCCCAGCTCCAGCGAGTCCGGGTCGCACCTGTGCGTGCGCGCAATTTCCAGCTTCGCGAGCTGCTCAAGCGGCGCGCCGGAGCTCCGCGGCGGAAGCTCCAGCACCTCGGCGATCAGCGATTCGCGCGAGGGCGACACCACCACGCGCCGCCCCTGAAAGCCGGTGCGCTCCAGCACGCCCGCCAGCAGCACCGCGTCCTCGCGCCCGAAGGGCTCCTGCGGACGCGGGCGCGCAATGCGGACCTGCGGCGCACGGCCCGGCAGCGGCTGCGCCGCCTTGATCCACCGGCGGGACAGCTCCACGCCGATCAATGGTCGCTTGCTCGGGAACAGCCACTTCATGCGCTACCCCCCGAAGCCGCCGTGAGGTCGAACAGCGGCAGGAACATGCTGATCGCGATCACACCCACAATCAGGCCCAGGACAACCAGGATGGCGGGCTCCATGAGTCCGGTAAGCGTCTTGACGAGCACCTCGTTGTCCTCGTCCATGTGGTCCGCGACGTTGACCAGGACGGTGGCCATGCGGCCCGTCCGCTCGCCGCTGCGCAGCGCGTCGCACACGGACGGGTCGATCAGCTTCGGATCGGCCAGCGCTGTGCTCACGTTCTCGCCCCGCGTGACGGCCTCCTGCGCGTGATTCAGCAAGGCCACGTACAGCGAGTTGCGCATGGATTGCTTGGTCAGCTCCAGCGCCTCCAGCAGCGCCACCTTGCCCTCCAGCAGCGTGCCGAGCATCCGCGCGATCCGCGCCGTGGCGAAGCTCCGCGACATACGGCCCACCTGCGGCGCGGTTACCAGCAGCTTGTCCAGGCTTGCCCGGCCCTGCGCGGAGCCGATCCACAGCTTCATCCCCACCACCGCCGCGACCAGCCCGCCGCCGAACGCCCACCAGTACGCACGCAGAATCTCGCTCAGGGACATCAGGCCCTTTGTCGCCGCGGGAAGCGGCGTATCGAGCGTCTGGAACAATCCCTCAAACCGCGGCAGCACGAACCCGAGCAGCGCCGTGATGACCACCACCGCCACCACGATCAGCAGGATGGGATAGATCATCGCCCCCTGCACGGTCTTGCGCACCTTCACCTGCTGGCGGATGAGCTTCGCCAGGCGGTCGAGCATCACCTCGATCCCGCCGCCCTGCTCGCCCGCACAGATGAGGCTGCGGCACACGGGATCAAAGTACAGCGGGTGCGCGGCCATCGCTTCCGATAGCTGGCCGCCTTCCTCCACGCGATGCCGAAGGTCGGCGAGCACCGCCTTGAACTCCGCCCCCGCGGCGGCCTGTCGCTCAAGCGAGGCCAGCGCCTCCACCAGCGGCGTGCCCGTGGAGACCAGCAGAGAGAGCTGGCGCGTGAAGGACGCGACCGCCTCCAACCGCTTGCCCGCTCCGAAACGCCGTGCCGCGGCACGGTCTTCCTTGGAGACGGCGTCCGGGGGGGCGGCCTCCGTCAGCTCCGTGACGAAGACGCCCTTCTTGCGCAGCGCTTCCGTCGCCTCGTGCTTGTCGGAGGCCTCCACGGTGCCGCGGGCGGGCGCGCCGGACTTCTCGTAGCCCTGGTATGCGAACTTCATGCGGCCTCCTTCGCTTTGGCGTGGGCCGCGGGCTGTTCAAGCTCGTCGTCGTTCTGCGTGACGCGGAGGACTTCTTCCAGGCTGGTCTTGCCGTCCAGAGCGAGCAGCACGCCCTCTTCGCGGAGGGTCAGGCCGCCGTTCTTCTTCATCGCGGCGCGCAGCTCGTGCGTGGGCCTCGCGTGGTGGATCATGCGCCGAATCTCGGGCGTCACCTCGAAGACCTCGTAGATGCCCATGCGTCCCTGGAAGCCGCTGTCGTGGCAGCGCTGGCAGCCCGCGCCCTTGCGGAAAGCGCGGCCCACCTCGTGGATGAGGCCCGCGTCGCGGAGCACGTGCTCCGCGGGGTAGTACTTGGTCGCGCAGTGCGGACAGATCGTCCGCGCCAGCCGCTGGGCCACCGCGCCGTTGAGCGCACCGCTCAGCAGGTACGTCTCGATGCCCATGTCCACCAGACGCGCCACCGCGCCAGGGGCGTCGTTGGTGTGCAGCGTCGCGAGCACAAGGTGCCCCGTGAGCGCCGCCTGCACCGCCACCCGCGCCGTCTCCTGGTCGCGGATCTCGCCCACCATGATGACGTCGGGGTCCTGCCGCAGAATGCTGCGCAGCGCGCGCGCGAAGGTCAGGCCGATGGACTCGTTCACCTGGATCTGGTTCACCAGGTCGAGCTGGTATTCCACCGGGTCTTCGACGGTCAGCAGGTTCACCTCGGGCGAGCGGAGCAGGTCCAGAGCCGAATAGAGCGTGGTGGTCTTGCCGCTGCCCGTCGGGCCAGTGACCAGCGCCATGCCGTGGGACTGCTCCAGGAATCGCTTGAAGGCGGTGAGGGACTCGGCGCGGAAGCCCAGATCCTCCAGCCGCACCTTCAGGTTGGCCTTGTCGAGCACGCGCACCACGATCTTCTCGCCCAGCAGCGTGGGCATGCTGCTGACGCGCAGGTCGATCTCGCGCCCCTCGGCCACAATGCGCACGCGGCCTTCCTGGGGCAGGCGCTTCTCGGCGATGTCCATCTTCCCGATGACCTTCACGCGGCTGACGATCGCCGCGTGCATGCCCTGCGGGGGCTTCATCAGGTCGCGGAGCACGCCGTCGATGCGGTAGCGGATCCGCGTGCCGCGCTTCTCCGGCTCGATGTGGATGTCGCTGGCTTTGTCCTTGACCGCCGTGAGCAGCGCGATGTTGACCAGGTTGATGATCGGGCTGCCCGCGATCATCTTGTCGAGGTCGGTGGTCGGGCCGTCGTCGATGCTCTCGCGCTCGACGACCTCGACGTCGGACTCGGCGAGGCTGGTGAGGAAGGCGTTGACGTCCACCTCGCCGCTGCCGTACTTCTTGATGAACTCGAGGATGTTGGCCTCGAGCGCGAGCACGGGACGGATCTTCAGCCCCGTGAGCTGCTTGAGGCGGTCGATGGCGGGCAGGCTCTGCGGCTCGGCCATCGCCACCGTCAGCGTGTCCCCCACCTTGAACAGCGGGATGACCTTCAGCCGCTCCGCTTCCTCCGCTCCGATGAGCTTGATCTGCAGCGGATCGATCAGGCCGTGCCGGAGCTGGCACCCAGGCACGCCCAGGCACTTCGCCATCGAGCGAACGAACGCGGCGCTGGAGATGATGCCCTGCTCCACGAGCATTTCGCCGAGCATCCGCCCGCTGCTCTTCTGCTCGGCCAGCGCGCGCTCGAGCTGCTCGCGGCTGATGAGGCCCTCCTGCATGAGGACCTCGCCCACGCGCAGGCGCTTGCCCGGCCCACCTCCTTCCTTGGCCGGACGCCCGCTCACAGGAAGCTCCTCACCGCGGTGTTGACATCCTCGTAATGCTCGAAGCGATCGGCCAAGCCGGTCAGCTCAAGCACCTCACGCAGCGTCTCGCACGCGCCGCACAGCCGCAGCGCACGCCCGCTCGCGCCCAGCTCGTCGGTGCTGGCCACCAGCGCCTCGAGCCCCTGGCTGTCCACATACGGCACCGCGGAGGCGTCCACCACGAACCGCCCGAGGCTGCGGGCCATCACCTCCGCGAGGTGGTTGCGGAACTGGACCGCGTCCGCGAGCACGAGGGGCCCCTGGGGCTTGATCACCGTGACGGCGCCGTGACGCTGCTCCTGGATGTCCATGGCCCATCCTCCGTCGCGTTACGCCGCCGCCCTCACCGTCTCCGCCACCGGCACGGTGAGCGTGAACGTGCTGCCCTTGTCCACCTGGGAGGTGACCGTGATGTCGCCCCCGTGCAGGCGCACCACCTGCCGCGCCAGCGCCAGGCCGATCCCAGACCCCGTGATGCCGTTGATCCGCCGGTCCTTGGCACGGTAGAACTTCTCGAAGATCAGCTCCTGCTCCTCGGGGGCGATGCCGATGCCGTTGTCGGTCACGTGCACCCGCAGGCTCTCGTCCGCCTCGATGAGCACCGTCACCTCGCCGCCCGTGGGCGTGTACTTCAGCGCGTTGCCCACGAGGTTGTGCAGCGCGAGCATGAGCTTGTCGCGGTCGCCCTTCATCGTGGGCAGCTTGGGCGGGAGCGTGAAGGTGAGCCTGATCTCCTTGTCCTCGGCCTGGGCGCGGAAGTCCGCCTGCAGCTCCTCGAAGAGCGCGTCCAGACGGATCTCGCCCTCGTGCAGCTTCAGCGAGCCCGCCTCGATCTCCGAGACGCTCAGCATGTCGCCCACGATGCGCTCCAGCCGACGGGCCTCGTTCCCGATCACGTTCAGGCACTTGCTGCGGATCTGTGGGTCGTTCTCGCCCTCGTCCACCATCGTTTCGACGTAGAGCCGGATGTTCGTCAGCGGGGTGCGCAGCTCGTGCGTCGCCTGCGCCACGAAGGCGTTCCTCGCCTCGTCCGCCACGCGCTGCTGCGTCACGTCCTCCACCAGCACCACCGCGCCGCCGGAATCCTCGCGCCGCATCGGGCGGGCCGTCAGCCGCAGCACCGTGCGGTCGCCGCTGGGGCTCTTACGCTCCAGCTCCACGCTGGTCCGCTGGCGCACCTTGCCGCTGGCCACCGACAGCACCGGCTCGCTGGCCGGATCGTCCAGAATCTCCACCAGCTCGTGCCCGGCCATCTCCTCGCGCTTGCGCTGCAGCAGCACGCCCGCGGCGCCGTTGGCGTACCGCACCCGGCCCTGGTCGTCCACGATCAAAATGCCCGACCACATCGCGTCGAAGGCCGAGGAGATGTCCCCCTCCGACCCGCCGCGGGAAATCACCTTCTCCGTCGCCTTCTGGACCAGCACCTGGCTGCGGAGCGACTCACGCTCCGTCACCAGCGCGTTCCACGCGGCGCCCTCCGGGCCGAAGTCGTCGCTCACGTGCAGCACGCTCGCGCTCGTCTCACCGCTGCCGGCCAGACGCAGCGCGTCCGCGATCGCCGCCAAGCCGCGCAGCCTGCGACGCATCAGGCGGTACGCGCCCAGCAAGCCCACCAGCCCTGCAACCCCGATCGCCCCGATGCCCGCCTGCACTTCCCAGTCGGCAAGCAGCGGGGTCTCCACCCGTGTTTCCATTTCCAGCACCGCCATGCCGCGGCCCGTCACCGTCAGCGGCACCCGATGCTTCAATCCTGTGTCCGTGCGCTCGAACAGCGCCTCGGCCTGGCCGCCCGGCAACGGGTCGGGCAGCTCGCGGCGAAGACCCGGATCAATACGCGATGTGTCCGAGTGCGCCACCACGCGCCCGTCCAGCAGCGTCACCGTGCATCGGTCGAGGTTGAGCTGCGTCGCCGCGTCCAGCACCATCTTGCGGACGCTGCCGAGGTCTCCCTCGGCCAGTCCATCGCTCGCGGCTTCGGCCATCAGCACGCCCGCGGCACGGATCGCCTCCTCGCGCCCGCGCTCCAGAGAGTTGCGGTACGTCTGCAGCGTCCACCACGACGACGCCGCGAGAATTCCCAACACCACGGCAACCACCGCGAGCCCGGCGGTGAAGATCACCGACTCGCCGCGGGCGAGCACCAGGCGCTTGAGCGAAGATGGACGACTGGGCTGTTCTGGGTGCGTAGTCACGTGAACGTCCATGGCCCCCCATGGCCTCTGGAAGGGAATACCCCTTTCGATATCGGCCAGCGAGGTTTGGACTTGAGGCGGGTCGGGGTTATGGCGACTGTTCAACCCGCGCCCACGCGACTCGGCGGTTATCGAACCTCTTCGGTCCGAGAACCTTCGGGCGGTTTATCCCCCATCCTGGCGGCAACGCCGGCCAGGCACGCCAGCCCGTAAACCGCCAGCACGGACATGATCGGGTAGAGCGGCGCCTGATATCGGTCGATGATCGTGTGCAGCACGCCCCCCAGGAACAGGGCGTGCCCGACCACCACCGCGCCGACGATCAGCAATCCCCAGCGACGCCTTCCCAGCGCGCCGATCACGCCCGCAAACATCAGCACCGCCCAGACCGGCCGCGCAACCTCGCCGAAGGTCCAGAGCCTGTTGAACGCGTCCGCCTGATCGGTGCGGATCCAATGCTCGGTGCGCTCCAGCGTCCGTTCGTAGATATCGCGCGTGTGCGTCAGCTTCAGGTGCCCGTAGGCCTCGGGCGGCACGCGGTGATTCAACCCCTGTTCGGACCACCGCCGCAGCGGCTCGGACCAGTAGGCGTTCTCGTCCGAGCCGGGCTTATCGGCGGGCCACACGCCCAGCAGGTTGCCGGTGGCGCGCAGCGCGTGCCCCCACCGTGCCGCGGGGTTGCGGGCGACGCTCTCGTCCGCCGCTTCCTGTGCGCGGGCATCAAGCTGAGCCCACGACTCCAGATTCGACGTGCGCGCAGCCACCGGCGTGCCGTCGGTGCGCCTCAGCTCGCGCATGAAGCCTTCCCACCCCTGCGTGCGATTCTCAAGGTTGGAGACCACTTCCGCGGCTTTGTCATGCTGGAACACGCCCGACTGGTTCGCGTCCAGCAGGCCCGCCTCGACAAGGCTTTGCGCGCGCGTGAAGCCGGAACCCACGACAAACTGGGCACGCCCGTGGCGCTGCGCGTTCTTCATCACCCACGGCGTCACACACCCCGCCGCGACGGCGAGCATCACCCCCCCCACCACCACGCCGCGACGCCACGCGCCCGACGCGAACAGCGGCGCCACCACCGCGCAGGGCAGCGCCAGGGCCAGAAGCTGCATATTGCCCCGGACGTAGCACGCCGCGCCCAGCAGCAGCCCCAAGCCCACCGCGCCCGCGCACACCCTCAGCCTGTTCGGCCCAGCCCACCACGTCTCGCGCAGAGCCAGCCACGCGGCGAGCATCCCCAGAAACGCCGTCAGGCACTCGGGCATCGCCATGCGCTCGTACGCGAGCAGCACCGGGTCCAGCCCCACCACCAGCAGCGCCAGCGCCGCCCACGCGCCGGAGAGGAACTGCCCCACCGTGCGCCCCGCGAGCCACGCCGTGAGCACGCCGAGGATCGCCTGCACGATCCCCAGGCCCAGGTTGTACTTGTGCAGCCCCGCCACGAAGGGCACGAGAAACATCGAATAGCCCGGCAGCCGCCAACCGTTGAAGTGGTCGAAGCTCCGCGTCTCGGCCAGCACCTTGGCGTTCACGGCGTAATCCATGCTGTCGGGGCAGTACAGCATCGGCGCACAAATCGCGAGCCAGGCGTGCACAACCACCACCAGCGCCAAAGCCGCGCGCTGCGGCGTGTACCACGTCCGCCCATCGCCGATCATCACCACCAGCCACGCGATCAGGCCCAGCGCGAGCAGCAGCACGTACGCCGCGGCGATATCCAGCACCTGCGCGATGGTCAGCGCGGGCATCCGCCACACCAGCGCGCCGCCCTCTTCTTCACCGACCCAGAACCCGTCTTCCAGCGCCCCCTCTCCCACCGTCGCCGTCACGGGCGTGAGCGATGTTCGCAGCTCCGCCCACAGCAGACGCTCCACCAGCGTCGCCGTCGCGGGGTCCTTCACGCGCACCTCCGCGCCTTCCCAGCGCAGCGCGAGCGTGTCAAACGCCTTATTGCGCACGGGGCTGTTCAGAACGACCGCGCCGGGCTCATCCCCCGCTTGCACATCCAGCCAGCGGCCGTTGATGACATCTCCGTTCCCGCGCCGCCATTCCAGCGCCCACCTGGCCCCGGCCCCCTGCACCGTCGCCTCGATCTGGACGCTTCGCGCGAGGAAGAAAGGCCCGGCCGCGGCCCATGCCGCGACGGCCGCGGGCAGAAGCACCAGCGCGATCAGCAGCAGGGTTCTCGCGTGCGTTCGCTTCATGGCGGCACCTGTGCGCCCGCTCGTTCGGCCAGCTCCATGATCCGCGCGACGGCCTCCTCACGCAAAGCGTTCTCGGCGTGAACGGTGACGTGCCCGACCTTCCGTCCCGCGCGCGGCGCCTTGCCATAGACGTGCAGATGCGCACCGGGCACGGCCAGCACCTCCGCCGCGGGCGGCACACTGCCGATCAGGTTCACCATCACGCTCTGGCCGCACGGCGCTGTGCTGCCCAACGGCAGCCCGGCCACCGCGCGGACGTGGTTCTCAAACTGGCTCGTCTCCGCCCCTTCGATCGTCCAATGCCCGGAGTTGTGCACACGCGGGGCCATTTCGTTCGCCAGCAGCTCACCGCCCGCGACGAAGAACTCAATCGCCAGCACGCCTACGTACCCGAGCCGCTCCATGATCGCGCGGGCGTACCCCTCGGCGCGGTGCTGAAGCTCGGAAGTCACTCCCGGCGCCGGCGCTCGCGAAACCCGCAGAATCCCGCCGCGGTGGACGTTCTCGACCAATGGATACGCGGCAAACGCACCATCGCGGCCACGCACCGCGATGATCGACACCTCGCGATCAAAGGGCACGAACCGCTCCACCAGCACGGGCACGCCGCCCAGCGCCGCCCACGCTCCCGGAGCATCTGCCGGCTCGCGCACCAGCGCCTGCCCCTTGCCGTCGTACCCCCCGCGCCGTGTCTTGACCACCGCCGGCAGCCCCACGCGCGCCAAGGCCTCGTGAAACTCCTGCTCGCTCGACGCGGGCGCATAGGCGTGAACTTCAAGCCCTACTTCGCGGAACAGGTCCTTCTCGCGGAGGCGGTCCTGCCCCACTTCCAGCGCCACCGGCGCGGGAAACATCGGCGCACGCTCCGCGACGAACCGCGCCGCCTCCACGGGGACGTTTTCAAACTCCCACGTCGCCGCGTCGAGCCCGCGGCAGAACTCGCCGAGAGCCGCGGGATCGTCGTACTCCCCCACCACCTGATCGCCCACCTGCCCCGCGGGCGAGCCCGGCGCAGGATCGAGAAAGCGGAAGCGCATCCCCAGCGGCGTGCCGGCCAGTGCCAGCATCCGCCCGAGCTGCCCAGCCCCGAGCACACCGATGAGCATGCGTCAGTCCTTCACCGCTCGGCGCGGGTCGCGATTCTTGAGCACCGCCTGGGTCTGCTCGGTTCGCCACGCTCGCAGCCGCTCGCGCACGCCGGGCACGGCATCGGCCACGATGGACGCCGCGAGCAGCGCCGCGTTCACCGCGCCGCTCCGCCCGATGGCGAGCGTTCCCACGGGCACGCCCGCGGGCATCTGCACGATCGAGAGCAGCGAGTCCAGCCCGCGCAGCGCCTCGCTCATGATCGGCACGCCCAGCACTGGAAGGATGGTCTTCGACGCCACCATGCCCGGCAGGTGCGCCGCGCCCCCCGCTCCCGCGATGATGACCTTCAGCCCCCGTGCCTCCGCACCCGCGGCGTACTCGAACAGCCAGTCCGGCGTCCGGTGCGCCGACACGACCTGCACCTCGTGCGGAACGCGGAGCTTCTTCAGCGTCTCCGAGGCGTGCTCCATCGTCGCCCAGTCGGAGCGCGAGCCCATCACCACCCCGACCACCGCACCAGCCTTTCCCTCGCGCTTGGCCATAAGGCCGAACTGTACCAGACTTACTTGCGAGGCATCGCCTCCCACCGGTCGGACAAAAGCGTCATCAGACGCCCGGTGGTCACCGCGGCAAGCTCCTCCGCCCTGCGGTTGAGCGAGGCTCCTTCATCGACGGGCAGGTCCCCCTCGACCTCCACGCGCTCCAGCGCCTCGCCCGCCTTCACGTCAAAGGCCCGGACGGTCAGGCGGACCTTGCCGCCGCCCGTGGTGACGACGCCGCACACCACCACGTCCACGCCCCCCTCGCGCCCCAGCGCCACGGCCAGGTCGCGATCCTCCCATGCCTTTTCCTTGAACTCCGGCGACGCCGCGAGCCGCTCCTGAGCAGGGGCGAGCGGCGAGACCTGCACGCCCAGCTGCGTCATTCGCTCCGCCACGGCGGTTTCGAGCATCACCATCGCGTCCGCGCCCGCCTGCACCGCTCCGACCACCGTGTCGCGGCCGAGTCCGGAGGGCGTGGCGCGGCTGCGCTGCCCGACTTCCACACGCGCCGCGCCGCCCGCGGGCGGTTCCGCCTGTGCGCGGCAGAAGAGCACCCCGACCTTCGGAGAACCCGCGTTCGCGTACGCCAGCGTGAGCCGGTCGCGCTCCGCGCGGCTGCGGTTGCTCGCCACGCCGCCCACCAGCATCTTCTCGCGGCTGCTCAGCGGCAGCGGGGAGAGCCGCATCGCCACCGCTCCCTCGCGCGCGTCGATGGGGTCGCTCGCCATGCCCATTTGATCGATGATCGTCCGGTGCACCAGGCGGCGCAGCTCGTCGATGTCGCCGCCGAACACCACGTCGAGCGTCGCGACGTGCACCGGCCCGGTGCGGTCCTCCGCCCGCAGCAGCGCCGAGCCTTCCTTCACGCCCGGAGCCGCGTTCAGCCCCGCGCGAAGAGCGGTCAGGTCCGCGGGCGTGTAGCTCCCCGCGATTCGCACCACCGCCCGCCGCGCGTTCGCCGGGCTGCCGCCGGGCGGGTACGCCCGCGCGACCTGCTCCGAAACCTTGGCGACAATCGCAGTCACACGGGCGCGGATCGTGGCGTCCTCGACCGCGCCGTCTTCGCCGGGCACCATGTCCCATGCGTACCGCCCCAGCGCCGCGCCGCGGCGAAGGTCCGCCAGCACGTACGTGCCCGTGTACCCCGCCTGCGCCGTCTCCACCACGCGGAGGTACAGCACCATGTCCGCGTCCGCGGCGTTGCCCAGCATCCGCGCACCCGCGAAGGACTCGCCCGACCGCAGCGCCTGCAGCTGGTCGGGTGTCAGCGGCTTCATCGTGCTCGCACGCACCACCGACACGCCCGGCACGGAGAGCGCCCGCTCCACTTCAGCGCCCAGCGCACGAACGGCCTGCGCCCCTGCCGCGGACCGCGCCGAGGTTCCGCCCGCGAAGTCGGCGTACACGAGCAGGCGCGGGCTGCCCGCACGCTGATATGCCGCGACGAACTCCGCGATGGGACCGCCCGCGCGCCGTTCCTGGCCCGGCGCGGCCGCCGCGAGAAGAACCGCCGCCAGCACCGCCGCGAGCAGCCTCAACATGCGCACCTCCTAGCGGTGGGGACGGATTTCCAGCCGCCAGTCCACGGCGTTGCTGTCCATCGCGTTGCCCTGCAGGAAGACCTGCTGCTGGGGCTCGAGCGTCTGCGACTGCCAGTCGGGCTGCACCGAGAGCGGCACGCCGCGGGCGTCGAGGAAGATGTAGCGGTACTGCACCTTGGACCACTCGCCCGGACGGGAAACCAGCCGGACCGGCGTGGAGACGCGCATCACGCCGTCGTGCACCACCGTGGGATCAGCAAAGACCAGGAACCGCGAGAGGTGCTCCGTGGTCGTGATCTTGGGGTACTGCTCCACGGGGATGTAATCGGGCTGCGGAGTGAAGGGAGCCCTGGGCGTCGCGCAGCCCCCCACCGTCACGACCGCCGCCACCAGCGCCAGCACAGCTCGATTCATGGCTGATCTCCTCATTGCTCGCCTTGGGCGCGGTCGTCGCGCCGCAGCGACTTGGTCAGTTCCCGGAGCCTCTGGCTCCGCGGCTCATAGGGCGGGTGTGTCCGCCCGAACAGCCGGGCGTACCCCGTCGTGCCCGCGAGCGGGGGCACCAGCGAATCTCCGCCCTCCAGCACGTGGCGGCGTGACCCGCCTCGGGCGTCTTCCACGCTCAGCGCGATTCCTTCTTCACGATACAAGTTCTCAAGATCCACCGTCGTGAAGTCCGTCAGCCACCCCGCCTGCTGGTAGCGCTCCAGCGCCCGCGGCGTGGGCAGGGAAACATCGCGCCCGCCCAGGATGTACGGCAGCGTGTCGCCATCCACCCGGCCCGCGTACTCATCGTTCCCGTAGAACACCCGCCCGCTGGTGGCCCACTCCTGCCCGCCCCGTGCCGGCAGCTTCACATACCGGAGCTGCAGCCCCCCGTGGGCCGGAGGATCGATCGCCGTCAGCACGATCCGCGATGAGGAATCCCCATCGACCTCCAGCGTGACGGTCGAGTCGGGGGCGTCGATGCGGACGGGGACCACGTACACGCGCTGCGGGAGGAACTCGGCGTGGCGCGTGTCCGCCTTCGCCGTGGTCTTCATCACCAGCCCCGCCAGCGCCACGCCCAGGCCCGCGTACCGAGCCTCGTCGTCCTTGCTGCCCGCCGCCACCGCGAGGCCGCCCACCATCATCGCCGAGCCCAGCACGCTCTTGGCGACGCGGACGTCCTCCAGGTTGTTCCACATCAGGCTGCGGGCCATCGCGTTGATGTCCTGCACCGGCGGCGCTTCGCTCAGCGGCGCGGACCCGCCATCGACTGCAACCCGCAGAGGGCGATCATCGCTGGGCCAGTTCTCCTGATACCCCGCCAGCGTGTCGTCCGGCCCCGTGGCGATCTTCGTCGGTCCCACGCCGTAATCCACCACGAACACCGTGTTGTACTCGCCGGTGTGCAGCGCCGAGGCCAGCGGCCCCAGGACCCGCCGCACCGCCGCGGCTTCGTGGAAGTTGTCCGCGGCTTCGTCCTCACGCCCCATCGCGCGGTTCGCCACGCCGTTGAGCAGATAGCCCAGCGCGAAGTTGGTCTTGATGGGCGTGTAGCCCTTGTTGATGTAGCGGTCGCCCGCCCCCTCGCCGTTGCGCGCGTCCTCTTCCGCGGCACGACGGGCCAGCTCGAGGCTGGTCATCTCCTCGCCTCGCTCGTTCTCGCCGAAGCTCTTGAGCAGGAAGAGCGACGAGTTCGCCGAGGCACGGGCGTTGTCCCACTCGCCCATCTGCGCCTTCTGCATGGCGATGTAGGCATAAGCCATCGCCTGCTCGTAGGGCTCGCCCTTCCAGATCTTGACGCCCTCGTTGAACACCACCGACGCCGTGGTGCGGTCGGCGTTGAGCCCCTGCGTGCGCAGGAGTCGGAAGGTCTGGTTCGCCACCTGCTCCGCCGCGGCGGGATGTCCGTCGGCCAGGGACAGAATCAGCAGCCGGAGCCGGTCGAGGATGTAGGAGCGATCGCCGGGGTTGTCCGTGAGCTTCTGCTGGATGGACGTGCGCGCCAGGGCGTACTGCCCCGCGTCCACGTCCGCACGAAGACGGGGATCAACCTGCGTCTGGGCGCACCCGGCCAGCAGGGCCGATGCGCCCGCGGCGCCCAACAACCATGCCCGCACGCTCGCCATCGACATCCCTTAGTCGTACGCGAGCCCGGCCGCGGCTCGCTTGAACTCGAACGTCCCGTTCCACACCAGCTCACCCGTGGCCAGGTCGGTGATGCGGTACTCGACCAGGTAGGCGTCGGTGCGGTCCTTGCCCGCCATGCGCGTGCCCGAGATGAACGTGGCCGACATCTCGTGCGTCGGCTTGCGCTCCGAGGCGTACTCCTCCGGGAGCGTGCCGCGGGCGCGTCCCTCGCGCAGGTGCTCGGCGGGAATGACGAACGCGATGTTCTTCTGCTTGCCCAGCTCGACGATCGGCAGCGAGCCCTTGACCCGCTCCATCAGCATCCACTGCTCGCCCACGGGCATCAGGTCGCTGGTGAGGTTCTCGACCTTGTTGATCGCGATCACCATCCGCTCGGAGTCCGGCCCGCGGTCGGCGAGGAACCGGCTGCCCGAGAGCTGCTGCGCCATGGCGGCGGTGGTGACCTCCAGATCATCCGAGGTCATCTGCGTGGACTTCGGCGCGCCGGCGCACCCGGCCAGGCACGCGCCCAGAATGAGCACAGACAGCAGCCGCATCATCGAACCTGCTTGACCTCGTAGGGCACGTTCTGCCACACGATCTCGCCCGTCGCCATGTTCGTGAGGGTGTACGACATGAGGTACTCGTTCACTTCCTCGTAAGCGCCGCGGGTGGCGCGGTACATCTCGCCGTTGAGGAAGAACGTGTAGCGAGGATCGAACTCCGCGCCGCTCTGCAGGCCCGTCGCGCCCTCGCGGCGGCGCAGGTCGTCCAGGCGGGCGCGGTTCTCGATGAAGCGGATGTGCCGCAGCGTGTGCTGGCTCTGCATCAGCTTGCCGCGGATGCGCATCCGGAACGCCTCGAACTCGCTCGTGGGCACCACGCCCGTCTTGTTCACGATGTCGCCGAACACCACGGTGTTGCGGAAGCCGTGGTCCATCAGCGCCGGAATCTGCTGCAGGTCCGCCGCGAGCTGCTGCGCCACGCGGTCGGAGAACTCATGCTGCGCCGTGAGCTGCACTTCGCGGCTGGACTTCTCGGCGGGCGTGTTGTCCGTCACTTCCACGCGACCGGTGTTCTCGCCGCGCGGGGGCTGGCTCGAGCACCCAACCAGCAGACCGGCCACCAGCCCCATCGTTACGACAGCGTTGCGCATCAATCAACTCCTTCAAAAACCGGCGTTCCCCCATCGGACCGGGCTAAAGCCTAGCACGTCCTCATCGGGACGGCACCGGCTCCGGCTTGCGAAAATCCCGCGTGCGCACGCACGCTAGAAGCGCTTGTGCACGGGCCGCCCCTCGGGCTCGCGCAACCCAAGGATCGCCCTTGCGAGCCCCAGGTCTCCGGGGCGCGTGATCTTGATGTTCTTCGCTTCGCCGTCCACGACGACGACGCGCACGCCCAGACGCTCCACGAGCCCCGCATCGTCCGTGCACTCAAGATGCTCCTGCGCGTACGCGCGGCGAAGAAGCTCCGCCTCGAACACCTGCGGCGTCTGCACCAGCACCAGGTTCGTGCGGTCCAGCGTCTCCTCCACGACGCGCAGCGGCTTCTTGCTCTCGGCGGTCTCTCCGAGAATCGCGGCGACCTCATCATCGCCGCCCATCTTCTCGCCCGTGTCCTTCACGCGCTTGACGGTGTCCGATGCTTCGACGACGGGGATCGCCGCGCCGTGCCGCTTCGCCGCGCTGAAGACCCGGTCGAGCAGCTCCAGCGACACGCAGGGCCGCGCCGCGTCATGCACCGCGATGTGCGTGCACTCCGTGCTCACGTGCTCCAGCGCAGCCCTGACCGTCTCCCAGCGGTGCTTCACCCCGCCGCGGCAGAGCTTCGCACCCAGCAGCCCGAGCCGGTCGCCGTGCCGCTCCTTGAACTCCTGAAACTCCGCATCCCCCGCAGGCCCGGCGACGATGATCTCACCCACGTCGTCGTGCTTGGTGAAGAGCTCCACCGTGCGCTGCAGGACCGGCTTGCCGCCCAGGTCCTCGTCCAGCTTGGAACGCAGGCCTCCGGTCGCCAAGTACCGTGATGATGCCCCCGCCGCGGGAAGAATGACCGCCACTCGCATGGCCGCATGGTATGGACGTAACCGCCTCGTAACAGGAGGGGAACAGGGCCTGCATCGCGGTGTCCAACCCATCAACAGGAGGACCGCCGCATGCGATCCATTCAGCTCCCCATGCTCGACCAGGTGCGTGTCGCGTCTCCTTGCCCTGTTTCGTGGGACGACATGACCGGCGACGAGCGCGTCCGGCACTGCGACCAGTGCAATCTCAAGGTGTACAACCTTTCCGACATGACCCGAGCCGAGGCCGAGGCTTTTCTGGCCGAAGCCTCGGGCAAGGGCGGTCGCGTCTGCGCCGGCTTCTGGCGTCGCAGCGACGGCAAGATCATCACGCGCGACTGTCCCGTGGGCCTGGCGCGTGCCCGCGCGGCGATCGCCCGCCGAACTTCTCGCATCGCCGCGGGGTTCGCCCTGATCTTCAGCGCCGTCGTGGCGATGGCCACGCGCCGCACCGAAGAACCTCGCCTCCGCACGCTCGAACCCTTCGCCTCCATCGCACGTGCACTGAACCCCATCGCCCCCTTCCTCGGCCCAATGGCGCCTCCCACCCAGACATGGATCATGGGGGACATCTGCATGCCTCCCATCCCCCCACAGGAAGGGCAGCCATGAGCCGTTACCTGCTGGGCGTCCTGTTGGCATGTGCGACCTCGCTCGCGGCGGCTCTGTGGATGTCACCACAAGAACTCGCACCACCCGTGTGGCGGTTGACGGGGCTGCTGCTCGCCCTGCCGCTGGGTGTTTCGTGGATCGTGGCGGAGTGCGTAGAGCGCTGGTCGCCGCGGCGAGCCTTCGACCCTCGCCTCCAGCGAGGCTGGACATTGTTGAGCGCGGGCTTGGTCGCCGGAGTCACTGCAAACGTGCTCACGACGGTGATGCTCGCCTTGGTGCCGTCGATCCCCGACGCGGGCACCGTCGCCCTGTGCAGCGCCTCCGCGGCGGCGTTGACGCTCCTCTGCCTGCTCTCAAGCAAGCGACGAGGATTCTGCGTCCGCTGCCAGTATGAGCTTACGGATAGCCAGGCGCGCTGCCCGGAGTGCGGCGCGGTGGGTTCGCGTGCCTAGTACCCCCCCGGCACGCCGCCCTTTCTCGGGTCGCTCGCGGGCTGCCACCCCTCCTTCACGCGCCGGATGATCTGCACCGCCGCGATGCGGTCGCGCCGCTTGGTCGCGTGCCCACGAGCCTTGAGCGCATCCTCCAACACGCCCCCCGCGATATCCCCCTCCAGCTCCAGCGCATCAGGATGCCACTGGTGATGGAAGCGCGGGCGAGAGACCGCATCCGGCGCGGGCATGTCGAACACCAGCACGTTCAGCGCCGCCTGGATCGTGCCGCTGATGATCCTCGGCCCGCCCGAGCCCCCCGCCAGCAGCACCGGGTCCCCCGGCGTGCCGTCCTCGCGCGTCTCCAGCACGATCGTCGGCGTCATGCTCGAAAGCGGACGCTTGCCCGCCTGCGGGCGGTTGAGGTCCGCGTGATCGAGGCCGAAGGCGTTGGGCTGCCCCTGCCGCGCGAGGAAGTCGTCCATCTCGTTGTTCAGGACAAACCCGTATTCCGGCACAGGAACCAGCGAGCCGAAGACCAGGTTGATGGTCTCGGTGCAGGAAACCGCGTTGCCCTTCTCGTCGATCACGCAGAGGTGGCTGGTGCCCGCATCGTCCGGCAGCGGCGAGGCCGTGCCGTAGCTCTCGATCGGGCGCGTGCCCTCGAGATTGATCGCCATCGCCCGCGAGCGAATGTACTCCGGCGCGAGCAGCCCCCCCACCGGCACCTTCACGAAGTTCGGATCGCCCATCCACCGCGCCCGGTCCGCGAAGGCGTGCTTGCTCGCCTCCGTCACCAGGTGGATGTACTCCGGGCTCCCCGGCCCGTGCTCATTCACGATCCGCTGCAGGTCGGCGCTGCGCACCTCCAGCATCCCGAGCACCTGCGCCAGCACGATCCCGCCGCTGCTGGGCGGGGGCATCGTGATCACCGTCTTGCCGCGGAAGCTGGTCGTGAGCGGCGGCCGCTCCTCGACGCGGTAGCCCTCCAGGTCCGCGAGCGTCATTTCTCCGCCGTCGCGCCGCACCGCATCGACGATCGCGCGGGCAACGTCGCCCTTGTAGAAGCCGTCGGCCCCACGCTCCGCGATCAGCCGCAGCGCCCGCGCCTGCTCGTGCAGGTCGATCCGGTCCCCCTCCTTCACCTTCCCCTTGTACAGCAGCCGCTCCCAGAGATACGGGAAGCGTTCCGCACGCCCCGGCGCCTTCTCGATCCACTCGATCACTTCCTGGCTGCTCATCACGTAGTGCGCGTCCGCGGCGTAGCCCTGCTCCGCCAGGCGGATCGCCGGCGCCAGCACCTGCTCGCGCGACATCGTGCCGTACTTCTCAAGCGCGTACAGCAGCCCCGCCACGTGCCCAGGCACGCACACCGCCTTGCCGCCGTGCGTGGGCGCGTCCGGGTCCGGCTCGTTCTCGAAGTAGTCCGGCCGCGCCTTGGCGATGCCCCACTCGCGGTAGTTGATCGTCGTCGTCACCGGCCCGGTCCGCGGGTGCTCCTTCAGACGGATCACCATGAACCCGCCGCCGCCGATCCCGCACGAATACGGCCGCACCACCGAAAGCGCGAAGCTCGTCGCCACCGCGGCGTCCACCGCGTTCCCACCCGCCTTCAGGATCTCGACTCCCGCCTCCGACGCCAGCCGATGATCCGCCGCGACCGCTGCCCTTGGATACACGCCCTCACTCCCTCCGGCCGCCCCGCGGCCCATTGCCAACACGCTCGCCACCGCCGCCGCGACCGCCAGCGTCCTCATAACAACCTCCGCCTCGCGCTCAGGTTTGCCCTGGAACAAACCCCGCGTTCTGTCACAATAGAGGATCGACGCGGGGTCCGTCGCCCCCGGCCTGACCGCGAGCTTCCCGATCTACCATCCCATCCGCATGAAGCTCGCCCTGGCGCCCCTCAACCCGACCGTCGGAGACATCGAGGGCAACGCGCGGCTCATCATCGACGGCATCGACCACGCGCGCCGAGCCGGGGCCGACGTGGTGGTCTTCCCGGAACTGGCCCTCTGCGGCTATCCCCCCCGCGATCTTCTGATGCAGGAGGGCTTCGTCCCCGCCTGCGCCGCCGCGGCGAAGCGCATCGGCGAGCAGCACACCGAGGGCATCACCGCGATCTTCGGCCTGCCGCTGCCCGTCGGACAGGTCCAGCCCCCGCGAGGCGCGGGCGGTGTCGCCAACGCCCTGCTGGTCTACCGCGACAACAAGTTCGTCGAGTATTACGACAAGCGCCTGCTGCCCACCTACGACGTCTTCGACGAGGACCGCTACTTCGAGCCCGGCAGCCGCGCGGTCACCATCGACTTTCCCGCCGGATCGAAGCTCCGGGCGGGATTAGCCATCTGCGAAGACCTCTGGAAGGGCGAGGACGCGGGCTTCTCCTCGCGTTACGCCGAGAGCCCCGACCCCGTCGATGAGCTCGTTCGCGCCGGCGCTTCGCTCATCATTTCCCCCAGCGCCAGCCCCTTCGTCCTGGGCAAGGATGAGCGACACCGCGCCATCCTCCGCGAGCACGCGATGAAGCACGGCGTCTACGTCGCGAGCATCAACCAGCTCGGCGGCAACGACGACCTCATCTTCGACGGCCACACGCTCGTCTACGCCCCCTCGGGGGACCTCATCGCAGCGGGCGAGCTCTTCAAGGGCGACCAGCTCCTGATCGACCTGGAGCAGCCATCGACGCCGGGCCTGCCGCTTCCCCCCTTCCCCTGCACGGAAGAGCTTCTCTTCCGCGCCCTCACGCTGGGCATCCGCGACTATCTCCGCAAGACGGGTTTCACGCGGGCGCTCACCGGCCTTTCCGGCGGCATCGACTCGGCGCTCACCGCCGCGCTCGCCGTGGCGGCGCTGGGACCAGGCAACGTCATGGGCGTGTCGATGCCGGGCCGCTACTCCTCCGATCACTCCATCGCCGACGCCCTGGAGCTGGCGAAGCGGCTGGGCATCGAGTGCCCGATCATCCGCATCGACCGCCCCTTCGAGGCCTTCGGCCACACGCTCAACCCCGCCTTCGCCGATCTCGGCCAGCCCGCGTTGGGCGCGTCTCTCCCCGACATCGCGGAAGAAAACCTTCAGTCCCGCCTCCGCGGCACGCTCATCATGACCCTCTCCAACCGCACCGGAGCCATGGTGCTTACCACCGGCAACAAGTCCGAGCTGGCCGTTGGCTACTGCACGCTCTACGGCGATATGAACGGCGGACTGGCCGTCCTCTCCGACGTCACCAAGCAGCTTGTCTACCGCCTCTCGCGCTGGATCAACGACAACTTCGCCTCCTGCGGCTTCACCCAGCCCCCCATCCCCGAGCGCTCCATCACCAAGGTCCCCAGCGCCGAGCTGCGCCCCAACCAGACCGATCAGGACTCGCTGCCCCCCTACGACGTGCTCGACGCCATCATCGAGCGCCACGTGGAGCGCCACCAGAGCCTTGAGCGCATCGTCGAAGAAACCAACTACGACCCAGCCGTCGTCAAGCGCGTGCTGCGCCTCATCAGCATCGCCGAGTACAAGCGCAAGCAGGCCGCCCTGGGACTGAAAGTCACAACCGTCGCTTTCGGCGCGGGCAGGCGCATGCCCATCGCCCAGCGATGGGGCTAATCCCTTCAATCTCTCGCACCAACACCCCGCTACGCCTTCCACTCACCCGCGTACAGCGTCGGGTAGGGCGATCCATCGCGTCCCGCAAGCTCCCACAGCCGCTTGGCGATCTGCCGCAGGTGCAGCGCGTCATGCGCGGCCCACGCCGCGAGCACCGCGCCCGCGGGCACCGGCCCGACCTTCGGGTGCTGGTACGCCCGCGACCACTCCACCCTGGACAACTCTCCCAGCGCCCGCAGTTGCCGGACGCTCTCCGCACGCTCGCGGGTCAATCGCTCCAAAGCCGCGGCCGGGTCCTGTTCGTTGTACTTCCGCTCCGTCGCCCACGCGGCAGGATCGATTTTCTCCCACTCCGCCGCGGGGTTGCGCAGCGTCCCCAGCGTCCTGGGGCGGAAGTCGGCCACCTCCTCATCTCCAAGGTGGCAAAGCACTTCCAGCACGGACCACGCCCCATCCGGCGGCTTCCAACGCAGCTCCGCGTCGGTCAGGCCGGCCACAACCCCGGCCAGCGCCCTGTGAAATGCCTCCAGCCGTCTGACCAACGCTTCTGCATCCATAAGTGCAGTTTACCAGAACAACACCCCCACCCCCCGCGTCTGACATAAGAGAGAGACCGGGATCTCAAACATAAAAACGCCCGTTACTCCCCTTTCACGATACTCTCCAGCATCACACGTCCCCACTATCGCAACCCACAGAGAGCACGCCGATGAACCCTCTCCTCCCCGCCGCTGTCGCCATCGTGATCCCCGCTGTCGCGATCGCCGACACGCCCCCCATCTTCACGAAGCTCTCGTTCGAAGAGGCCAAGCAGCAGGCGGCGAAGGAGGGCAAGCTGCTCGTCGTCGATTCCATGGCCGACTGGTGCCCGCCCTGCAAGAAGATGGACAAGACCACGTGGGTGGACGAGAAGACTGTCGCCTTCTTCAAGGACAACGCCATCGCCTTCCAGTTCGACGTGGACGAGGACAGTGAGCTCGCTCAAAGCCTCAAGATCGAGGCGATGCCGACGATGATCGTCTTCAAGGACGGCAAAGAGATCGACCGCAGCGTCGGCTACATGAGCACGAGCGAGCTCATCTCCTGGCTCGAGAACGTCAAGGAGGGCAGGACCAACGCCGTGATGCTCGCCGAGGAGGCGCGCAAGATCCGCGACAAGGCCGGCGACCGCGCCGGCCCCGACGGCAAGGTGAATATCCGCGAGCGGATGGACATCGCCCGCAGGCTTTCCGGCACCGACCCGGACCTCGCCGCGCAGGAGTACGCCTGGCTCTGGGAGAACATGCTCGACCATGAGCCCCACTACGTCGGCGTGCGGGTCTCCTTTATGGTCAGCGAGATGAAGCAGCTCGCGCAGGAGCACGAGGTCGCGAAGACGCAGTTCACCAAGCTCCGCGACGAGGCCGAGACGAAGCTCAAGAACCGCACCGCCACCAGGCAAACGCTGGAGGATTGGATCCACCTCAACCGCGTCCTCGACGACGACGACCGCACGCTCGCGTGGTACGACCGCGTCAAGGACAAGCCCGAGGCGGCCAGGGACATCAAGCGGAACGAGCACATCCTCCGCGGCATTTTCGAGGAAAAGAAGCGCTGGGCCGACATGGGCCGCATGTACAAGAGCGCCAGCGCAGAAGCCCGCGGCATCGTCCAGCAAGGGCAGCTGATGACGTCCTTCGTCAAGGGCGAAGACGCCGAGATGATGAAGGAGTTCGCCCTTGAGCACGTCCGGCGCGAGCTTGGAAAGATGCACGCCGCCCTGCTCGCCGCGGGACGCGACGCCGACGCCGCGAAGGTCGTCGAGATCCTGATCGAGTACTCCGACACGCCCGAGTCACGCCGCGAGCTTGTCAACGCCGCGCTCGAAGCGGGCCAGGCGCGCGAATCTCACCTCGACCTCCTGGCCGACGACGACTCGCTCCGCCTGGAGGTGAAAGCAGCCCTCCGGGGGGCCCGGTAATAAAAGTGAAATCAAGTTCGCGAAGCTTTCGCACAATGTCAATGACACACTATCAGTGTGCAGGGCGAAGGACCGCCCTACAGTGTCCCACCACGGGCGTCCGTGTCGGTACTGCGCCGGCTCAACTCCCTCAGTCACTCCGAAGCCCCACAGGGGCGAGAAAGTTCCGCCAGTGCTCGACATGGATCTGACCGCTAAACCCTCCCCCGCAACGCTCCCGCAAGACACAAACGACCTCGACATCGAACATCCCCCCAAGGCCGAGCTCACCGCAACGCTGCTCGCCGTCATCATCCCGCCCCTGGGACTGCTCGCGGCGATCATCCTGCTCTGGGGCCCCGGCGTCACCTGGCAGGCCCTGACGATCATGGGCGTGGGGTACATCCTCACCGCCTTCGGCGTCACCGTCGGCTACCACCGCTACTTCACCCACAAGAGCTTTGAGTGCGGCCCCGTGGTCCGCTTCATCCTCGGCGTCCTGGGCAGCATGGCCGCGGAAGGCCCCGTCATCCGCTGGGTCGCCATGCACCGCCGCCACCACCAGTTCAGCGACCACGAGGGTGACCCCCACAGCCCCCACGTCTTCAAGGGCCACCACCACCATCACCGCCACAAGCCCTCACCCGGCGACCCGCACGAGGAGTCGCACAACGCCGGCGTGCTCGCGGTGCTCCGCGGCTTCCTCCACGCCCACATCGGCTGGTTCTTCCGCCCCCTGCCGCGGGACATGGCCCGCTACGCCCCCGACCTCACCGCCGACCCCGTCACCCGCTTCGTAGACCGCACCTTCTGGGTGTGGACGCTGCTCTCCGTCCTTATTCCCGCCGCGGTCGGCCTGGCGTGGAGCGGCACGTGGATGGGCGCCCTCCTCGGATTCATCTGGGGCGGCCTCGTGCGCCTCTTCCTGGTCCACCACGTGACCTGGTCCATCAACTCCGTCTGCCACCTCTGGGGCTCGCGCCCCTTCAACAGCCGCGACCACTCCCGCAACAACGTCATCATGGGCGTGCTCGCGATGGGCGAAGGCTGGCACAACAACCACCACGCCTTCCCCACCTCCGCCCGCCACGGCTTGAAGTGGTGGCAGATCGACACTTCCTATATGCTCATCAAGGCCCTCTCCTGGGTCGGGCTCGTGCGCCACATCAAGGTTCCCGAGCCCGAGCGGCTGGAAATGAAGGTCCGCAAGAGCGCGTAAGGCCCTTCGGCAAACATCCCGCATGAAGCACGTCCGCCAGACTCTGCTGCTCGTCCTGCCCGTGGCTCTGCTCACAGGCTGCGCCTGCAAGACCGGCGACAGATACCTCGACCGCTGCGGCTGCGGAGACGTCATCCAGGCCTACCGCGACTGGGATCATGCACACCCTGACTGGGAGATCCCCCTCAAGAACCTCTGGTGCGACCGCGACCGTCGCTGACCACCTACCCAAGCCGTTACCACACCGTAACTTTAAACGCATTATCCGATTCTGCGGAAACCAGAAGTTAGTATCCGCATATAACCTCCAGGAGCTCGACGAGCCCCTGGAGGTTGGACGATGATGCGTGCGCTTGTGCTGACGGGCCTGATCGCGGCCGCATCTCTTGCCGGGGGCTGTGCTTACCACCCGCCCCGCCACGAAGTGGTCGTTCGGGAGATTCACCACGGCTCCGGTCATACCACGGTCGTCGTCGAAGAACGGCGTTACACGCCCCCGCCGCGGGTCTTCATCGGCGGCGGCATCCACTTCGGCCGCCACCATCACCACCATCACCACCGCCACCACCACAGGCACTAAGCGGTAAACTCGCCCCCACGAACGGAGGGCGGCATGGTTATTTACGCAATTATTTTCATCGTCTTCGGCTTCCTCCTCGCGTGGGTCGCGCAGATGGTCTCTCGCGAGGAAGTTTCCGTAGGCCTGGGTGCGGGAATTCTCATCATTACCTTCATCGCGTGGGTTTTTACACGCGCACTGCTCAAGGACGCCGACGACCAGCTCCGGACGCTCGCGTCCACCGGCGTGCTCTTCGGCGTCCTGCTGCTCGGGCTCACGCAGCTCGCGAGGCTCAGCCTGAAGCACGCGGCGATCATCAGCGCCATTTACACGGTGCTGCTCACGCTCATCGGCTTGGGCGTCACCGCGCTCGCCAAGTGAGAAGGAGCGCCGAATCCGACCCGGCCGGTCCTTTCCACGGAGCACGGACTTCGAGGGGTGGACGACCTCGGCCTACCGCAGCAGCCGCTCCAGGTAGTGGATGTCGATCCCGCCTTCCTTGAAGTCGGAGTTCTCCATCAGCCGGGAGTGCAGCGGGATGGTCGTCGCGATCGGCCCCACGTTGAACTCACGCAGAGCGCGGCTCATGCGCTGCATGCACTCGCGACGGTCGTCGCCGTGGACGATCAGCTTGCCGATCATCGAGTCGTAGTTGGGCGGCACGACATAGCCCGGCACCACGTGGCTGTCCACGCGCACGCCGGGTCCGCCGGGCACCTGCCACGTCTCGATCTTCCCCGCCGAGGGGCGGAACCCCTTGTCCGGGTCCTCCGCGTTGATGCGGCACTCCATCGCGTGCCCGCGGATCACGATGTCGCGCTGCTTGAAGGGCAGCGGCTCGCCCGCCGCCACCAGGATCGACATCTTCACGATGTCGATCCCCGTGATCATCTCCGTCACCGGGTGCTCCACCTGCACCCGCGTGTTGACCTCGAGCATGTAGAAGTTCTGCTGCTCGTCCATCAGGAACTCGACCGTGGCGGCCCCGTGGTAGTTGGCGGCCTTGATGAGCCGTGCCGCGGCCTCGCACACCGCCTCCATCTTCTTGCGGTTGACGTTGGGGCTGGGGGCCTCCTCGATCACCTTCTGATGGCGGCGCTGCATCGAGCAGTCGCGCTCCCACAGGTGCACGGCGTGCCCGTGCTTGTCGCCCAGGCACTGCACTTCCACGTGGCGCGCGTGCTCCAAAAACTTCTCGATGAACACCGCGCCGTTGCCGAACGCCGCGAGCGCCTCCTGCGCCGCCTGGCGCAGGTTGCTCCGCAGCGTCGCCTCGTTGCGGCAGACGCGCATGCCGCGCCCGCCGCCGCCCGCCGCCGCCTTGATGATCACCGGATAGCCGATCTCGTTGGCGACGCGGACCGCCTCCTCCTCGTCCTCCACCGCCCCGTCGCTGCCGGGGAAGATCGGCACCTTGTTCGCCTTCGCCGTCTTCTTGCACTCGACCTTGTCGCCCAGCTTGCTCATCGCCTCCGGCGTGGGGCCGATGAACTCGATCTTGCAGTCGCGGCAGGCCTGCGAGAAGTCCGGCCGCTCCGCGAGAAACCCGTAACCGGGGTGAATCGCGTCCACGTCCGCCACTTCCGCCGCGGCGATGATCCGCGAGATGTTCAGGTAGCTCTCCTTCGCCGGGCCGGGACCGATGCAGATGGCCCGGTCCGCCAGCCGCAGGTACGGAGCGTCCTTGTCGGCCGTGCTGTAGACGCAGACGGTTTCGATCCCCAGCTCGCGGCAGGCACGCAGAATGCGAAGAGCGATCTCGCCGCGGTTTGCAATCAGGACTCGTTTGAACATGGCTTTAGTCACGAAGTCGGCAAGTCACGAAGTCGTTCAGTCACAAAGTCACGAAGTGAGAGGCACACGGGGGCCGTACGGAGAAATCTGAGAAAGTCCGAGCGGTTCTCACGCCCGAACCCTTCGGCGACGTTGGAAGGCACAGACACCGCGGAGCGACGCATCAGGGAGGCGAGTCCAAGCTGTTCAGCAGTGGGCATGGTCCACGCCAGTGCACAGGCGGACGTTGCGAGCGCCATCGCCCTTTGCCAGGCGACAGGTTCCCGGTAGGTACGGGCGGTCAAAGTGCTCCCTCCCCCCACTGCGTGACTCCGCGACTCGACGACTCCGTGACTTCAGGTGGGACGGATCGCAAAGAGCTTCTGCCCGAACTCCACCGCCTCGCCGTTCTTCACCAGCACCTGCTCCACGATGCCGGTCTTCTCCGCCTTGATCTCGTTGAACACCTTCATCGCCTCGATCAGGCACACCGTCGTGTCCGGCGTCACCTGCTGGCCCGGCTTCACGAACGGCGGCGAATCGGGGTTCGGCGCCAGGTACAGCGTCCCCACCATCGGCGAGTCGATCGTCGCGAGTGGAGAAGCCGCGGCGGGAGCGGCTGCGGGCGCAGGCGCGGCGGGGGCCGCCGCCGGA
>Ga0065721_10048815_pt1 | contig 78413 bp, 72 predicted proteins | sample Mesricmetagenome_FD_59108 | JGI IMG/M metagenome (GOLD analysis project Ga0065721, IMG submission 59108) | Mesophilic microbial community from rice straw/compost enrichment Sample: eDNA_1 v2 (version 2) | ecosystem: Engineered > Solid waste > Grass > Composting > Bioreactor | place: USA: Davis...
CAGGAGAAAGAAGACAAACGCCTCGAACAGATGGAGATGATGGCGCTTTGAGCGCCTCACAGTAACAACTAATCCGCTTTGAGCGGTTCACCCTCTTTCAAGCCTCCGGCTCTGCCGGAGGTTGCTGACAAACTGGTCAATGACAGCGATGGGGAAGACATAGTATCCCATTTCGGCGATCGGAAATGTGACCGTCGAATAATAACTGTAGGTTCCTTTGACGCTCGTGCTCTCGTTCAATGGCGGCAGGACCACGATGGAGCGCGGATGATGCTGCCGGAATTGGGTGTAATCGTAAGGAGGCAGCGCACATCCTGTGACACACACAAGCGCCAGAAGAACCGCATTACGGAAATTGAAAAAGGGAATGTTCATTTGGGTTCGAGATTGGCGAGGAGACGGTCCATGAACACGGCGGATTCCGGAAACTGCGCTTTTTCAGTTTCGAATTCCTGGCGCGCCTGATCGATTTTTCCGACCTGGTAATAAAGATGTCCGAGATGCGCGTGAAATCCCGGATTCATCCGTTTGCCTTTGGAGCGCGCCTTTTGATAATCCGCCTCCAGTTGCTCGATCTGCATCTCCGGCGAAACCTTTCCGGGAGCGGCATAGGAGGCATAAATCATCTGCTCGTAATGTCCCCACGAATACAGCGTTCGGTGAGTGCAGCCGGTGAGGATGGCTGCCGCCGCCAGGAGAATGGCAAATTTCATTGGGCCTTCTGAGCGGGCTGCCAGCGTCCTTGATCGATTCCATCCGCGAGACGATCGACGGCTTCGCGGATCGCAAGATCCAGGACCTTTCCGTTCAGGGTCGAGTCATAGGCGGCAGTCCCGCCGAAACCGAGCACTTCGCGATTGCTCAAGGCGTATTCGCCAGCGCCTTGAACGGTGTAAACAACCTCGGAGGTGAGAACATCCACCACGTTCAACGTCACTTTCGAATAGGCAATCTGTTGTTTGCCGCTGCCGAGAATTCCGAACAGCTGCTGGTCTCCAATTTCCTTGCGTCCGAACTCCACAACGTCGCCGGTGATGGCAAAGTCAGCTCCCTTGAGAGATTGATTTTCACCGCGGATTTTTGCTTCGCGCGCAATCTCTTCCATGTTTTCGCGGTCCAATACATTGAACCTTCCTGTTTCCTTGAGATGCCCGACCAGGATCGTTTTCGCCTGTCCGCCGAGACGATCCACGCCATCTGAAAAAAGTCCGCGCATGTATCCGCTGCGGTTGTCGAACTTGCCGACCATCAGTGCGCTCTTCGGCCCGTTATAAGGAGTTCTTGAGGCGACGGGTTTTGGCGTCTCGAGAGCTTTGTGGGATTCGGTGGCGCAACCGTTGAGCAGGAGCAAAGCAAGTCCAAGCGCAGCGATTGCGGAAGTTTGACAGGTGAGTGGATTTTTCATGCGATCCTTTGTGCGCAAACGGTTATGTGGAAGTTGGCTTGGAGGCAATCTTTTTCTGGCAGATCTTCTCCATAGCTAATGTTCAGTAGTGGGGGAAATCCGATTTGTTCACCGGGACGAACGGTATATGTTGTGCCCGGTGGAAGATGAGAAGAGAACCCGATCCAGCACCGAACAGTCCTGACGAAAAGAACTGCCTGGCACGTTCGGTGGCCACGGCGCTGGACAAGGAACCAACCCTCGAAGCCGTCACGATCGACCGTTCCAAACACACGATTTCCGTCGCCACACTTGGCAAAACCGACGATCCACGGATTTCTCAAACCGTCGCTGAAAGTTTGTCCGCCGCCTACAGCAGCGATCCTCAGCATCATTGCAAACTTCTCGAAGGCGAGGGGACCTGTTGCACATGCGGTGCGCCGGCTCTTCCGGAAAAGGATGGAAAGATTTCCATCGAACATGACGCCGACAAAACCACGATTGCGCGCGTGACCTGTCCGACGGCGCCGAAGTTCTGGCGCTGGCGGGACATTCCGTGGCCGAAGGTGGTTCAGAAGGACGTCGAGTTCATCGAGGATGACGAACATGCGGAGCATCACATCAACGAATGGAAAATGCAGCTGGTGCTCGCCGGCGCGTGCGGTGTTCTGGGATTGCTTGCGGCGTATGTCGTTCCGACCGCGTGGAAGATTCCGGTTTTCATTCTCAGTTACGTGGCGGGCGCGTGGTTTCCGGCTGAGGAAGTCTGGGAACGACTCCGGCAGCGCGCAATCGATGTTCATTTTCTCATGCTTGCGGTTGCGGCTGGCAGTGCGTCGATAGGCGCCTGGGGAGAAGGTGCCACGCTGCTTTTTTTGTTTTCACTTTCGGGTGCGCTGGAACATTTCGCGCTTGGCAGAACTCAGAAGGAAATTCGGTCGCTGTTCCACAATGCTCCGAAAGTGGCGACGGTGCTCGATGCGTCGGGCAGGGAATCTGAAGTTCGCGTCGAAGCGCTGCAACCTCGCATGCGCCTGCTGATCAAACCCGGTTCGCAGTTTCCTGTTGATGCCGAAGTGGTGAAGGGCAGGACGGCTGCCGATGAATCGAATCTGACCGGCGAGGCGACGCCAGTGGAAAAGGGAGTTGGCGATACCGTGCTCGCGGGAACGATCAATCTTTGGGGTGCAGTTGAAGCCGTGGTGCTGCGTCCGGCGGCCGAGAGCGCGCTTCAAAAAATCATCCGCTTGATCAAGGAGGCGCAGAATCAGAAAGCGCCGGCGCAACAGTTCACGGACAAGTTCAGCACCTATTACACGTATTTCGCGCTCGGCCTGTCGGTGGTCATGTTTTTCGTCTGGTGGCTGGCACTGGGTTACGAACCGTTCAAGTCGGTCGGCGACGCAAGAAGCGCGTTTTATCGAACGATGACGTTGCTAGTCGTGGCGTCGCCCTGCGCATTGGTTCTCTCGATTCCGTCGGCTGTGCTGGCGGCGATTGCATGGAGCGCACGGCAGGGAATTCTTTTCCGCGGCGGCGCGGCGGTGGAGAAGCTGGCAGATGTTGATCTGGTCGCACTGGACAAAACCGGAACGCTCACCACAGGCGAACTGCGGGTGGAAAGAGTGGAAAGCTTTCCGCCTGGCAACGAACAGGCGATCGCGCAACTGGCCTATTCGCTGGAAAGACTTTCAACACATCCGCTCGCCCGGGCGATCACGCGCTACGGAAAGCAGCAAAACATCGAGCCGATTGAGTTCCCGGAATTTGAATCGGTCACCGGCCAGGGACTTCGTGCCAGACGAAATGGCGTCGAGTGTTTTCTCGGGCGCCGTGACTGGTTGAACTCGGGATCGCGCGTTGCACTGATGGCCAATGTTCCTGCAACGGAAGCAGGATTCTCCGAAATCTGGCTTGCTGAGGGTGATCTGGTGGGAAGGATCGTTTTGCGTGACGACATTCGTCCGCAGGCGAAATCAGTGATCGATCAGTTGCGCGCGGAAGGATTGCGAACTGTGGTTCTTACTGGAGACCGTCGTGCGACGGCCGAATATCTTCGCGCGGAACTGCATCTCGATGACGTTAGGGCTGAATTGAAACCGGAGAACAAGGTGGCGGAAATTCGCGGATTCAACGAGCAGGGCCGCAAGGTGGCGATGGTGGGCGACGGCGTGAATGACGCGCCGAGTCTCGCAGCGGCCTACATCGGTGTCGCCATGGGGGCGAGAGGATCAGATGCCGCGTTGGAACAGGCCGACGTGGTGTTGATGCATGATCGTCTGGAAAACTTCCTCGCCGCCTTTCGCCTGAGTCAAAAAGCGCGGGGAATCATTCGGCAGAATCTCTTTATTTCATTGGGAACGGTCGCGGTGCTGGTGACGTTTGCGATGATTGGGAAGATTCCTCTCACGCTGGGCGTTGTGGGGCACGAAGGCAGCACGGTGATTGTGGTGATGAACAGTCTGCGGCTGCTTTTCGGGCGTGTTTCTCGGAAGAAGGGGACGTGAACGGAACGGAAAACGGGGAGAATTTTCTGTTGAGGCGCCGTCTTCCGAAAAGAGGCGCCGTCAACAGGACCGGATAAAACCTGGCCGGGCGTTTAGATGGCTTCGTCAGCCAGCCAGTCGGTCAGGTGAATGAATTCTTTGATCTTGCGCCGCTCGTAGCGGTTCTTGAGGGATTTCTTGGGGTGACTGTCGGTTTTTCGAAAGGGGTGTTTGTCATTTCTTACAACCTCGTTGAGGGAATCCAGGGATTTAGCCATAGATCAATTTCCTTTCTCGCGGATTTGAAACAGCCTGAAGAATACCAACCCGCCGTCCTTGCCGGCTTCCTTTCACTTGAATGGGCGTCAGCGTCTTCAAGCAGTCTGAATATCGGACCAAACTGAAGAAAATTCATTCAAAAGTTTCTGTGAAAAGAATATCGTCTGTTCTGATGATGCCGCCCGTGAGCCAGTTCAAACGTTTCGATGTGCGCGCGCTGATCCGCAAAGGCGTGGAACCTTTCCCGGAAATTCGAAAGCGAGTCGATCTCATCGCGCCCGGCGAGGGGTTGATCGTCGTCGCCCCGTTCCTGCCGTCGCCGCTCGTGGAAAAGCTTTCCGGCGAGGGATTCGCCTCGAAGGTGGAACGCGGACAGGGCTCGGACTGGATCGTTTATTTCTGGCGGGAGGAGGACTGACATGGCGACGGCCTTCGCAGAATTCAAAACGATCGCGCTCATCAACACGCTTCGCAGCTGCCAGCTGTTCACCGGGCTCGCGCAGGAAGATTTGGAAAACATTGCGGCGGTGACAGCCTTGAAGTCGCTCGACAAAGGGGAATACCTGTTTCACGAGGGCGATCCGGCTCTCGGCTTTTACGTCGTGCAACGCGGCGCGATCAACGTCCATCGCGTCAACGCCGCGGGCAAGGAACAGATCATTCACGTGTTTCGCGCGGGAGATTCTTTCGCGGAAGTGGCGCTGGCGTCGGATCGCGGGTATCCGGCCGATGCACGGGCGCTTGAGCCAAGCCAGGTGTTGCTGGTTCAAAAGTCGGGCATTCTCGCGCTGCTGAAGCGGCAGCCTGAGCTGGCGTTGCGCATGTTGGGATCGATGAGCGGACATCTGCGCGTGCTGGTCGGGCAGCTCGAGGATCTCACGTTAAAGGATGTGGAAACGCGCCTCGCCAACTGGCTGATGAAACGTTGTTCGAATCCACAGAGTGAAAAACCGGTCGCAATCGAACTATCCATGACCAAACGCGTCCTGGCGGCTGAACTGGGAACGATCAGCGAAACCTTCTCGCGAACGCTCGCAAAATTTCGCGAACAGAAGCTCATTTCCGTTCGCGGCAAAACCATCACGGTGCTTTCTCCGGCGCGGCTCAACGCTCTTCTTCGGAAAAACCTCGGCGAGTAAGTGGTGCAATCCTGGCGGAGGTCGATTTGCGAAATCAGCGGGAAAGTCGAAGTTGCGGGCTCGTTCTGCGCATGAAGATCTTGTTCCGCTGTGTTGCGTCGGCTGTTCTGCTTTGGACCGCAGGTTCACTCGGCGCTGATCTCGACTCGATTGGAGTTCTTCTGCTTCGCGCTGTTTCAGGCGATCTGAACGGCGCAGGAATCCGCGTCACACAGGTGGAAGCTCCGGACAGCACGAACGAACTGGTCACATTTCAGGTGACGCCGTCGCAAGTGGGACATCCGGTCAGCCTGTTTACCTATTTCGTCGGGCCGCCGCTGCATCCCTCGGAACAGTCGAGCGAGAGTTATCCGAACAGCCTGGGCGGGCGTTCGGGACATGCGGTCGCGGTTGCAAATCATTTCTACGGAATTCCCCTCGGCGTCAGCACGAACGTGCTGCATGTGGACAACTACGAGGCGAACTATTTTTTCGACCAGATCGTTCCGGACAACATCGCGATCCATTCGAGGATCGTGAATCAGACTTTCATTGTTCCTTCGGACGTAGCGGATCAGCGGCTGTTTGATTCGGCTTATGACAACTATGCGGCCGAGCATGGGATCCTGTTCATTTCGGGAATTGGGAACGGCGGTGCGGTGAATCCGCCGGCGACCAGTTACAACGGCATCGGCGTGGGGGCTTACGGTGGGGCCTCCAGCATTGGTCCGACGCCTGACAACGGGCGTGCGAAACCTGACATCGTGGCGCCGGCGGAGGTGACGAGTTATTCAACGCCGCAGGTTTCCGGCGCTGCGACGATTCTTTTGCAGGCAGCTTTGCGCGGAGACGGAGGCGCTGACACAAACGCCGCCGCCGATTCGAGAACGATCAAAGCTCTCCTGCTCAACGGTGCCGTCAAACCGTCCAACTGGACTGCGCCCGCGCCATCGCCGCTCGATCCGCGACATGGGGCCGGTGTGTTGAATGTTTTCAATTCCTACAATCAGCTCGCAGGCGGGAAACATGGGGCGATTGAAACAAGCGTGGTTCCATCCGGAGCCGCGCATCCGGCATCGACTGCGCTTTCGAGTGTTCCGTCTTTGCACGGCTTCGATTTCGATTCGATTGAGAGCAGCGCCGGAAGCGAGACGGTTCAGCATTACCTGTTCGACCTGTCGTCGGGCATTTCCAACGCATTGTTCACCTGCACGGCGACGCTGGTCTGGAATCGTCAGAGTGGACAGACGGACATCAACAATCTGGAACTGTTTCTTTATGAGGTGCAGTCGGGACAGTTGATCGCGGCGAGCACGAGTGCTGTGGACAACGTGGAGCATATTTACGTGCAAAATCTGCCGCAGGGACGATATGACCTGCAGGTATTGAAACGTAACGGCGGGATGGTAAGTGCGTCGGAAACGTATGCGCTGGCCTTCGAGTTTTTTGCGATGCCGTTGAGCATTGCGATGGACAACTCAAGTGTTCGGTTGAGCTGGCCCGATTATCCCGCCGGTTTTGTTCTGCAGACGACCACGAACGTTGTCGATTCGACCTCGTGGAGTCCGGTGAATGTCATTCCCATCCATACAAACCGCCGGCAGGAAGTGATTCTCGATGCGATGGACGTCGGGCGGTTTTTTCGGCTTAAACGGCCATGAGCCACAGATGGAACACAGATCTCGGCATCTGCGTTTCATCTGTAGCCAATCAACGATTCGTAGCAGGTGCAATGAGGCGCCTCCTCTCCCCAGCCCTCTCCTCCATTTTCAATGGAAGAGAGGGAGACAGAAAACCGCCGCAGGTTGTTTGTCGCTTGGACGTGAACTCAAGTGTTTTTGGTTCGACGGCTCAACAGTGCGGTCTGACAGCGTCAGAAGTTCGCGAAAGGAATTGAGAGGAATTGAGTCTTCGACAAAATGCGGCAACACTGCGTCATGCCCGCACCGAAAGACGAACTGCTTCGCGCCATTGATCTTGCGTCGGCCAATGACTGGAACGCCGCGCACAACCTGGTTCAGAGATTTGAAGAAGATTCCACTGCGGCCTGGATTCACGCGGTCTTGCACAAGATCGAAGGGGATCTTGGAAATGCGCGTTATTGGTATCATCGCGCGGATCGCCTCCAGCATGTGAAAGATGAACCGAGGGCGGAACTCGCTGCCATCCGGTCTGAGTTGTTGGGCGAGGATGCAAGTAGCTGAGCTGACTGTTCGACCAAAGCCGCAAAACGCGCGGACGCTAGTTCCTATCCGCAAGCGGCCACAGAGCGTCCTTCCCGTCCCAGATTTGACCAAATGGTTTATCCGACTTGAAAGGGGAAGTGTCACCGCCGTCATCCGTTCCGTCTGTTCCCACGGAATAGAGACGAGATGAATTTTCCGATTCCTTGCGATAGCGGAGCGGTTTGCCATCCATGTGATCCGTCGAAATTGCGGGCAAATATTGCGGCACAAGGGTGTCGAGGTCGGAAGGGAGTGTGCCGGACGTTTTCCGATGGCGTTCGATAGCCACGGCCGTGACCACCAATTGCTGGAGGGTTTGAGCTTCCAGTTCCTTGCGAATGATCACGTCAGTAATTGAGAATGTTTGATTGGAGAAGAGATAGCGAAAGCGATCGTAAATGCTTGTTTTCTCTTCGTCGTTAAAACCGAACAGGCTCGCGTAAAGCCCCCAATCGGAATCCTCCTTGTTTTCCAGATCTGCCCAGGAATGGCTGCGTGCGAAACGTTCGCGTTCGATTATGAATTGCCAGCGGTCCAAAGATCGCAATTGATCCTGTGCCGACCATGCGAAACGCCAGAACGGAGCATAAAACCGGTGAAGCACAACACCGCGGACGGGTAGGGAGCCCAATGCTTCGCCGACTTCGTCGATCGTGTCCTCCCGTTCCTTCAGTGCGAACTCCAGATTTTTGGCCGAGTTGCGGAGTCGATCTCCATAGATGAGAGCCATCGCCCGTTCCATTTCCATGGCGCGTCCCATGTCCTCGGCAAATCGGGCGCGACTCCAGATCGTCTGCAGGTCGGCGAGTTGGGACTCTGTCAGATTGGTGGATTGGAGCGTTTGCCAGGTTGCTTCGAAAGCGATGCGCGCGCAGGCAAATCGAACAAGCTGGCAAAGAACAAGCGGTTCCGGTTCCTGCATCACGACCAGCTTTACGAGCGCACAGAGATTCGAGTGGGCGGAACTGATATTGCCGCGATGCAGTTCATTGGCGGTTGCAATGGAAAGAACTTGAACGGCCTTTTTGGTTGTGAGCAGAGGGCCTATCTGGAAGTCGAGAAAGCCTTTGTCGTAATCGAATCCGCAATCGTAATCAGGACGCGATGCGGCCGCATGCAGTTCTGCGATCAATTCGCGAGCTTCGTTCAATTGTGGCGTCAGCGAGGTCCAGTCGTTGGTTGTTCCTTCGTCCGTGGTCCATTGAGGCTGTTTCCAGATGACAACAGTTTTTCCCGGTTCGATGAAAGGCATCAACGACGGCCCGGATGAGAGATTGGTGAGAATCGATTCCGGACGGTTGGTCAGGGTGGCGAGAATGGTGAAGGCGTTGCGTTCCGGTGCGACAGGTTCGGGCAGGAATACGGCGACATCCAGTTTCTCGCCTGACGATTTCAGCCGGGCAATGCGGCGTTCCAACATTGATTTCCCACGCAGATGTTCCGACACCGCGAACACGGCGACAGCGAACACGAGAATGCTGAAAATCCACGCGAAGCGTTTCGGCCAGCGACGTTCTGCCCCTGGTTTGGTCATAGAATGAATGTGCGCAATCTGACAAAGCGACTGAGCGGGGACAAGACTGTGAAGATTTAGCGCTCCAAAAGCCCCGGTTGACCCGTTGCATCATGCGCAGTAACGTTTGGCCATGGCAACAGCCAGTCAGGTCCAAAAGAATCTTCAAGCGGCGATGCGCGAAGCGTTGCGCATTCAGGATCGCTTCGTTGCCGAACCGCTGTTTGCCAAAACGGGACGAGGCCATCTTAAGAGTGAAGGCATCTCCACGATTTCAAAGATCAAGGCGAACCTCAGCCGCAAAAAGGCATCCAAGCCGAAATGAAACGGCGCTGGCTGGAGGATTGGCCTTGGGAAACCGTGGTGGCCATCAACGCTGGCCTCTGCAAAGAAAAGAACGCTCTGCACAAACCCACTTCCGACGGTTACGAACCGGCGCACAAACTTTGGGAGGAATCCCGTGCTCGTGAACTGACTTTACGCGAAACATTGGACATGTTCCGCCAATGTCACAAGCTGGCGCCCTTCTGTATCTACAACGGCAATACGTTCGTAGCCATTGGCCGTACCATGATTCAAGACATGCTGCGGAAAATGCCACCTGTTCGAGCGCACAGTTTCCGCAGTGTTGTCGGTCATTATATCGCGGGAACGACGGGGGCGGAGGAATTGAGCAAAGCACTTGATGAACTCAATTGATTTTTACTGTGAAACACGCATTTTCCCAAATTATAGCGGTCCCGCCATTCGGGATGAGTTCGCTCTGACTTCCAGAATATTTGAGCCGACTCACGTCGGCTGCTACAGATGCCGTGAACTCGTGCAGTCGCTCCTTTTAGCTCCCATTCAACTCCCGTTGACGTCTGGCTCATGTGAGACTATTTTTCGTATCAAATGAGTGAGACGTTGACGAAGCCTCAAGGGCGAAAAGCTGCGCGCGGAAAATCCAGCGATGGCGTGGTGAACTTTTATGTCCATGGGGCGGCCGGCAAAACCACCGAGAAAACCTTCGCACCCTCAAACCTGGTTGAATTGCTGAAAGTCGGTCTGCCGGTGACAGAGTTGACTGATCTCCAGGAAAGCCTCGCCGTACCCACGGAAAAGCTGGCTCCCATGCTCGGGATTTCAAAAGCCACTTTCCATCGGCGCAAAGGCGCAGGCGAACGATTGGACTCAGCCGAGTCTGACCGCGTCGTGCGCTTCGCCCGGCTTCTCGGTCAGGCCATCAAAGTGATGGGAGATGAGGAAGACGCCCGCCAGTGGCTGAACTCGCCACAGCTTGGTTTGGGTGGCGCAGTGCCGCTCGACTATGCAAGGACCGAAGTCGGCGCCCGCGAGGTTGAAAATCTGTTGGGCCGCATCGAACACGGCGTCTATTCCTGATGCTCACGGGATGGCGCATCGTGCCGGCGGGCACTGCGGACAAGGCATTCACCGGCGAAGGCGCGAGACTTTACGGCGGTCGCTGGAATTCCGTCGGTGTTCCGGTGGTTTATGCGAGTGAACATCAATCGCTCGCGGCGTTGGAGACCCGCGTCCACATTGACACCACCCGGAAAATCAAACGTTATAAATGCTTCGCGTTTCATTTCGACGAGAAGCTGATGCAGGTTTTCCACGTTGAATCGCTGCCGGAAGACTGGCAGGACGAGCCGCCGCCACCCTCGGTCCAGGCGATCGGCGACGCGTGGGTGAAGGCCGCTGAGTCGGTTATTCTCGCAGTTCCAAGCGTCATCATTCCGGCCGAGCGAAACTATCTGATCAATCCCAATCATCCGGATTTCAAGAAGATCAAAATCAAAACTCCGACCGATTTCGCATTTGATCCGCGCCTGCTGAAATAAATTCACCCATCTGCCGTCAAGTGCCACTGGCTCGCGGGGTTCTGCTTCTCGAAGCATAGTTGGCCACTACATCGCGGGAACGTCGGGCCGGAGGAATTGAGTAAAACGCTTGATAAACTGACTTAAGACATCAATTTCAGAAATGTTATTCTCTCCCCAAGGCGCATGAACAACGTAACCGCTTGTGAAAAAAACGTTCAGCCTCATATGGAGCCTGACAAGATCTTCACGCAAAGCTGATTTGGTTAAGTCAGTCATCGAATCATACTTCACTTGGACCGTTTGCACCTCTGCGCCTTCGCGTCTCAGCGGTCACGAATAATTCTCCATCCCCACACACGAGCACACGGGGTTGCGATCTCCAAAGACATTGTCCACGCGGGCGACGTGGGGCCAGAACTTGTAGTCATGCAGGCTCCTGGCCGGGAACGCGGCGGCTTCGCGGGTGTAAGGACGATTCCAGTTGTCGCTGGCGATCTGATCCGCGGTGTGCGGGGCGTTCTTGAGCAGATTGTTTTTTGCGTCCGTCGCGCCGGTTTCGATCGCAGTCATTTCAGCATGGATTGAAATCATCGCGTCGCAGAAACGATCGAGTTCATACTTCGATTCGCTTTCGGTCGGTTCCACCATGAGCGTGCCTGCAACGGGCCACGAGAGCGTTGGAGCGTGGAAGCCGTAATCCATCAGGCGCTTCGCCACGTCCTCGGCTGTGACGCTCTTGAACGCGCGCAGGTCGAGGATGCATTCATGCGCCACCAAGCCAAACCCTCTCCCGCCCAAACCCATCCTCTCCGGGTTTTCCGAATCGGGAGAGGGGGAGACCTTGGGGGGGAGAGGGTCAGAATGAATCGTGTGATTCTTGTAAAGTGTCGGGAAATGTTTTTCGAGACGCTTTGAAACGTAGTTCGCGTTGAGGATGGCGAACTTGGTGGCTTCAGTCAGTCCGTCCGCGCCCATCATGGCGATATACATCCACGAAATCGGCAGAATGCTCGCGCTGCCCCAGGGCGCGGCGCTGACGGCGCCAATCGGATTCTCGCCACCGAGATTCACCACGTTGTGGCCGGGCAGGAATTCAACCAGATGTTCCGCCACACCGATCGGTCCGACGCCCGGACCGCCGCCGCCGTGCGGAATACAAAACGTTTTGTGCAGATTGAGATGGCAGACATCCGCACCGATGAAACCGGGCGAGGTGAGTCCGACCTGCGCGTTCATGTTCGCGCCGTCCATGTAAACCTGTCCGCCGTTCGCGTGAATGATTTCGCAGATCTCGCGAATGCTGCCTTCGAACACGCCGTGCGTGCTGGGGTAGGTGACCATCAGGCAGGCGAGATCATTCTTGTGCGCTTCAGCTTTGGCGCGGAGATCGGCGACGTCGATGTTGCCATCCTTGTCGCAGGCAACCGCGACGATTTTCATTCCGGCCATTGCGGCGCTGGCGGGATTGGTGCCGTGCGCGGAGGTGGGAATGAGGCAGACTTTTCGATGCGATTCACCGCGCGATTCGTGATAGGCGCGAATGACGAGCAGTCCGGCGTATTCACCTTGAGAACCGGCGTTGGGCTGCAATGAAATGCCGGCGAACCCGGTGATTTCCGCGAGCCAGGCTTCGAGCTGTTCGAAAAGCTTTTGATAACCGCGCGTCTGTTTGATCGGCGCGAATGGGTGAATTTTCGCAAACTCCGGCCACGAGACCGGGAACATCGCCGCGGCGGCGTTCAGCTTCATGGTGCAGGAACCGAGCGGGATCATCGATGCCGTGAGCGAGAGGTCGCGCGATTCGAGCCGCTTGATGTAGCGGAGCATCTCGGTCTCGGAGTGGTAGCGGTTGAAGACGGAGTGCTGGAGAAATGCGGATTGGCGATTGCGGATTGCGGATTGGGCAGTCGCGGCGATTTCATCGACGGTGAATCCGGGCGCTTTGTCGCCGTTGAAGATTTGCCAGATTTTTGCAACGCCGATTGGGCACGCCAGTTCATCCAGAGAAATGCCGATCTTGTCCGGGCTGATATTTCGAAAATTGAAGTTATAAGCTTCGGCAAGCTTGTGAATGGCGGCGGCGTCTTTGACCGGAATCGTGAGCGTGTCGAAGAACGATTTGTTCGATGGAGCGAAACCCAGCTTTTCCAATCCTGCCGCAAGAACGCCGGTCAGTTTATGCACGCGTTCTGCAATCTTCTTCAGTCCTTCCGGTCCGTGATAACAGGCGTACAGCGCGGCCATGTTCGCCAGCAATGCCTGCGCTGTGCAGATGTTGCTGGTGGCCTTTTCGCGGCGGATGTGCTGCTCGCGAGTGCCGAGAGCGAGACGTAGGGCAGGTTTGCCGCGCGCGTCCTTCGAAATACCGACAAGGCGGCCGGGCATCTGGCGTTTGAATTCATCCTTCGTGGCGAAGAAGGCGGCGTGCGGTCCGCCGTAGCCGAGCGGCACACCGAACCGTTGGGCGCTGCCGACGGCGATGTCCGCACCGAATTCACCGGGCGGTTTGATCAAAGTGAGCGCGAGCAGATCGGTTGCGACGGTGAGCATGGCGCCCGCGGCGTGGGCCTTTTCTGCGAAGGCCGAGTAATCGTGAATGGCGCCGAATGTGTCGGGATATTGCACGAGCGCGCCGAACACTGTTTCGTTGAATTCGAACGATTCGTGATTGCCGACAACCGTCTCCACGCCGAGCGCAGCGGCGCGGGCTTTCACGACTTCGATGTTCTGCGGATGACAGGTTTCCGAGATGAAGAAAACCTTCTTCGTTTCGGAGCCTTTGAAGCGGTGACTCATCATCATCGCTTCGGCCGCGGCGGTGGCTTCATCGAGCATTGAGGCGTTGGCGATGTCCATGGCCGTGAGATCGCTGACCATGGTTTGAAAGTTCAGCAGGCATTCGAGGCGGCCCTGGGAGATTTCGGCCTGGTAAGGAGTGTATTGCGTGTACCAGCCGGGATTTTCGAGCACGTTGCGCTGGATGACCGGCGGCGTGATGCAATCGTAGTAGCCCATGCCGATGTACGAGCGGAACACCTGATTCTGGGAGGCGATGGAGCGGAGTTCGGCGAGCGCTTCGAATTCGGTTTTTGCTTTGGGCAGGTTCAGCGGTTTTTCGAGGCGAATGGGCTTCGGAACGGCGGCGTCGGCAAGCGCGTCAACGCTGTCGAATCCGAGCAGGGAAAGCATTTCTTTGGCTTCGGCGGCGTTCGGACCGATGTGGCGGCGGGCAAAAAGATCCGGGTGCGCCAGCGACTCGGGGGAGAAATTCTTCGATTCAGAATCTGACATGCCGGGAAGTTAAGAACGAAGTCCTGCAAATCAAGTGAGAATCCGGAAGAGAGCCACGACTGGAACACGGATGAAATACAGATTCGGAACGATTCGCGCGCGGCAGGGTTTTTGGATTGGACCGGCAGCGGGAACGATTTTTTTCGGGCATCCGGAATTGGACAGATTCGGATCTTTGTCCATCTGATTCTCCGCTGCGGCCAGGATTTGGATTAAAGATATTCCTTGAAACATTCGCGGGCTGTTGTGTCTGATTGTTTGCGGCCGGACTGGCGATCGAATTTCAAAGATGACCAGACCGCAGAACATCTTATGAATAGAGCAATCGTGGTAGCGGTTCTTCTCACACTGGCTGCCGTTGACGGCGCGACCGCGGCAGAGTCAGGCAACTCAAACAAAGTTTTCGAGGCAGTTACCAAACTTCAGGCTGCACCCAACTTCAGCTGGACAACGACGATCAAAATGCCTGGATCGCCCTGGGAGATGGGACCGCTGAAGGCGCGCACGGAGAAGGACGGCTACACGTTCACGACGCAGGAAGTGGGTGGCTTTGAAACCGAAGTGGTTTTCAAGGGCGACAAGATCGTCATCAAGCAGGACGGCGAATGGCGTACGCGCGAGGAGCTGGACGGCTTCCAGCAGATTATGGCGGGCGTGATCACACGTAACGGCACGGCGGCACAGGAGGCGACCAACATGCTGGCCAAGGCAAAGGAGCTTAAAGCGGAGGACGGCGGGCTGCTCTCGGCGGAATACACGGATGAAGGTGCGAAAGCGTTGTTGAGCTTTGGCGGACCGGGCGCCCCCGGACCGAAGAATGCAAAAGGTTCAATCAAGTTTTGGTTGAAGGATGACGCGCTGGCGAAGTTTGAATCGCATCTCAAGGGCGATCTGGCGGGACCCGATGGCGGGGAACAACCGTTCGAAATGATCCGAACATTTGAAATTCAGGAAGTCGGAAGCACCAAAGTGAACGTTCCGGAAGGAGCAAAGACGAAGCTCGAGCCGAAGAAGGAACCTTCCGCGGCAAAGTAGGCTGACATTCACGTCGCCTCTCCCGCCGTTTACAGTGCGCTGCGTGAACAGTGCTGAAGTTCACGCAGCCGTTTGACGCCATCCAGTCGGCCACTTTTTCTGATTACGACATGCTGGTTTGAGCGCATCAGATTCTCCTCTGTTTCGAGCCATTGACCTTCACAAATCCCGTCCTCGACTAAACCCGTTTCCGCCTCCACGCGACAGGGGAGTAAACCGCAACCGCTTTGGTTTTGGGCTGAAATTCTCCACAACAAATTGTGGTTTCGGAGCTAAAATAGGTGAAACAAATCGTTGTGTCGGGAGGCCCATTTTCCTACTATTTTCGGCATTGTTATCCGGGTGGGCCACTCGGCCTGATCTCCGACTTTTTTATGCCTGAAGAAAACGTTTTGGACTCGACAGACAACGCCAAAAATTCCGCCGAAGTGGCGGGCAGTTACGACGCCTCAAAACTGGGAAAACTGGAAGGGTTGGAAGCCGTCCGCAAAAAGCCAGGCATGTACATCGGCGGCACGGATGAACGCGCGCTGCATCATTGCGTTTCCGAAGTGCTGGACAATTCCGTGGACGAACACCTTGCCGGGCATTGCAATCGGATTGAGGTGACGATCCATGTCGATGGTTCGATTTCGATTCGCGACAACGGGCGCGGCATTCCGGTGGACATCCATCCGCAGTATAAGATTCCCGGTGTGGAAATGGTGCTCACCACGCTTCATTCCGGCGGCAAGTATGGTCAGGGCGGATACAAATTTTCCGGCGGCACACACGGTGTCGGCGCCAAGTGCGTGAACGCGGTTTCGGAATGGTTCGAAGTTGAAGTGTCGCGCAACGGTCAGGTGCATCACATGGAGTTCGAGCGCGGCAAGACGACCAAGAAGCTCGAAGTCATTGGCAAAGCCAAGGGAACCGGAACGTTGATCACGTTCAAGCCGGACCCGGAGATCTTCAAGGAAACCACGGAGTTCAAATCGGATCGCATCAGCCAGCGCCTGCGTGAACTGGCCTTTCTGAACTCGGGTTTGGAAATTGTTTTTCTGGACGAACGCCAGACCGAGGCGAAGCCGGAAACTTATTTTTACAAGGATGGCGTCGAGGAATTCGTCAAGCAGCTCAACAAGAGCAAGGAGCCGCTTCATCCCAAGCCGATCGCATTCCGCAAGGAAACCCGCGAACGGAATGAGGACAAGGACATAGAAGTGCATGTCGAAGTCGTGCTGCAATACAACGACAGCTACAACGACCAGGTTCTTTGCTATACAAACACGATTCACAATCCGGACGGTGGAACCCATTTGTCCGGTTTCCGCAGCGCGCTGACCCGCGCGATCAATCAATACGCGAAGTCGAACAATCTGCTGAAGGACAAGGATCCGCAGATCACGGGCGACGACGTGCGTGAAGGTTTGACGGCTGTGATTTCGGTCAAGCACAGCGATCCGAAATTTGAATCGCAGACCAAGGTGAAACTGCTTTCGCCTGAGGTGGAAAGCATCGTCGGCTCCGTTTCGTATGAAGGGCTGATGAACTATTTCGATGCGAATCCGCCGATCGCGAAAAAGATCATTGATAAAGGTCTCAATGCGGCGCGGGCGCGTGAAGCCGCGCGCAAGGCGCGTGAAGCGGTTCGCAAGAGCGCACTGACCGGCGGCGGGCTGCCCGGCAAACTGGCCGATTGTTCGGATCGCGATCCGGCGAACACCGAGTTGTACATCGTCGAAGGTGATTCCGCCGGTGGTTCTGCGAAGCAGGGACGCGACCGCAAGTTTCAGGCGATCCTTCCGATTCGCGGCAAGCTGATCAATGTGGAGAAAGCCCGTCTGGACAAGGTTCTCCAGAACAACGAAATCCGGACCATGATCACTGCGGTCGGGACCGGGATTGGCGATGGAGAAGGGGAGGGTGCGTTCAACATCGAGAAGCTGCGGTATCACAAGATCATCATCATGACCGATGCGGACGTCGATGGATCGCACATCCGGACGCTGCTGCTCACATTCTTTTACCGTCAGATGCCGCAGCTGGTGAAGCAGGGCTACGTTTACATCGCGCAGCCGCCGCTTTATTCCATCACGAGAAAGAAGCGGACGGAGTATGTCGATGACGACGTTCAGCTGAACAGAATTCTGCTTCAGATTGGCACGGAGGAGGTGCGTCTGAAGAATCTGGCCGACGGCCGGGAATTTGAGCCGAAGCAGCTGGAGGAAATTCTCGGACTTCTCGAAGGGCTCGACAAACACGCCACGTACATTCGCCGGCTTGGAGGCGATTTTGCGAAGTATGTCGATCATCGGTCCGCCGACGGCACATTGCCGCAGCACATGGTCAAGGTGCGAGAAGGAAACGATGAAACGGTGCATTACTTCGTCACCAACGATGAGCTGGAGCAGTTCAAGGCCGCGAATAGCGATTTGTTTGGGACTGACACCGAATTCGAGCGCAGAAAAGACGGTCCCACGCGGCGTGCGTCTGTTTACGATCTGCATCTTGAAAGCAAAGCAATCTCTGATCTGCTGGGCAAAGTGTCCAAGAAGGGCCTGGCGGTGAATCATTACGCCGCTCAGGACAAACCTCTGTTCGAACTGATCGAAGGCGAAGGGGAGAAAGCCACTGTGACGCCGTTGTTCTCGATTCCTGAAATTCTCAGCGGTGTGAAGGCGGTTGGAAAGAAGGGCATCCAGATTTACCGGTTCAAAGGTCTTGGCGAAATGGACGCGAAGGAATTGTTCGAGACCACCATGAATCCCGCCAAGCGCAAGCTGCTTCGGATTGATCTCACCGATGCCGTCGAGGCGGAAGAAATGTTCACCCGTCTGATGGGTGAGGAAGTGGAACCACGCCGCCAGTTCATCGAAGACAATGCCTTGAACGTGCGAAATCTGGATGTTTGAAGGTTGACGAATGTGGTCACATGTGACTACATTCCGGGTGTTATGGAAAAGAAACAACAGGTGCCGCTCTACAAACAGCCTGTGCCGAAGCTTGGCTTGGAATCGGAAACTACGGGGCCGATTGAGCTGCGCGAGGCGGTGGTGTTGCCTGGGGTTGGTCTTTCGATTCCGGTCCGGGCAGCCAAGGCGAAATTGTCGGCTCTGCTTGAATTGGTCGCAAGCGGTCAGGAAGTCACGATTACGAGCGATGGCAAACCGAAAGCCGTGCTTTCGCCGGTTTCAAAAGCCAGGCCGCGCAAGGTATTCACGGGAACGATGGAGCATCTCCGGAAGGTGCCCATGCAGACCGAAGGACCGTTTGCAGAAGAATTGATACGCGCCGACCGCGATGGTCGCGGCTGGTAAACGATGTACCTGGATTCCTGCGTCATCGTAAAACTGGTCAGTCCGGAGCCGGACAGCGCGGCGTATCACGAAATTGTGGCCGGGCAACCGGTTGTCACGTCTGAACTGGCCGTGGCAGAAGTGCGTTCCGCCCTGCTCGCGAAAGAGCGGACAGGGCGGATTTCCCAACGCGATCGCCAGACTTGCTGGCGGGTGTTTCAGGAAAAAGTGCGGGATCAGGAGTTTTTGCTTCTGCCTTTGAGCCGACAGGTGATCGAGCGGGCGGGAGCGGTGATCGATCAATGTCATCCGAATATTCCGTTGCGGACGTTGGATGCGATTCACGTCGCGACGGCAGAATTGAATGGCGGCGAGTTGATGTGCAGCAGCGACAACCGGGTCAATGAAGCATCGGAATTCATCGGACTCATGATTGTGCCGCCGCCAAAAAAATAATTTCCAATGTCAGACGAAACTGAAAAAAACCAGCCGCCTCAGCCGGGCGGTGCTTACTCGCAGGGCGAAAAAATCTCAAAGATCAACGTAGCCGAAGAGATCAAGGCGTCGTTCCTCGATTATTCGATGTCCGTGATCATTTCGCGCGCTTTGCCGGACGTGCGCGACGGACTCAAACCGTCCCAGCGCCGCATCCTGTATGCGATGCACGAGCTGTCGCTGTTCCCCGGCCGCAAACATTACAAGTGCGCGAAGATTTGCGGTGACACGTCGGGCAACTACCATCCGCATGGTGAGGCGGTGATTTATCCGACACTTGTTCACATGGCCCAGCCGTGGGCGATGCGCGAGAAGCTCGTGGATGGCAAGGGCAACTTCGGGTCGATTGAAAACGATCCGCCGGCGGCCATGCGTTATACCGAGGCGCGATTGACGCACCTGGGCGCCGCGCTCATGCAGGACATGGATCGGGACACGGTGGATTTCGTCCCGAACTACGACGAGCGCATGACCGAGCCGACGGTTTTCCCGGCGGCATTTCCGAATCTTCTGGTCAATGGCGGCACCGGTATCGCCGTCGGCATGGCGACCAACATGCCGCCGCACAACCTCGGTGAAGTCATCGACGGCATCTGCGCGCAGATCGACAACCCGGCCATCACGTCGCTGGAGTTGATGAAGCACATCAAGGGGCCGGATTTTCCGACCGGCGGTTTGATCTGCGGGATTGAGGGAATCAAGAACTACTTTGAGACCGGTCGTGGCAGTATCAAGTTGCGCGGACGGGTGGGTGTTGAAGAAATGAAGGGCAACCGCGAGCAGATCGTGGTGACGGAAATTCCCTTCAACGTGAATCGCGCGGCACTGGAGGAGCGCATTGCCGAGCTGGTGAATGAAAAGGTCATCACCGAAATCAGCGCGATGCGAAATGAGTCGGACGAAAACACCCGGCTCGTGATGGAACTCAAGCGCGATGGGAACCCGAAGGTTGTCATCAACAACCTTTACAAGCACACGCAGTTGGAGGTGACCTTCAGCGTCAACTCGCTGGCCATCGACCACGGCCGTCCCAAGACGCTCAATCTCAAGCAAATCATCCAGTGTTACATTGAGCATCGCCGCGAAGTGGTTCTGCGCCGCACGCGTTTCGAACTGCGCAAGGCTGAGGAACGCGCCGAACTGCTGGAAGGTTATCTCATCGCACTCGCGAACCTCGACGAGTTCATCCACATCATCCGCTCCAGCAAGACCCGCGACGAAGCGCGCATCAAGCTGCTCGCGTTTGAATGGAGCCGCGCCCAGGTCGAACAGTGGGGCATTCTGATCCGCAGCGAAGCCCGTGTCATCAACGGGCGTTATGCACTCAGCGAACGGCAGGTGGACGCGATCCTGGACCTTCGTCTCTATCAGTTGACCGGCCTTGAAATCGACAAGGTTGAAAAGGAATACAAGGCGCTGCTCGAAACCATCAAGGACCTGCTCGACATTCTTGCGAAGGAATCGCGTGTCATGGCGATCATCAAGCAGGAGTTGATGGCCATTAAAGAAAAGCATGCGACACCGCGTCTGACGGAGATTGTTCCGGATGAAGGCGAGATTGCGATTGAGGACCTGATTGCGAATGAGGGTGTCATCATCACCCTGACTCACAGCGGGCTCATCAAGCGCACGAACGTGAGCGCCTACCGGGCGCAGCGCCGTGGCGGCAAGGGGGTGATTGGAATGGCGACGAGGGAAGGGGAGACGCCCGAGGATCACGATTTCATCGAGCATCTGTTTACCGCGAGCACGCACGATTACCTGATGTTCTTCACGAACACAGGACGCGTTTATGTGGAGCGCGTGCATGAAATTCCGGACATGGGCCGCGCTGCGAAAGGCCGCAGCATCGCCAATCTCCTTGAACTCAAGGAAGGTGAAAAGATCGCGGCAATGATCCGTGTTCTCTCAAAGACCGGTCCGAATCGTGAAGATTTGACCTGGCAGCAATCCGGCGAACTTTTCTTTGCGACACAGAAGGGCACCGTCAAAAAGACGTCCCTCAACGAATTCGCAAACGTGCGCAAGGGCGGCATCATTGCGATTTCCATTGAGGAAGGTGACACGCTGATCGATGTGAAACTCACCCGTGGAAGCATTGTCGAAAGCGACGGTGTGAAGGATCCCGGTGACGACGTCGTGTTGATCACCAGGAACGGCATGAGCATTCGGTTCCATGAATCGGATGTCCGTTCGATGGGACGCACCGCGGCCGGAGTGCGCGGCATCAACCTTGATGACGATGATGCTCTTGTGGCTGCGGCGATTGTGGTTCCTGACGCAACATTGCTGGTTGCCGGCGAGAATGGCATCGGCAAGCGAACGGACTTTGGCGAATACCGGATTCAGTCGCGTGGTGGAAAAGGCATCATCACCATGAAGACGACTGAGAAAACCGGTTGCGTGGTCGGCGCGCTTACGGTGCGTGACACGGATGAGATCATGCTGATCACAACCGGCGGACAGATGGTGCGCACGTTCGTGAAAGACATTCGCGAGGCCGGCAGAAATACGCAGGGCGTCAAGCTCATCAACCTCGATGAAGGCGACAAGCTGCAGGCCATCGCGCCTGTCATCAGCGAGCAGCAGGAAGAAGCGGCTGGCGACGGGGATGGCGCCGACAGTGCCGACAGCGCACCCGCAGAGACAGCCTGATTACGACGGCCGGGCGACAGACGTTCGTGTGCTCAGAATCGAATCGAGCACCGAAGTCCGCTGACCCGCCCTTTCAGAGAAGGTGTCGATCGAATCGGGAACACTCGTCGCGTTGGCAGGAATCCGGCAGAGATAATCCAATCCGGCTGTTCTGGCCACTTGGCGCAGGTGGAGCTCCTTGAGGGAAGCCACATCCCACGCGCAGCGATCGTGGAACAGCCCGATCAGAGTGCCTTCCTTTCCGGCGCGTTTCGATGCCAGTCGATCCAGCCAGCGCTTGAACTCATCGTCGAAATCGCCGCGGCACGATGCAGCGATGATAATGCACTCGGCATTGAGCGACCTGCGAAACCATCTGCTGTCATCCGCGGCCCTCAAACTTCCCAGCAACACCCACTCGCCCGCGGCGTTCCGGGCAAGTTCTTTGTGCTGGTTCATCAATTGGAGGAGATGCTGTCTTGCTTCAGGCGACTCGTAAATGACGACTGCGCCTTCACCGTCTGGTATGGGACTGTTGTTCGGCATTTCAGGCCGCCGACACGGTTTGGTTGGTTGCAGCCGTTTGTGCGGCGGCATTCAGCTGCATGTTCACATTCGGCCTCGAATTCGCAAAATCAAGAGGCAACTACGTTCATTTAAGACGGGACATCGAGGTTGAACCGATGCCAGCGGCAGTTTTTTCAATTGGAGAATTGAAGGCGGCCTATGGCGAAAGCCGGTCGATCTGCCAGGTGCCGTCGGGCTTTTTCGTGTAGCAGAAGCGGTCGTGCAACCGGCTGGGGCGTCCCTGCCAGAACTCAACGCGTTCCGGCGACAGCACGAAACCGCCCCAGAATGGTGGCGTGGGGATTTCGTCGCCCGGATATTGCTCCTGCAGCTCTTTCCAGCGTTTTTCCAATATCTCGCGATTCGCGATGACTTCGCTTTGTCGTGAAGCCCAGGCGGCAAGACGGCTGCCCTTGGGACGGCTTCGGAAGTAGGCGTCGATTTCCGGGCGATCAAGCTGTTGAACCACTCCGGCGACACACACCTGACGTTCCTGATCAGGCCAGTAGAACGTCATGGCAGCATTGGGATTTTCTGTGAGCTCCCGTCCTTTGCGGCTGCCGTAGTTGGTGAAAAAAATGAAACCGCGCTGATCAACGCCCTTCAAAAGCACGATGCGTGCGGACGGGCGTCCTTCCTTGTCGGCGGTCGCGAGTGTGGCGGCGTTGACATCCATCGGCTCGGCGCCGGTGATCTGGAGGAGCGCCTTGTAGTTGCGAATCAGAAAGCGGCGCAGCCTGCCAGACCGGTTCACGCCTGCCGCCTGAGTGAACCACTTGTTGAATTGAGCGATCGGTTCGTTCTCAAGATCGGCGCGGCGGAGTCCTGCAAAATTGTATTCACGACGAAGGTCGGCAATGGCCATAGCAGCGGAACTCTAAACGACGTTGATCGGACTGTCAGTAGTCGCGTGATCCACGATTTCTTCCGACGCCGGGAACGAATGTGACCTGCCGGCTTGCGAACGGATGTCGGCGGAAGTAGAAAGAGGAAGTCATCGCGCCATGAACTTCCTGCTCAACAAACGTCCTCTGACCCGGCTTCGTGTCGCCGCGGCGGTCGGCGTGGCGGTGCTTGCGGACGCTGTTCAATTCATGCTTGGGCCGTTCGGCTGGGCGGCGGCAGATCAGATCATCGATGTGCTCGCGATGATCCTCATCAGCCTGCTGGTTGGATTTCACATTTTCTTTCTGCCGACGTTTGTTGCGGAATTCATTCCGGGCATTGCGATGTTGCCAACCTGGACAGGATGTGTGTTGCTGGTGCTGGCTTATCGATGGAAACAGCAGGAGAGTCGCGGTCCGAATGAATCGTCCACCGTGCCGGATCCGCCCCGCGTTCCGCCGACGCGTTCCGACGTAATCGACATTTAAATTATGAAACGAATCCTGACTCTCGCTTTCTGCGCCTTGATTGCGCTCGGCTCCGCTTTCGCTGCGGACACAAACCATAACTTTGCGGTTTGGGAGAAAGAGGTGCGGGAATTCGAATCGAGCGATCGCACCAATCCGCCGCCGAAGGGCGCGATTCTGTTTCTCGGTTCTTCGGGCATCCGGCTTTGGAAAACGCTCGCCGCGGATTTTCCGGAGCACAAGGTGATCGGTCGCGGAATTGGCGGCTGTGAGATCGTTGATTTGACCCATTTCGCAGAGCGCGTCGTGTTTCCGTATGAACCGAAGATGATTGTCTTTCGCTGTGGCGGAAACGATCTGACGCGCAGGAAATCAGCGGAAGATGTCGCCGCCGACTTCAAGGAGTTCGTTGCGAAAGTGCATTCGCGTCTGCCGGATACCGAGATTGTCTTCCTGTCGTGGAATCCCACCATTCGCCGTTGGGATAACCGACAGAAGGAAGCTGAGTTCAACCGGCTCGTGGAGCAATTCGCGGCGAAGGCTCCGCGCGTGAAATATGTCGAAACCACCGATCTTTTTCTGAACGCGGAAGGAAAGCCAAAGGCCGAACTTTTGGCTGAGGACAAACTTCACTTCAGTGCGGAAGGTTACCGGGTGTTGACGAAGCGGGTGCTGCCCATTTTGCCGGCGTCAAAGTAACGCTGTCCACACGGACGACTTTTTCCTGATCGGTAAATAGTACTGTGCGAAGCGGTGAGTCGAGCACGGTCATTACATCAATTGGCGGCCAACAAAAGGAATCATGAGCACATCAGGAGTCGTTCATAGCACGTTGGCAGAAGCGCTGTCGAAAGGTCCGCCGCCTTCAGGCAATCTGGCTATTCCGATCTTTTCACGCGGAACTCTGGCGGTGGAACTGTATGCGCCAATCGGTCACGATCCGCAGAAACCGCACAGTCGGGATGAGATTTATTTCGTCGCGCGGGGTCGAGGCTGGTTCTTTACGGGAGATGACCGCGTTCCGGTTGAGTCGGGATCTTTTCTCTTTGTTCCGGCCGGACAGCCGCATCATTTTGAGAGCTTTTCTTCCGACTTCGTGGTTTGGGTCATCTTCTACGGACCCGAAGGAGGCGAACAGAATGTCGCCTGAATCCAATCAGGGGCTGGTGGAGTATTACGCGCGGCGAGCTGCGGAATATGAAACGATTTTCAGCAGACCCGAACGGCAGGAAGATTTGGGCATTCTGCGTGGTTGGATCGGAGATGCTTTTTCCGGAATGAACATTCTCGAGATTGCATGTGGCACGGGTTACTGGACGGAAGTGATTTCCCGGACTGCGAAATCTGTTCTGGCGACCGACGTCAATGAGGAAACCCTGGCGATCGCACGGAGCAAGGGGATGAATTCGGCAAAAGTTCGGTTTCAGAAGGAGAACGCCTTGTCATTGCTGCATCTGGTGAATCAACGCTTCAATGCTGGTTTTGCGGGTTTCTGGTGGTCGCACCTGCCGATGCGCGGAGTTCGCGATTTTTTGAATGGATTTCATTCCGCTCTTCAGCCCGGAGCGCTGGTTTGTTTCATCGACAATCGATTTGTGGAAGGCAGCAGCACACCGATCTCCCGAAGGGATTCGGAGGGCAACACGTTTCAGATGCGCCGACTTTCTGACGGCAGTGTTCATGAAGTGCTGAAAAATTTTCCGGACGAAGGCCGGCTGAGGTCCAGCCTGAGCGGTCTCGCAACTGAGCTGGAGGTTCGATGGCTCCGTTACTACTGGCTTCTGAGCTATCGGGCGTGCGATGCTGCATGATGTTTTAGCAGTAAGGAATTTCGACGCGAGACAGAGATCGAATCCAAGGAATTGGGTGGAAGCGGAAAGTGAAGTCCGAAGGACAATCCTTTTGAGGATTGAGCGATAGGAGCTTTCTGAGACTGGCTCAGATCAGACGATCTACGACGCGATTTTGGACCGGAAAACCAAGCCAGGAATAAGACATTCCGAAGGGGGAGTTGAAAAAAAGTGGTGGCAGGACCCGGAATCGAACCGGGGACACAAGGATTTTCAGTCCTCTGCTCTACCAACTGAGCTATCCTGCCAGCCAAGGGCGCAATATTGAACTTGGCTTTGACTCTGAACGCAAGAGCGATTTGAAAATTTCCTCACCGTTGCACACTTTTCTCGTGTGCGCATTTTTTCTTCCCGCTGCATCCCTTGGGACTCAAACCGAAGAGCGCGGTTGCGTGGCATGAAGATGCTCGAACAGTTCGACCGGTACTCGGGCGAGTTCGGGAGGATTCAGGAAAAAACAGAAACGCGATGCGCCGGCTTCGATGATGTCATACTGCGTCAGCCGATGTGACGCGACCGATTTTCCATTCACCTGGGTGCCGTTGCTGGATTCCAGATCGACGAGAATGAAGTCTGTATTCTCCCTATCGATCATGAAATGACTGCGTGAAAGTGAATCATCTTCGACAAACGCTTCGACAAGATCTCCCCGTCCGACGACAAGCGGCCGGTCGGTCGTGCGCCAGCATTCCAAAGGGGTGCCGTCGAAAGCGATTCTGCAGAGGTAACCGGCCTTGGGTTCGGTGTTCATAAAGGTCCTCAAGGTGGGAAGACCTTTGAACCGGGAAAGAGGTTACAATACTTCGCCGCGTTGTCTGTCAGCCGCGCGAAGGGTCAGGAACTGAGCAGATGCAGGAGGGTGCCTGAGGCGGCAAGGACCAGGAGAGCCCAAAAGAGGCTGCGATACAGGCGGGCTTCGTTGTGAACTGATGCGAGCTGTTCCCGCAGCTGCGTCTGCCGAACTTGTTCTTCCTCGGTCATGATCAATCCGCCAGGACGAGGCGCATGACAAAGGCAACTTCCATAAACAGGACAACGAGCATGGCGGCATCCCACGCGCGGAATGGAGTCTCATTGTGGTGATTCACCGGCGCAAGGGTGGCGAGATAAAAGTTCGTTTCCTGTCCGTTGGCGGGAGGCTGGGCGGCGACTGCTTTCATGGTTGGTTCAAAAGCAAGCTCCGGGCCTGTCGGGACCCGGCTGGCAATAAACCCCATTCCGGATTTCAACGAATCCTGTTTTAACGATGCAAAAAGAGTCGCCAATGAAATCCAAGCTTCAAAACTGGTCGGGTCGCGCAGCGATGCTCCTGATGCTGGCCACGGTCGTGTCCGGTTGCAGCACAGTGGGGTACAAAACGGGAGACGAAACGTCTGCAAGCCTGGAACGGGCGAGTCGTTGCGTGGCACGGGAAACCGAGGAATTGAACGCGACCATCAGTTCGCTCGCGCAGTTGGTGAGCAGCCCGGCCGCCGACCTGAAGCCTCAATTCAATGTTTACCGGGCGTCGCGCAATCGCTTGGTGGATGCAGTGGGAGAAACGGATCGCGCCATTGCCAGGCTACGACGGGAAAGCGCGAGCTATCTGGCTTCGTGGAATGAAGAGATCGCCGCGATGAACTATCAGGTGATTCGTGATGCCAGTGAAGCCCGCCGCAGCGCAGTCAGCAATCAGGTGGAAGCCGTTTGCGCCCGTTACGCCGAAGCGCAGGCAGTGGTGAGACCGTTTATCGATTATTTCACCGACCTGGAACGGAGCATTGGAACGGATTTGACTCTGGATGGGCTCGCTTCGGCCAGTGAAGTGGTGCGACGGGCCGAGGAAAACACGCGCAAAGTTCAAGCCGCATTGGAGCAGCTTTCGACCGAACTGGCGGTTTGCAGTGCGAAATTGTCCACGGTCACCCGCGAAACGCCCATTGTTTCCACAAGAGTGGATTTCGATGGCAAGCCCCAGGCGAAAGCTGCTTCGAACGTTCAGTAAATCAGTTTTCGTTCCGGCTGCGGCGACGGAGCCGGGACATGATGATGCTGGCCAGGGTTGATCTGAGCAGCGCGTGAGCTTTTGCCAGCGCGTCGTCCAGGCGCGCGCATTCTTCCAGTTCCGCTTCATCCAGAGGGTTTTGTCCGGTGATGATGCCGGCCGCTTTGCAGCAATCTTCGCGCATCGCTTCGATCTGTGAAGCAATGCGGGCGGTGCGTCCTATCGGTAAAACAGCTTTCGTCTTTTTGGCTTTAATGCTCACGCAATCAAACTGGAACGAAGCGAATGCGATGTCATTCGGAGCGGAACGCAAATTGTCCTCAGTGTTTGTCTGACACGCGGGTAGGGGAATGGACTAAGGAATGTTTCGGGGAAAAGGAAGAATGGAATGCCGATTTCGATAAAGTTATGGCATGCTTCGTGCCGTTGCAGACCTGAATTCGGGTAATTATGAGAACCATTAACCCACACATAATCAGAATGTTGCATTTTACGTGGCTCGCGGCTCTGCTGCTTTCAGCGGCGGTGAGTGGTTCCGCGGCGGAACAAATCTTGCCGATTCTCGTCACCCGGAGCGGAACCTACACCAACGTGACGGTGACCACGAAAAACAAGGATTACGTGTTCATTCTTCATGCCGCCGGCATGGCGAACATCCGGATTCAGGATCTCTCAGAGGAAGCCCAGGAGGAACTCGGTTATGTGCAACGTCCTGAGAAAAAGAACATCGCTGGAGCGCAGGAAGTGTTTGCGAAGGAACTTCTGCCTGCGATGGAATCCAAGTTGAAACCGATCGAGGCGGCCGTGGATGAACAGTTCAACCTCAAGTTGTCAGAGGTCAAATTAAGTCCCGCGGCGCTCTGGATCGCAGCCGGCGTTCTGCTCCTGTTTCACCTCTTCTATTCCTATTGCTGTCATCTGATCACCATCAAATCGAAAAGGGCGCCCACGATTCTCGCCTGGTTGCCAGTTCTGCAATCGATTCCGCTTCTTCGCGCGGCGGAAATGTCGGCCTGGTGGTTCCTCCTGCTCTGGTTTCCCCTCGTTCCGATTGTATGGGCCTTCAAGATTGTCAAAGCCCGCGGCATGAACGTGTTCGTCGCGATCGCGCTTCTGCTGCCGGTCACGAACGTTTTCGCGTTCCTGTATTTGGCGTTCGCGAAGGAAGCTCCGCCGAAGGACGCGCCGCGCTATCAGAGCATGTCGCTTCAGACGGCGTGACCTTCATTTGCCGTCCAGCTTCGTCATTCGAACTCAACTTGTAGCCGACACCGTGGACGGTGAGCAGCAGTTTCGGTTCGGCGCCGTTGTCGCCAAGTTTCTTCCGCAGCTGAACGATCACCTGGTCCAGCGTGCGCGTGGTGCCGAAGTAATTGTATCCCCAGACCTCATTCAACAAACGATCGCGGGAAAGCACCTCGCCGCGGTGGCTGTCAAAGAACTGAAGGAGCTTCAGTTCCTTTGCGGTGAGATCTTCGACCAGGCCGGGGCGGCGGATCTGAAATGATTTGGGGTCAATCTCCGCGTCTCCGAGTGCGAAGCGCGCGGTGTCATCCTGATCGGAAGCCGGTTTCGTGGCGCTGGCCCGGCGCAGCAAGGCATGAATCCTCGCAAGCAGTTCCCGGACTCCGAACGGTTTGGTTACGTAATCATCCGCGCCAAGATCAAGGCCAACGACCTTGTCGATCTCCTGGCCTTTTGCCGTAAGCATGAGGATCGGCGCTGAAAATTTCTGCGCTCGCAGCTGTCGGCAGATGTCGTAGCCGCTCAGTCCGGGAAGCATGACGTCCAGAATCACGAGCGCCGGTTGATGGCTGGCGATCGATTCCAGTGCCTTGTCACCCCGGCTGCAGGAACACACCTGGTATCCCTCCGACTGAAGCACTTCCTCCAGGCCGAGCCGGATGCTTGGGTCATCTTCGACAACCAGAATTTTCTCTTTCATGTGTTGGCTTGTGAGGTTTCAAGACGATTCGCCGATGGCAGGTTCAACATGAAGATGCTGCCGCCGCCCTCGCGCTCATGGCAGGTGACGTCGCCGCCGTGCGCCCGTGCGATCTGCCGGGCCAGAGTGAGGCCGAGTCCTGAACCCTGAATGCCGCTGCTGAGCGAATCGTGCGTGCGATAGAACTTCTCGAAGATGCGCTCGCGATCCCCCTTCGCCACGCCGACGCCGCGATCGGAAATGGTCAGCTGCGCTTCGTGGCGCGAGGCGTCGTGCTTGAGGTGAATCGAGATTTCCTTCCGGTCGAGCGAGTATTTTTCCGCATTCGAAAGCAGATTCAAAATCACCTGCGCGAGTGCGTCGCAGTCGCCGCGCACTGGAACGCCATTCTCTGGCAATGAGCATTCCAGACTGAAACCGTGATTTTCCAGATGCGGACGGTAGGATTCGCAACTGGCGCGGACAATCTCCGCAAGATCGCAATCCCTGATGTTGTATTTCTTTTCGCCGCGATCGATGCGGGAGAAGTCGAGGACGTTGTTGATCAGGCGCGTGAGTCGAGCGGTTTCAGCATTGATGATGTTCAGGTAAGATCGCTGTTTCTCGGGATTGAGAGTGCGACCATCCGAAAGAAGTTCGGAAAACATGCGAATCGATGTCAGCGGCGTTTTCAGTTCGTGAGAAACGTTGCTGACGAAGTCGGTCTTCTGTCGCGCCAGTCTCAGTTCGCGGTTCAGATCAAGCACGATCAATGCGCCGCCTGTTCCGATGGCGATCACCAGAATTGCGATCAGAAGTCCCAACGTCAGTTTCGCAGTGCGGGCTGTTTTGTTCAGGTGGTTTGGATTCAGAAGGTACGCAGCCGTTTCCCAATGCGGAAGAAACTCGCCGATTTCCGTCGCCACGAAAGGATGCTTCCAATCGCCCTGAAAATCCGGGTGCGAGAGACTGACCGGCTTGGCGAGGTCGTCGAGCACCGCGATGCAGAGTTCGCCGCGCAGTTCGGGGTTCCATCCGGGCAACGCGTCGCGGAGTTGATCCTGCAGTCCGTGAAGATCCAGTTGTGCTCCGAACACGACCGAATTGTCGCGCGGAGATCGATACCAGAACAGCACGTTGAGCTTGTTGTCCACGAACCGGGCGAGGTTTCCCTCCATCGCTGCGCCAATCAGTTCCTTGAATCCTGCTTCCGCGGCAACAAGTCTCGAAGGTTCGCCGACTGTTTCCGCTTCTGCCTGTTGTCGTGATTCATTCAATCTTGCTGGTTCGGATTTCTTTGGCGACAGGACGCGTTGCGACGGTGCGGTTTTTTGAGCCACGCCACGATCCTGGGAAGCCGAGTTAAACGAACTGTTGAATCGCGGCGAACTGGGGTTTGAATTCTCATTATGTTGCGCGTTCTGCACCATGAAGGCATTGCCATTGATATTTCCAAAATACACCTCGGCAATCTCGCGGCTGCCAAGGAACGCTCCATTGTCGCCCCGAAACGCACGGCTTTCCGTCCGACGGCTGTTTGGATGCGGGGAAAGAATGTCGCCACCTTCGGACACCGCAAATCCAACACGCGCCATCGGCCACCGGCTTCGAATCCGTTCGTCAAAACTTCCTGCAAGTTCAGCGGGCGATTCAGTCTTCAGCAATTCCTCCACGTGCGCGTTGAAGTCCTGACGGTGCTGTTCAACCATGGATTGAACCTGTATGGCTGCGGAGTCGGTGACGCCCTGATAAAGGAGCGCCTGCTGTCGTTCGAGAATGAGCTGTTGATGTCGGAGCGAGCGGACGGCAAGCCATGCGAGCACCATGCTGGGCAGCAACACTGCCACGATGAAAACGATGGCAACTTTTCGCATGACGAATTGTTAACGAACTCATGACCGGTTGCACAGCCGGGAGTCAATCATTCGAGCAGAAACGAGACATTTACCGTGGCCGAAACGCTGATCTGTCCGAGCGACAAGGACGATCCGTTGTCAGCCGGATTGCCCGTGGTTGGAACGGAGCCATTGAACGATGTGTTTTGATAAGCATAGTGTCCGGAACCTCCCCAGTACCTGCCGGAATTCCACCAACCGCCCCATTCATTTGCATTGATGTTGTACGGCTTTCCGCATTTGACGCCGAGTTCTGATGCAAGCGCGTCCGCTTTCTCGCGCGCGGCTCGAATCGCCATGGCGCGGGCCTGGTCGCGATACTTGCGCAACTCTGTTGTGCGAAGAGTGATTCCATGGACGTTGTTGACGCCATTTTCGAGCAGGCCGCTGATGAGAGATTCCAGCTTCTTCACGTCGGCGAGTCGAATCTCGATCGACTTGCGCACGATGTAGGCTATGGGCTTGGAGTTTGAATCCCTTTCGTACGTCGGTTGGATGTTGATGTAGTCGGTTTGAATATCCTTCGCGTCAATCTTCTCCGCCTTCAGGTAAGCGAGTGCTCGTTCCATCAGGAGATCGTGTTCCCGCTTTGCCTTCGCGAGGTCGGCATCTCGGATTTCGATTCCGACATTCACGAAGACTTCGTCCGGAATCACCTTCACCTCCGCGGAGCCGCTGACAGAGATTTGCGGTGGCGGCACTCCAACCTGGGCGAGGCTGGTGGAAGCAGTCAAGAAGAGCAGGGCGATTGCGTGAAGGGTTTTCATGGTTACTTGGAGTTGCGGATCGAGAAGGACTCGGCCTGCATCGTTTTGCGGAAGCCGCTGTCGTAGTTTCCACGTTCGAGCGTTTCACTGCGGCGACGCAGCGTTTCCGCTTCATTCTTGATCTGCTCTTGAAGCCGGGCGGGCGCGTACTGGCGGTTGCTTTCCAGAACAGATGCCTGGCGGCGGAGCTTGTCCGCAGCCTCTTTAAGATTTCCTGAATCCGCTGCGAGAAGGGCTTCGTCCTTTCGAACGGCATTCCCAATAAATTCCGCTTCTGCGATGACAGCCCGGTTCAGCGAACGTTCCGCCAGCCCTGAATCGGTGGTGAATCGAACGCGGGCAACGCTGCTGGTCGATTGTTGTCCGCCTTCAATTTCATCGGAGTATTTGACACGCACCGTGGCGAGTTCCGGTGTCGCGTCATCGTCCACGCGGCAGCGCAAAAAAAGATTCCGGTTCTGACCGGTGGTCAAGTGACTGAGCTTCACTGTCGCACGCTGGTTCTCGAACTTTTCGCTGCGGCCGATGAATCCGATCGGACGAACACCGCGCGGGCAGATCACCTCGATCTGCACATCGCGCGCGGCAATCGTCAGGAGTTCCCCGAGTTCCTTGGCAAAAATTTGAGGCAGTTTCTCAGTGTCGCGAACGTAGTAATAGTTGGCGTCGCTGGCCTCGGCGAGTCCGGCCATCAGATCCTCATTGTAATCGTCACCCACGCCGATCGTCGTGACAGCAATTCCATCCGCGGCGAGTTCATGTCCAAGGCGGCGAAGGTCGCTGGTGGAACTTGGACCTACATTCGCGAGTCCGTCGGAAAGAAGAATCACGCGATTGATGCGGCGATCTGAAAGGTATTCGCGCAACTGGGCCGCGCCGGATTTCACACCGGCGTGAAGCGCGGTCATGCCGGAGGCTTCAATTTGCGAAATCTTTCTGCGAAGCCGCTCCTTGTCCTCGACGCGTTGTGCGGAGACGAGCACCTGGGAGCTGTCGCTGTAGGTCACGAGGGAGAAGATGTCGTCCTGCGCCATTCGATCGACGACCAGTGCCGCCGCCTGCTTTGCTTTTTCGAGTTTCGCGCCGGTCATTGAACCGGAGCGATCCAGCACCACCGCGATGTTCAAAGGCGTTCGTCTCGTTTTCTTCATTTTTGAAGCGGCTTCGAGGTCGATCTTGATCACGACTTCCTGTGCGGAACCTTTCAGGACCATGTCACGGTCCGGTTCCAGTTTGAGCCGCAAGGTGTCGGCGGCGAACGTTCCATGGGCGAGCGCCGTTGCGAGAAGCAAAGCCAGTTTCGTTTTCATGGCAGAAGGATAGTTTTTTCGCGCTGACGCTGTGTCATGGCGGAGCAAAAGGAATGTAAATGAATTGTAAAAAGGGTCCGCCAGCAGGACTCGCAGGCCTAACGCGAGGTAGGTGAGAATCTGATCGAACTGGGTTTATCTGCCCGTTCACGAATTCATCTGTTGCCCTAATCTCATCGGCGTTGGACGCAAAACGATCCCGTTCAGCGTTGCCACCGACGACTCAAAACGAAAGAAATGATATGGAAGGGACCATTCCTCAGAAGATCAGCCGCCTGGTAACCAATCTGGCGCTGCACCCCAGCTACATTCCGCGCTACGTGAAACACAACGTGGTCAGCCGCCGAACGCCACTGGATCACCGCGTGCCATGGCTGTCCTATGGCGTGATCGATTTTTTGGAGAACTATCTTCGAAAGGACATGGAGGTCTTCGAATGGGGTTCGGGCGGTTCAACGCTGTTCATCGCGTCTCGCGTGAAAAGCGTGGTGGCGATCGAAAACGATCCGTCCTGGGTGAAGCTCGTCGATTCGCGGCTTGAGAGCGAAGGTGTTCGCAACGTTCAGGTGGAACTGCATGCATTCGATTTCTGGAAGGACACCAACTTCGAACAATCGAGTTATCTTTGCGCGGTGGATCGCGGCAGATTCGATGTCATTCTCGTGGACGGAATGGAAGGCGCGGATGTGGTTCGCCCGATGTGCTTCGAGCGCGCCGAAAATCAGATCAAGCCGGGCGGGATCATCGTGATCGATGACTCGTGGCGTTATCCCGGTCTGCGAAAGAAGAATCGTGCAAAGGAATTCCGCGAGTTCCGAAGCGTCGGTCCCTGCCGCCCCGGCGTGACCAGCACGGATGTTTATTTCTATTGAATCGGAGTGAGGTTCCGAATTGAGCGGTTGCTGAGTGGTTATCTGGATGGTGGTTCAAAGAAAATGGCGGCACAGTGAAACACTGTGCCGCCATTTCTGTTCGTCCGGGTAATTGTTATTGAACGCGAATGATCATGTAGAACCGCTGCGATTTCTTTGCGGTATCGGTCCACGATGTCGTCGTTCCTGCTGAAGTCACTGTTCCCGGCAGATACGTCCACTCAGGATCGTCGAGCCTGTCCTTGTAAGCGATGCGATAGGCTGCGCCATTGTCGCTGGCCCAGGACAACGTCGGGCCGGATGCGCTCATCTTCAGCGCCGGTTTGTTCACGGCGTTGCCGGCGATCACGACGGTGGCGGTTCCGGGTGCGGTCACTTCGTAATTCGCACTCGGAGCCACGGTGGCGACCACGGTTCGTGGTTCGGTCAAGTCGTTTGAAAGCAGCGGCGAGATGGAAAGATTTGCGCTGCTGGCGCCTGCCGGAATGGTCACGGTCGAAACATTGATCACTTCGCCGATCGCCGGAGCGGCGGACGCGACGGTGTAATCAGTACCGCGAGCCGCGGTCCCTGCGAGTGAGTACGCAACGCTCAGCGCGCCTGTGGTGTTTCCAGTTCGTGTGAAGGTGAAAACGCCCGGTTTGTTTCCGGCTGCCGAACCATCCACGGCAGTGATGCTGACGGTCGGCAGACCGGAATTGGTCGATCCGGAACCGTTGCTCGGATTCGAATTGGTGACAGACGGATTCAACAAGCCGGCGGCATCCCAAATGGAACGTCCGTCGTAGGTGGAGAATGCCATTCCTTTCACCACGGAACCTTCCAGTCCCACTTGCGCTGCCGGTACCTTGAGCTGAACCCACTGTCCCGTCGGCGGCAGATCACCCATCGCGCGGCGGCCGGTTGTTCCGGGTGTGCCCCACGGAATCACGTCCGCTCCCCAAAAGGCGCGATGATCCCATGTGCCGTCATTCCATTGAAGCATGATGGCTGTCGGGGGATTGGCGGGGTCGAGATAGACATAAGCATAAAGTATTGTGCCTGTGCCTACTGTGAGCGTGCTGCCAGCCCAATCGAAATGATGTTGATGAAGGCCTGCGACGGCGGCGCTCTGATGCGCTTTTGTTCCCGATTTGACCGGCGTTGAAATCCAGTCCCAGGAATCGCCATTCACGCCGCCCGAGACGGCGCCTTCGGGCAGGTCGTCGTCGAACCAGACAATGTCCGGTGAATCCGCCTTGAACTCCGCCGTCGCAAACATGCGGCGTCCATCCGGCAGCAAGGCTTCCGCTTCCACCCACTGAACACCGTTGTTCTTTGGAGTGAACGTGTAGGTCGCGCCCATGGCAGGTTCCTGATCGCGCGCTTCCCACGTGATTCGAGCGTTCGAGAGGTCGATTCCCGACGCCTGGAGAGAAACCGTCACCGGGCTTCCGACAATGGCAATGCTGGTGGGAACGCTGATGGTTCCGGTTGCAGATTTCCACGCCTGGTTCTTGAGACCGGACTGAGCGGCCATGAACGCGAGGCTGCCAAGGCTGCGGGCCGAGTTGAGAATCACGAATTCGTTTTCCACGTTCCAGCTGTCGCCCCAACGATCGTAGTAAGGATAGCCAGCCTTCTTGTCCTCGGGATAACAGAGCGCGCGGAGCGCTCCCTGATACGAACCGAGATACTGGAAACCGCTTTGAATGTTGCCGATCGGGATTCCGGATGGTGGCATCACGCGGCGGTCGTTGCATGCGTACTGATGCACGATGTCGCGATGCTGCTTCCAGCCAATGCCGGAGATGTAGGAGACATTCACCGGATTGCAGCCGCCTTCGTAGTTCATGTTCGCAAGAATCGCGGTGAGATATTCGGGCTTCGGCGAGAGCTGATACGCCGTGGTGATGTCGTAGGCCTGGTCACTGGAGAAATACCAGCCTGCGCCCTGAACGTGTTTCGTCGCTTCCGGGAAGCTTGAACCATAAGCGCCCTGATTGGACCAGCGCGTGGCATCATCGCCCGCGGCGACAATCACCTGCTGGCACTTGGCGAGGTAGCTGGCGTTCACCTGATGCGCCTGGAGACGTCCGCTTTTCACAGCGAAACCGTAGCTGCGAACCGCGTTTCCGTAGCAGCCGTAAAGGCGCCACCAGCCCCAGCGGAATGTGGCGGGATTGGCGGGATCCGGGAACCACGACATCAACGTTTGATGAATGGCGGGATCGCCAGTCGCCACGAACATTTCGGCTGCGGCCCAGGCCAGCTCATCCTGATCGGCGAAGTCGTCGCCGTAATGGGTGATCTTCTGATACGCGCCGGTTTTGCCATAACGTCCGACCGCGTTGGTAAGAAATTGCCATCCGAGTTTTGCCTTCTCCAGGTAAAGCGCGGCGGCTTGCGGATAGGCGCGTTTCATTTCGGGCGATGACGCGCATTGCGCCAGCGCAGCCACAGCAGCAGCGGTTGAAGAAGTTGTCTTTGGATAAACGATCTGAGGATCACCGCGATCGGGTGTGACGTCGCCTTCGTATTCGCGGTTCTTCGGATAAACGAGGAAGTAAAAACCACCGTCGGCATCCTGAATCTTCGCCAGAAAATCCGCTTCCCACTTGGCTTCCTGAAGCACATCGCTGATGCCATCGCCGCTTTCCGGCAGGCCGAGATTGTCCAGTGCAGCCACGCCCGCCATGGAATCCACGGCAAACATGAGATAGTGCACGAAGCTCGCGCTGTTGATGGTGTATTTGCTGTAGTCGCCGGCATCGTGATGCCCACCCGCAGCGTTGAAGCTCGACTTGTTCACGAATGGAAACAACTGAGCCGACGGACTGGTGAGCAGGGGGGCGGTTTGAACGGGATTGTCCGGATTGGTTTGCACCGCGTAACCCGCGATCGTGTTCCAGACAAACGGATGCTCGGATGCGGAAAATGGCACTTCAACCGGTGCAACATGACACGCGTCGTGCGTGTGCCGGGTGTGCGGCATGGAATTGTCCGTGCCGCAGCGTTGATGATACAAGCCAAGCGCGTAAGCCCGCGCAAAGTTCATTGCAATGCCTTCATTGATGTTGAACGGCGTGGAGCTTCCCATGCCCGGAACGACGAGCCGATAACGTCCCGGCGTCGTGAACGAGGTGAAGTCGGCTTCGTAAACTTTTTGATAAGGCGTCGGTGTGTAGATGAAGCCGGAGTCGGCGCGTTGAACGAGGTTTCCGGAAAAGACCGTGATGCCGGAAGCGTCATCGACCAGTTTGAAACCGGCGGTGGGAACGACATTCAATTCGCCAAGGCTTCCGAGGTAGTAGCCGACCATCGCCTTCTTCGCGAGGTTCGGCATGTAACCTTCCTGGTTCACGTGAATCGCCGGGTTGTAACGCAGCGGATCCATCGTGGCGCTGAACTGAAGGTTCGTGCCCCAGAGCGATTTCGAGGGATTCGTGACTTCGACTTTCTGATTGTCCGAAAGCGGCGTGGCGAGCTGAAGATAAATGGAATTCTCGACGCGGAGGTCATATCCAACGAGTGGCGCGTAGAGCGGACGGCGTTTGAAACCGACCGCGCTCACGGCAACATTCTGCCCGTTCGCTGTCACGACGAACGAACTCGCCGAAGGAATGTTTGCCTGGAAATTGTTGACCCAGTTCCAGTCCGTCACAGTGGCGGCTGCGAGAGGTTTTGTGTTGATGTATTTCAGCTCGACCAGTGTCGGCGAAATGATCTTCAGATCGTGATCGCCGACTTTCGGCATCTGGAGCGCGAGGTTGTCCACGATGCTGCTGCCTGGGAGCAGTGCGTTTGTTGTGGCGGACTTGCCGGGGTTGGTGCCGTGAACGGGTGGGGTGTTGGAAGATCCATTGCCGGGATTATTGGTTGGAGGCGTAGAAAGGCTGCCACTGGCTTTGCCGGCCTTGTCCCAGATTGCGCGTCCGTCGAACAACGTGAAAGACATCGCCCGGACATTGCTGCCTTCAAGATCCACCTGGCTTGCCGGAACTTCGAGACGAACCCATTGCCCTGCGGGCGGAAGTGGTCCGACGTAACGATAGCCTGGAGTTCCGTTTGCGCCTTTGCGGGCCTTGTCGGCTCCCCAGTAAGCGCGATGTTCCCAGGTGCCATTGTTCCACTCCAGCATGACCTGCGAGGGAGGATTTGCCGGATCGAGATAAATGTAGGCAAACATGACGTCGCCCGAATTGATCGCGAGCGTCTGATGCGCCCAGTCGAAGTAGTGTTGATGAAGTCCGGATGCGAGAGCCGAGGCGTGCGCGAGAGAACCGGAGAACGGAGTTGGATTGCTGGAAACCCAGTTCCAGCTGTCTCCGCCATCCGCGCCGGGACTGGCTCCTTCCGGGATGGAATCATCCACCCACACCGTTTCGGTCACTTGAGCCTGGCTGCTGAAGCACGCCAGAGTCAGTGCGACAACGAGAAAAATAAATGCTTTGTTCCGCATATCGCCGACACAGTGTCTGGAACAAAGGCCTGGGAGAATCGGAACGGCTCTCGGAATCGTGTCAGACTTCGGCTGACAAAATTCTGCAGTGAAAAGAGCTGCCCGGCGGAGCGCAGTCAGCGGAAGAGGGAAATGCCGGCGCGGAAAATTTCACTTCGATCGCGATAGCCCACCAGGCTTTCGCTGTAACCGATGAAGTATTGTCCGTGCAGGTAGATGCTGAAACTGCCGGCGGGCGGCTGCATGAGCGGGTAGGTGATATCGATTGTGGCACTGCCATGACGCAGACGATTTCCAATTCTCCCCAGCGCCGAAACCTGCAGTCCACGCTGCCATCCAAGCACGGCGCGCAGATCAGCGTAGCCGCGGTAATCTTCAAGGTCCGGATTGTCGCTCAGATCACCGATGTAAATCCATGCGCGCGGACTCAGCGTCAGTTGGAAACCGGTATCGCGACCGAAGATGAGTCTCGGTCGCAGATAAACAATGTTCAGGCTTCGCGATTCCGGTTCGGCGCGACCATTCGATTCATGCTGCACGCCGCCCTGGAGATCGAGCCGGAACCAGTCGTCGGAATTTCCACCCACCACGCGGTCCCAGGAGTAGAGAAGTTCCGGACGATAACTGGAATCGAAGAATGGCGCTGATGGCGCATTCAGGTCCCACAGCGAGGTTTGAGAATAGGCGAGATGAAATCCTGTGAGCCATTCGGCCTTCTCGGCGAGCCAGCCGTTTTCATTCAGCAGACGATACTTGAAGCTGATCTGGAATTTGGCGTTGGGCGTCTTCGTTCCTGCAATGAAGTAAAGCGGTTCGTGTCCGGAAATGTGTTGTTTGAAGAATGTGTCGGGATCGTAGTCGCCAGCGAACTCCGCATGACGCCTGCCTTTGAGAAAATAAACAAATCCTTTGCGCGGGGCGGTCGTCGGTGAATCCGCAAGCGCGCCTGCACCTGGCGCAACTGTCGAATCGGGGAAAAGCATTACAACGCCGGGAACAACCGACAGCTCCAATGAAACCTCGCCGCTCCACTCTTCGGGGACATCCACTTCATATTCCGTCCGAACAAAGCTTCCGGGTGCAATGGTTCCGACTGAGCCGTTTCCGATCCGCGTCGCAACAACATCCTTTGATTTCTTTGAGGAACTCAACGTGCCGGAAAGTTCCGCGGGCGGCGTCCAGTCGATTGCGGCTGACGTTGGATTCAGCGCATTCAGTGAGAAATGCAGCGAGTTGCCATCAGTGGGTTTTTGCTCCAGCCGGGAGACGCTGAAAGAGAGCTGGGCGTGGGAAAGGTTTCCAAAACACAGAATCGCGATCGTGAGGAGAAGCCGAAGCCAGAGGCGCGGAAATGTTCCCATGCGCGGACATTAACAACACGGCTTGTCGTTGCAAGCCGTGTTTGATTGCGGCGCAACGTAGCAATGAAGGGCAGGTTGGAAACCGCTCTAGAGTGCCGCGATCAGCAGTGCAGCGGACTTATTATTTCTTGTTCGATTGAACGGGCTTGTCCGCCTCGGCCTTCGGTTTGTAAAGCCCGGCTTTGATGAACGGCTCAAGTTCGTTTGTGAATCCGAGTTCTTCCATTCTGTTCAACGGAATGAAATCGAGGGAGGCGGAATTGATGCAATAGCGGAGACGTGTCGGCCCCGGACCGTCGTCGAACACATGGCCCAGATGCGAGTCGGCTCCTGCAGAGCGGACTTCCGTGCGAACCATTCCATGAGACCGGTCCACCCGCTCGTTGATCAATGTATTGGCCAGCGGTTTGGTGAAGCTCGGCCAGCCGCAGCCGGAGTCATACTTGTCGAGCGAACTGAACAGCGGAATACGGGAGACGACATCCACGTAGATGCCATGCTCGTGATTGTTCCAATATTCATTCCTGAATGGCGGTTCCGTGCCCGCTTCCTGCGTCACGTGATATTGCATCGGCGTGAGTTTCTTCTTGAGGTCCGCCTTGGTTGGCTTTTCGGAGGTTTGCATTGTGGAAATGGAATTGGTTGTGCCCGCAGTTTTTTGTGTGGCGCTGTCGGGTCGGGTTTGCGCGGAAAGGATGGTTGCGAATGCGGCGGCAGCGACACCGGACAGAATCAAGATGTGGATGCGCGGGTGGATCATGGACTGACAGTATCACAACCCGTGTGGTTTTCCAGCGGTTGACCGGTGAAGGGGGGACTGAGACCGATGTTCGTCGATGAGCTGGCTTTTGTTGGATCGAGATTGGGTTGGAAAGTGACTCCAGCAGCAGGATTACGAGCCAATTACTCCCTTTTGAATGGTGAGTTCTTCGCAATTCCGGATGCATTTTCCTCATTGAAATCTACGCCGACTGTCTCAATATGCGGCCAGACTGAGGCTAATTTGGCCGATGGTCTTTGAAATTATGAGTGATTGGATCGCGTTCCGCCCCAAGTTGGTGGATACGCTCAAGAACTATTCCCGCCCGGATTTCAGCGCTGATCTGGCCGCGGGACTTACGGTCGGCATTGTGGCGCTGCCGCTGGCCATGGCGCTGGCGATCGCTTCCGGCCTGAAGCCGGAGGTGGGCATCTTCACCGCAATCATTGGAGGATTGCTGGTCTCTCTTCTCGGCGGATCCAAGGTCCAGATCGGCGGCCCCGCGGGCGCCTTCGTGCCGCTGCTCGCACCAATTGTTTTGGCACATGGACCGGGCGGATTGGTTGTGTGCGCTCTGATGGCGGGATTGATTCTCATTGTGCTGGGCGCCTGCCGACTCGGATCGCTGATCAAATTCATTCCCTTTCCAGTCGTCACCGGTTTCACGAGCGGCATCGCCATCATCATTCTCAGCACGCAGATTCGGGACTTTTTTGGTCTTGAGGCCAAACTGCCAACTGAGTTCCTCGAAAAAATTCATACAGTCATCACTCATTTTCATCCGAATTGGGCAACCACTGCGGTTGCCCTGACTTCAACATTGCTCATCTGGTTCTGGCCGAAACGGATGGGGCGGCGTCTTCCGGGTTCGATCGTGGTGATCGTTGTGGCGGCGGCGGCGTCAGCGTTGTTTCATCTTCCGGATCGTTTTGGGATTCAAACGCTCGGAACCGCGTTCGGGGAAATGCCGCAACGGCTTCCCGGACCGCACTGGCCTTCGGTTCCTTTTGAGGAATGGCGCGCGCTGCTTCCGGCGGCGATGACGGTTGCGGTGCTGGGCGCGATCGAATCGCTGCTCTGTGCCGTGGTGGCGGACGGAATGATCGACGACCGGCATGATTCGAATCAGGAACTGATGGCACAGGGAATTGCGAACATTGCCTCGGGATTTTTCGGTGGCATGCCTGTGACGGGCGTCATCGCGAGAACAGCGACGAATGTTCGCAACGGCGGTCGGACGCCCATTGCAGGAATCGTTCATGCGTTGACACTGTTATTGATTCTTTTGCTGGCGGCGCCGCTCGCGAAACACATTCCGCTCGCAGCGTTGAGTGGCGTGCTTGTGGTCGTGGCGTTGCGAATGGGGGAATGGCATCAGTTCGTCCGGCTGCGGCGCTGGCCGAGAAGCGACGTTGCCGTGTTTCTCTGCGCATTTGCTTTGACGGTCATGGTCGATCTTCCCGTCGCTGTCGGCGCGTCCCTGGTTCTGGCTTCCGCGCTTCTGGTGAAGCGTCTTTCCGATACATCCCACGTGACCGCAGATGAGGAGGTCACGAAGGCGACTGCGCCGGGGCAGACGACCGAGGGAAAGACGATTCCGTCGGGTGTGGTGGTGTTTCGCGTTTTCGGGGCGTTTTTCTTTGGGGCGGCGGACAAGCTGGAGTCGTCGCTGCGCCGGGCCGGGCAGTTGCCGGAGGTGTTGATTCTGAGGATGCGCGACGTTCTGGCGCTGGATGCGACGGGGCTGGATGCGCTTGAGGATCTGATGGAGAAGCTGCGGAAGCACAAAAAAGAGTTGATTCTTTGCGGGCCCCACTCGCAGCCCCTGTTTGCGCTCACCCGTTCCGGCTTGTTGGATCGGTTGGGAATGGATAATGTTTGCGGCGATATGGATGCCGCGCTGGCCCGCGCAGCGCAGATACTTGCCGAAAAGAAATCTGGCAGAGACTTCCATGCAGCCGGACTTCCGCACAACGCGGAGAAGCCTGCTGCCCGCTGACCACTTATATGAACTCGATAATGTTGAAATTGTTGAAATTGCAGGAATTGGAATTCGACCGCACGCCTTCCGCCGCCGAGGAAAAGGAAATGGAAGAACTGCGCGCCGGTGTTCCGGAACCTGTCCTTGGCCACTATGACCGTTTGATTGCTCGTGGAAAGAAGGGCGTTGCTGTCGTTCGCAACCAGGTTTGCTCTGGATGCCAGATGCGGCTTCCGATCGGGACTGTGAACACATTGATGCGAAACGAAGACATCCAGCTTTGCGACAGCTGTGGACGTTACCTTTATCTGCCTGAAAACCCTCCTGCTGCTGAAACCCCCGCTCCGAAAGCAAAGAAACCCCGAAAGAAAAAAGCCGCTGCTGAGTCTGCCGAATCGGGCGCGTAGTCCTGACTACAGGATGATTTGAATCATTTTCGACGGCGGCCTTCGGGTCGCCGTTTGCTTTTTCCGGGATCAATCCTGGATGAAATAACTCAGGTTCTCGAGTTCGATGGCGAGATTGACGTTGTTCACCATCACTTCTTCGGGAACGGAGAGAACGATGGGGGAGAAGTTCAGGATGCCGACCACGCCGGCCTGGATGAGTTGATTGGCGACCTCCTGAGCTGCGGCTGCCGGAACAGAAAGGATCGCCATCTTCACATTGTTCTTCTGGATGAACTCGGGCATCTCATCCATCCCGAGCAAAGGTTGCTTCAGCTTTTTGTCACGACGACGCTTCGGCTCGGCATCGAATGCAGCGACGATTTCGAATCCTTCCTTTTCGAATCCACGATACGACAGCAGCGCAAGACCGAGATTGCCGACGCCGACGAGCACCACCGGCTGCAGCGACGTCGTGCCCAGCTCGTCGGAAATCATTTTGGACAGCTCAGCAACATCGTAGCCCAGTCCGCGTGTGCCGAACTGGCCGAAGTAAGCGAGGTCCTTCCGCAGCTGGGTTGGTTTCACGCCCGCCACCTTTGCGAGCGCCTCGCTGGAAACAGTGTGCATGTTGTTGTCCTTGAGACGGGCGAGGCAGCGGAGATAAACCGACAACCGGTAAATCGTCTTGCGCGGAATTTCTGGACGTTCGGCCTTTTTCAACGCGCGAGGAATAGGAAATTTTGCGTCGTGAATCAATCTTCAACACGACGGCAAAGTTGTTCGCGAGCCAGGCCATCGAACGTTTTCCAGCCGTCGCATTCATCGATTCCACAAGAGATGAAGGTTTTCCACGCAGGCCATCGGAACGGTGAAAATGGTCCCATCGAACTCGACCGTGAAATTTCCAATGTCGAAGCCGACGATCTTTACCGTGGCCCCTTCGGGGAGTCCGTCCGGGAGTTCGTATCCATCAAAGCCGCTTCGGACCACGGCCGTTTTGCCGACATAGTTGATTCGCTTTTTTCTCATGCGCCGACGGTATCGACGACGCTGAGACAAAGACTGTCTGCTCCTGTTGGAACCCCAAAAATTAAAGCGAGTGCGCGTGAGTGAGAGCTGGACTGATGCGGCGCGCTGTGCGCAGGGAGGGGTTTGATGCGGCTGCCCCGCCGATGTGGCGGAAAAGAAAAAGGCGGAGGACGAATCCTCCGCCTGAAAGACAAATGGCCGGACTATTACTTGGAGCCGAGGATCGCGTCCTTGGCGGCCTTGGCCACGCGGAACTTCACGACGCGCTTCGCAGCGATCTTGATCTGTTCGCCGGTGGCGGGGTTGCGGCCCATGCGCGCTTTGCGATTGACCAGCACCAGCTTTCCGAGACCGGGAATGGTGAAGGTGTTCTTGGCGTTCTTGTAAGCGAGGTTGACAAGAGCTTCGATGGTTTCAGTGGCCTGCTTTTTGGTCAGACCGACGGTTTCCGCGATTGAAGCGGCGATTTGTGATTTAGTTAGAGTTTTTGCCATGCGCAGAGGAATATCGGCATTTCCTGAGCGTTTCAAGAGAAAGAGCGAACTTTTTTCAGGAAAATCGAGGCTTTTTCATGCACCATTTTCTTCGCGCCGACGGCTTTCAACTTCCCGTCAGAGAACCTTTCTCAGCGCCGTGTAATATCGCTTGGCAATCTTCTTCTCGCCGTTTTCATTTGGATGCGTTCCATCGACCGTGTCCTTGCGCGGATTGAAGCTTCCCGCGAGGTTCACCACACGCACTTTCACACCGGCCTTTTTTTCAATTTTCACCGCCTTCTTGATGGCGCCCCGCAACTTGGACATTCCGCGTTTGTTCTGTCCGACGAAAGGCGTTGGCTGGGCGACGAGAATCACGACGTTCGGATTCGCGTCATGGAATTTTCCGATGATGGTGATCAGGTTGGTCGTCGAGTCGCCAGGTGGGATGCCTTCCAGCACATCATTGGAACCAAGATCGAGCAACACCACATCGGGCGAGGTTGAGCTGATGATGGAATCCGCTGCAAACAGGCCGTCGGAGGTGGTCCATCCGGGATGCCCTTCATGATTTTGATCGAACTCGCTGTTGCCTGGAGCGCCGCCCGTCACGCCGGTTTGTGTTCCGACAAAATCGACGCTGTAGCCGGCATTGATCAGTTGTTGCCACAACCAGTAGCGGTAGCTTGAGTTTGGAGAAAAGGAGGAGGTCACTGAATCCCCGAAAGGCAGGATTCGAGTTTGTCCGATTGCGGGAGACGCGACAAGAAACAGGCCGACGGCAACGGTGAGAATCATTTTCTGAAGTTTCATGAGCGCACTTTAAAAAATGAACTGGTGTGCACCAATGGAGCAAAAGCCCGATGTCCGTTGGGGTAAATACTTGCCTGGCAAAGCTTCCGGCAGACTTACGAAGGAAGCGGTTCGAGGCGCGGCTCGGCTCCGGCAATCAGCGGGTTGACCTGAAACGCACCTGCTTCCAGGCGTTGAAGCCACGCGGTGATCAGGGCAAGCGTTGCGGACACATCGAGGCGTTCGTGGATTGCGGGATACTTCTGGAGATTGGTTTCAGCCAGCCGGAAAAGAGCGGCGGCGGGCCTAAGTCTGTTTTTCTGAAGATGAACGAATGCGCCCGCAAGCTGGATGAGTCCTTTGTAGAAGGAATAGTTGGAACTCGTGCGATCCTGCAGCCACAGCTCTTCGAGAACATCGTGCGCTTCGAAAAAGAGCTGCCGGTTGAAGCACTCGAAGTATCCGAGATAATGCGGGTTCAGATCCTGTCCGTGAAACCGCTTGATCATTGCTGCGATGGCTGCGCTTTTCTTGCTCACGCGGGGAAATTAATGTCCGCCGGCAAAAAGACCAGAATTAGCGCTTGCCTAAGAACGGGCCCGGAGCCATGTTCCCAACCTCCGGCGGCACAAACGAGCCCGCTGGCTTTCTCCCCGGCCAACCCGATTTGCTGAGGAGCCTGACATTTATCTATGAGTAGTGAACAACCGATCGAACTGGAAGGCGTGATCAAAACCGTGCTTCCGGGAACCATGTTTCGCGTGATGCTGGACAACCAGCATGAGGTGCTGGCCCACATTTCCGGCAAGATGCGGAAGCATTTCGTCCGCCTGACCGTCGGCGACCGCGTGCGGATGGAAATGTCGCCCTACGACCTCAGCAAGGCGCGCATCACTTTTCGGTTGAGATAACTGTTTCCGTCGTCCGGACAAGAGTGTTTTGTCCGGACAGAACCTCCGTGCGACGCCATTGTCGTTCTCGCACTCGCCCGGATGCAGAAACAGCGCGGACTTGTTTAAGGAGATTTACGTTACGCTCAAGAGCCTTTAGCGGCTTCTTCTCCGCCAGAGGCTTCATGGTTTGTAAGGTTCGCGGTCTGTCGGTGCGTTATCTTCGGAACAACCACGCGATCAACGTCAACACCACGCTGATCAAAAGGCAGGTCACGACAGGGAAGTGAAAGCTGAAGTTTTCCTTCGTGACGTGAATGTCTCCCGGCAGCCGGCCGAACCAGCCTTTCCCAAATCCCATCCAGATCAAGCCACCCACGCCGACAAGAATCAGACCGGCAATCACCAAAAACTTTCCAATTTCATTCGATCCCATATCACTCATCACGCTTCACGTATCACGCATCACGTTTCACGCCTGCACATCCAGCTTCTCAAAACTTTCCTCAATGAACGTGGTTCCCTGAATCCGCGCGAGCTTTGCATACAACCCATCCTTCTCCATCAGTTCGTCGTGCGTGCCGCGTTCCACGATCTGTCCCTGCCGCATGACAAGGATTTGATCGGCTTTCCGAATCGTGCTCAAGCGGTGTGCAATGACGAAACTCGTGCGATTCGCCATCAGTCGTTCCAGAGCTTCCTGAATCAACTTTTCCGTGGCTGTGTCCACGCTCGCGGTCGCTTCATCGAGAATCAGGATCGGCGAGTTCTTCAAGAGCGCCCGGGCGATGCTGACCCGTTGTTTCTCGCCAACGCTCAGTTTCACTCCGCGTTCTCCCACATGTGAGTCGTAACCGTCCGGAAGTTTGCTGATGAACTCGTGACAGTTCGCTGCCTTTGCCGCGGCGATCAATTCCGCATCCGTCGCATCCAGCCGGCCGTAGAGAATGTTTTCACGAATTGAACCGTTGAAGAGAAATGCTTCCTGACTGACGACGCTGATGTTCTCGCGCAGGGATTCGAGGGCGATGCCTTTGATCTCCTGGCCGTCGATGAGAATTCGTCCGCTCGTGGCCTCGTAAAACGCCGGCAACAGATTCACCAATGTTGATTTGCCGGCGCCGGTCGGCCCGACCAGCGCGATCATTTGTCCCGGCTTTGCATGAAGATGAATGTCACGAAGCACAATTCGGTTCTGGCCGTAACTGAAACCGACGTTCTCATAAACGATGTCGCCACGAACAGGTGTTTGAAGTTTGCCGGTTCGGTCGCTGCGCTCTTCTTCGGTGTCGAGAATATCAAACACACGCGCAGCGGCAGCGCGGGCCGACTGGAGCATCTGATTCAATCCATGCAAACGTCCGATGGGTTCGTAGAAGAACATTCCCGCGTACAACATGAATGCAACGAGTTCGCCGACCTCCATTCTGCCATTGATCACCAGCCAGCCGCCGACCCAAAGGACAATGCCGATGCCAAAAGCTCCGACGAATTGCATCGCCGGACCGTAACTCGCCCAGGCGCGCATCACGACCAACGTTCCGGTGCGGAGTTCGTCCGCACGCTTTTTAAATCGCTCGTCTTCATGCGACTGGCGTCCGAACGCCTTGATCTGGCGGATCCCCTGGAGGTTGTCCATGAGCAGAGCGTTCATCGCGCTCGAGGCTTCGCGCTGCAGCCGATAACGCTTGTGCGCAGTGAGCGTGTACCACAACGCGCCGCCGATCAGGAATGGAACTGGAATCAATGACACCGCGCCGAGCACCGGACTGGAGTAGAACATGAATACCAGCGCGCCGATGATGCTGAGAACAGCCACTGTGCCTTGCTCCACGCCATCTATCAGCAACCGCTCGACGTTGTTCACGTCTTCGATGATGCGTGTCATGAGATCGCCGGAAGAGCGCTGATCGAACCACGGCACCGGCAGCCGTTGCAGCCGCCCGTAAACCTGCCGGCGCATGTCGAAGATGACGTTCTGTTCGAGCGTGTTGTTGATCCGGATGCGGATGCTGTTGAAAACTTCACGAAGGAAAAATGCTCCGAGCAATCCGAGTGCAACCGGCGTGAGAAGATCGCGACGGCTTTTTGTGATGACGTCATCGATGATCACCCGCGTCAGCTTCGGATAAAGAAATCCAGCCGCCAGCGAAAGAATGGCAAAGCCGATTGTGCCAAGAACCATCCAGCGATACGGCCGCAGATAAACGCTGACACGCCGGACCACTTCGCCCGTCGGGCGGGGTTGAGACTTGAAGGTTGGATCGGTGTGTGAACCGAAGCCGCGATGGGAGGACATAGGTCAGGCGCGAGGTGCGGGGCTTGAGGCCAACGGGATGAGTCGTGATGGCAAGGTGTGGTTCATGCCGCGGACGCCTTTGTTTCGGTTTTGGAATTTAAAAAATCAACCATTCCCTTTGCGAACGGCGCAAGATCGCGCGGGGTACGGCTTGAAATCAGGTTGCCGTCGATCACCACGGGTTCGTCCACCCAGATGCCGCCGGCGTTTTCAAGGTCGTCCTTGATGCCACGCGAGCCGGTGACACGTTTGCCTTTGAGAATTTTCGCCGAAACAGGAATCCAGCCGCCGTGACAGATGAATGCCACCAGTTTGCCTTGCTCGAAAAATTCGCGTGTAAGCGAAAGAACCTTTTCGTCGCGCCGAAGTTTGTCCGGCATGAAACCGCCTGGAATCAACAGTCCGCAAAAATCGCTGCTCTTCATTTCGCGGATGAGTGCGTCGGACTGCGCCGGATAACCGTGCTTGCCCGAATAAGTCTTCAACTCCGGACCTGCGACACGCATCGCGTAGCCGGCTTCTTCGAGGCGCAGCTTCGGATACCAGAGTTCGAGATCTTCGTAGATGTCATCCACGAACGTCAGCAACGTTTTTTGCATGGCTTACTTATTCTTCAAAACAGGTTGCGCCACAAGCCCGGGAAGGAACGGAGGAATGAACAGTGGAGAATGCAGAATGGTGAATTCAATGCGCGGCCATCTTCGTTTTCTTTATTTCCTTCTGTGAATCATTCCGGCTTAGCTGTCTTGATGAACTGGCTGGCAACCTGCGCTGTAATCATTCCGTGTCTCAACGAGGCACGGACGATTGGCGCTTTGGTGCAGTCCGTTCGTGCGCAGTTGCCAACAGTGATCGTTGTGGATGATGGTTCGTCGGACGCAACTTCGCAGACGGCCAAAGCAGCCGGCGCAGTTGTCGTGCAAAACGAATCGCCACGGGGCAAGGGCGCTGCGCTTCAACAAGGATGGACTCTGGCACGCACGCGGGGATTCGAATGGGTGCTGACGATGGACGGCGACGGGCAACATTCGCCGGCTGACATTCCCGCGTTGTTGGACTGTGCCGGGCGAACGGACGCTGATCTGGTCATTGGCAATCGGATGCATGCACCCGAAAAAATGCCGTTCGTGCGTCGTGTTGTGAATCGCTGGATGAGCCGTCGCATTTCCAGGCGGATCGGAATGAACCTGCCGGATTCGCAATCGGGCTTTCGTCTGATTCGATTAAGCGCCATTGCCCAAACGCCGCTTTCATCGAATCACTTCGAAATCGAATCGGAATTGCTGCTGAAGTTCGCGCGCGCCGGACGATGCATTGAATTCGTTCCCATCCAGGTGATTTACAAATCGGAGCAGAGCAAGATTCATCCGGTGCGCGACACGGTTCGATGGCTTCGATGGTGGAAATCAACGCGATAAACGATGGAAATAGGGAAGGGGAGAAAGGGTGAATTGGAGGGAAAAATCGGTCTGCCGGATTCAAAACTTATTCACCACGTCCTTCGATGCGCACCCGCAGCGGTGAACAACTTTTCGGATGTGCGACCGAAATGTTCATTTTCTTCGAGAATTGAGCTGTTGAAATTTTTCGGGTCTCGCCTTCGCGGTGAATAACCGGTGCATATCAATTCATTGTCGGATTCTCAAATTGCGATAGCATAGTGCCAGTTCATTGAAAGAACTGAATCGGTGGACGGCGAATAAAATCGTCCCACAGGTTCAAGGATAATCCCAGGCGACTGGGGAAAGGCAGAGTCAGGCTGGTTGGCTCGGCCCCTCTTGATGCGGATGAAACACTCTGCAGGCGGAGGCAGGATTCACCAGTTCCTCTGACGGCGGTCGCGCGCTGTCAGTAACGCGATGAAGGAACTCGGCGGCGAGGAACGATTAGAAGCCGTTCCAAGCTGAGTCAAGTAACCCAGGCTGGTTTCGGGTTTGGGCGAATCGCAGTTACCCAGAGGGTAAACGGTTGCTACTGTGCATCAGCACGGGACGAACGACTCTGGCGGTCTTCGCGAGAAGATCTGCCAAGCGAAAGACGCTGAAAGGCGGGACAAAATGAGAGTTCGGACCGGGAAGGACACGTGGTCTCGGCAGGACCCGTGAAAACCTTCCAAAACATCGGCGATGTTAAAAACGACACCGCTGAACTGTGAGCAAAATGCAACCTGAGAGAACAGAGGCGAGACCCGTGGCACCGGGCGAACGTTCCGTCACAAGCGGAAGCTGACCCGGCGCTAAGTGGTGAAGACGCGCACATCAAATCGCAGACGTGTCTTGACCTGGTTCGCAAGCCGGTGGCGCAACCACCAGCCCAAGCGAGCTGAAAAGCCTCACTCAAAATTCAGCCGCAGCAATGCGCTGGACGGCCCTGCTACGAGGCCGAAGACTCCGCTTGCCGTGGAGAATAGCGTCGGGAAGCCGGCAGCCACCTGAAGGTGAGCGCCAAATGTCGGCGCGGGAAAGAGAGCATGGCGAACTCCCATCCCCGATTTGCCCCTGTTCAACCGAAAGGTTGGACAGGGGCTTTTTGTTGATTCAATGCGAGGCCAGCGCCGAATGAGATTCGGCTGGGCGTCAGCGGTCACTTGAACCCGCAATAGAGACGTCTGCAAAAAGTTGCAAGTGCCGGAGCGGGGAGCATTACTCCGCGCTCTAATCCAAGCAAACTTGCAGAGCATTGCTCCGCGCTCCGCTGATACAATCAGCTTTTGCAGAGGCCTGCTCACGCACGCCAATCAGCGGCGTCGTGGTTTGGGATCGAGATTTTGTTCGAGGTCTTCCGCGGTGACCGTCGATTCCACTCCGTTTTCGGGAACATCCACGTGCGCAACCCAAAGAATCGCGTTCAGCATGATTTTCCGCATGTTGTCGTTGCCCCAGTTTTTGTGCACGTGACCACCGGTGAAACCAAAGCCGCGTCGTCCTTCAGCATCCTCGTAAGCCCATGCCACGTGTTGTGGTTCTCCAGCCGCAACGGCTTTTCGAACGTCCGGATTGCCGCTGTGCGGACCGTCAGGACGCGTCAACGTCGCTTCTGTTGGAGTTGCGGTCAGGATCGGAGTGACCCCCTTCATGCCTTCAGCAAACCGCATGTGATAGTACCATTCATCCCGGATCTTGAACGGCTTCACGCCGCGGGTGATGGGATGATCGGGAAAGCTCGTGAATTCCGCGTCCCAATGCGGATTCACCGACCAATGTATTTCGAAACAGCCGCCGATCCATTCGATGAATTCCTTCTGGCCTTTTTCCTTCGTCGGCTCGACGCCGTAATGAACGCAGAGGAAGCCGGTGCCCTTGGCGCGGAGTTGCGCGAGCTGCTTCAGGTGATCGCCCTGAAGCGCTGGATGTCCCGCACCGCCGTCGCAGTAGAACAATACCGCCGCGGCGTCATCAAACGCCGACTCGTTGGTTGGCCAGCCCCCGGAATAATTTTCCACATGGATGCCGGGGACATTGGCCAGGCATTTCTTGAACAGCAGCACGCCGGCATTGTGTTCGTGTTCGCCGGGGCCATGACTCGGCCGACCGGCAATCAGGACAATCTTCTTGTCTGCCGCCGCGGCTGTGGAAGCGAACTGAATCATCAACGAGGCGACGGTCAGGAGGAGGAATGTTTTCATCGCGGATTATGGTTTCGAACTGATGGATCGGATCATTTGAATGTTCTCTTCAGGAATGCGACGCCTTTGCGGGCAATGTCGTTACGGCTCGGCTCAATTTTTCTCCAGATGGCTGCGGCCCGGGCAATCACTTTCACATCCGTGGTGAATGATTCGATCACAATCGGGCCGTTGAACTTGATCGCCTTTGCGGCGGCGGCGACGGATTTCCAATCGACGTGATCGTTTCCCGGCGTGCCGCGATCGCTCGCGCTGGCGTGAATGTGAGCGACATGTTTTCCGGCGCGTCGCACGGCTTCGGCCAGATTCTTTTCCTCAATGTTCATGTGAAACGTGTCGAGCATCAGCTTGAGTCCGGGGCTCTTCACGTCGGCGATCATCTGCAATCCCTGTTCGACTGTGTTGAGGAAGTCCGATTCAAACCGGTTGAGCGGTTCCATGCAGATGAGTTTCCCGTGTGAGTGTGCGTGATCGCAGATCGTCTTCAAATGCCGGGCGACGGTTTTCCATTGGCGCCGGTATTCAGCGGGTGGAACGGCATCGGCCCGGCCGGTGGCGGAATAAAGCGGGCCGATGATCAAATTCGTGCCGAGTGCATCCGCGATGCCGACGAGTTCCTTCATGTAGCGAACCGTCGCATTCTGTTGCGCTTTAGTTCCGCGGAGGTCGCGCGACGGCGGGAAGCAGGCGCAGACGGAGGTGCAGACCAGGCCGGCCTTATCGAGCTGCCGGCGCACGAAAGCCGGATCGAAATCCGAAGGCGATTCCACGGCGATCTCAACGCCGTCGAAGCCCCATCGTTTGAACTGGGAAAAAAGCCGCGTGCTTTGATTGGTGAAAGGTGACGTGAAGAGGAATGTATTGATGCCGAACTTCATTGCCGCAAAGTAAGCATCAGCGGGGAACCGGGAGCAAGATGTGAGTTTGAGTTTTGAGTTCGGAGTTTCGGGAGCGAAACGAAACAACTCGAAATTCAAAACTCAGACTCAAAACTAAATTAGGGTGTTCTCCCCGATGAACTGAGGATTTCGCCTACTGCCGCGAGTTGGCGGACGTGTTCACCCTTTTGAAGCGTGAACATGGAACCGAAGCCAGACGTCGTGTCGCACGACGGATTTTTCATCTCGATTGGAATCATTGCCTGGAACGAAGAACGGGCGATTCCATCGCTGCTGCAATCCGTTTTTCAACAGACGCTTTTCCAGGAGCTGGCAAGACGCGGACTGCGCTGCGAGGTGTTCTGCGTGGCCAACGGTTGCACGGATCGCACGGTTGAAGTGGCGACCGAATTGTTTCGAGAACAGGAAAGGAATCCCGAGCAGGCAGCGCTGTTTTCGGGAAAGGCAATCAATCTGTCGCAGCGGGGCAAGATCAATGCGTGGAATGAGTTCGTGCATTCGCTTTCAGCACGAGAGGCGCGGTATCTGATTCTGATGGACGCGGACATCGTCATTCACAATCCCCGAACGCTCTGGAATCTGGTGCAGGCGCTTGAGTCGGATCCGGAGGCGCGGGTTTCAGTGGACGTTCCGCGGAAGGATCTCGAGTTCAAACCCGAGAAAACATTTCGCGAACAAATGTCGCTTCGGATGTCGCGGCTGACGCGATCGGCTTCAGCGCAGCTGTGCGGGCAGCTTTATTGCATTCGTTCCGAAACCGCCCGGAACATTTTTCTTCCGCGTGATCTCACCGCCTGCGACGACGGTTTCATCAAGTCGCTTGTCTGCACCGATTTTCTTTCGCACGGCGTGTGGCCGTCGCGCATTCAATTGGCGCGCGACGCCTCGCACACGTTTGAGGCTTACACTTCGTTGAAAAGCGTTTTTAAAAATCAGAAACGGCAGGCGATCGGGCAGACCATCGTTCACCTGTTGATCGACGATTACCTGAAGCGGATGCCCGCGTGGGAACGTGCGAGGCTTGCGGAAACGCTTCGACGGAAGGAGCACGACAATCCGGACTGGCTGAAGAAATTGATTCACGAACATCTTCGCCGGAAACGCTTTTTCTGGCGGCTCTATCCCGGATTGATCAGTCATCGGTTTCTCAAATTGAAGTCACTGAGCTGGTCCGGGCGGATCAAGGCACTTCCTGCAGTGTTACTCGGGACAGCGCTCTCGCTGATCGCCAGTTTCGCCGCATTCCGCTTTCTTAAGTCGGGCAGCACAAACTATTGGCCCCGGGCGGAACGCTCCAGTTTGCAATCGATCGATTTGTCCGCTTCGGTCGGGTCGATGACGCGGTTCAAGATTCATTGATCTGACGTTGTCGGGAACGTTGTCGCCCTCGCGAACAGAAACAGCACGTTCATGGAATCGAAGTACATTCTTGCCGCAGCTTATCTTTCGATCGCCGCGTTTGGAGGCGTGGTGGCGGCCTGTTTGTCGAAACGCATTCGTGACGTGTTTTTCTTCCTGCTGGTGACAATGTCCGCCGTCACGGAACAATGGGATGTCAATTTCGTCAGCCGTGAATGGTATCGCGGCACAACCTGCGGTTTTGAGATTTCGCTGGTGGATGTTTTTGCGTTGAGCCTGCTGGTGAGCGCGGTGCTGCTGCCGAGGGGAGGCGAGAAGCGATTTTATCTGCCGGGCAGTCTTGGGCTGATGATTCTCTTCTTTCTGTTTTCGATCCTGTGCGTGGCGATGGCTGATCCAAAACTGTTCGGCATGTTCGCACTGCTGAAGCTGGTCCGTGGCCTGATTGTATTCCTCGCGGTGGCGTTGTACGTCCGGGGCGAACGGGAGTTGAAAATCCTGCTGATCGCGCTGGCGACGATCGTTTGTTATGAGGCGCTGCGGGCGGTGGAACAACGATATCGCTTTGGCATTCATCGCGTCTTCAGCGACTTCAACGCACCAAACAGCCTTTCGATGTACATGTGCACGACGGCCCCGGTGTTCGTCGCGGCGATTACATCGAACATTTCCCGATGGTTGAAGGCATTTTGCGCAGCGGCAATCGCCCTGGCCGGTTTGAGCGTGCTTCTCACGATCTCCCGTGCCGGCGTGGTAACGCTTGGGTTTGTGCTTCTCCTGGCGGTGTTGTTCACGATCACGTGGAAGTTCACGGCCAAAAAGGTTTTTGTAACCGTGTTCGTCACGATCGCAGTGGCCGGCGCCCTGGCGAAATCGTGGGAATCACTCGCCTCTCGATTCGGCGAAGCGTCCCTGGAGGAGGAATACGAAAACACGCGCGTTCAGAGCCGCGGTTATTATGTGAAGATTGCGGCGGCGATTGCGGAGGATCACTGGCTGGGTGTCGGGCCGAACAACTGGTCGTATTGGGTGAGCAATCGTTACGGTCCGAGAATGGGCTTCAAGTTTGCGCCGTACCCGGGACCGGACCGGCCTCCGAAGTTTGAAGTCGAAGATGGTGCCAACGTGGATGATCCACAGGCGGCGCCCGCACACAGTCTCGCGGCGCTGACGGCCGGTGAAATGGGAGTCGTCGGACTGGTGCTGATGTTTCTGCTCTGGTTCCGGTGGTTTCAGATGGGCGTAAGTTTTCTTTGGAAACGGACGGATGAACTCACACACCGGATCAATGTCGGGATTCTTTTTGGAATTCTCGGAAACTTTCTTCAGAGCCTCACTGAATGGGTTTTCTACCAAACGGCCATTTATTTCACGTTCCACATTCTCATCGGCGCGCTGGCCAGCATGTATTACCTGAAGCGCCAGGCGCGAAAGGCGGAGAAGGCGCGCCAGAGGATGGAAGAGGAAGAAGAACTCGAATCCGAAATGGTCGAGCCTGATGTCGAATATGCGCGTCGTTCACCTGCTTAGAAAATACAATCCCGACCAATGGGGCGGCACCGAGACGGCCATTCAACGGCTCTTCGTCGGACTCCGCGAGCATGACGTCGAGTCCGCCGTGTATTGCCCGGCGCTTGATCACGCGCCAGCTCGAGATCCGCTCAAGGAGGATGGCTGTGAAATTCGCCGCTTTCGGGCATTCGTTCCGATTCTTGGAATTTCCGAGCAACGCAAACGGCAGCTGATTTCCGTCGGCGGCAATCTGATGTCGTTCGATCTCTATTCGATGCTGAACCGCGAACGCGAGGCATCGGTCATTCACACGCACACGCTGGGCCGAATCGGTGCGATTGCCCGGACGGTTGCAAAACGGCGGAAACTTCCGTTCGTCGTTACGATTCACGGCGGCGTGCTCGATCTGCCGCAGCACATTAAAAACGATTTCAACAAGCCGATTGGAGGGTGGGAGTGGGGAAGGTTTTTTGGACTGGTTTTTCAGTCGCATCGGCTCTTTCCGGAAGCGGACGCCATTGTGACGTGCAACGCGAACGAGGCGCGGCTGCTTCAGGAAAAACATCCGGACAAACGAATCGTCGTCCAGCCACACGGCGTGCCGCTGCAGGTGTACGAAAAGGATTCACGTGCCGAAGCGTTGAAGGCGTTTCCGGAAATTCACGGCAAACAGGTGCTGCTCTGCATGGGACGCATCGATGCCGTAAAAAACCAGCGCTGGCTGATCGAACAGGCGCCACGATTTCTGAACCGGCATCCGGAAACAATGCTGGTGCTGGCGGGAGCGTGCACCGATGAAGCGTATGGAACGGAATTGAAAAACCGGATTCGTCAGCTTGGCATTGAGAAGCGCGTTCTGATCACGGGCGGGTTGCCGCCAAACGATCCGCGGTTGATCGGACTGTTGCAGGAGGCTGAAGTGCTGCTCGTGCCGTCGCAGTCGGAAACCTTCGGGATTGTCATTCTCGAAGCGTGGGCGACGGGAACGATGGTGTTGTCATCGAAAACTTCCGGCGGAACGACGCTCATTCGCCATGGCGAGAACGGATGGTTGTTCGATCTCGACAATCCGCAGAGCTTCCACGAGCCGCTGGACCATGCGTTGATGAAAACCGATCTGGCCCGACGGATCATTCGCCGCGGCTGCGATCAGGTGAACACGGAATACAATGTGACCGCCCTGGCGGGCCGCATGAAGCGGCTCTACGAAGAACTGATTGAGGAGAAGAATGCGTTACGTGCTGATTCGCGACGACGATACCAACGCGCTGACACCCATTGAGTGTCTGGAGCGGTTGTATCGGCCTTTTCTGGATCGCAACCTGCCGGTGAATCTGGCGGTGATCCCGAATGTTGCGACGCGCACAGTTTTACCGGACGGTCGGGCGGAGGGATTCCTCCTGGCGCGAAACGGAGAGCAGCGTGAAACGGTGCCGATCACTTCAGATCGAACGCTCATTGAATATCTCAAAGGCAATCCCGGCTTTGAAATCGTGCAGCACGGATTCCGGCATGACTACTTTGAATTCGATCGCGTGGCGGGAACTGAGATTGGGCGGCGACTGGAGCAGGGGACCGAGCTGTTGTTGGAAGCGGGTTTCTCCAAACCGAAGGCGTTTGTGGCGCCATACGACAAGCTTTCGAGGGAAAGTTATCGTGCCGTTGTGAAACGGTTCCCTCTTGTTTCCACGGGCTGGTTTGAATTGCGTCGCCTTCCTGAAACCTGGTGGCCGAAGTATGCGTTGAAGAAAATCGCCGGCAAATCGCACTGGCGCGTGAACGGCGCCACGTTGATGTCGCACCCGGGCTGTCTGCTTTCGTGTCATCGCGATTACAACACGATGCTCGATTCCGTCATCCAGTCGGTGAATAGCCGTCGCGTGACAGTGCTGGTGACGCACTGGTGGGAGTATTTTCGTGATGGAGAACCCGATGCCCGCTTCATCGATCAGCTGCATGAAACAGCGGATTATCTCGGCTCCGCAAAGGATGTTCGCGTGGTCAGGTTCTCGGATGTTGCGAAAGCGGAAGTGCCGTTGAATTGAGTCGGAGAGGAAGGCGAAGGACATTCTGCTTCGTTCGAACAAGTTTCTTTCCTTGATTTTACGGGCCAACGGACGTTTGCTCTGCGGATTCATTTTGACCAAAACGATTACTGACATGGCCTATAAAGATGTGACACCGCCCGCTGGCGGAAAAATTTCGATCCAGAACGGAAAATTGAACGTTCCGGAAAACCCGATCCTTCCCTTCATTCGCGGCGACGGCACCGGTCCGGACATCTGGGCTGCGAGCGTGCGCGTCTTTGACGCCGCGGTGGAAAAAGCGTATGGCGGCAAACGCAAGGTGTCGTGGTTCGAAGTGTTCGCCGGTGAAGAGAGCTTCAAGAAATTCAACAACTGGCTTCCGGACGACACTGTGGAAGCGTTCAAGGAATATCTCGTCGGCATCAAAGGGCCGCTCACCACGCCGGTCGGCGGCGGTATTCGATCGCTGAATGTTGCCCTCCGCCAGATGCTCGATCTTTACGTCTGCCTGCGCCCCGTTCAGTGGTTCACTGGCGTGCCTTCTCCAGTGAAACATCCGGAGAAGGTGGACATGGTGATCTTCCGCGAGAACACCGAAGACATTTACGCCGGCATCGACTTCGAAGCCGGAAAGGAACAGGCGGTCAAGACCATCGAATTTCTGAAGGCGAATTATCCGAAGGAGTTTAAGAAGATTCGCTTCGGCGAAACGCCGGAGGTCGTGGGCATCGGCATCAAGCCGGTCAGCCGGACTGGAACGGAACGTCTCGTCCGTTCCGCAATTCAATACGCCATCGCGAACAATCGGAAGAGCGTCACGATCGTTCACAAGGGGAACATCATGAAGTTCACCGAAGGCGCGTTCCGCGACTGGGGTTATGCGCTGGCGAAGAGTGAGTTCGGCGCGGTGGAAATCGACGGCGGTCCGTGGTGCAAGATTCCGGACGGCAAACCTGGCGCCGGCATCGTCATCAAGGACGCGATCGCGGACATCACGCTGCAGCAGGTGTTAACTCGTCCGACGGATTTCGACGTGATCGCCACGCTGAACCTGAATGGCGATTATCTCAGTGACGCACTCGCAGCACAGGTCGGCGGCATCGGCATCGCACCCGGTGGAAACATCAACTACATCAGCGGCCACGCGATCTTCGAAGCGACGCACGGCACGGCGCCGAAGTATGCGAACAAGGACGTTGTCAATCCAGGCTCGGTCGTTCTGTCCGGCGAAATGATGTTCCGTTATATGGGCTGGACTGAAGCCGCGGATCTGATCATCAAGGGTTTGAACGGCGCGATCGGAAGCAAGCGTGTGACGTATGATTTCGCGCGTTTGATGGAAGGAGCCACAGAGATCAAGTGCTCTGAGTTCGGAACGAACATCATCAACAACATGTGATCCGCGTTCCGCGATCACAGTGGTTTAAAATCAAAACGCCGGTCGCTCGTTCGAGTGACCGGCGTTTCGCTTTGAATGGTTCGCGTCAGCGAATGTGGTTCACCACGTCGGCAAAACCGGTGACGACTTCCTTGCGCGTTGAGAGATTCCGAAGACGAACGTACTGATCGTTGTCGAGTTTCGCAGTGAAGGCGGCTTTCAGTTCCTGGGCGCGCTTGAACTGTTTGTCGGATTTCGTTGGCGTGAGCGAGTATTCCACACCGAGCCCGGCGCTGCGCAGAATCTGGATCAGCTTCAAGGCGTCAGTGCGAAGCGATTCGTCTTCGACCATCACAAAGACGTCGATGCCGCCGTCGAACTTCGGCAACAGGTTGCGGGCCTTCAGCAGTTCGAGCAGGACGACGTCGCCCATTCCGAAGCCGAGTGCGGGCAGGTTCACTTTTCCTGCGCTGATCAGCTTGATGAGATTGTCGTAGCGTCCGCCGCCAGCGATTGCGCGGAATTCGCCTTTGCGATCGAAAGCTTCGAATACGACGCCGGTGTAATAAGCGAGGCCGCGGATGACGTGATAATCGACTTTCACGAAATCGCTCATTCCGCGCGCGGCGAGGTTGTCCAGAATCGCCTTGAGCTCCGTGGTAGGCGCGCCGCCTTCGATGAAGGCTGTCACGTCGTCGTAGGAGAACCCGAGCTCGTCGAGCTTCTTCCGGCTTTCTTCCGGCGCGGTCCGTTCAAGTTTGTCGATGATCTGAAAGAACTGGTATTCGCCATCCGCAGGAAGCTCGGTCTTGGTTGAGCGGGTGCGGTAATAGTCCTGCCACGCATTGCGACTGCTGAGTCGCACAACGAAGTCCTCCGCAGTGAGGCCGAATGAGCGCAGGGTGTCGATCAACAGCGCGATCAGTTCGGCATCGGCGGCGGGATCCGTTTCGCCCATGAGGTCGGCATTGAACTGGAAGTGTTCGCGCAACCGGCCTTTCTGCTGCTTTTCGTAACGGAACAATTGCGGAATGGCGAACCACTTGATCGGCTTTTTGTAGTTGCGCTCGTGTGCGGCAACCATCCGGGCCAGCGTGGGCGTCATTTCAGGACGCATCGCAACGTGGCGTTCTCCTTTGTCCACGAAGTCGAAGAGTTGCTTGACGATTTCCTCGCCGCTCTTGGTTGTGAACAGTTCCAGCGGTTCCAGCGGCGGACCGTCGTATTCGCGAAATCCATAGCGCTGAGCCATCCGACGCCATTTGTGAAAGATGTATTGGCGCGCGTCGGCGCTCCAGACATCCGGGTGAGGAATGGGCTCTGGGTAGAAATCGCGAAAACCGGGCAATCGTTCCATAAAATGTCGGCAGACAATAGGTTTCTTGCGAGAGGCTGAAAAGTGAAAAGCAGCAAAGAAAAAGCAGGAATCCAGGAAATCCTGAATTCCTGCTGGAAATTTGGGTGCCCGAACTACGCGGAAGGTTGCTGGGCGGTGTCCGGCTTCGGTGCAATCTTGAGCACTTCAGCCCGCATTTCCTTGCCCGGCTTGAATTTGACCACCGAACGTTCCGGAATCGGAACGTCGGTTTCCGGCGCATTGGGGTTCCGGCCAACACGCGCTTTGCGAACCTTCACCTCGAACACACCGAAGTTCCGGAGTTCGACTTTGTCACCTTTGGCCAGAGCCTCGGCAATGTAATCGAGGGTTTTCTGAACCACATCGAGGACTTGCTGCTGCACCAAGCCCGTCTCTTCACTGATGCGAGTGACCAGGTCTCGTTTTGTCAGCGTCATACATAATGGGAGTTTGGGTTCTACTACGAGTCCGGGTATAACCCTCTTGGCTGGAACGGTCAAGCGGCGAATGTAACTTAAAAGTGACGGTCAAGAGCAAAAACCTACCGGTGGCACAATCGTGATTTACCGGTGATCCAAACCCACTGCATCGCTCAATGTGCGAATCGCTTTTGCTTCCATCCGATCGATCAATCCAAGAACGATATCCCGACAGATCGTCGGCCCTTGATAAACGAATCCTGTGTAAACCTGGAGCAGCGATGCGCCGGCAGTGATTTTTTCCCACGCGTCGTCGGCGTTGAAGATTCCGCCCACGCCGATGATCGGCACCTGTCCGCGACTTTGCCTATAAAGATGGCGGATCACTTCCGTGCTGCGCGCACGAACCGGGCGTCCGCTTAATCCGCCGGTTTCCGAATACACTTTCTGAACCACAGGATCGGAACTTGCCGGACGCGAGATCGTGGTGTTCGTGGCGACGATACCCGCGATGTTTCGGGGTGCGACCAATTCCAGAATTTCGTCGAGCGCCTCGAAGGTCAGATCGGGTGCGACTTTGACGAGGATAGGTTTCGGTGTTCCCGCGGCATTCACTTCTTGAAGCGCCGTGAAGATGTCGTTGAGCGCGGACTTGTCCTGGAGCTGCCGGAGATTTGGAGTGTTGGGCGAGCTGACGTTGACGACGAAGAAGTCGAGGTAAGGCCGGAGCGCGCGGAACGAATTGGCGTAATCGTCGGGAGCTTTCTCGAGCGGCGTGACTTTCGATTTGCCGAGGTTCATTCCGACCGGATGCTTTGGCCAAAGTCCGGATTGTTTCCATTCTGCCAGTTTTTCGGCGATCGCCTCCGCGCCGATGTTGTTGAAGCCCATCCTATTCACAATCGCTTCCTCCGAGATTGCCCGGAAAACGCGCGGAGATGGATTGCCTGGCTGCCCCAGCCAGGTTGCAGCGCCGAGTTCGGTGAAGCCAAATCCCATCGCGGCCCAGGCGGGAACAGCTTCGGCGTTCTTGTCCATTCCGGCAGCGAGACCGATGGGATTGGGAAATCTCAATCCAAACAGTTTCACCGGCAGCTCCGGCGCGCCGAGAAGCGAAGACATCGCATCGATGGCCAGCGCATTCCGGCTGGCGCGTCCGAGAATGTGCATGATGCGATTGTGAATTTCTTCGGCCTGTTGCGTGAACAACACGGGGCGAATTGCGTTTCGATACAGCCAGCTCATCGCGAGGTGATGTACTGGAAAATGTCACAGAAGGAAACGAAGGAAACAAAGGGAGGCAGGGCAATGCGTTGCTTTTCATCTATCCTCCGATGACGGCGCGCCGATCACGAAAGCTTCTCGGCTCGCAACTGTTTTCGTTCCTTCGTTCCCTTCTGCAATTCCCATCCTCACTGACGGACAAGGCCGCTCGGTCGAGTCGAATCCGCTGGGTTTCCGGTCGGTTTGCGGCCCTGGATTTGCCCAAATAAACAGTTGCCTCGAAGCGGCTGTCTGTTAGTTTGCTGGGCCTTTCAGCGGAAACGCTGGGGGAAAACGGTCCTTTATCGGTTCGTGTGAACCGGGCTTGCCTCGCGGAAGCGCAGGGTAAGCGGGCCACAACAACATCGGAAACAATCCCGTGTTCCGCGGGATGGTTCGCAAAAGCGGACTCTTAACAAAGGAAAAACTGTGATCAGTATTGGCGTAAAAGAACTGTTGGATTCAGGCGTTCATTTCGGGCACCAGACCAAGCGTTGGAACCCCAAGATGAAGCCCTTCATCTTCGATGCCCGCAACGGCATCCACATCATCGACCTCAGCAAGACCCTCAGCCAGCTGGAAGCCGCTTGCGACTTCCTCGCCTCGGTTGTTGGAAAGGGCGATCGCGTCCTGTTCGTCGGCACCAAGAAGCAGGCCCAGCAGGCCGTGAAGGAAACCGCGAAGGAATGCGGCCAGTTCTACGTCACTGAACGCTGGCTCGGCGGCACCCTGACCAATTTCCAGACCATCAAGCGCTCGATCGCCCGCATGAAGCAGATTGAGAAGATGGAAGCAGACGGCAGCATCAACAATTACGTGAAGCAGGAGCAGTCGATGATCCGCCGCGAAGCTGCCCGCCAGCAGAAATACTTTGATGGCATCCGCGCGATGGACAAGTTCCCCGGCGCCATGTTTGTCGTGGACATCAAGCGCGAGCACAACGCAATCGCGGAGGCCCGCCGCCTGAAGATTCCGGTCGTCGCCATCGTTGACACGAACTGCGATCCCGATCTCGTGGAATATCCGATCGCCGGCAACGACGACGCGATCCGTTCGGTCCGCATGATCCTCACCACGGTCGCGCAGTCAATCACCCGCGCCCGTGCCGAGTATGAGGCCAAGTACGGCCGCCGTTCAAAGGGTGAACAGCCCGAGAAGTTCGAATCCGCTGAAGCTGTGGAAATCGCAGCTGGCGAGGATCCCTCGACTCCGGAGAGCTCCCCGGCTTAACCCTTGTTTCGGGTTTGAAGTTTCGCGTTTCGAGTCGCAAGGCTCGGGCGCGAAACTGATTTTCAACCCGAAATTTGAAACCAAGAACTCGAAACTGAATTATGGCTGAAATTACTCCCGCACTCGTAGGCAAGCTGCGCGAAATGACCGGCGCAGGTCTGATGGACTGCAAGAAGGCTCTCGTTGAATCCAACGGCGATCTCGACGGCGCCGTGGACAGCCTTCGCAAGAAAGGAGCCGCCACGGCTGCCAAGAAGGCAACCCGCGAAGCGAACGAAGGCATCATCGCGCAATACATCATGCCCGGCGGAAAGCTTGGCGTGCTGGTCGAAGTGAACTGCGAAACCGATTTCGTTGCCCGCAACGATTCCTTCCGCGCCTTTGGCGAAGAGATTGCAAAGAAGATCGCCAATGACGCGAACGCGAACCTCGAAGCAGACCGCGAAGCCGCTGTCGCCAAGATCGGCGAAAACATCAAGATCGCCCGCAACGCCCGCATGGAAGTCTCCGGCAATGGATTGATCGCCGGTTACATTCACGCCGGCGCGAAGATCGGTGTGCTCGTTGAAGTCGGCGCTGGAAAGGAAAGCACGGTTGCCAACGACGATTTCAAGCAGCTTGTGAAAGACATCACACTGCAGATTGCAGCAGGCCATCCTTTCGCGGTTTCCCGCGACCAGGTTCCTGCCGACGTGATCGCGAAGGAACGCGAAATCGCTGCGCAGTCGGATCGCCTCAAAGGCAAGCCCGCCGCTGCGATGGAAAAGATTCTCCAGGGCGTTCTGGAAAAATTCTTCCAGACCTACTGCCTCGTCGATCAGGGCTTCGTGAAGAATCCCGAGCAGACGATCGCGCAGCACGTCGCTGAAGTCGGCAAGAAGGTCGGTGACGAAATCACGATCCGCCGCTTTGTTCGCTTCCAGGTCGGCGAAGCGATCGCGTAATCGACATTTCCAATTCAAATGCAGAAAGGCGTTCCGAAAGGGGCGCCTTTTTGCTTAACGCGGATTCAATCCGTTTGTCTGCGTTTCAATTCCTGCCAGGCTTCGACCTGTGCTTCCGCCCGGGCGCTGATTTCCTTCAGCTTCTGCGCCTGTGCCTGTTGGATTCGCTGCAACTCCTGCATTGCCGCCTTTTGGTTCGATTCGGAGCCGCTTTGCTGCGCGGCGGCGAGTTGTGACTGGGCGGATTGCGTGAGGCGCTTTGTTTCCTCGGAAATTGCCCTGAATTCTTCGAGCGCTATCTGACGAATCATTCTTGTGCCGTCCTCCTCGGGGGTGTCTTGCGGATTCGGAATGATCTGCCGGACTTTTTCGACCGCTGCAGCGCGAGCGGTTCGATCCACAGCAGAAGCTGACGCGACGGTCTGAGTGGAAGAGCTGGATTGAATGACGCGAGTGATTGCGCGGCTGAGATCAGGTTCGATGGCTGATTCCCATTGGGGCGACAGCCGTGGAAGTGTTTCACGTCGATCCTGCTGAACAACCGCTATGCCGAGAAAGCAGGCGTCTCCGATGTTCATGTTGAACGGCGTAATTCCGTCCTGCTCAGCCAATCTCACAGCTTCGGCATCGGTCAGCGTTTTGTGACGAACCACCTGGATTTTTCCGCGAGCCGCAATTTCATATTCGACGAGCAGTTGATCCACGCGATCGGAAAAAGCCCGCAAGCCGTTGTCCGTAGATTGTGGATCGAGCAGGGAATAAAATCTCAGTTCAACCCGGGATGGAAGGTTCTCCAGAACCGCGAGGGTGTCCGCATGCAGTGTTGGAACGTTCTGCTCTTGTACCGATTGCGGCGAGGACTGCGGCTTGAGGAGGTAGATCCCGATCACTGCGAGATCGACCAGGAGGAACACCGCAATCACTACCGCGATTCGACTGATGCCGCGGGATAAATTTGAACCGTCGGAAATTCTCATAAGCAACACACAGCGTTTCGGACCCGAACGTGCCAAGACTCGGAGTCCGGCGCAAAGCAAAGTTCGGTGACCGTTCAGTGACTGAATTTCACGACGTACTCGCTTCGTTGGGTCTGAATCTCCTTTGTTTTCAATGTATTTCCAATCCTGATGAATGTTCTTTTGTCCTCGACGGGCCAACCGGTGGTAAGCATCCGCCAATATCGGGAAAGAGCGGATTGGGCGCCTGAAATAGTCTTCGAACATCAATATGGGCGTCTGGTGTTCAACAAGTGCGATGGATCGAAACGATCCCGGCGACCCTCTGTCTTCATCGCCTCAATTGGACTCCCGACTGCAACGAGACCATCCCCATTCTTTTTCTATGCATCGCGACCGATTCCTTTGCTGTGTCTGGCATTTGGCTGCGATTGGAATTCTTTTATCGTGCGCAACGCTCCAGGCCGAGGTTGAGCACCAGATCATCACGCAGCCGGGCGGTGTTCCTGGCTGGCCGGTGATCACGGACGTGACCCGCGCCAGCAACGGGATGACGATCCGTTGGGACGGTCCTGTCGGATATTCACGGGTGATGGAGAGCAAGGATCTGCTTGGTCAGAAATGGACGCAGGTCGGTTCGCCGACACTCGAACGGAAGGCCACCATCACCACGCTGTCCAGCAACGCATTCTTTCGAATCCTCGGACCTGCGCCGCAATATGCCGGTTCGCAGGTTTGCGCGCAATGTCATACAGACGTTCACAACGAAATGAACACGCGCCACGCCGCGGCGTTCACGACACTCAAGAACATCGGTCAGCAGAACAATTCGAGCTGTCTGCCTTGTCACACGGTTGGATATGGTCTGCCGACAGGTTTTCGTTCGGAAGCACTGACGCCGAAACTTGCGGGCGTGCAATGCGAGAATTGTCACGGACCTTCCGGTGCTCATGCGGCGAACGAAGAAGATCTGACACTGCGGCCACGCAAGGACATCGCCGCCCAGATCTGCGGAGGATGTCACACGGGTTCTCATCAGCCCACCTACAATGAATGGAGCGGCAGTGGACATGGTGTCGTCGTCGAGGACATGAGCCCGGCAGGCCGAGTGGACAGTTGTGGACGTTGCCATTCCGGTTCGGCGCGGCTGACGTTGCTCAAGGGAAAGAGCGCGCTGACGGTCACCAATGACGCGAACATGAGCATCACATGTGTTGTCTGTCACGATCCGCACAAGAACACCGGCAACCCGGCACAACTGCGCAATCCGTTGAAGTCCACAAACGATTTTGTTCTCACCACATCCGCTGACTTCGCTTCATCGTATCAGTCCAACATCAACGTCTGCGCGCAATGCCACAATCATCGCGGGGCAACCTACACGAGCAACGGACGTCCACCGCATCATTCGCCTCAATACAACATGCTGCTCGGAACCGTGGGCGAACTGGCATCGGGGGAGAAACCGTATCGTCCGGCGGGACACGCCTTCCTTGAAAAACAGTGCGTGACCTGCCACATGCAGACGCAGGCCTATCAGAGCGAATCGCATCCGGCGGTGACGGGTCACAGCTTCAAGGTGGAGTCGTTTGATACATGTGCCCAGTGCCATCCGTTTCCCGAACTCCTCACAGTGTTCACGACTGTTTCGATGTCGAATCAGATTCAGAGTGTGAAACGTGCGCTGGATCTTTGGGCGACGACGAAAGCGCCGGACGCGTTGCGAACGAAGTATGGCGCGCGCGCATGGGAATACACTTCCGTCGGCAGTCTTTCAACCGGCGGCAGCGGACCGAGCAGCGCCGAGCAGGCTCTCATTCCTGTCAACATTCAGAAGGCACGATTCAACCTTTACATGGTTTTGCACGACGGCAGCTACGGTGTGCATAACGGACCATACGCCGTCACGCTGCTGGAGACGGCTTTGGAGTGGATTCAGGCTGAATTGAACAAATAAATCACCGCAACGAAATGAGCATTCGAAATCGAATCAAAAAGCTGCCTGCCGGACTGGTGCGGTGGGGCGTTCTAAGCGCTGCGGTTATGGTGATGTTCGCAGTGATGATCGCATGCACAACAGTCAATCGCGCCGTCGTTGTGCTGCCGGAATACCCTGGTGCGAACTACATCGGCTCCAAGGAATGCGAACAATGTCATGACACGATCTATCGCGATTTTCTAACCGCGGATCATGCGCGTCTGATTACCGGCGGTGCCAATGCCCTCAATGCCGGATGCGAATCATGTCACGGCCCTGGCAGCGTGCATTCGGATTCGGGCGGCGAAACGCTGCCGCCGTTCAGCTTCACTTCTGGCCGGCCGCAGGCGAACGGTTCGCTGGGACGCCAGGGTGTTGATCCCGCGCGCGCGATCGAAGATGTCTGCTTCCAATGCCACGCTGAAATTCGCGGCCAGTTCAATCTCCCGCATCATCATCCAGTTCCTGAAGGCAAAATGACGTGCACGCAATGCCATCCGCCGCACAAGGGAACGGCCCACATCGGCGGCGCCAAAAGGCTGGCTTCGCGGGATCAGACCTGTCTCCAATGCCATCCGCAGCAAAAAGGTCCGCATGTGTTCGAGCACGAAGCCATGCGCGAAGGTTGCACCTCCTGCCACATGCCGCACGGAAGCGTGAATGCCAAAATGCTGACGGAGCGTGATTCCAATCTCTGTCTCAAGTGCCATTTCCAGCAGGTTCAGGGCGGCAACATCCTCATCGGAGGCATCGACCACACCACGCGGCTTCAGCAGGGGAGCTGTTGGACTGCGGGTTGTCATGAAGCCGTCCATGGTTCCCGTGTGAATTCGTCCCTTCGCTATTGAACTGACCGACAACGCTCACGCCGATGAAAAAGAAAACGCAGAACGGAAGAGCCCAAAATGCAACACGGGAGAAGGGAACTCCTTTTCCTGTCGGCTGGTATTTTCTGTCGCCAGTTCAAAGGCGCATTCTCGGACGCCTCATGCTCGGCGCTGTATTGAGCGCATTCGCGAGCCAGGCGATGGCTGAGGAACCGGAAGCGGAAGAAAAGGAAGAGAAGGCGGAAGAGAAGGAACCTCTGACTCCGGAACAGATGTTCGAAGGCGGTTCCGAGACGTATGGGAACTGGGTGGAACTTTCTTACGGCGGAATGCTGACGTCCGGGAGCAAGGGAGCCGCACAGGAGCGGATGCATCTGGGCGACGGCATTTTCGGCGGCATTGAAGACCTGCATTTTCAGAAGCAGATCAACAAGGACACACTGTTCACATTGGATGGACGGGCGCTTTTCAACGCGGAGGACTACAAGCTCAGCCTCAGCCTGGTTCGCGAGAAGCTGGGTTTTGTGAAGTTTCGATTCCAACAATTTCGCACCTGGTACAACAACAGCGGCGGTTACTACGCGCCGGCGGACCTGTGGCTTCCGGCATACGATGAAACGTTGTTCATCGACCGCGGCGAAATCGGATTCATCGCCGGGTTGACGCTCAAGGGCGCGCCTGAAATCACGTTCGAATACATTCATCAATACAGGAGCGGCACGAAGGATTCGACGTCCTGGGGACCAGTGAATCTTGGATTTCACAGTCCTGACTTTTCCGGGACGCGCGGCGTGGCGCCGGCGTTCTGGGACATCGACGAGCAGCGCGACATCTTCAAGCTCGATCTGAAGCATCAGATCAAATCGACTGAGTTTGGTGCGGGGGTGCGTTACGAAACCGGCGACATCGACAACGCCCGCAAGGTGACGCTCCGGCCGGGTGAACCGAACGAACGCAGGCTGACGCATCGTGAAGGTTCCAGCGACAGCAGCTTCAGCGCGCATGCATGGAGCGAAACGTGGCTGAAGCCGAACCTGATGTTTTCGCTTGGCGGCCTTTATTCGCGGTTCAACAGCGATCTTCGCGGCAGCCGGATCTATGGCGATGACTTCGATGTGAACTACTCGCCGAGCGCTGCGAATGGAGCGGGTTTTGTTGATCTCGACGGAACGCTTCAGAAACGGGAATACGTCGCGAACCTGAATCTGATGGCGATTCCGTTCAAAGATCTGACCATCACGCCTTCGCTGCGAATTCAAAGCGATGTCTGGGATGCTGAGTCGGTGGCGGCGCCGACCAGCGGCAACAGCGCTCCGGGCGCAGCGGTGATTTCAACCTCCGACGGCAGCGCGCTCGATCTTCAGGAACGCCTCGATGTCCACTACAGCGGAGTGACGAATTGGGTGTTTTGGGCGCGTGGAGAGTGGACGCAGGGAGAAGGGGATTTGCGCGAGAACGGTGGATTGGGCGGAGGCATTTTGAGGGACACCGACACGGAACGCCGGTTTCAAAAATACAGTGTTGGAGCGCGGTGGTATCCGAGCCGGCTCATGACATTCGACGTTGGCGGCTACTACAAGAAGAACAGTTACGACTATGACAATCGGCTGGACAACACGCTGAACGGAAGCGCCAACCGGTATCCTGCCTATTTGGTGATGCAGGATTTCGAGACGTATGACGGAAACCTGCGCGTGACGATCCGGCCGTTCAAGAAGGTGATGGCGGTCAGCCGTTACGAATATCAGCTTTCAACAATTGCGACGCGGCCTGATTCTGCGGCAGGACTGGCGGAGGTGGAGTCGTCGGAAATGACGACGCACATTTTCGCGCAAAACATCAGTTATGTTCCGTGGTCGCGACTGTCGCTTCAGGCGGGATTCAACTGGGTGCACAGCGAGACAGAAACGCCGGCCTCCAACTTCACCCGGGCGGCGCTTGCGGCGCAGAACAGTTACTGGACGGTGAACTTCAACAGCACGTTCGTTCTCGACAATAGAACCGATCTCAGCCTCGGCTACTTCTACTACGAATCCGACAATGCCCGGCCGCGCCTTGTTGATGGATTGTCGCTCGGTTCCGATGCTTCCGAACATGGCGTGACGGCGTTGCTGACGCGCCGGTTGACCGATCATCTGCGCCTGAAGATGCGATACACGTATTTCCATTCGGAAGACTACGCTTACGGCCGCAACAACGACTTCGACGCCCACGTTCTTTTCACCAGCCTTCAATACCGGTTCTAGAACGAGATTGTTCAGTCGAAACAATCCAGACTGCAGCCGTTCACATTTCAGCGGACTGCTTGAATTCTTCAGCCGGAAAGTCATTGAATCCGCGGCGCTTTGTTTCCAAATTCGGGGCCGACCGAAACGACCCTAAAACTATGGCGACGCTCGAAATCAAACCCACTGACTCCTGCAAATACGATCTTCTTTCACTTGGCGAAATCATGTTGCGGCTCGACCCGGGCGAAGGACGCATCCGAACAGCCCGCGAATTCAAAGTCTGGGAAGGCGGTGGCGAATATAACGTCGCCCGCGGACTGCGTCGCTGTTTCGGATTGAAGACCGCTGTTGCAACGGCTTTTGCTGACAATGACATCGGGCGTCTGCTCGAGGATTTCGTTCTTCAGGGCGGTGTCGATACGGAGTTCATCAAGTGGCTGCCATTTGATGGCGTGGGCCGCGTGACGCGTAATGGATTGAACTTCACCGAACGCGGTTTCGGCGTGCGCGGCGCGGTGGGCATTCCCGACCGCGGCAACACGGCGGCGAGCCAGTTGAAGCCGGGCGATTTTGACTGGGATTACATCTTCGGAAAAGTCGGTGTTCGCTGGCTGCATACCGGCGGGATTTTCGCCGCGTTGAGTGACACGACGCCGAAGCTTGTGATCGAAGCCGTTCAGGCAGCCAAGAAGCACGGAACGATCGTCAGTTACGATTTGAATTATCGTCCGTCCTTGTGGAAGAGCATCGGCGGCCAGAAGCGGGCTCAGGAAGTGAACCGTGAAATCGCCCGGAATGTCGATGTGATGATCGGCAATGAGGAGGACTTCACCGCGTGCCTCGGATTCGAAGTCGAAGGCGTGGACGAAAACATCAGCAACATCGATGTCACTGCGTTCAAGCGAATGATCGAGAAGGCAGTGAAGGAGTTTCCCAACTTCAAGGTCACGGCCACGACGTTGCGCGCGGTTCGTTCGGCGACACGGAACGACTGGGGCGCCATTTGCTGGGCGGGTGGAAAATTTTACGAAGCGCCGAACCGGCCTGACCTCGAAATTCTCGATCGTGTCGGTGGTGGCGACAGTTTCGCGAGCGGACTTATCTATGGCTTCATGAAGTTCAACGAACCGCAAAAAGCAGTGGAATACGGAGCTGCACATGGCGCATTGGCCATGACCACGCCGGGCGATACTTCGATGGCGTCGTTGAAGGAAGTGGAAGCGCTTGTGAAAGGCGGCAGCGCTCGCGTGCAACGCTAATTAAGGGCGATTATTCAAATCCTCGCGCGGCGCTATATTCCGCTATTTTGGTTTCCGATCGCGAACGATCAAAAGCCAGTCCTGTGAATCGGGCGTCGGAAATTTCGCGGTGCGCGGTCCGATGGCTGCCACGCCGGATCGACTTTGCCCGGTTCTGGGATTGAACCACGTGAGCTCCGGCAGATCGGGAAAGGCGCGCAGTGGAAATTCAACGAATGGTCCGCGCGGCGTGTAAATCAATGTCAGTTTCCGGTCGTCGGTCTGTGCCGCAACGTTGAACGAGGTGGACTCACTCCGGCTTGAAGCTGGCGCAAGCGGTTTCAGTTTCCAATAAGGCAGCTCGGCATAAAGGTGCGACACGAAGGCTTGCTGTTTGGCGCCGGGCAGGAAAATCGATTTTTGCCACAAGGGTAGATCAGCACTGTTTTCAAGGGACGCGTCCCAGTCGCGAACGCCGGCCGCGCCATAGGTGTAACCGGCCGCCCGGAGTCGAAGAAGCCGCGGCCAGACTTCGTTTCGAATGGTCGAGTCGTCGATCCGAACCCCGTTCACGATCGAATTTTCCAACTGTCGCGTGGCTGCGATCACAGGAATGTTCGTCGCAATTAACGCTCGGAGGTTTTCCAGGCTTGATGCGGTGGTGGAGATTCCATCGATCCACGGAAAGTCGGCAAGGTTGATTTTTCTGGCGCGTTCAGGAAAAGCGAGAAGCACCAGAAAACGATCGGAGTCACTGAAACATTCCGAAAGGTCGTTCAGGAAACGAACGGTTTTCTCTGCATCGACGGTATTCGGACTGAGCAGCCACGCGACATTGTTGGCGCTCCATCGTGCAACGGCGTGACGCGTGATTTCCTTCAGCGCCGTCGGTTCCCCTTCCGCGTGATCGGTATCTGTCAATTCAATGACGGAAAGCAGTCCGGCCTGATCCATGGCTTCAATCCGGCGATCGGCGCGTTGAAAGAAGCGAAGGTTGGGAGTTCCGTTCATCAGCGGCGTTTCATTCTGTGCATCCGGTTTCGCGCTCAGACGCCATTGAACCGCGTTGAATCCCTGGCGGATGCGCGCTTCACAATAGTAGCGCCAGTCCTTGTCCGATGACATTCGGACGCCATTCGAGGCGAGATCGGCGATCCAGAAGAACGGAGTTCCGTCCTGGTGTTGAAAATAGGCCTGGTTGCGGACCCGTTTCACTGGCCCGTGTTTCGCAAAGCGACTGCCGGGTTCAATGGCGGTGCAAAGAAACTGGCCGCGCTGATGGTGCAGGCGCCGGTTATTCGGATTCGAACAAATCGTTCTGTATTCCCAGCGTCCGGGTTGATCAGGTTGAAAGCGGATTCGCCATATATTGCGTCCATCGCGGAAGCCGGGAACAAGGTTGGTTGTTCCGGACGGAGAAACAAACTCAGCGGCGATTGACGTTTCTTCCGGAGAATCTCCGCGGCTTTGACTTTGGAACGCCGCTTCAAAGCGGCTCCATTTCGGAATCATGGCGTGCCGTGTTACATCGGCGGCCCGCATCTGGAAGGGAAAGCAGGCAGCGAGAATGAGAAGGACGCTTAGCCTGTTCAGCTGTATCTGCGTCCACCGCGATGTTGCTCGTTCAAGCATGGGATCAAGGGCGAGAGCAGACTCCAAAGGCGGAACCGTGTCAAACTTGCGTCGGCGCTCTGTGTGTCGGCGTTTCCTCCGGTAAACACCTACCTGATTAGCCGGGTTGGATCAGACATAATTAGAATTTGTGGTCCATGCGACAGTTTCCCTCGGGGATTCCCCGGGAGCCGATTCGGAGAGATTCGGGCAGGAATTCGAGGCGTTGCCCGGATTGAGGAAAGAACCGGTTGTGGTCTATTGGATCCATACACGTTATGAAGAAGCTATTCCTCGCGTTTATTCTGTGGGTTCCACTCACTGGATTTTCTTCCGACCGGCTTGCGGCGCTGTCGATGCTGGAAACGGGTAACAACGACCGCGCAATCGGTCGGGCCGGGGAAGTCAGCCGGTATCAGATCCTCCGGCGGGAATGGCGGAGTGTCACAAATTCAGTCGCCTATACCGATTCCGAGACAGCGCGGCAGGTGGTGCTGAAGCTGATGGACAAACGTATCCGATCTTTCCAGGCCTTGTACGGCCGGGAACCGTCCGATTTCGAATACTACGGTCTCTGGAACGCTCCATCTCAGGTTTTGCGAGGCCGGGTCAGTCCAGTGGTCGCGGAACGCTGCCGCCGTTTTGCCAATCTTTGCCAGCGGGAACGTGAGCAGCAGCTGGCACAGGCGGGTTCTCGCAAGGTGTATTGAGGTTTACGTTACTTTAACGAAAGTTAGAGCACCGTCATGGGGTCCCTCCCAACGATCCACGCCGATTTTCCTTCAACCTAACTCTTCATCATTATGCAAAACGCTGATTCAAGTCTGCTGGCAAGGGCCTTGCTTTGGAGTCATTTCACCAGGCGGCAACGACGCACTCCGGAATTAAGGAATATGAATCTGCCGAAGTGGGAAATCTTCAGTTCAGGCACGGCGCGCTTGATGGAAAGCGGCCCGGCGGCCTTTTCCCGCTTTCGCAAATGGCTTCGTTCCGAATTCGAAGACGCCCAGTTCTACTACATCCGGTTCCGGGCCGAGAACGGCGAAGCAGTAAATCAATACCGGTTCGGTCTGATGTATGAAATCGGACATCGGGGCCTGAGGTCGGATTACGAAGCTTACAAGTGGTTTCTCCGCGCCGCGTATCAGGGGCATCTCGAAGCCCAGGCCAAGGTCGCCGATTATCACCTGACTGGTCGGGGCGTTCCGCGGAATGAAGAGGAAGCTTTCAAATGGTGCCGAAAGGCGGCGGAGCAGGGACATCCGGAATCACAGGTGCGTCTGGCTCATTTCTACAGTGAAGGCGTGGGAGTGGAACGAAATCCCAAGGAAGCCAAGAAATGGCAGAACAAGGCGACCCAACACATTCGGACCCCACACGCCCTGCGCCGACAGCTTTCCGCCTGCTGAAAGTTTCCATTCTTCAAGAGGTCTTCGCGAATCACTTCGTTTCGCTTTGAACGGTCGGTTCGTTTTCCCTCAAAGTCTGACGCATTCAAACCAAGCACTCGTCGCAAGTGCTCGCGCGACTTGAGCAAAGATGACGTTGGCTGGAGAAGCTGCAGGAATTTCTGGGAGGGTGGTTTGCGCAGTTGAAAAATGTTCCAACTCTCCAGATAGTCTCCGCATGGGTGTTTTCTCGAATGCAAAAGATCGGATGATGGAAGGCATGGCGCTGTCATATTTGAACAGCTCGTTGCTTCAACCGTACGGACGCGCCACGGCGCTCCGGCTCGATACCAGCGAAAAAACAATTCATCTCGAACTGGAGTTGAAAGGGGAGACATCGCCCGTGCAGATCGACATCCTCAATTACGATTTGCGGGAAGAAGGTGGAAAATATTTCGCGAGTGCGAGTGACATTCGAACTTCCAGGGAATGGCTGACCAAGCTGGCGCAGGATCGGGTTCGCGGACAGCGGTTTGAAATTCCAGCCCAGGCCGGCTCGATGCTCGTTCGGTGTCTCTGACACAGGCCACGTTCTGCACAGCTGGTACTGCTCTTTTTCTTGCGCGTTCAACCGTCGCTGAATAAAAGCGAAGCGCCTTGCCCTCGAGTGCAAGTTTCACGCAATTGAACCGAATGTTATGAGCGATATCATTTATCCGCGCAGCCCGCGCGAAACCACGTGTGGCTGGATGCACCTGCCGCGTTACATCGACAAAATCCGCCTTCATCTCGCCGGCAAGCTGCATCCGGATTATCAGCCGAACTTCGGGAAAGGTTTCGATGGTCTCTGGTTGGAATTTTCAGGCGTCGATGCGGCGCAGTTCATCGAAGTCGTCCGTAACAGCATCACCGACGGACAGGTCGCCGATTGGGTTCTGAAGAACGTGAAGAAACCCGACTCGGTCAAAGAAGAACACCGGCGAAGAATGTTGAATTATCCCGCGGTGGACGATGTCACCGGTCAGGAACGTCTGAAGATGCGCAAGGAACAATCAGGATTGGCGCATCGTGATGACATTCGTTGCTTTGTCGATTACATCGACGCCGACGAAAAGCGAATTTGATTTCGTTGCAATGCGCAGTGGAGTGATGCCAATTCAGCTCAGCCGCGCGTCACGAGAGTGATCTGATCGTTTCTGATCCATCCCACCCGGTTGCCGACGCGAACCTGAACCCAGTCGTCCTTGTGATCGAGCAGATGAAGTTCAGCGCCATCATGCACGTTGAAGGTTGCTGGTGATTCATCAAGTGGACCGTTGCGGACAACGGCTTCGCGCGCGATCACGACGGCTGTTTGGTTGGAATTAATCTTCCAGGCTGCGAAGAGCAGGGCGGCGAACGCGAGAGTTGCAATCCCCGAAGTCAATATCCAGCCGCGCAAAGTCTGCCGCCAGGCCGGTTTGATTTGAATGGCTGCGAGGAGCAGCAAGCAAAGCCAGAACGGAACAGCTGCAAGCGCAGTCCATTCGTTCAAGGTCAATTTTCGGAACCACGTTTCGAAGACGCTGTGATCGGACCTGGGTCCCTGCACCCGGGCCAGGACGAATTGAAGATTTGCGCGCAGGTCGGGATCGCGGGGCGCGAGTTGTTCGGCATTCCGATACGCGGCAATCGCCCGGCCGACCAATCCAGCCTTGTAACAGGCGTTTCCCAGGTTGAAGTAAATGACGGGAGCCTTGTTGGATTTCAGAATCTCCTCATAAGCAGCAATGGCGTCAGTGAACTTTCCCTGTTCATAAAGCCGGTTGGCCGCTTCGAAGTTTGCGGAGACCTCGGCAGCGAACCCGGATTGAGATCGCAGCGCCGTGAGGAGGAATGCAATCAAAAGGAAGAGCGCTCTCATTCAACCTCCTGCAGTTTGTGCAGCGTCGATTCCACCTTCTTGACCATCGCTGCGAGTTCCTGACTCGATTTGACCGGCGCGTAACGGGCGAGATTGCATGCCTGGAAAATGTCGTGCAGTTCAGCAAGTGTCTGCTCGGACACACCTTTGGGGCGCAGACGTTCCTCGATGACCGCTTCGGTAATGGAAGAGGCGGGAACGTCGAGGCGTTCTCCAAGCTGCTCCTGCAGGAGGCGGAACACTGTGGCAAAAAACGAATCCGAATCGTTCCGCGCCGCATGTCCTTTCAGTTCATCAATGCCCTGTTTGACAACGTGCGCGACCTGCCGGTGCCGGCGAAGGCGTGGATTATTTGCCAGCGTCTCCTGTCGCTTGCGCCAGATTGCGGCGCTCAGGAATGCGAGCAGCGGCACTGCCTGCACGGCCAGAAATGCGGGCTGTTGAATCCACGGCCGGACCGTTGCCTGCGCTGCTCCAAGGCGTTGCTTGATCGGAACGATGTCGCTGGCGGGAGTGTCGGATCCTGATGCGGCCCCGGCAACCGTGGGAACCGCGGCTGATGCCGAGGGACGAACCGTGATCGGCACAGCGTCCGATTTCAATGTGCGAAACGTCTTCTTCTCGGGATCGAAGAACGTGAAATTGAATGCGGGAAGAAAACGAATCTCCGCGTTCTGTGGAATGATCACCTGTTCGAACACCTTCGATCCTTCAATGCCCAGCGCATCCATCGATTCCAGGGCGGAAGTGGCGGGATACGGCTTGAAGTTTTCCCAGTCGGATTGCTCCGGCAACGAAATGAACTCGAGATTGCCTTTGCCGGTGATGCGGACTTTCAGCGTGATCGGATCGCCGGTGGTCAGATTGGTCGGCGCCGCGGAAACAGTGAGCGAGAAATTTCCGATCGCGCCTGAATATCCGGGAGGAATGTTTTCTTTGGGAACAGGCGACACGTTCAGAATTTGAGGCTCGGCGGCCATGACGATGTCGCGACGTTCGTATCGACGCAGCCTCTGGTTTGGGGCCACGACAGTCAGGCGCGTGACCACGGGGCCGATGTTGAGTTTGTCGGCGCGGACGGGAGTGATCACAAGCGTGAGCGGGAAGACTCTGAAATCGGCATTGTCGATTTTGACCGTTTGCTGGCCTTCCTCTTTTATCTTTCCGCTGACGTAACCATCGCCGGAGAAGTTCACGGAGAAGTTGGCGTATTCGCGAATTGCCGTGCTGAGGAACAGTTGCAACTGGCAGGTGAAAGCTTCGCCCACGAACGATTCGTCGCGTGGCAACACCAGCTTCGCCATGGCCAGCGTTTCGCCGTTGGCTCCAAGGACAGTCGATCCCGGCATGGAGGCAACGAGTTCGATGGGCTGGCTGGTCAGCTTTTCGTTCCCGACGTTGATGGTCAGAGCTGGAATCGTGAACGTCCCGGCTCGTTGTGCTGTAATGGTGTAGGTCAGCACGAGATTCATGCTCACCCGGCCATTCACCCAACTGGTTTGCATGTTCTGTCCGGTTTGGGCGAATTGCAGTCCGGGAACCGAAATCTCGGGAAGCTCCTTCGGTTCTCCGCCGGAAAAAGTCAGCGTCAGCGAAACGGTTTCACCGACGGTGAATTGATTGCGATCCACCGAAGCGCCGAACTGGGCCGCGAAAACAGAACCGCCCCATGCCAGCGCGAAAACCAGTGTCAGCACCGGAATCAGGCGTCGGAACAAACCCGCCGTTGGCATATGTGCAGCCGTAAGTCTCATTTCGGTCCGCCAGT